>WNFG01001544.1_pt1 | contig 19440 bp, 19 predicted proteins | sample 5400431 | NCBI WGS metagenome assembly WNFG01 (sample SAMN13153346, study PRJNA577476) | soil metagenome | isolation source: 120 cm saprolite under Douglas fir tree site 2 hole 3 replicate 2 | place: USA:California | collected 2015-04-18 | reverse complement strand
GCTGACAAAGTGCTTTCGGGAGCCTCGAAAGTTGGTCGGCGTGATCGAGGACATGCGAAAAACCCTGTGTTTTCGCAGTTTCTTCTCTCCGACGGCACGCCGCTGATCACCTCAAAATCGGTTTGTCAGCAGCCTGTTAAAAGGGAGCGCGGGGACTTTCGCGGGGACTCTCAGGGAACGAAAGGACGCGATCGGCCCCCTTCGACCCGCCGCCGGGTGAGTACTTCGGATGGGCGCGGGGCGCGCAGCATCAACGGAAGTGCGTGAGAAGTCGGCGACTCCGGTGCAGGCCCAGGCGTGGCCGCTGATCGCGGCCGGCCGGGACGTGCTGATGACCGCGCCCACCGGCTCCGGCAAGACCCTCGCCGCCTTCCTGGCCTGTCTCGACCGCCTCTTCCGCGAGGGAGTGGAGGGCCGCCTGGAAGACCGCACCGCGATCCTCTACGTCTCGCCGCTCAAGGCCCTGTCCAACGACGTGCGCCGCAACCTGGAGGAGCCGCTCGGCGAGCTGACGACGGCGGCGGTGGCCGCGGGCCTGCCCGCCCCCGGCATCCGGACCGCGGTGCGCACCGGCGACACTCCGGCGCACGAGCGACGGCAGGTCGGCCGACGGCCGCCCCACGTGCTGGTCACCACGCCCGAGTCGCTCTTCATCCTGCTCACCGCGGAGTCGAGCCGCGGCTGGCTCTCCCAGGTGCGCACCGTGATCGTGGACGAGATCCACGCGGTGGCCGGGGACAAGCGCGGGGCGCACCTCGCGCTCTCCCTGGAGCGGCTCGAGGAGCTGGTGGTCTCGCGGGGCGGCTCGCGCCTGCAGCGCGTCGGCCTCTCGGCCACCGTGCGGCCCATCGAAACCGCGGCGCGGCTGCTGGTGGGATCGACGCGGCCGATGCCCGAGGTGGTGAACGTGGGCCAGCGGCGCGACATGGACCTCGCCATCGAGGTGCTGGGCGACGAGCTGGGCGCGGTGTGCACCAACGAGCAGTGGGAGGAGATCTACGACCGGGTGGCCGCACTGGCGCGCGCGCACCGCTCCACCCTCGTGTTCGTCAACACCCGGCGCCTCGTCGAGCGCGTGACCCGCCACCTGGCCGACCGCCTGGGCGTTTCGCTCGTCGCCGCCCACCACAGCAGCTTGAGCCGCCAGCGGCGCTTCGACGCCGAGCAGCGGCTCAAGTCGGGCGAGCTGTCGCTGGTGGTGGCCACCGCCTCCCTCGAGCTGGGCATCGACGTCGGCACGGTGGACCTCACCTGCTTGCTGGGCTCGCCGCGCTCCATCGCCACCGCGCTGCAGCGGGTCGGGCGCTCGGGGCACGCCCTAGTCGCCACTCCGAAGGGCCGCCTCTTCCCGCTCACCCGCGACCAGCTGATCGAGTGCGCGGCGCTGGCCCGCGCGGCCCGGCGTGGCGAGATCGACCGCCTGGCCCTGCGTGATGCACCGTTGGACGTCCTGGCCCAGCAGGTGGTGGCGATCTGCGCGAGCGAGGAGCAGGACGAGGACCGGCTCTTCGCCCTCTGCCGCCGGGCCGCGCCCTACGCCGGGCTCGACCGGCGCGAGTTCGACCAGGTGGTCGACATGCTGGGCGAGGGCATCGCGACCCGGCGCGGCCGCTACGCGGCGCGCCTGCACCGCGACGCGGTGGGTCGGAAGCTCAAGGCCCGCCGCGGCTCCCGCCTCGCCGCGATCACCTCGGGCGGCGCGATCCCCGACAACGCCAACTACGAAGTCGTGCTGGAGCCGGACGAGACCACGATCGGCTCGCTCGACGAGGACTTCGCCATCGAGTCGATGGCGGGCGACGTCATCCTGCTCGGCAACACCTCCTGGCGCATCCGCCGCATCGAGAGCGGGCGGGTCCGGGTGGAGGACGCGGGCGGCGCGCCGTCCACGATCCCGTTCTGGCTGGGCGAGGGACCCGCGCGCACGCTCGAGCTGTCGACCGAGCTAGCCGCGGTGCGCCAAGGCGTGGCCGACCGCCTCCACGACGGGGACGCCGCGGTGGAGTGGCTCGAGCGCGAGACCGGCCTCGACCGCCGCGGGGCCCTGCTCGCGCGCGACTACATCGCGGCGGCCCGCGCCGCGCTGGGGGCGGTGCCGACGCGCGACACGGTGGTGGTGGCGCGCTTCTTCGACGAGGCGGGCGGCATGCAGATGGTGATCCACGCGCCCTTCGGCGGGCGCATCAATCGAGCGTGGGGAATGGCATTGCGCAAGCGGCTCTGCCACAGCTTCAACTTCGAGCTGCAGGCCGCGGCCACCGACGACGGGGTGCTGCTCTCGCTCGGCCCGCAGCACAGCTTCCCCCTCGAGGCGGTCTTCGAGATGCTCCACCCGAGCGGGCTCGAGGAGCTGCTGACCCAGGCCGCGCTCCAGGCGCCCATGTTCAATACCCGCTGGCGCTGGAACGCCAACCGGGCGCTCGCCCTGCTGCGCTGGCAGAACGGCCGGCGCGTGCCGCCGTATCTGCAGCGCATGCGCGCGGAGGATCTGCTGGTCGCGGTCTTCCCGGCCCAGCTCGCCTGCCAGGACAACGTGGGGGCGGGACCCATCGAGGTGCCCGACCACCCGCTGGTGCGCGAGACCCTGCGCGACTGCCTGACCGAGGCGATGGACATCGACGGCCTGCGCGCCTGCCTCACCGCGATCCACGCCGGGCAGATCAAGCGCGTGACGCGCGAGACCCCCGAGCCGTCCGTCTTCGCCCACGAGATCCTGAACGCGAACCCCTACGCCTATCTCGACGACGCCCCGCTCGAGGAGCGGCGCGCCCGCGCGGTCACGCTGAGGCGCGGGCTGCCCGCCGCGGTGGCCGACGACATCGGACGCCTCGACCCGGAGGCCATCGCCGCGGTGGTCGAGGAGGCGTGGCCCGACCTGCGCTCCGCCGACGAGTTGCACGATCTGCTGCTCGACCTGGGCGCGCTACCCGAGGACCGGCTCGAGGCCCGGGCCGATGTCCGGACCGACACGTGGCCCGGCTGTCTCGACGAGCTGATCGCGGCCGGACGCGCCGCGCGCCTGCGGCACGGCGACCGGGTGCTCTGGGTGGCGGCCGAGCGCCGCTCGCTGGCCGCCACCGTCTGGCCGGGCGGCCGCTTCGAGCCCGATGTGGCCGAGCCGCCCGCGCGGCGGGCGCCCGCCTGGACCGACCGCGAGGGCGCGCTGGTGGAGGTGATCCGCGCGCGGCTCGGCCTGGTCGGCCCCACCACCGCGCCCACCCTCGCGGAGGACCTGGACGTCTCCTCCGGCGAGGTGGACGCGACGCTGGCCGCGGTCGAGGCCGAGGGCGGCGTGCTGCGCGGCCGCTTCACCCCCGGCGCGGCGCTCGCCAGAGAAACGCTCGAGTGGTGCGACCGGCGTTTGCTCGCACGCATCCATCGCCGGACGCTCGAGGGGCTGCGACGCCTGATCGAGCCGGTCTCACCCGCGGCGCTGCTGCGGTTCCTCTTCGCCTGGCAACACGTGGCGCCGGGCAGCCAGCAGCACGGGCGCGACGGCCTGCTGCGGGTGGTCGAGCGGCTGCAGGGCTTCGAGGCCGCGGCGGGGGCGTGGGAGCGCGAGATCCTGGCCGCGCGAACGAGCGGCTACCAGCCCGGCTGGCTCGACGAGCTCTGCCTCTCCGGCGAGGTGACGTGGGGCCGGCTCGGCCTCCACGAGAGCGCGCGCCACGCGGGCCGGCGGCTCTCGGCCGCGGTGCCCCTGGCGCTGCTGCTCCGGCGTGACCTGCCTTGGCTGCTCGACCCGCGGCCCGAGCCGAGCGCGCTGGCCACCGCGACGTCGGGTAAGCCCTCGGGCCCGGCGCTCGACGTGTTCGCCCATCTCGAGCGCGCCGGCGCGTCGTTCGTCGAGGACATCGCGGCGGGCGTGCGGCGACTCCGCATCGAGGTCGAGGAGGGGCTCTGCGAGCTCGTGACCGCGGGCCTCGTCACCGGTGACGGCTTCGCCGGCCTCCGCAGCCTGCTCCACTCGGAGAAGCGCCGCCGGCCGCGCCCCGGCCGCCCCATCGCCGCCCGCCCCTCGCCCGGCACCGGCCGCTGGTCCCGGCTGACCCCACCCGCCGCGCCGCCCACCGACGACCTGGTCGAGGCGCGCGCCCGGCAGTACGTCCGCCGCTACGGGGTGGTCTTCCGCGACCTCCTGCAGCGCGAGCCGGGCGTCCCGGCGTGGCGCGATCTGCTACGTGTATACCGGCGGCTCGAGATGCGCGGCGACCTCCGCGGCGGGCGCATCGTGGGCGGGTTCGTGGGCGAGCAGTTCGCGGCGCCGGAGGCGCTCGAGGCGCTCCGCGCCATCCGCCGCGAGCAGCCCGCCGGGCAGCTCGTCTCGGTGTCGGCCTGCGACCCGCTCAACCTGGTCGGGATCGTGACGCCGGGTCCGCGGGTGCCCGCGGTGCTCGGCCACCGGGTGAGCTATCGCGACGGCGTGCCGGTGGTGGAGGAGACGCGGACGCGGCGGGAGCGGTCGGGAGCGCGGAAGCGGCGCTAGCGGCCGAGGCCGCGCGACTGGATGCCCTGGGTCACGTCGCGATCGAGATCCGGGCGACGCGCCGGGTTGGGCTGGCTCTCGCGCAGCATCCGGTCGGTGCGCTGGCGGTCGATCTCGTTCAGCGCCTGCGTCGTGTCTTCCTCGATCTTGCGGGGCGGCACGTTCTGCAGGGCCGGCGTGCGGGGCTTGTAGTCCAGGTCGATCGAGCCCGACTTGGTCGCCTGCGCGGACGCGATCCCGGCGCCGGCCAGGAGCAGCGACAGGACGAGCAGCAGGGTCTTCATGGCTTCCCTCCGGCCTAGAGGGTAGGCGCCGGCGGGTCGGCCTGTCAAACTTTCCGGACGCGCTTCATGGGACCTCCGCCAGCGTCGCCTCGAGCATCCGGTCGCGGGACTCGAACCATTCGAGCCGCTCGCGCAGAGCCACCACCGCGCCGATCACCGCCAGCACCGGCGGCGCCAGGGCCACGGCCTCCGCGCGCGCCACGATGTCGGCGAGCGTGCCGACCAGCGTCTCCTGCGCCTCGGTCGTCCCCCAGCGGATCAGTGCCACCGGAGTGGCCGGCGGGCGCCCGTGCGCCACCAGCTCCGCCACGATCCGCGGCAGGCTCTTGGCACCCATGAGCACCACGATGGTGTCCACGGAGGTCGCGAGCCGGGCCCAGTCTACTCCCGCCACGGCCTTTCCGGAATCCTCGTGCCCGGTCACGACCGCGAACGACGAGGCGAGCCCGCGGTGAGTCACCGGAATCCCGGCGTAGGCGGGCACCGCCACCGCGGCGCTGACCCCCGGCACGACCTCGAACGGCACGCCGGCCTCCGCGAGAGCCAGCGCCTCCTCGCCCCCACGTCCGAACACGAACGGGTCGCCCCCCTTGAGGCGGACCACGAGGCGGCCGCGCTGGGCCTGCTCGATCAGCAGCGCGTTGATCTGCGCCTGGGGCAGGCAGTGCGCCCCCGCGTGCTTGCCCGCGAAGATCCGGAGCGCGCCGGGTGGCGCCTCGTCGAGCAGCACCGGGTTGACCAGACGATCGTAGACGACCACCCGGGCGCGCCGCAGCACCTCGAGCCCGCGCACCGTCATGAGGCCGGGATCGCCGGGCCCGGCGCCGACCAGATAGACGCGCCCGGGAGCGATCATGCCGACTCGAGGCTTCGCGCCAGGTGCGCGCGGGCCTGACGATAGCGCCGGTCCGCGATGAGCCGTCGCAGCCGGCCGTCGAGCGCGCCACGCCAGCCGGCCGGGCCCGGCGACCGCCCGCGCCGGCGCAGGTCCTCCCGCGCCTCCGCGGCCAGCTCCACCAAGGCCGCGTGCTTCTCGGTCAGATAGCCCTCCAGCTCCTCGCGGATGGCCCGCGCCGCCGCCGGACTCGCGCCGCCCGTCGACACCGCGACCACCAGCCGGCCGCGGCGGATGACCGAGGGCAGGGTGAAGTCGCAGCGCGCCGGCTCGTCCGCGGCGTTGACCCAGATCGAGCAGGCGCGGCCGTCGGCGGCCACCGCGCGGGTGACCGCCACATCGTCGGTGGCCACGAACGCGACCTGGTGGCCGCCGAGATCGTGCGCCCGGTATGCGCGCGCGCGGTGGGTCAGGCGTCCCTCGGCGGCCCAGCCCGCGAGCCGCTCGGTCACGGTGGGGCTCACCACCGTGACGCGCGCGCCCGCGGCCAGCAGGCCCTCCACCTTCCCTTCCGCCACCGGGCCGCCGCCGACTACCAGGCAGCGGCGGGCGGTTAAGTCGAGGAAGACCGGGTAATAGGAGCTCATGGTCACCGCTGGGCCGGCTCGGCCGCCTCCCGCCCGGGCGCGGGCGTCAGACGCAGGTACGGCTTCAGGGCCCGCCAGCCGGACGGGAACTTGGCCCGCGCCTCCTCGTCGGAGACCGCCGGCACGATGATCACGTCCTCGCCCGGCTTCCAGTTGACCGGCGTGGCCACGCGGTGGCGATCGGTGAGCTGGAGCGAGTCGATCACGCGCAGGATCTCGTCGAAGTTCCGGCCGGTGGTCTGGGGATAGGTGATGAAGAGCCGCACCTTCTTCTTGGGATCGATCACGAACACGGTGCGGACGGTGTAGACCTCGTCGTGGGCGGGATGGATCATGCCGTAGAGGTTGGCCACCTTCCGGTCCGGATCCGCGATGATCGGGAAGTTCACCGCGTGCCCCTGCGTCTCCTGGATGTCGGCGGCCCAGCCCTTGTGCGAGTCCACCGGATCGATCGAGAGCCCGATCGCCTTCACCCCGCGCCGCTCGAACTCGGGCCGCAGGCGCGCCACGTAGCCGAGCTCGGTGGTGCACACCGGCGTGAAGTCGCGCGGGTGGGAGAAGAGCACTCCCCAGCCGTCGCCCAGCCACTCGTGGAACTGGATGGGGCCGGCGGTGGTCTCGGCCTGGAAGTCGGGAGCGGTGTCACCGAGGCGTAGCGTCATGATCGTCTCTCCTCTTCGGTTCGGTCGGTTGGGTATCAGCCGTCCACGCCGTGCGGGACGGGTCCCGCGGGGGCGTCGCGCGCCTCCGCGGGAACCTCGGTTCCGGCCAGGAAGGTCCGTAGCTCGTCGTCGGTATGGGCCGCGCAGAACGCGCGGAAGGTCTGCCCGTCGCGCCGCCCGGCGAGGTAGGCGCGCAGCAGCCGCTCCACCGCCTCCGGCACGTGGGATGCGGGCACGCGGTAGCCGACCGGCCGTGCCACCGCCTGGTGCTTGCCCACCGCGCCGCCCACGCAGAAGTAGTAGGCGTCGACCAGCCGGCCGTCCACCTTGACCTTCTTGCCCTCGATGCCGATGTCGGCGATCCAGTGCTGGCCGCAGCTGTTGGGGCAGCCGGTGACGTTGAGGCGCACGTGCTCCTGGAAGCCGGGCAGCCGCGCTTCCAGGTCCTCCACGAGCCAGCGGGCGAAGCCCTTGGTCTCGGTCAGCGCGAGCTTGCAGAACTCGCTGCCGGTGCAGGCCACCGTGCCCCGGCGGAAGGGCGACCCCTCGAGGCGCAGCCCGGCCGCGACCACGTCGCGCTCGAGCTGCGCCGCGCGCGCGGCCGGCACGTTCACCACCACGAGGTTCTGCATGGTGGTGGCGCGCAGCTCGCCCGAGCCGTGGCGCTCGGCCAGACCCGCGATGGTCCGCATCTCGTCCGGGCTGAGCCGCCCGCGCAGGATCGGCAGGCCCGCGTACACGAGGCCCGCCTGCCTCTGGGAATGAACGCCCACGTGGTCGCGATAGGCCTCCTCGGGCAGGACCTCGGGCACCGCGGGGTCGAGACGGAAGCCGAGCCGGTCCTCGAGGGCGGCCTGGAAGCGCTCGGGGGTCCACCCGTGGTCGAGGAAGAGGAACTTGAGCCGGGCCTTCTCGCGGTTCTGGCGGAGCACGTCGCTGTCGCGGAAGATCTCCGAGACCCCCTTCACCACCGCCAGCACCTGCTCCGGGCGCACGAACGCGGGGAGGCGGGGCGCCAGATGCGGCCGGGTCGAGAGCCCGCCGCCCACCCGCAGCGAGAAGCCGACGCGGCCCGAGTAGAGGTCGCGCACCGCGGTGAGGCCCACGTCGTTGATCTCGGGATACGAGCACCAGACGCGGCAGCCGGTGATCGAGACCTTGTACTTGCGGGGCAGGTTGTAGAACTCGGGGCTGCCGTTGACCATCGCGGTCGCGGCCTGCACCAGCGGCCCAGCGTCGAGCAGCTCGTCGCCGTCGAGGCCGGCGAGCGGGCAGCCGGTGATGTTGCGGGTCACGTCGCCGCAGGTGCCGAGGCTCGACAGCGAGCAGGCCGCGAGGGCCGAGAAGATCGCGGGCAGATCCTCGACCCGTACCCAGTGGAGCTGGATGTTCTGGCGCACCGTGAGGTCGGCGATGCCGCGCGCGTATCGCTCGGCCAGGTCGGCCACGACTCGTAGCTGGGACGCGGTGAGGAAGCCGTTGGGGATGCGGATGCGGAGCATGAAGTACGGCACCGCCCGCCCTTCCCCGCCCTTGCCGCCGACCGCGCCCACCCCGTCGCCCTGGGTGTAGATGCCCCACCAGCGGAAGTACGTCCCGAGCCACTCGGGCGGGATCGAGCCCACCCCGTCGCGCGCGAAGCGCTCGATCTCCGCGTAGGCGGCCCACGGATTCAGCGCCCCCTTGAGCCGCTCCGCCCGCTGCGCCTTCGTCTCCTGTATCGGCTCGCTCACGTCCTCCTCCTTGCTCAAAAACCGAAAGCCGAGGAGGGCCGCGATCTCCGCGGCCCCCGCTCGGCTTTCTGTCTCGATGCTGCGACTTGTGCCTTGTCTAGGAGTGCCTCATCCGATGTACCGGAGGGGTACGTCCACCCATGCTTTACAGCGTGGACACTTGGCGGTCACGTGGCCGGAGGCCCGATCCACGCGGAGGATCGCGTTCTTCACGACCACCTCACTCGGCCCGGCCACGACGATCTTGGTCGCGCAGACCTGGCAGCGGGTGGCGGAAGCTATGGCGGGCTCGGGGGTCAGCGCCTGATGCACGGTCGGAATAGTACTATTCCGACCGGCTATGTCAAGAACTAGTTATCGGGCTGAATTGACGAGCTGGATCTCTTGCCGAGGCAGCGGGACTCCGACGCCGGCGGTTCCGAACCGCTCGACCAGGGTCCGATAGATCTCGCCCTCGGCCGCGATCACGTCCGGGACCCGGACCCAGGGGTTGACCCCGATCCGCACGCCGGTGGCCTCGATCGAGGCGACCACGACCACCGCCGCGGGCTGGGTGAGCACGCGCGGGTTGGCGGCCACGACCTCGCGGGTCAGGGCCAGCACCGCGGCCAGGTCGGAGCCGTGCGGGACGGCCACCGACAGGTGCAGCTGCCTCATCGTCCCGAAGTTGTGGAGGATCTCCCCCACGATCTTCCGGTTCGGGATGATGATCCGGGACTGGTCGGGATGCACGAGGGTGGTGGAGAACAGCTCGATGGTGTACACGTCGCCCTTCATGCCCGCGATCTCGATGTGCTCGCCGACCCGGAAGGGCTTGGTGAAGATGATGGTGAGCCCGGCGACCACGTTGCTCAGCACGCCCTGCAGCGCGATGCCGATGCCGAGTCCGGCCACCCCGATGCCCGCCACGAGGGGGGCGATCTGGAAGCCGAACTTGTCGAGCGCGATCACCAGGGCGAACAGCAGCACCACCACCCTCACGACCCGCACCATGAGCCGCCGCATCGGCGGCTCGAGCGCCATCCGCGTGAGCGGCCGCTCGACCACGTTGCCCACCCACCACGCGGCCAGCAGCCCGGCGAACAGGATGACGAGCGCGCCGACGACCTGGAATCCGTAGCGGATCGCCAGGTCGATGATCAGGTCCTGGGCGGGCATACGCGCCTACTTCTCCTTGGTCAGGAAGGTGTCGTTGCGGTTCCGGGACCAGCACGACTCGGCGCGCTCGCTGCACACCGGCCGCTCCTTGCCGTAGGAGATGGTGGTGATGCGGCCGGCCTCGATGCCGTTGGACACCAGGTAGTTCATCGCCGACTTCGCCCGCCGCTCACCCAGGGCCAGGTTGTACTCCGCGGTGCCCCGCTCGTCGCAGTGGCCCTCGATCAGCACCAGCTGGCTGGGGTTGGCCTTGAGGTAGGCCGCGGTGGCGTCGAGCACCCTGGCGTCGTCGGGGCGGATGTCCGACTTGTCGAACGCGAAGAAGATCGGCTTGAGCGCGTCGTTGGTCCGGTACTCCTTGGGCGGCGCCGGCGGCGCGGGCGCGGCGGTGGGCGGGGCCACCGGGGCGGGCGCGATCGGCGCGGGGGCCGCCGGGGTGGGCGGGGCCACCGCGGCGGGAGGAACCGGCGGCGGCGCGGTAGCCGCGGTCATCGCGGGGCGCTTGGGGCAGCCCGCCAGCAGCAGGGTGAGCGCGAGGATCGGCAGCACCGCGGCGGCCAATCGAAGATGTCGGGTGCGGGATGCGGGCATCGGATGTCCTCCTTGGATGTCCTTGGACGATGGCTACTTCTTCATGCGCTGCTCGAGGCCGCGCAGGAGCCGTTCGGCCTGATCGATGTTGCGGCGCGCATTCGCGTGGTTTGGATCCATTTCGAGCACCACCCGCCACTCCGAGATGGCTTCCTTCAGCTTCTCGTCGCGGTAGAACCGCACGCCCTGGGTGTAGTGCTGCTCGACGAGGCGCGTGCGCGCCTGCTTGAGGAGGGCGGGCGCGTCCTCGTAGTCGGGCTGGAGACGCGTGAGCAGGGTCAGGCTCTGGATCGACTCCGGGTACTGCCGGGCCCCGAGCTGGCCCTTGGCCTGCCCGTAGAGGGCCTGCTTCTTGAGGGTCAGCCCCTCGCGGTCTCCCGGCTTGCCCGCGAGGTACTTGTCCACGGTGCCGAGCGCGTCCGGGTAGTCGCTACGCTCGAGGGCCTCGCGCGCCTCGGCGAGCAACGGATTCACCTCGGGGGTGTACTCCTCTTTCGGCGCGGGCCCGACCGGGCCCGGAGCCGGCGCGGGCGCCGGGCCGGGTCGCGGCACGTCCGGGGTGGGGACGGCCGCCACCACGGGCGGTGGCTTCCGCGCCTCGGGATGGACGAACGGGACGCCCGGGATCTCCGGGATCTTGAGCGTGGTGCCGGGAGCCAGGCGCGGATTGGGTGGCAGCTGGTTGGTCTCCCAGATCACCTCCGACCGCGAGCGGTCCCCATAGTAGCGCTGGGCCAGGCTCGACAGCGTGTCCCCCGCCCGCACGGTGTGGCTGATGAACTCGACCTCGCGGGTGTCGCTCTGGAGCGCGTCGAACGCGGGCCGGCTCGCCGGATCGAGGGCCAGGGCGGCCAGGAACTTGCGCCGCGCCTCGACCTGCACCCCGCGCGCGAGGGCCTTGCGCCCCTCGTCGATTCGCTCGGCCACCACCTGGTCGATCCGCGCCTGTAACGTGCGCAGCGACTCGCGGGCCCGGGCGTCGGTCGGGGTGATCGTCAGCACGATCCTCCACTCCTCGGCCGCGCGGCGGAGCTGGCCGTCGCGCTCGAGGGCCTCGGCCTGCTGGCGGTGGCGCGCGGTGAGCGGATCGCGCGCAATCGACGCGGGCTCCGTCGTCTTGGACTCCGGGGACGGGCCGGTCAGCCCCGCGCAGCCGCCGAGCACCAGGCCCACCGCCGCCGCGGTCAGCAACCGATACCCGGGCCGCCTCACCGGAGGTTCTCCTCCTGGAAGACGTTCAGGTTCTTGACGAAGTCGTCGAGCGTCATCTCGGAGTAGATCTGGCTGCGGTGCGCGGCCAGCGGCCGCACGAACGAGGTGTTACCCTGCCGGCGCACCGAGAAGGCGGCGATGTAGCCGTACTCCTTGACCTTGGGCAGGAGGCCTTCCTCCCAGCGCCCGTAGGGATAGGCCAGGATCGGACTGCGCCGCCCGAGGTTCTTGCTGAACAGGTCCTGGGGCAGCTCGAGCTCGGCGTGCATCCGGCGCGAGTACTGGGCCTCGGTCTCGCCCTGGGCTCGCCGCAGGTCGGCGTGGGTCTTGGTGTGGGCCTCGATGTCGAAGCCGGCCGCGGTCAGCTCCCGCAGATCGTTCCAGGAGAGCGAGCCGCGCCCCGCGCCGACCCAGTCGGTGTAGATGAAGAGCGTGGCGGTGAAGCCCAGCTCCTTGAGGACCGGGTAGGCGTAGTCCTTGAACGAGCGATACCCGTCGTCGAAGGTCAGCACCACCGCCCGCTGGGGGAGCTGGCGGCCGAGCCGGGTGAACTCGACGAAATCGGCGAGGCTCACCACCCGGTAACCGTTGGTCTTGAGGTACTGCATCTGCTCGCGGAAGGACGCGGCGGCCAGGACGAGGCGTCCCTTCGCCTGCTCGGCCAGGTTGTGATAGGTGAGGATCGGCACGATCTGGTAGCCGCCCGGCGTGACCCCGGACGGGTTCCAGGGCCGTCGAGGGATGACGACCTCCTGACCGGGGGAGAACGCCTGCTGCCCGCTGTAGTCCTCGATCATCCACGCCCGGTCGGCGGAGCCGAGATAGCGCGCCGCGAGCGTCGCGGGGGTCTCGCCGGGCTGGGCGAAGGTGACGACGAAGTCCTCGGACTCGTAGGCGGCGGGGCGGGGACCGGGCCGGGCGGGAGTGGAGGCGGCGCCGGGGGCGGGCGTCGGCGCCGCGGTGGCGCAGGCGCCCAGCAGGAGCGCCAGCCCGCCCACCAGGAGGGCCCGAGCCGGCGCGCGTCGAGTCATCATCCCCATATCCTACGCGACCGGGCGGAGAACGGAATCAAACTACGGGGGCCAACCGCAGCACCTCGTAGACCTCGACCTCCTCTTCCTTGCCCTTGACGCGGATGCGCCCGAGGGGCCGCGCCTCCACCAGGTCGCGGACGCGCTCGTAGGTGCGGTGGCTGATCAGGATCTGGCCGGGCTTGGCGTTGGACTCGAGGCGGGCGGCCAGGTTCACGCTGTCGCCGATGACGGTGTACTCCATCCGGTCCTCGGTGCCCACCGTCCCCGCCACCGCCTCGCCCGCGCTCACCCCGATGCCGACCGCGATCGGCTCCTTGCCGTCGCGCGCGCGCCGCTCGTTCAGGCCGACGATCCCCTCCTGCATGGCGAGCGCGGTGCGGATGGCCCGGGCCGAGTGATCGGGATGGGCGAGGGGGGCGCCGAACACCGCCATCACCGCGTCACCCAGGAACTTGTCGAGGGTGCCGTCGTGCTTGAACGTGGTCTCGATCATCAGGTTGTAGAAGTCGTTGAGCAGGAGCACGACGTCCTCCGGGCTCAGCCGCTCGGAGAGCGGCGTGAACCCGCGCACGTCGCAGAAGAGCACCGTGACTTCCCGCCGCTCCCCGGAGAGCGCCATTTTCTCCGGGTTCTTCAAGATCTCCTCGACCACCTCCCGCGCCACGTAGCGGGTGAACGCGCGCTTGATCATCTCCTTCTCGCGCAGGCTGCGGGCCATGCGATTGAAGGAGTCGGTCAGCACGCCCAGCTCGTCGCGCGAGGCCACCGGCAGCGTGATGTTGAAGTTGCCGGCCGCGATGGCCCCGGTGGCCCGCACGAGACGGAAGATGGGCCGCGAGAGCAGGGCGGCCAGGCCCACCGCCCCGCCCAGCCCGGCCAGGACCATGAGGAGGGTGATCAGGAGTGCCTGGTTGCGCGCGCTCGCCAGCGCCGCGGTGATCGCCTCCTCGCTGAAGCCCAGGTAGAGCGCGCCGACCGGCACCCCGCTGTAGACCAGGGGCACCGCGAAGTCGATGACCCGGCCCTGCGGGGTCTTGTAGATCTGGACCAGGAGCCGGTCCTTGAGGGGCTCGAGGCCCTTGGGCCGGTCGACCGCGCTCTTCACCGCGGCCTGCGGGTCGGAATGCGCGAGGACCCGGCCGTCGTGGTCGGCCACGATGACGTAGGAGACGTCGGGGTCCTTCATGGCGTCGGACACCAGCACGCCCAGGGTCAGGTCGTCGGCGGTGAGCAGCGGGGTCTTGGCCCCGGCCGCGAAGTTCTCGGCCATCGTGAGCCCGCGCTTGGTCATCTCGGCGGTGAGGCTCTGCTGCTGCTGGCGCAGGAGGAAGAGGCCGACCAGGGCCACCGTCAGCACCACCAGTGCGGTGATGAGCAGGCTCAGCTTGACCTTGAGCGGCACGCGGATCGCCGCGTGCTCGGGCGACACTGTCGCCGCCGGCTCGGTCACGGCCGGGACTCTCGATCCGCTCGCGGGAAGCTCCACGCTCACGCGGCCCTACAGCCCATGAAGGGGGAAGATCCGGTCCTGGATCTCTCCCACCTGTCGGCGGGCGTACTCCTCGGTCCAGCGGCGCGTCTCATCGGGCAGCGTCTCGGTCGGATCGCTGAGCGTCGGGCGCGCGAGCCCGAGACGCTGCATGTCCGGCTGGCTCTCGGCCGGCAGCGCGTCCGGCAGCTCGACGTCGTTCATGGCCGCCCACGCCGCGGTCCAGGCCCGGGCCACGTTGGCAAGGTCGTAGCCGCCGCCCCCCAGCGCCACGACTCGCGGAGCCAGCGGCAGCAGCCGTCGCACCGCCCGCGTGAAGCCCTGCACGGTGAGACTCAGGTGGGTGAGCGGATCGGTGCGGTGTGAGTCGATGCCGAGCTGGATCACGAGCGCGTCGGGCCGGAAGGCGGTCACCAGCGGCGGCACCACCGCCTCGAACGCGGGCTCGTACACCGCGTCGTCGGTGAGGGGCTGGAGCGGCAGGTTCACCGCGTAGCCGAGGCCGTCCCCCTCGCCCATCTCCGCCACGAAGCCGGTGCCGGGGAAGAGGCGGTCGCCGCGCTCGTGGGTGGACACGGTGAGCACGTTCGGATCGTCGTAGAACGCGAACTGCACCCCGTCGCCGTGGTGGGCGTCGATGTCCACGTAGGCGACCCGGAACCCGCGCGCACGCAGCCGCATGATGGCCAGCACCGCGTCGTTGACGTAGCAGAAGCCGGAGGCGCGCCCCGGCATCGCGTGGTGGAGCCCGCCCGCGAAGTGGAACGCGCGATCGGCCTCGCCGGTGGCCACCGCCTGGGCCGCGAGCAGGGAGCCGCCCGCGCCGAGCTGCGCCGCCTCCCACAGCCCGGGAAAGATCGGGTTGTCCCCGGGGCCGAGGCCGTAGCGGGCGGCGGTCGGCACCCAGTCGCCCGCGCTCACCGCGCGCAGGATGTCGATGTACTCGCGGGTGTGGAAGCGGGCGATCTCCTCGAGGGAGGCGGCCTCCGGGGTGAGCACCTTGGCGCCCGGCAGCGCGGTGAGGCCGTAGGCCTCCATGAGCCGCCACGTGAGCCCGAGCCGCTCCATGCGGAGCGGATGCTCGCGCCCGTAGTCGAAGTGGCGCCACTCGTCGGAGTAGATGATCGCGGTGGTGGTCACGGGCGCTTCCACGGCCCCGACTTGCCGCCCGACTTCTCGACGAGGCAGAGATCGGTCAGGACGATACCCTTGTCGATCGCCTTCACCATGTCGTACACGGTGAGGCCGGCCACCGCCGCCGCGGTGAGCGCCTCCATCTCCACCCCGGTCTTGTCCACCGTGCGCACGCGCGCGTGCACCGTGATCGTCGAGCGCCGCGAGTCGAGCGCGAACTCGACGTCGACCCCGGTGATGCGCAGCGGATGGCAGAGCGGGATCAGGTCCGGGGTGCGCTTGGCCGCCATGATGCCCGCGGTGCGCGCCACCCCGAGCACGTCGCCCTTGGCGAGCTGGCCCGCGCGGACCGCGGCGAGGGTGGCCGCCTTCATCTTGAGGGTGACGCGGGCGGCCGCCTCCCGGACGGTCTCCGCCTTGGCGGAGACGTCCACCATGCGCGCCTCACCCGCAGGGGTGAGGTGCGAGAGGCCGCGGAACCCGGGCATATCCCGCGGCGGGCACATCGGTCGGGTGCTGGACCCGACTCAGACGTGGGTCGCGGCGCGCGCGTGCCGGAGGAGACTCTCCATCCGGTCTTTCGCGATGAGCTTGAGCTTCTTGAGCTCGCTCACACGCCACTGTTGATCAGGGGAGAGGAAGCCGCGGCCATTCAGGTCGGACAACTCGATCTCGTATTGGCGGTGTTCGTCGCGGGCCTTGCGGAAATCGTGGTTTTCAGCGGTGAGACGTTCGATGAACGCTTCCGTGTCGGGCATGCGGACCTCCTTACGAGGCTGCTCCGGGCTTGCCAGGCTGTTCCGGCTCCTCAGGGCCCCGTCCCTGCCAGCGTCGGTATCCGCGTTATACTCCCGGGCTCTTCGGGCTGTCAAGGCTTGGCGTGGCGGAGCAGATGCGCCGCGGTGGCCTTGAAGTGGGCGGTCACCGAGCTGCCAGGCCCGAGCCCCATCTCGGTGACGGAGCGCTGCGTCACCAGCGCCACGAGGGGGAATCCGCAGTCAATGGTCACGCGCACATGCGGGCCACTCTGGGCGAGGCGCACAATCCGGCCGTCGAGGTGGTTCCGGGCGCTCGACGCGCTGCCGCCGGCCCGCACGGTGAGCGTCACGTCCTCCGGCCGCACGCAGAGCCGCACCCACTCGCCGGCCTCGGCGGGCTGCGCCACCTCGATGGTCTGCTTGCCGGCCTCGAGGATCGCGAGCCCGGCGTTCACCGCCTGGACCCGGCACTCGAGCAGGGTCTCGACCCCGACGAAGCGCGCCACCTCCTCCGAGACCGGCGCGCGAAACACCTGGCCGGCCTCGTCCACCTGGAGGAGCCGGCCGCCGAGCATCACCGCCACCCGGTCCCCGAGGGCCTGGGCTTCGCCGCGATCGTGGGTGACCAGCACCGCGGTGGCCCGGCGGTGTCGCAGGATCCGCCCCAGGTCCTCGATCAGCGCCTCCCGCGTCGGCTGATCCAGGGCCGAGAAGGGCTCGTCGAGCAGCAGCAGCTCGGGCTCGAGCACCAGCGCGCGGGCCAGTGCAGTACGCTGGGCCTCGCCGCCGGACAGCGTGCGGGCGAGGCGGGAGCCGAGATGCGCGATGCCGAGCTGCTCGAGCCACTCGGTCACCCGGGGCGCGACGCGCTCGCGGTCCACCCCGCGGAAGCGGAGCCCGAGCGCCACGTTGTCCTGGACGGTCGCGTCGGTGAGGAGCGAGTCCTGGAAGACGCTGGCCATGCGCCGGCGGATCGCGAGACCGTCCGCCGGGCTCACCCGCTCCCCCTGGAAGCGCACGCTGCCCGCGGTCGGCGCCTCGAGCAGCCCCATCACGCGGAGGAGCGTCGACTTGCCGGCCCCGTTGGGGCCGATCACCGCCAGCACCTGGCCCGCGTCCACCGCCAGCTCCGGGATGCTCAGCACGGTGCTCCCCGCGCGCGCGACCTGGATGCCGTGCAGCGCGACGACCGGGGGCGGCGCCATCAGGCCGACGGCAGCACGTGGATCGCGCCGCGGTGGAGCGAGAACTGCCAGTGTCGATCGCGCTCGATCTCGAGGATCTCGTAGACGAGGCGGGGCACCTCCAGCTCGAGGTCGTAGTCGCCCTGCGCGGGGGTCCCCGGCTCGTCGAGCCGGAGGAAGAGCGTCCACGAGGTGCCCAGGTCCACCTCGCGCACGACGGTGCCGGACATGAGGTTCATGTGGTGGGCCCCATCCACGCCGGCGCGGTCTTTCCGGATGAGGCGCACGTACTCGGGCCGGATGAAGAACGCGAGCGGGCTGTCCGGCGCGGGCAGGTAGGAGCGTGTCGGCGAGTTGACCGCCTCGAGCACCTGGCCGCGCCAGCGGAGCTGGATCCGGTCGGCGGTGGCCTTGAGGGTGACCCCCTGCACCAGGTTCCGGATGCCCATGATGCGCGCCACGCTGCGGGACGAGGGCTGCGACAGCAGCTCGGCGCGAGGCGCGGCCTGGATCACGCGTCCCTCCTCGTAGACCACGATGCGGTCGCCGAGCCGGTAGGCCTCGGTCAAGTCGTGGGTGACCAGCACCGCCGCGATCCCCCAGCCGGCGAGGATGCCGCGCAGCTCGTCGCGCAGCGCCTGGCGCAGCGGCAGGTCGAGCGCGGAGAGCGGCTCGTCGAGCAGGAGCAGGGCGGGATCGGTGGCGAGCGCGCGGCCGAGGGCCACCCGCTGGCGCTGGCCGCCCGACAGCTCGCGCGGGTACCGCTCCGCGAAGGCCTCGAGGCCGAGGCGCGCCAGCACCTCGTCTTCCCGACGGCGCCTCTCGCCCCGGCCGCGGTCGCGGAGGCCGAAGCCCACGTTGCCGCGCACGGTGAGGTGCGGGAAGAGCGCGTAGCCCTGGAAGACGTAGCCGACCCGTCGGCGCTGGGGCCGCACGTCGATCCCCTCCCCCGAATCGAAGAGCACCTGGCCGTCCACCACGATGCGGCCCGCGTCGGGACGCACGAGCCCGGCCAGGCACTGGAGCGTGAGCGTCTTGCCCGCGCCCGAGGGCCCGAACAGGGCGGCGACGCCGGCGCCCGCGCTCCACTCGACGTCGAGGGTGAACCCGGGCAGCGACTTGCGCACCGCGACCTCGAGCCGGCTCGTCACGCCGTCCGCGCCCCCAGGCGATTGGCCGCGATCAGCACGACGCACGAGAGCGCGGTGAGCACCGCGACCAGGGCCACCGCCTCGCCGCTCTCGCCGGTCTGCACCGCGGTGTAGATGGAGAGCGGCACCGTCGCGGTGCGGCCCGGGATGTTGCCGGCCAGCATCAGGGTGGCGCCGAACTCGCCCAGGGCCCGCGCGAAGGCCAGCACCAGCCCGGCCAGGATGCCGTTGCGGGCGAGCGGCAGCGTCACCTCGAGCACGGTGCGCAGCTCGGAGCGCCCGAGGGTGTAGGCCGCGCGCTCGAGATCGCGGTCCACCGACTCGATGGCCGCGCGGACGGTGCGGACCAGCAGCGGCAGCGCCATCACGGTGGCCGCGATCACCGCCGCGTACCAGGTGAAGGCGACCGTCCAGCCGGTCGCGTGGTAGAGGGGGGCGCCCAGCAGGCCCCGCCGACCCAGCAGCACGATGAGGTAGTAGCCGACCACGGTCGGCGGCAGGATGAGGGGCAGGGTCACGAGCAGGTCGACCAGGCTCCGGCCCCAGAAGCGGCGCCGCGCCAGCGCGTAGGCGATGGGGATGCCGACGAGCGCGTTGAGCGCGGTGGCCGCCACCGCCACCTGGAGCGACAGCCGGAGGGCGGAGATGCTGTCCGGGCTCACGATGGAGGTCCTGGGTGCCCGGGCAGTATGCCACGCGCCGGGCCGCCCGCCGCGTACACGCGCTCGGCGCGCCCGCCGACCACCCTCAGTCCTTGCCCACCATGACGTCGGAGGCCTTGATCACCGCGTAGGCCGCGTCGCCCACCTTGAGCGCGAGGGCCTCGACCGCCTCGTTGGTGATGGACGACGTGATCACGGTACCGCCACCGACGTCGATCCGGACGTGGGCGGTGGTGGAGCCGAGCTTCACCTCCAGCACCTTGCCCTTGATGATGTTGCGGGCGCTCAGTCGCATGGTCGCTTCTCCTTCTCGTCGGCTAGAGGTCTCACTGGGCGAAGCCGGCCGCGGGGACCGCGAGCTGCGCCCCCGGGGCCAGTCCGATCGCCTCGAGGTGACCGGAGATCCGGCCGTCCTCGGTC
>WNFG01001504.1_pt1 | contig 19463 bp, 20 predicted proteins | sample 5400431 | NCBI WGS metagenome assembly WNFG01 (sample SAMN13153346, study PRJNA577476) | soil metagenome | isolation source: 120 cm saprolite under Douglas fir tree site 2 hole 3 replicate 2 | place: USA:California | collected 2015-04-18 | reverse complement strand
GACGCCCGATCTGTCAAGGTTTTGGGCGACGGTATGTGAGATTCAGAGTTAGAGTCTTAGTGCGCAACAGAAGAAAAGGCAGAGGAGGCATCACCGTGATTATTGGCGACCGCCTGCGTGATATGCGCGTGCAGAAGAAACTCTCGCAAGGGGACATTGAAAAGAGGACCGGCCTGCTTCGCTGCTACATTTCGCGCGTCGAAAATGGCCATACAGTTCCGGCCATTGAGACGATAGAGAAGCTGGCTCGCGCGTTGGAAGTTCCTATGTACCAGCTTTTCTATGACGGCGAAGAGCCGCCCAAGCTACCAAACCTTCCAAACCGGAAGACCTCGGATGACATTGCCTGGGGTAGTTCCGGGAAAGATGCTCGTTTCTTGAATCAGTTGCGTCGGCAGCTTAGTCGGATGGATAAGGACGACCGGCTGTTGCTTCTGTTCATGGCTCAAAAAATGGCCCGCCACGGAGCCAGTCAGTCAAATGGCAGGAACTGATGTCGAGTACCGAGGCAGAATCAAATTCGCTGACATCTGGGCGCAGGTCGGTGGGTTCGTCAATGAGGCGTGCAACCTCTACGGTGGGAAAGTAATCAGAAAGCATATATACCCATGCTCCTATGGGGCTGCAAGGGGTGAAAAGATGGACTTGCGATGCCCGAGTTGCAATGGCACTGACCTTAAGAAGTTGTCCCTGGCCTATCAAGAGGGGCGAGTCCGAGTGGATACGCGGACTCGGTTGCGAGGTGTAGTGGTTGGGGAGGGTGGGCCGAACGTGGTGGTCGGCAGAGCGACCACTCGCGGAATTCAGGAGACGGAGCAATCTAAGCTCCTCAGTCCCCCTACAAAGTGGTCGTATCTAAAACTTGTTCTGTGGTCGGCATTCGTCTCCCTTGTGGCTCTTGTCGTTTACGTTCGTAGCGTGATGTCGGGTCCTGTGCCAGCGTCTTCGCTCCCTGTGAAAATCTATGCGGTCGTTGCTCCTGTCGTCTTCATTCTCCTTGTAACTATCTACTGGCGGCACAATCATTCGACCTACCAAACGCAATACGCTCAGTGGAATCGGTCTTTCATCTGCGAGCGGTGCGGGGCAGTTAGCCAACACGACCTTCCCTAGCGGCTCCTTTTCCTGATTCCTACACGCTTAGCATGAGTGTGCGCAATGATTCTCTGACTGGCCATTTGTGGTTACCAGCCCCGACCTAGCGGAGCCGGTGCTCCGCTAGGTCGAAATATCGCTTGGACAACTCAATGCCGATAAACCGCCGACCTAGCTGCTGCGCGGCAACAAGCGTTGAACCGGAACCACAGAAGGGGTCAAGCACTACATCGCCCGGCAAAGAGAAGCACTCAATCAACGGCGTCAATATGCAAACCGGCTTTTGAGTCGGGTGAAGATTGTTCCCTGTGTATTTCCATTCCAAAACGTCCGGTATTGTGCAGCTCGGCTTCATCGGATTGCCCTTCGCCAGCAAGTACGCGTTTTCGTGCTGGTAGCGAAGAAAGCGTTCGGTCGAGGCGTACTTCTTGATGAAGGTCAAGTGCCCGACTGTGCGGAAGCCCGCATCGCGCCAGGCAGTGAGGAATGTATCCGCCTTGTTCCAGCTATAAAAGCTCACGCAGAAGCGATTCCAACGGAGCACGCGAAAGATTTCCCGGAATGCTGGTTTAAGCCAGGCGTCGTTGTCGTCGTTGGGAACGGTGCGCCCATCGCTGGATGAATAGTTGACCATGTACGGCGGATCGGTAAGTACGAAACCGGCGCTACCCGCTGACATGCCAGAGAGTAATTCAACGCAATTGCCGTGCAACAGAGTGTTTGAGAATCCTTTGTTGATTTGAGAATTGATTTGTTCTGATTTCATTTTCTGTTCTCCTGTTAGGTGATTTGGTTCCTTCAACCAGGAAGAGGAACCAAAGCGCCGCGCCCACAGGAGGACGGAAAGGCTACGTTGTGTCTTAGGAGGCTGGAGCGGATGGCAACGGGTGTGACAAGAGAACGGTTTTGCGACTGGCGCAGCCGTGTGCTAGCGGAGGCCGCCTCTAATAGCGTTCGTAACGATTGTATTTAAGTTGGAGTCCGAATAAAGGGCGTTATCATTCACGATAGCGGGAGGTCTTGTGGACGCATTCGAGCAGATTGTCAGCGAAATCCTCTGGATGGACGGTTACTGGGTCCGAACGTCCGTAAAGGTCGACCTGACCAAAGAAGAAAAGGTTCTCATCGGCCGCCCGTCGTCGCCACGATGGGAACTGGATATCGTGGCCTATAGCGGTCGGGATAATTTGCTGCGCGTCGTCGAATGCAAGAGCTACTTAGACTCGCGTGGCGTGGCACTGCGAGCCTTTGATGGCAGCGACACAAAATTCGCGGAGCGCTTCAAGCTGTTTAGCGACGAACAACTTCGGAGCGTAGTCTTCGGGCGGTTACGCCAGCAGTTTGCCGCATCCGGTGCATGTGCCCCGGATGCACCTGTCAAGCTGTGCCTTGCCTGCGGTCGGATTGCGTCCACTGCGGATCGGGAGGGTCTTCACAAACATTTTGCTGAAAATGGCTGGGACCTCTGGGACGAGCCGTGGCTCCGGCAACGGCTGCAAGCCATGTCAGAACGCGGCTACGAAAACCAGGTCTCTGCTGTGGTATCAAAGCTCCTTCTTAGGGGCAAGGTGGAATGAATTCGCCGCAATAGGATTGCTTCTTCAGCCAGTGGTGTCTCTTCTTCACTGGGGCTTTCGTGGCCCTCGAAAGCCAATTGCAGACGGTCTGAACTGTTCATCAAACAGCCCGACATGCGAGGCCCCGCTTCTCACGGTCCCGTTGCTGGTTTGGGTCCGGCGTGGCCTCGATGCCCTCCAACTCCGCAATATATTCGGGCGAGATGGAATGCTCCCGCGCGCCCTCGACCAGAAATCGCATGTACCAAGTGTACGGACGCAGTGCAGCATCGTTGCTTGGCCTGGAAGCCAGGTATACCCAGGCCTCCGTTATGTCGGCGTCGTTCATACGCACCGGCATTCTGACTCGGTTGTAGCCCGCTCCTTCTCCTTGATCTAAGGTTTGTAAGTCTAGGTCCGGGATGGTGTGGAGAACGCCCCACACGTGTGAGGGCTCATGCGGTTCCACGTTGGCCTTGCCGGAGCCATCCTGACTTCTCTTGTTGAATACCAGCCGATATGCTGGAAGCAGCGCAGCGCGCCCCTCGCCCAAAGGAGACACTCCGTATGCGCGGAATCGGCCAGAGCACATGTTGGAGCCATATGCGAATACCTTCTCACTCATTGGCCATTCACCGATGCGAAGAATTGGTCTTGAGATAGTTGAGTAGGCATTGCCGGACCAGCCCCTCGAAGAAATATGCGTATGGCAGCTTCTGCGATGCGGGAAACGAACGGTTGCCGATGATCATCTCGAACATTGGGTCGGTATCCCATTTCTCGCCGCCCTTCATGGGCATACTCAGGAACATTGGCTCCCCGGCATGGAGATACTTGGATCGGGCTTTGTAGATTGCATCCAGTATCTTCGCGAGATTGGCTTTCCTAATCTTGGTGTGCCGGGCCTTGACGTTTCCGCCCTTGAAGAATCCGCTGCAATGCTGCTCTACAAAGCGGATGAACTTCTTTCGTGATTTCCTGACATCAAAAATATTTTGCAGCTCGTTCTTGTTTTCTGCTGGCAACGTCGATCGCGCAATGAGATCAGCGACGCCGTTCTGTTCCAGGACATCATCCTTGCGAGTAAGCTGGGTGTCCTTGGACAACGCCTCAATGGCGGAAACTAGCCGGATGAATACCATTTCGGAATCGACGCCAACCTCTTTGACGGCGCGGGCGTAGTGGTGACACGCGAGGATGAACGTTTGGTGCAGGGTTTCATCCAGCGCCTTTACGAGATCCAAGAATGCCTTGAATCCGTCAACGAGATTCTTGTTCCCGCTCTGAAAAATTGGCGGATGAATGCCCGGATTGCATCTCACCCGGACGAAGGGGTATTCCTTCTTGATGGTCATGCCCTGCCCCGGATTGTCTGGGCGAAGCCTGCTGGAGATCAAATAAAAGCGGCACCTGTAGAACACTGACATCAAGGCCAGCAACTCGCCGAGTATTCCGTCTTTGAAGTAGTAGCCCTTCGCATCCGCTGTCAGGTTTTGTTGGTGCGGGCCTAACGGGTGTTCGAGGATGAGGTTATAAAGCCAGAGACCGTCCCTGCATTGCTCGGTGCTCATCGGAGCGCAGATGATTTTCCCTTCACCGTAATCGAGCAGACCGGGAATATAGCATTCCGAGGCCAGCTCGTATTCGACTGTGTATTGCTGGCGTCCTCTGGCGAGAGTTTCCAGGTTTCTTATCCAGCTCATTCTGTTGTCATTTGTGGCCATAGCGATGCGGGATCAAAAGCAAATCCATGCAGGAGTTTTTTGCCTAACACCGCGAAAAGGTATAGTTAAGCATTAGGCTGCGAAAAGTCGAATTCAAATTTGAGCAACTTCATGCATACAAATCGGGAAATCGTAACCGTAATTGAGCGTTGCACACCGCACAACGCATGACGTTCCAAGCAGGGTCGCGGTGAATGCGATAGATTGCGTTACAGCTCATGCATCGTATCGGAAACCCCGAAGGGGGTCCCTGCTTGTTGCCGGCGAGAAGGAGCCAAGCAATACCGCCAATGAAAAGCCCCGCCACAGGGTTCTCGGTGGCAAAACCCCCCGTGATTCCGGCGCTGACCGCTGGCAGGACATGCGAATCGTCGTAGGCCGAAACGATTGCGCGAATGTAAGCCAACCAAGGATCGGTGTACTCAAAGCAAACGTGATGGTGGAGATGGGGAATTATTACGGAAAGCTTTGCGCGATCCTCGAACGCCTCAAACACCCAGATATCTTTGTTGGCGTGAGAACTCACGCCGGATTCCCAGGTCACCCAATTCTGAGTATGCTGAAGGCGTTCGACATTCTCACCGAGCAAAACGAAAACAGCATTGGATCGGGCGATGTCGGTGGAAATCTGCGGCGCGGTCCTACGACCATCGAGAATAGCCTCGATCTCTTCGTACTTCGCTTCTACCTTGGCCGTGGCAAAAGCCTGGTTAATAAAATTCTTGAGTGGGGTGTCTTTTGCGCTGTGGGAGATGAAGATTTGAGCCACGGGGCGAGTTTAGCAGGTTCTCCGCGCTGCTGCGATTCACACGCCTATCCGAACAGTTCCGAAACATACTGCGATGGCTGCTGCGCTTTCACAGCTCCCCAAGGCATGACTTTCGTATTGGGATACGTGACGTACAGCAGTCGCTTTGAGCGGGTGACCGCAACGAAAGCACTCCGGCGCTCCTCCAGAAGAGCAGGGCCGTGTGCCCGGTAGTCCGGGAATGTTCCTTCGTTCATTCCAATGAGGAACACTACATCGAATTCCATACCTTTTGCTGAATGCACCGTCAGCAGCGCCAATCCGTCTTCCGCCGGTTGCTGCGTTGTGCCGAGGGCGACTTGTCCCAGGAACGAAGTAATGCTATGAGCGCCGCCCGGCTCCGACCTAACATAGTAGTCCCAGTGCTTTCTCCACTCCGCAATATCTTGAAGAACAAGAGCGCGATCCTGTTCAGGGAGCGTATTCGCAAACTCTTCAATCTTTTTTAGGGCGCTCAGAAATTTGAAATCGTCGCCCGTCCATTTCAATGCAGTAACTGCATCGAGCACGGTCGGGGCACAGCCTTTCCGTGCTCCGTTTGCAAGCGCCTTCAATAAAGAAATTGGATCGTTTGTATCCTGGGGAGTGGGCGCATCCTCTGCGAGTTTTTGTTTCCCCCACGCTCTGGCAAGTATGTCCAAATGCAACCTATCTCTTGGATTGGCCAGTAGGCGAAGAGCGAGTTCGAATTGTTTCACTACGTCAGATTCGCTCTGGTAGGTTGCGGCGGAGAGTTTCTTATAGAAAAGTATCCCCTGTTTTTTCAGCTCTTCTTGTAGGCTCCCAAAAACAAAGCGGTTGCGACCTAAAACAGCGCAGCGCCCCGGTGTAATGTCCCCTTCGATGTCTGGATGCCCATTGGACTCAAGAGATCTAATCTTTTCGATGATTGCCTGGGCCTCGCCTGGCTCATCCTCGCATTCGATGAGTTCAACCGCGCCCTCGATGGGGAGCTGCCCCTCGACAGTGTAGGAGGAATCCAGTCGCTGGGCCGCAGCGACGACCGCCTTAGAACAGCGAAAATTCTCGGTAAGCTCGACCTTTTTGGCTTTAAAGTCTCGCAGGAAGAGATCAAGATATTTTGGATCGGCACCGTTCCAGACATAGATTGCCTGCTTGGGATCACCCACCATCATTACGTTCGTAAATTCCGACCCACAGAGACTGATAAGCAGGCGATACTGCGCCTCATTGAGATCCTGGGCTTCATCGATGGATATGTACTTGTACTGACGCCGGTAAAAATCCGCGATCTTGGGCCGTTCCGCAAAGAGCCGATAGGTCAGGAGAAGGAGATCATCATAGTCGAGAGCAGCGGAGACCCGTAGTTGTGCGTCGTATCCTTCATAGAGCAGTCGCTCATCATCATCTTCCACCATACTGGGCAGGACCAATGAATTCTTGAGTTCGCTGATCCGCTCAAGCCAAGAGCTGAGCCTGCGCTGTTGTTCCTTGGGTTCACCGGCGTTCCTCAGTGCGGTCGATAGTCGGGGGTCGGAACGCACGGCATTTGCCAGAACCTGCCTTCGATCATCGAATGACTCGAAAATATTGGGCAGTCCGTCAACGCCAATGGGCTTACCTCTGTTAGCCAGAACCTCCATGCAGAAGCTGTGAAGTGTTCCGACGAAGGCTCGCTTGAGGATATCCGGCACATCGTTGAGCCGTTCCTTCATTTCGTTTGCGGCCTTGTTGGTAAATGTCAGTGCCAGAATACGAAAATGCTGGGAGGGATCATCCAGAAGCCTGCGCACTCGCTCGGTCAGCACGCGCGTCTTCCCTGAGCCTGGGCCAGCCACCACAAGCAAGGCTCCAGTCCCGTGCGCAACAACTTGTCGCTGAATTGCTGTCAGTCGGACGCTCATGCCTTCTTCTCGGTCGATTTCGGCGGAGTCAGTTCAATGTCGATCTTTTTGAACAAATCTTCAAGCGCCGCAGGGACGGGAAGTAACTTCCCCACGACCGAGCCATATTGCGTCTTGTTCGCCTCGATCTCTGCCAAAATGTCCGTGAGTTGATCAGCCGTTGATTTCGCCGCCCATTCGTTCTGAAGCGCAGCCAGATGTTGGGCGGTGACAGCTTTTCTTTTAACAATAGCGGTTATCAGTGCGTTTTTGGTCGCCTCGGTCACGATATACGTCTCGAACTTCTTGCCACCGGGCAGAACAATGACGCGGGGATTATTAGGAATTGCGTTCTGTCCAAGAGCGGCCAAAGCCGCGTTTAGCGCGACAATGGTGTCGGCCTCGCCGTCGGAAAATATGAACCAGGGAATCTTGAAGCTCTCCGCCATGCGTAGGAAGGGCAGGTAACTCCCCTTACCTCCGACGCCAACAAGACTATAGCCCAGGTCGTTAGGGTGTTTGCCCCAATGTTTCTCAGCAAAATCGGGCACCGCCTGTTCTTCCGTTTCTCCTTCGAAGAAGACGAGCGCACGGGCGAAGAGCATGTCACCGCGCGTATTCATGACCTGGCGGTCAATCTTGCGGAGATCTTCTTCCGTGAGTTTCTTCTCCCCAGTACCGAGGTCGATGCGGCACACCTGTGTTTGTTCGGCGTTCTTTGAAAAATGTCTGATGTGTGCAATCTCGGACTGACCGCAGATATAGGGGGAGTGCGTACTGATGATGCGTTGGCCGGGCATCCGCTTGATTTGACGGAATAGCGAGCGTTGCGCTTGGGGATGAAGGTGTGTTTCCGGCTCCTCCATCGCCATCATTGGATGGACCGCGCTGGAGCTGCCTTGCTTTTGTCTCCAGGTGGTAAAGGCCCAGAAAGTAAAGAATGTGCCAAGGCTTCGAGTGCCCATGCCCTGCTGATGTAGCGGAAATGGCGGAGCGCCTCGCGTCGAGAGCACAACATCCATTCCGCGCGACAAATCACGAAGATGACGGGCGAGCGGCGTGATGGAGACGCTATCCTCATCGCATGAAAGCGTTTCGTGGAAATCCTTCAAATGTGACTGTATGTGCGTGAGCACATCGCTGCTCTCAACGATATCCTTGTTGATCTCGGACAAATCCTCCTCGATGCGCTTCACATCCTCCGCGCTGAGCCCGTGTTCCTCGACCATCTTGTTCCAGAAGGAGCTTCGGGTCCGCAGGTCTTCCGCAATGTCGCGCTTGGCGTCCAGTAAGTACACTGCCAGCGGTTCGATCTGTTGCGCAGAAACAGGAGCTACCTTCTCAACTGGCTTTGAATCCTCCCATTTTGCGCCATCTTTCTGCCAGTCTTTCAAAAACCGGCGTTCCAGAAGGTACTCGCCTTTAATCGTATTCCATTTAAACTGGGTGCGAATCGCAACCAAATCCCGCTCGTCTTCGTCCTGGACTACGCCAAGGCCCCATAGTTCAAGCCAAGGGCTACCTTGTGGAAAGACATCCACAATCTTCCCCTGGCCATCGGTAGGCCGTATTAGGACGTCGATAGCGATCACCCTGTCCTTCGGCGCTGACACTTCAGTTTTCTGGAGAAAAACATCATCACCCGAAATCACCCGCTGACCCGCACCGATAGCTGCGAAGAGCGCGTTTAGAAAGCTAGTCTTGCCCGCGTTATTCTGCCCGATCAGGACAGTGAGAAGGTCCAGCTCCACATCAACCGAGCGAAGGCACCGATAGTTCTGTACCCTCACCTCTTTGACGACAATGCCGCTGAATGCGGCTGGAAGAGCCGGTTTTTGGGCCGAAGGGTTCTGCGAACTCTTCTCAGCTTTTTGGGCGGCCGGACTCGCTGCGGCAACGGCGGCGGTCGTTTTCTTTTCCTTGCCCATACGTTGCGAAAATCTCCAGCGTCATTGCGACCAAGAAAACAATCATCTGAGAATGGCAGCCAATCTCTTGTCAAGCTTCCTTGGGGTCTTCAACATTCCCAAATCGTAGCGGCTTTCCGGCACCCCCACAAGACCTTCCACGGCGTCACGAATTTTCAAGTAAGGGATGCGTCGACGCAACTGGGGATCAGAAAGGAACGTCTTTGCTCGGCGGAATTAATTTTACGAGCGACTCGGCCAGAGTCGGAGTCGCCAGGAACTCCTTCACGGAACCAGGTTGAACCATGACTTGGTCCTTCCGGTCTCCGCCGAGATCCAAAAGCGTCAAAATCTCAGAGGCCTTTGCGGCGCAGTCTTTTTCACCGCAGTGCTGGATAACAAGGAGACGACGTTCTGAATCCGTTCGCAGGCTCTGCGTCAGCATCTTATTGATGTGTGCGTCGCCGAAGCCGTAGCCCAGCGTGACGATGAGCTTCGTCAACAAGGAGAGATCCCGAAACTTGTAAGCGAAGAACAGATAGGGATCGGCGGCTTCCAGCTTGAACTCGCGTCCGAAGATGACTTCCATTTCTTCCGCATTGACGCTCTCTACTTGCTTCACGCAGAAAAGCTCTTTGGTTTCGGGACTTCGCTTCCAGTTGATCGATCCGTGCAATTTGTAAAGCACAAGCTGCGGAGTGACATTATTGCTGGTTTCCATATCCACGAAACGTTCCCAGTCCCATGAGTTGTTGGAGCCATAATCGGCAAAGCCCGTTTCGACGTGAAACTCAGAGCTATTCAGGTCCTCAACGCACAGGTCGTAGTTCAAGGAGAAAATGTGTAGAGGATAGTTGAGGTCGCGCTGGAGCGTGATCAGGCCACGGTAGTAATCGGCTTTGGCTGAATCTTCCGGGCACATCCATTTCTTTAGATTGGCTAGAATCCGCTGCCGGAACTTACGCACTTCACCGAAGTTTGCTCCCGCGAGGGCTACGAACCTGGAACTCCACGCTGCAATAAAGGGATACAAGGGATGCTCTTCGTTTCGCTCCAGCTCATACAAAGTGTTGACCAGGGTTTCGATGTTGAACGGGACCGCGTTGCCGAAGCGCCCTTTGAGTCCCGCGGAAAAATGAATGGCGCTTTTGACGTGATGATACAGACCTTGGTCTGTGCCCCCCGCCGTGAGCGATTGTTCCACTAGATTGATCATCTCCCCGGAAATTGGAATCCCCGCTTCGGCGCTTGCCCCCGCGCCCAGCAGAAAGATTATGTCTTTAGAGCGGCTCGTCATAGTAGCTCACAGGAACCAAGGTCGAATGTCGTGCACGGCTGGCATGGGAAGCCCCCGTTCATGGAAATCATGAACAAGTTCGGCAACCAAATGACAATAGAAAACAGATACGGGGGCGCTCTTGGCGTTAAATCCCCGCCAATTGGCCCCCGAAAGGTTTACTAAGTCCTGCAAAAGCTCGCGCTGCTCGGCGGGCTCGGCCGGATCGTCGTTCACGCGCAGGAATTGTAGATGTGTGGGGCCCGGAAACGCCTTAGTTACGTTTGGCTTGTCCGGGTAGATGCCTTCAAACCAGACGAGATGCTCGCTGGAACTCAGCCGGACCTTCGTCGCCTCGAAGGGCACGAGGCTGTTGACCGAGCGGTTGATGCCGAAAAAGCGGCTCTTATGATTCACTTTAATCACGGAGAACCTGCATTTTGCGCGATCTGTGGCAGCGGCAACATCGTGGGTGGTTTGCTGAATGGCTCTGATCTCTTCGTGCCTAAGTTTGAAAGAGGTATGTATGACGACGCGGTTGAATGCGCCTGCGTTTTCCTCCAGAACTTTTTTCAGATTGGCGCGAAGCGCGCTGATGTAAGTGGAGTGATCCTCGGAATCCCCCAGGACCTGAATCTGCTGGAACAGGCCGCTGCTATCAGTGAGGACGGAGAACGCAAAATATTTATCGACATGCACCTGATCGTTGACGACCCGGCATTTGTGGGACTGGCTGATTCCAATGATGAGGGAATGCTCTGCTGTGGGACGGACTTTCCAGGGTTTTCCACCCGCCTTGCAGAATATCTGCAGCGCCAGATTCCCAATTGCCCATTTCAACGATTCCTCGTCCTCCAGAATGCGCAGCGTGCAGACCTGGGTGGGCATCCCGACATGGGAAAAATACGCCTTCTGCGCCATGTAGCCATTGTCCTCGTCGTTCGGCAGAACAATGACGGGCAAGACTTGCGGCGAGTTGTTTCGCACAACCTCAGCGCGCTTCAGCGCGGCTTCCATCGATGCTGCGCTGAGATCCGGAAGAACTACCGGGTCCGCGTCGATGTCCAAGGCGGCCTTAAACAGATCCTTGAAGCCCGGAAAATTGAACTGGCCGCGCTGTTTCAGTCCCTTCAGGGAAAGGGCCAGGCGGCGCGCCGCTTGCCGGTCCTGTTCCCGGAATACGAAAAGCAACCTGGGAGGTTGGGCGAGCGGCTGCAGGGGGCCAAAGTCGCGCAGGCCGTTGAATTGGCTCTTGGATTCCTTGTCACCCGCAAATACGTAGACTTTCGGGCGAAGCCGCTCGGCCGGCAGCGCCACAAATTCCTTCGATGTCCGCAGCGGCGTGGAACCTCCGGGCACCGTCATTCCCTCGAAAACCGGCCATCTTCTTTCGAGAAACCGCCGAATCTTGGAGGATCGGTCAACGCAATAGTCGACGTTTCGCCGGGAGTTTCTGTCGAGGCTCAGGCTGAGTTGCTGGATTTTCCGGCTGAAGGGAATGTTCTTGCCGAGCCTGAAATGAAAATCGACGAGGAAGCCAGTTTGGCGGGTTGTCTTGAGGGAATAGGGCTGCACCACAAGCTCCTCCTCCCCCTCCGGGTGCGTCTGCATGGCAAACGAGACTTCCTGGATGAAACTGCTTTCCGGGAAACGATACTCGGCGGTCTTTAACCCGGACTCTACGGACCGCCGGAGACATCCGAAGATGATCCGCCGGGTTATGTCGGAATTCCACTCCGGCTGAAAATCGAATGCTTCAAAACCCTCCGCCGCATCAAGCAAAACCCAATAAGACAGCCAATCCGCTTCACCGGGGTCGTTCTTCGGAAGCCGGTGAGCGCTGGCCTCGGGACGCGGACGCTGCTCTTGCTGAGAGGCGCACTTGCGGCGGTAGATGACAAACTGTCTACCACTCGTATCCACCGGCAAAAAGTTGAGGTGGATGTGGTAGTCATCCTTTCCCGCGCTAAGTATTGTCTCCGAATTGGCCATTGAATCTTCTCTAGCAAAATCCCTTATGCCGCCAAAAACTTTCTGATCCGCGCACCCACGGCTGCGGCTTCCTTCAGCTCGCATTCCCAAATCACCAGCGGCTTCCATCCCTGTGCAAAGAGAGCCGCCAGATTCTTCTTGTCGCGGGCCTGATTGCGCTTGAGCTTCGGCCCCCAGTAATCCGCATTCGACTTCGGCTTGTGTGCCGTCTTGCAGCGCTGGTGCGAATGCCAGAAACATCCGTGAACAAATATCACTTTGCGCCGCGAAACAAACACGAGATCCGGTTTTCCCGGTAGATCTTTCCGGTGCAGCCGGAAACGGTAACCCATCCTGTGAACCAGACTGCGCACCGCCAGCTCGGGACGCATGCCCTTGCTGCGGATGCGGCGCATATTCTCACTGCGGTCCACGCTTCACAACTCCGCAATGATGGCTTGCTCGTAGACCTTTGCGGGCGGCAAGTTGCTGGGTGCTGTAAAGGCAAGTGCGACCTGGTCAATGGTCGTCGTCGATTGCCCGCCAAGTTCGAGCGCGCGAATCTGGCCGTCAGGCACAGCCGGGCCAACGTCGTACCGCATCAAAGTCACAGAGCCCGCCTGCTGATGAATTTCCGCCAGGTTGCCGCCAAGCCGCTCCGCTATCTTGTTGTAAACGGGAGTCGGACAGATGAAGAACAGGCCTTTCTGGCAAAGCGGTTCGCGCCGCAACACGTGGCCCTTGTAGATGATCTGCGGAAGTATCCGCTTATTGACGTTCTCCCAGTTTGGACCCGCCGTGCTGTTGCCCTTAAATGAGCCGCCCTTCAAGTAAGCCTGGCGCTCCGCCCGGTAATTTCCCGTGGTGTCGATGGACTGTACCTCGATGGCAACAAATCCCAGCAGCTTCCCGGCGGCATCGATGTGCGCGAGAATCCAGTCAACGAAATATGCGCCTACTTTCCCGCCAGCTTTCTTGGCACGGCTTGGCAGGCGCAACTCTTTGCCCCACCGTTTTCCGAATACGGCGATGGCGGGTTTGTCGGGATTCCTGGCGCGGTAACCTGCCACATCATTTCCGGCGATCAGATCAATCCCGCTGCCGAACGCCTGCACGGCGACGTCTTTAAGAACCTGATAATCGTTTGCGTAGAGGCGGACTGGGCAGCAGATGACAGGCCCGCTGGTCATGGGTTTGAGCGTGCACATACCGCTGATGGTGCCGTCGCTCAGCGTCTTCGTGCAGGTCTGTCCGAGAAACGGGCATTCCAGAGATTTCCGCGCTTTTTGCGCCTGCGGTGATTGATCCGTTGGGCTGTACCCGAAAAGCTCTGTGATGTTGCTAGCCATGCGCCGCTTCCTGCAAGGCCGCAGGAACAGCGCCGTGCGCTTCAAGGTGAGCGCGTATTTGCCGCGCGATGGCTTTGGCCATCAGAACGGGGACGGCGTTGCCGACCTGTTCGTATTGTGATACGCGGGGACCGAGAAATCTGTAAGTGTCGGGGAATGATTGAAAGCGTGCCGCCTCCCGCACCGTGAGTGAGCGGTCCTGATCGGGCAGGAACACCGTGCCCCAGTGCGGATCACATTTTGTCATCACCGTGCTGGCGAGTCCGTTGTTGTGCAGCCGACCGTAGCGCTTAGTGTGATCGGACTTGCGTGCCCGCTGCATGCCCTTGGGCAGCAGATGATGCGGAATGTCGCGCCATGAACCGCCCGGCTTGACGAATTTCATGCGCACGGCATTCTGTTTTGCGAGCTTGGCTGCGAAGTGATTGTAGGTTACGCCTTCCGGGTTGCGCATCGCACTCGCGTAGTCGCTGACTCTTCCGGCCGTATAGCCGATGGTCTCAGCCCCGTCCCCCATTTCCAGACGCGGAAGGTCGCCGATGGCCTCGCGGACAGTGACTGCCGGTAACAGGCGGTGCTTGTCCGAATCAGTAAGCCGGAACGTGAGTACTCCGCCTCCGCCCCGGAAATTCGCGCGCCCGCCAGCGTAGTGGGTGGGCTCCGGCGGCGCAAGCTCACTGAGTCTGGAGCCGAGCAGGATCAGCCGCCATCGCTCCTGCGGGACGCCGTAATGCGCGGCAAATAGGATCTTCATCGTGACGTGGTAGTCGAGGCGACCGAATTCGGCGAGGACGCGGTCAAGCACCTTGCCGTCGCCCAGAGACAACAGACCGGGAACGTTTTCAAAAAGGAAAGTCTTGGGTTCGAACTCTTCGAGAAACCGCACATAATCCTTGAAGAGCTTGTTGCGGGGGTCGGTGAGGAAACGCTCTGGAGCATTGATTGAAAAACCTTGGCACGGAGGTCCGCCAGCAAGGACATCAAGATCCCTTTTCTTGATGCCAAGTCTTACACGGATCTCCGAGGGTTTTATATCCTCAATGTTGCGGCAGTCCGCCCAGGCGTCGCGGTGGTTGTGTTTGAATGTCTCAATCGCCTCGGGCATGCAGTCGTTCGCATAGAGGCATTCATATCCCGCTTGGCGGAAGCCTTCCGTGATGCCCCCTGCCCCGGAAAACAGGTCGATGGTGCGCAGCACGGGCAAACCCTCAACACGTTTCTCCGGCTTTACAAGGTCAAGCCTGGCGTTCCTCATCTTTGCAACCGTGCCCATTATTTCTCTCCGCGTGCCAAGCTTTTTCCGAACAGTGGCCACTTGTCCGCGATGTACTGTTCCGCCGCTTCGCGGACGATCCAGGCCAGCGAGACTTTTTTCTGGCGGGCGATGTCGTCGAGAGTCTTGTAAAGTTCAGACGGGAAGCTGATGGTCGCCCTCACAGAGGCGCCCTCGGTCGGCTTAGGTTTTTGTTTGCGCTTCGCGCCTCTGGTCACTGGACAGACTCTCTTGCCCCGGAGTATATCACCACAATTCACCATAGCGGTGAATTCAGTGAAAGGCAACTCTAATATGGCCGAGTCAACCTCCCACGATGCTGTAAACCTGCTCGTCATAATCTTTATGGGGAAACTCCGGGCAGTACTCCGTACCTGGAGCATCGTAACATGTTCGCCTTATATTCGCCCAGGCTTTTTTGCGTTCAGATTGCCTTGAGTTCGACTCTCACCCCGTCGTAACCGTCAGTCACGTCGTCAAAGTACACAAAGGCGGCTCCGGTCGCTCCGGCGTCCTTCGTCGGTTTGGGGTCAATCAGCACGATCCAGACGAACGGCTGGACCTTCGGGCCGACGAAGAATTGGATACGAGCGACCATACCCTTCTCGCCGTACTCCGCGCTCACAAGATGGCACCATGTCAAGATCCGTGCGCCTTGCTGCAAATCGCGAAGGAACGGTTCGGTCGTTCGCTCCACCATCTGGCGCTTGGCCTCGCCTGTGTAAATGAATCGCTTGATGTCGTCAAACTCCGGTTCCAATCCGGTGAACTCAGGGAAGTATTTCAAAAAGAAGTGAAACCCGATTTTCGCGATGGCACGAATGTATCTCTCCGTCATCTGCACCTTCATTTCACCTTCGATCTTGGCACCATTGACGACAGGCGCGACCTCGACGTCTTTGCCCTTCGGAACAAGCTCGTCGGTCAATACTTTCATTTCTGCGTCTTCTTCCTCGCTGTTCGCGAAGACGACGACTTGATCCGGGCTGACTCCCCGTTCCTTGAGCAGCTCTCTGATTTTCTCGACGGTCCAGCGAGCCTTCCGAAATGGAAGGTGCAGCGTCTTGCCATCCTTCGCGAGGAAAAGCAGCTGACTCATTGGAGCGCAACCGTCTTTGCTAACCCTTTCCCACAGAATCTCGAAATCGTGCCCTGGATGTTTTCCGTAGATTCCCAGCGGAGGAATACCAAATGTCGGCTCGTAGAAGATGTTTTTCTTGTCGCGTTTTGTTCTGCCAACGCGGCCGATCATTTCGCGAAAAAACGCTTCCGGGCTGTTGTGAGCGAGAACGTCTTCGAGTTTTGAGCAGACTTCCTGGCAGCCGTCGCAGATTCGGTCCACGAGTGGCTCGTTGTCCTTGAAGTTTCCGAGCGCGCGTGAGAAGTAGTGCTCGTTCTTCGAGAGCGGTCGGTTACCATCGCACAGACCGGCGGGAGTTGTGTAAACGCAGGGCATTCGGACCCTCCTCAATTCGCATTTTTGCAAACGGGAAGTTGTGGCCAAGTTGGACCAACGAAGCCGACGACGGTATATTCTCTCAAACGATTGGAGCTGCTTCCATGACTGAATTAACGGCGCAAGAAACGAACTACGTGCTGCAACCGAACCTTGTCGCATATCTCGATGTCCTCGGCCAGCGCGAGAAGTTTAAGCAATTGAAGATGCCCAAGACCCCAGAAGAATATCTGGTGGTTGCGGAAGCCATGAAAGGCACTGTCGGTATCGTGCTGGGACTCCGAAGCTCATTTCTAAAGCAATTCGAGGTGTTCGAAGCCGGGGCTACGAATTCAGCGCCCGGATCATCGACGCTGTTTCGCCCTCGATTTCTGGGTCATTCCGATTCATTCATCACTTTCGTCGCTTTGAAAAACGACCAACTATTGAACTCGATCATGACAACTTTTTCCGTCTTGTCGGGCGCCTCCTGCGTCGTTCTGACAGCTTTGGCGAGCGGCCATGCCCTGCGTGGCGGAATTGACGTAGGGCCAGGCGTGGAGATCGCTCCCGACGAAATTTACGGTCCGGCGTTGGCGCAGGCCTACATCCTGGAAAGCCGGGACGCTGACTACCCTCGGGTGCTGATCGGAGACGGATTCGAGGATCAACTGACAATAAGTATTGCTGAAAGCCAAAAGCTTCCGGCGTTAAAGGCAGAAAACTTGGCTGAGATTGTCCGCAGAATGCGAGTATTCATAACCAAGGATAAGGATGGGCGGCAAATACTCGATTACCTTGGACCTGTGCTCGCGAACGTTTCAAAACAGAGTCAGTCAAACATTCTTGTCCAGCGAGCATATCAGTTTGTCCTCGACGAACAGAAGCGCTGGCTTGCATTGGGAAATACCAAAGAAAGCGGACGCTACGCGGTTCTCCGGCAATACTTCGAAGAGCGGTTACATCTGTGGGGGCTGGCTCCCAGAAAAGCGTAGGCGTATTATTTGCTGCGCTTCGCCGCGAAGGGAAGAGCCCCACCGAATTGGGAAGCTCTCCTGCACTGATCATGTCTGAACAACTCAACAGGCAACTTGTTCTCCAGCATTCAGGGACTTCGTACATAATGCCGAGAATCTACGCGTGAAATACACCCGCGAGTCTTTTGCGAAAACTCGGCGTCGAAGCCAAGGCGATGGGCGTTGGGGGGAAGCGGCCCGTAACTGGCTGCTCCCGCATAACCCTCAAACCAAAAAAAAGGAGTAGGAAGGATGACCAAGGGCCACATGGAGGCTTTTAGTGACGGGGTATTCGCCGTCATCATCACCATCATGGTGCTGGAAATGAAGTCTCCACAAGGAACCGGTCTTGCGGCCTTGGAGCCACTCCTTCCTGTTTTCTTCAGCTATGTCCTGAGCTTCGTTTACGTCGGCATCTACTGGAACAACCATCATCACCTCCTGCAGGCGGCGAAGCATGTTACGGGTGGCATCCTGTGGGCGAATCTGCATTTGTTGTTTTGGCTCTCGTTGACCCCGTTCGTTACCGCCTGGATGGGGGAGAACCATTTTGCGCCTTGGCCGGTGGCGTTATACGGGGTCGTGTTACTGTTTGCCGGAACCGCTTATTTCATTCTGACGAAGACACTGATCGCCCACCACGGAAAAGATTCAACACTGGCGGCATCGATTGGAAATGACAGGAAGGGCGCGCTGTCCATCGTGGTCTACGCAGCGGCAATTCCCCTGTCGTTCGTACGGCCGTGGATCGCCTGCGCCTGCTACGTTATGGTCGCCGTCATGTGGCTGCTCCCCGACCCGCGCATCGAAAAAACAATAGGGCAATAAACGGAGGACGCCAGGACGCCATCTACCATGCTCCAGATTAGTGCCTAGTCAGTCGGCTTACTGTACAAGTGGACAAGTGGAATTGCGGATCGGGACTTTACCGCATTTACCGGGAGTTGGTCTTCTCGCTCGCATAGGATCGGCGGCGGATTCTGTGGTACAACGAGGGTTCCACGACAACCGGTGCGACGAGAGTCCCTAGTGAGGGTCCCGATTTCCATCGGTGCGGTAGCTCTCAAAGACCCGAAATAATGAAGAATCCCTTTACCAAATCCGGACCAGCAATACTGCTGTTAGCGACCTTGTTTCCAAATTGCCAAGTAGCGTCCGACCTTACTTCTCGCACCATTTATACGAAGAGCAAACTCTTCACAGCGCAGAACGTTGTTGCTTGGTCTGCTCCGTCCGTTGGAGGCGCCTTTTTCTACGAGTCAGGGCTTGCTATCGATGCGGATGGCGCCCCGCGAGCCTATCATCCCAACGACCGACTCGGACTGGATTCATTGGCGCATGCGGGTCATCGGGGAAACTGGTGGGCGCTGGTCACAGACAGTGAAAAGACGAACGGAACTCCGGTTGTCCAAGATGCGACAGATCCGGCTCCGGGATATTTTGTATCGACGACGGCTCTATATGACCGTGCCAATCCCAATCCCCGGGATCCCCACCGATATGTGGACGCAGAGAAAATTCCGTATGTTGTGCTTCACCCCAAAGCACTTCGCTATGCACGACTCGGCGACTTCGCAACCGTGGTGAATCTTCGGAACCGAAAAGTCTCGGCCGCTATTGTAGCGGATGAAAGCGCACCTAATCTTCCAGTCGGCGAAGGATCAATAGCCCTGGCAAAGGTATTGGCTATTGATTCCAGTCCCCGCCACGGAGGGCAGGATAGCAAGGTTGTTTATGTTATTTACCGTACTTCTGGAAATGGCAGACCAAGGAAACTCGAAGAGATTCTCGCCAACTCGAATCGACTGTTTGAGACATGGGGCGGACTCAACAGATTAAACGCGTGTTTGGCGGCCGAATAGCTGCGCTAAAGGACCTCGTAAACTCAGGGATCACCCATAGAAGTTATCCGATTGTTGCCAAGTCCTGATTTGTTCGCGTTACCGGAGAAGTTGGTCCCAGTACCCAAGTTACCGATTAGCGTTAACCAGGCGTTGACTGGCAAGAACAAGCAAAACAGATGGCCGGCCAGTTCCTGAATCTGACAGACTATTTCATGAGGAACCCGTGACGCCTCAAGCCGCAACGGCTTTCAGAGGCTTAGTTCTCTTCGCAAGGATAGCCAGCCTCTGTTCGTGATTCATGGGCTCCCACGGGACAAGTTTCTCGGCAAGCACATCCATTCTGCGAAGGAGAGTCAACTCGATGA
>WNFG01004292.1_pt1 | contig 19465 bp, 20 predicted proteins | sample 5400431 | NCBI WGS metagenome assembly WNFG01 (sample SAMN13153346, study PRJNA577476) | soil metagenome | isolation source: 120 cm saprolite under Douglas fir tree site 2 hole 3 replicate 2 | place: USA:California | collected 2015-04-18 | reverse complement strand
AGCGTGGGCGCACCCTTCTTCAACCTCGTGAACATCCCCATCTTCCTGGCCTTGCTCTTTCTCATGGGGGTGGGCCCGCTCATCGCCTGGCGGCGCGCCTCGGCCGAGAACCTCAAGCGCAACTTCCTCAAGCCGGTCCTGGCCGGGATCGTGGCCGCGGCCGTCTTGAGACTCTTCGGCGTGGGCAATGTCCTCGTGCTCACGGCCATGGCCCTCGTGGTCTTCGTCGCCGGCACCATCACGCTCGACTACGGCCGCGCCGTCCGCGCACGCCGGCGGAGCGGCGATGAGTGGGGCGCCGCCACCTGGGGACTCTTGCTCAGGCAGAACCGGCGCTATGGCGGCTTCGTCGTCCACCTGGGCATCCTCGTCATCGCGCTCGGGGTGGCGGGATCGCAAGCCTGGTCGCTACAGACGGAGACCACGCTGGAGAAGGGCCAGTCCGTCGAGCTCGCCGGCTATCGCGTGCGCTTCGACGGGCTCTCCGCCTCGGAGGAATCGAACCACTTCAAGGTGACGGGCGCCTTCACCATGACCACGGGACGCTCGAGCTTTGCTGAGCTTCGCCCGGCGCGCAAGTTCTACCCGCAGGAGCAGACGCCGATCGCCGCCGTGGACTATCGCCTGGGCTGGGTCGAGGACGTCTATCTGGTCCTCGGCGACTTCGCGCGCGACGGCTCCCGGGCCACCGTCAAGCTCCAGGTCAATCGCTTGGTGTCCTGGCTCTGGATCGGCGGACTGGTGCTCACGCTGGGAGCGGCCCTCGCCATCCTGCCGGATCATCGGAAGCCCGCGTGAGGCGGCGCTGGCAGCGCTGGGCCATCCCGGCCGCGGTCCTGCCGGTGCTGGCGCTTCTCGCCTATGGATTCTGGACCAACCCTCGCGAGATTCCCTCGCCACTCCTGGGCCGGGCGGCCGCGCCCTTCGCCCTCACCACCTTCGACAGGGTGCCCCTCACTCTCGAGGACCTGCGCGGCAAGATCGTGCTCCTCAACTTCTGGGCCTCGTGGTGCATCCCCGCCTGCTACGACGAGGCGCCGGCCCTCGAGCGCACGTGGCAGGCCTACAAGGACAAGGGCGTGATGGTGGTTGGCGTCAACGTGCAGGACACCGAGGAGCCCGCGAGAACATTCCTGGCTCGCTTCGGCCACTCTTTCCCGAACGCTCCTGATCCCAAGGGCCATATCGCGGTGGACTATGGAGTGTACGGAGTGCCGGAGACCTTCTTCATCGACCGGCGCGGCCGGGTCCGCTTCAAGCACGTGGGCGCCCTCACCGACGAAGCGGCGCGCCAGCGCCTGGACTCGCTCCTCGAGGAGCCCTCGTGATCCCGGTACTGGTGGCCGTCCTCGCCGTCTCCGCGGCGCTCACCGGAATCGCGGGGGCGGCCTCGCCGGTCGACGAGCGCGTTGTCCACGACGTGGCCGCCCAGCTCCGCTGCGTGGTGTGCCAGAACCTCTCGGTGGCCGATTCGCCCTCGGAGACGGCCAACCAGATGCGCCAGATCATCCGCGAGCGCCTCGCGGCCGGCGAGAGCCCGGAGCAGGTGCGCGCGTACTTCGTCGAGAAGTACGGCCAGTGGATCCTGCTCTCGCCCCCGAAGGAGGGCTTCAACCTCCTCGTGTGGGTGGTCCCCTTCGCCGGGCTCGGGGCCGGGCTCGTCCTCGTGGCCGTCGTCCTGAGACGCTGGACCCGGAGGCCCGCGGCCGTCCCGTCGACACCGGTGGATGCCGCGATGCGGGAGCGAATCAGGCGAGAGATGTCCGGGGGACCGCGCCCGTGACGGCTGCGCAGTGGATCGCCATCCTTGCCATCGGCCTGCCCGCGCTCGTGACCGTCCTCTGGCCGCTCGCGCGTGGCCGCGGGCAGCTCGCCAACGCTTCACCGCGCTTCGACGACAGGCTGGAGCTCGAGGAGGAGAAGGCCTCCATCTATCAGGCCCTCGCCGAGCTCGACTTCGACCACGAGACGGGCTCGCTCTCCGACGACGACTACCACTCGCTCCATGACAGGTACGAAGGCCGCGCCGCCGAGGTCATCGCCCGGCTCGACGCCATGGGGCCGGTGATCACGCCGCCTCCACCCGCGCCCGAGCCCGAGTCCGTCGGGCCGGCCCCGTGGACGCGGCGCCCGGCGACGCTCACCGTGGGCGGGTTGGCCATGCTCGCCCTGGGCATCGGGCTCGGCGTGGGAGTCAGCCGCTACACGACGCCGGCGGAGACCATGATTCCGCCCGAGAGCCGCCTGCCCGTGCTCGCGAGCCCGGATCCCGGGCCGCTACTCCAGGGCAAGTCCGGCGCGCCAATGAAAACTATCCCGCCCGAGATGCTGGCGGGGATGCTGAGCGCGGCGCGGCAGAGCTTGATGGAAGGGCGGTACCAGGAGGCGATCGCTGCGTACCAGGCCGTGCTGAAGCGAGACGAGAAGAACGTCGACGCCATGACCCATCTGGCCCTCATCGTGGCCATGGGCGGGCATGTCGATGCCGCGCTCGAGACCTTGGACAAGGCGCTGAAGATAGATCCGAACTATGCCCCGGCCCTCCTCTACCGAGGCCAGGTCCTCTACGAGGTCAAGCGCGACTATGCCGGCGCCATCCAGGCCTGGCAGCGCTTCGTGGCGCTGGCCCCGCCTGGCGAAGATCGCGATCGCGTCACCGGTCTCATCCAGGACGCGCAGCGGGAAGCCAAGCAGAAGACACCCGCGAAGTAGTCGGACAGCTCCCGCAGCGTAGCCTCGCCGCGACGTCACTTCGATATTTTGACCAAAGTCACTGCGTTGACCAGGCTGTTGGCGAGGACGAAGTCGCCCTCCCGCGTGACCGAGGTGTTGCGGACGATGTTGCCGCCACCCGGAAGGGCCCAGGTCTGGAATTTCTCCGTCTGCGGATCGAAGCGCACGACGGTGTTCGGCGTCGTGCCGGACTCGCTGTACCAGATGATGTCATTGATGGCGGAGATGCCGTAGGGCTCGGACTTCGGCCCGCTCGGCGACGGCCACTCGGTCACCTTGCCGGTGGCGGGATCGAGACGACCCAGATACCCGCGCGAGAAGTCCGCGTACCAGACGATGTCGTCGCTCGTGATCGTGATCCGCCGCGGCCGCGACCTTGGATCCGGCAGGGGATATTCGCGAATCTCCAGCGTCTTCGGATCGACGCTGCCCACCTTGTTGGTGCCGAACGCGACGTAGAACACGGTGCCCTTCGAGCTCACGGCCATGCCATAGGGGCGCGATTTCGGCGTAGGCGGGGTGAGCAGCTTGATCTCTCCCGTCTTCGGGTCGAGCCGCCCCACCAAGTTGGCATTCTGCACCGTGAACCACAAGATCCCGCTCTGGTCGAAGATCAGCGTGTGGGGATCCTTGGCCTCGGGGTCCGGCATCTTGTACTCGGTGACCGCACCTGTCTTCGGGTCGAGCTTGCCGACGAGGGCCCCGGTGTTGCCCGTGTACCAGATGTTGCCGTCCTTGTCCTCGACCAGGCCATGCGGCCCGGAGTGCGGCGTCTTGAGGGGATATTCCTTGAAGCGGCCAGTCTTCGGATCGAGCCGGCCGAGCACGTTGTTCATCTGGCCCGTGTACCAGAGCGATCCGTCCCTCGTCGCCAGGGGATCGTGCGGCCGCGACCCGGGCGTGGGCACCTGCCATTCCTTGATCGAGACCCTGGTGGGGCCGGGGATCACCACGCCCACGGGTTTGTCCTTTTCCGGGAAGTTCTTGGTCAGGTACTCCGTGATCGTGGCGGCCTGATCGGCGGGCACGGTCACTCCGTGATTGGCCATCATCCGCATGACGGTGCGCCAGCCCTTGGCCGTGTAGCCGGCGCCGAGACGCGCGTAGAAGGGATGACAGCTATTGCAATGGGCCGCGACCAGGTCCTTGCCCTTGCCCTCGGGCAACTCCTGGCCCCCGGCGGGAAGGGCAAACCACAGCAGTGCCGCTGCGATCAACGAGAGAAGTGATGTCTTCGGCATGATTCCTCCTCCAAGACCAAGGCCCGTTCGGGAAAGGAGCATGATGACAGTTTACTTCACGAAGATCCATTCGGGTTTGAGCAGGGGGAACGCGATGAGCCCGATGATGGCGGCGGCGGCGACCAGCAGGGGGTTGCTGACCTTCCAACGGAACAAGACCACGAGGCTGACCAGGGCCACGAGTGCGGTGAGCCAGTCACCGATGGCGATCCGTCCCAGCAGGACACAGGCACCCAGGATGGTACCGATGGCGGCCGCGTACGCGCCCTTGATGAAGCCCTGCACGTTCGGGTTCGCGCGGTAACGCATGAGGATCGGCGCCACGATGAGAATGAGCAGGAAGGACGGCAGGAAAATGCCGATGGTCGCGACGACCGCGCCCCAGAAGCCGGCCACGAGATAGCCGACAAAGGTCGCGGTAATGACGACGGGACCTGGGCTGATCATCCCCATCGCCACTGCTACGAGGAACTCGCGCTCATTGAGCCAGCCCGTCTGCTGCACGAGGCCTTTCTCGAGAAACGGCACGATGACGAGTCCGCTGCCGAAGGTCAGCGACCCGGCTTTCAGGAAGAACGTGAAGAGCTTGCCCAGCATCGGGCCGAGGTTGCCGGAGGCGGTGCCGGCGGCGATGAGAGGGACGCCGGCCAGGAGCGAGGTAGTGGTCGACGTCCCCATCCGTCTGCGAAGAAGAGAGCCGTAGTAGAGCACGCCGATGATGCCGCACCCGATGAAGAGAAGGGCGACCTCGGCCTGTACCGCAATCGTGATCACAAAGGCCGCAGCCGCGAGCGCCCATTCCAGCCAGTCCTTCATCCCCAGCTTGGTGAGTCGGTAGCAGGAGTGCAGGATCAGGGCGATCACCGCCGGACTCACTCCGTAGAAGATCGCCTTCACCGCGGAAAGGCCGCCAAAGTGAACGTAGAGAGCGCCGAGCACGGTCACGATGATGAAGTTCGGCAGGATGAACGCCCAGCCGCCCGCCCATGCTCCCCAGAAGCCCCCGCGAATGTACGAGATCCAGATACCGACCTGGATGGCCAGCGGGCCCGGCAGCGACTGGCAGACCGCGATGCCCTCGCGCATCTCCTCCTTCGTGAGCCACTTTCGCTCGCCGACCAGCTCCCGCTCCATCTGCCCGACGAGCGCGACGGGGCCGCCGAAGCCGATCAGCCCAAGGCGCAAATAGTAGCGGACGAGCTCTCGGATAGGGACGCGCTGCGCCAGCTTCTCCGGTTCCATCATCGACCTCCGCCTGCGGGTATTTGTAGAGTCCCTTGCGATAGGAGTGCGTCGCTCCGTATCGTGCGGCCTCGGCTCGAAGGGCGGTCCACGCGCGCAAGACCTCGCCGACGCTCCAGGCCTGGGCTGGATCTCGACTTCGCCACGTCGCTCATGCCTTTTCCACGTGGCCTCCGAAGCCGAAGCGCATGGCGGAGAGGACCTTGTTCTGGAAGAGGTCGAGGCCGCGGGACGAGAAGCGCTCGAAGAGCGAGGCGGTCAGCACGTGGGCGGGAATCCCCAGGTCATTGGCGGCCTGGATCGTCCAACGGCCTTCGCCGGAGTCGGCCACCTTCCCCCCGAACTTCTCGAGGCCGGGATCGCCGGCCAGGCTCTGGGCCGTGAGGTCCAGCAGCCACGACGAGACGACGCTGCCGCGGCGCCACAGCTCGGTGATGTCGGCGAGGTTGAAGTCGTACTGGTAGTGCTCAGGGTTCCGGAGCGGCGTCGTCTCGGCGTCGTTTTCGTGGCTGGCCTTCCCGATGTTCGCGTTCTTGAGAATGCTCAGGCCCTCGGCGTAGGCGGCCATCAGGCCGTACTCGATTCCGTTGTGGATCATCTTCACGAAGTGGCCGGCGCCGTTCGGCCCGCAGTGGAGGTAGCCCTGCTCCGCGGTGCCATCCCGCTTCTCCCGTCCCGGGGTGCGGGCGATGTCGCCGCGTCCCGGGGCGAGGGTCGCGAAGATCGGGTCAAGGCGCTGCACGACCTCGGTCTCACCCCCGATCATCAGGCAGTAGCCGCGCTCCAGCCCCCACACGCCGCCGCTCGTCCCCATGTCCACGTAGTGCAGGCCCTGCGGGGCCAGGCGTTTCGCCCGGGCGATGTCGTCCTGGTAGTTGGAGTTCCCCCCGTCGATGAGCGTGTCACCCTTCTCGAGGAGCGGGGCCAGCTCGTCGATTGACGCGTCCACGAAGGCCGCCGGCACCATGAGGCAGGCTGCCCGGGGCTTGGCGAGCTTCTTCACGAACTCGGCGACGGACGACGCGCCGGTGGCACCCTCCTTGACGAGCGTCTCCACCGCCTGGGGCGAGCGGTCGTACACCACGCACGTGTGTCCGCTGCGCATGAGGCGCCGGACCATGTTGGCGCCCATCCGCCCGAGGCCGACCATTCCGAATTGCATGGCTCTCTCCTTCATTCACCACAAGAATACAAAGAGCAGCAAGGACATCCCGGTTTTCCCCCTCAGGCGGGCGCGAAGGAGTCGAGTCAGCTCCCGCAGCGACCCGCCGTGTACTCCCCTTCCGGGCTCTTGGCGTCCGAGGCCACGAGCCAGCCGCCGTCGGGAGCCAGGACCACGATCACGCCGTAGGCATTGAGCCCGCGCCCGGCCGCGTGCCGCCCGGCCACGAGCCATACCTCCTCGAGCCGGTCGACCCGCGCGGGCTTGAGCGCGTCCACGCGGGGCCGCGCGTTCGGGAGGAGCCGCACCAGGTGCAGGTGGAGCTGTTCCTGCGTGCGGAGGCCAGGCGGATTGACCACGAGCGCGATCTCCTCCTCGTCGCGGATGCGAGCGCGGGCCGCCTCCCAGCCGAAGCGCCAGATGCCATCCGGCCGGCGCCAATCCTCCACGCCGGAGACGGGATAGCGCGGCATGGCGAGGCCGTGGACGAATCCGGCCGGGCACCCGCACATCTTGATGTCGCGAATGGCCACGTACTCCTGGTTCTGGGCCCACACTTCCGTGGTGCGTATGCACGGGTACTCGAGGTCGCACGTCCCCGCCTGGGGCCAGCGGCACCGCGCGCAGTAGCGGGGCGCCGCGGGATCCAGGCACTCGAGCACGATCTCCCGGAGGACATCGCGCGAGGAGCCGGCCGACACACAGCCGGCGGCCACGATGAGGACGAGAAGAGCGAGCGCGCGTCGCAAGGTCCGCCAAGAGTAGCAGACTCCAGCATCATGCGGCGCACCGGCGGTCGAGCGCGCCGCCGACGCCGGTGCTATCCTGAAGCTCGCCATGACGAAGCCCGCCGATGCCGCGGAGCGCATCGAGGCCCTCCGCGAAGCGATCCACCGGCACAACTACCTCTATTACGCCGAGAACCGTCCGGAGATCACGGACGCCGAGTACGATCGGCTGTGGAAGGAGCTCCGCGCCCTCGAGGAAGCGCACCCCGAGCTGATCACGGCGGACAGCCCCACCCAGAGCCCGAGCGGCCGCCGCCAGGAGGCGTTCGCGCCCGTCGAGCATCTGACCGCCATGCTCTCCCTCGACAACGCGATGTCGGCCGACGATCTTCGCGAGTTCGAGGCGCGCCTCCGTCGGGCGGCTCCCCAGGCCAAGCTCGACTTCGTCTGCGAGCCGAAGATCGACGGCCTCGGGGTGGCCCTCCTTTACGAGCGGGGGCGGTTCGTCCGCGGCGCCACGCGGGGGGACGGGCGCATCGGCGAAGACGTGACCCAGAACCTGCGCACCATCAAGACCATCCCGCCCACGCTCCCCGGCCCCCTCAAGGACGCCAGGCGGCTCGAGGTCCGCGGCGAGGTCTACATGCCCCGCGGCGCCTTCGCCAAGCTGAACGCCCGCCTGGAAGAGGGGGGCGAGGCCACCTTCGCGAATCCGCGCAACGCCGCCGCGGGCGCGGTGAGGCAGAAAGACCCCGCGATCACGGCCACCCGGCCTCTGGAGATCTTCCTCTACCACGTGAGCGTTCTCGAGCCGCCTCTCTTCGACACCCACTGGGAGCGGCTCCAGGCGCTCAAGAAGAGCGGCTTTCCCGTCAATCCACGCTCGGAGCGCTGCCCGGATATCGAGGCGGTCGTCGCCTATGGCCAGCGCCTCGAGGCCGAGCGGGACCAGCTCGACTACGAGGCCGACGGCGCCGTGGTCAAGGTCAACGACCTCGAGCAGCAGCGTCGCCTCGGCGCCACCGCCCATCACCCGCGCTGGGCCATCGCCTTCAAGTTCGCGGCGCGCCAGGCGACCACCACCGTCAAGGCGATCACCATCAATGTCGGCAAGACGGGCGCGCTCACTCCGGCCGCCGAGCTGGGGCCGGTCGAGCTGTCGGGCGTGACCGTGAGCAACGTCAGCCTGCACAACGAGGACGAGATCCACCGCAAGGACGTGCGCGTGGGCGACACCGTACTTATCGAGCGCGCGGGCGACGTCATTCCCTATCTCGTCCAGGTGATCACCACCAAGCGCCCGCCCGATACGGTGCCCTTCCGGATGCCCACGCACTGTCCCGCCTGTGGCGCGCCCGCCGAGCGCCCCGAAGGGGAAGCGATCTGGCGCTGCACCAACGTCGCCTGCCCCGCTCAGCTCAAGGAGCGGCTCTTCCATTGGGGCTCGCGGCGGGCCATGGACATCGAGCACCTGGGCGAGGTCGTCATCGAGCAGCTCGTGGACCGCGAGATCGTGAAGGACTTCGGCGATCTGTACGAGCTGGACGCCGAGCAGCTCGCCGGTCTCGAGCGTCTGGCCGCCAAGTCCGCGAAGAACCTTGCCGACGCCATCCAGGCCTCGAAGCAGCGCGGCCTCTCGCGCGTGCTGAACGGACTCGGCATCCGGATGGTGGGTGAGCGCGCCGCCCAGCTCCTGGCCGTGCGCTTCGGGAACATGGACCGTCTCGAGCAGGCGAGCCAGGAAGAGATCGGCGAGATCCCGGGCATCGGGCCCAAGATCGCCGAGTCCGTGCACGGCTTCTTTCAGATGGACCGGAATCGCAAGACGATCCGCCACCTGCGCGAGGTCGGGCTCGATCTCAGCGAGCACGGCGTCTCGGGCGAGCCGGGGCCGCTCACCGGCAAGACCGTGGTTCTCACCGGAGGCCTCAAGACGCTGTCCCGCGACCAGGCCAAGGATCTGATCCTCCGGGCCGGCGGCCGCGTCTCGGGCTCCGTCTCCAAGAAGACCAGCTATGTCGTGGCGGGCGCGGACCCCGGCTCCAAGGCCGACGACGCCAAGCGTCTGGGCGTCGCCGTCCTCGACGAGGACGAATTCCTCAAGCTCGTCGGGGGCGCCCCGTGAAGACCCTCACCCTCGTGCTCGCCCTCATGCTCGGCGTACCGGCAGCCGCCCACGCGCAGCCCCGTCCGCGCCCGACCCACGACGAAGCCGTGGCCGCGCTCGCGGGCAAGGATCTCGAGGCGCGCCGGCAGGCCGTGGCATGGCTCGGCGAGCTCGGCACGCCTGCCGACTTGCCGGCCATGATGAAGACCCTCCGGGACCCCGACGAAGTGGTGCGGGCCCTCGCCGAAAGCTCCATCTGGCAGGTGTGGAGCCGCTCCGGCGACGCCAAGGTGGACGCGCAGTTCGCGGTGGGGGTCGAGCAGATGAGCATCGGCGACGCCAAGGGCGCCATCGAGACCTTCAGCAAGATCATCCAGGCGCGGCCCGACTTCGCGGAGGGCTGGAACAAGCGCGCCACCATCTACTTCTTGACGGGGGAGTACGAGAAATCGCTGAAGGACTGCGCCGAGGTCGTCAAGCGCAACCCCCAGCACTGGGGCGTGCTCAGCGGCTACGGCCAGATCTATATCCGCCTTGGCCAGCCCGAGCAGGCCCTCGCGTACTTCCAGCGCGCGCTCCAGGTCAATCCCAACCTCGCCCAGGTCGAAGCCATGATCGAAGAGCTCAAGCAGGTGCTCATCGAGAAGCGCAAGGGCACCATCTAGCCGGCGTCGTCTCGTCAACCACAGCCCCCATCAAGGAGGATAGCGCGTGGCCCTTACCGCCCAGCAGATCGAGGACCTCAAGAAGATCACCAGCCCCAGCGTCGCCAATGCCATCGAGACCTTCAAGATCCGCCCGAGGGAAGTGGGGAACGTCTCCTCGGAGATTCGCGGGCTCTTCCCCGAGCTCGGTCCGCTCGTCGGATACGCCGCCACCTGCATCATCCGCGCCGAGCAGGGACCCATCGACGGCCACCGCGCCAGCACCTACGGCTGGTGGGACTTCGTGCTGAGCGTGCCCGCGCCCCGGGTCATCGTCGTCCACGACCTCGACGAGCCGCGCGGCCAGGGCGCCCAGTGGGGCGAGGTGCAGGCCAACATCCATCGCGCCCTCGGCTGCGTCGGCGTGGTCACCGACGGCTCCGTGCGCGATCTGGACGAGGTTCGCGCGCTGAAGTTCCAGTTCGCCGCCGCCCACATCTCCGTCTCCCACGCCAACGTCCACATGGTCGACTTCGGCATTCCCGTCAAGGTCGGCGGCGTGTGGATCAAGCCGGGCGATCTCGTCCATCTCGACCAGCACGGCGTGGTCACCATCCCCGAGGAGATCGCGTCCCAGATCCCCGCGGCCATCGCCAAGGTCGAGGCCGACGAGAAGAAGATCATCTCCACCTGCCAGGCCTCGGGCTTCTCCGTGGACAAGCTCAAGGAGCTCTACAAGCAGATCCGTCCCGGGACGTATTGAGCGCGCGCGATGTCGCCCGAACGTCGGATCCGCTTCGGGGCGCTGCTCCGCCAGGCCAACAACCGCTGGCCGGCCATCGCCGAGTCGGCGCGCATCTGTGACGACCTCGGCTTCGATTCCATCTACTTCATCGACCATCTCCTCGCCCTCCCCGATCCGTCGAGCGACATCCTGGAGTCGTGGACGACCATGACGGCGTGCGCGACGATGACGAAGCGCGTGCGCGTGGGCGGCAACGTGCTCTGCAACTCCTTCCGCTCCCCCGCCCTCCTCGCCAAGATGGCGGCCACCCTCGATCAGATCAGCGGCGGCCGGTTCGAGCTGGGCATCGGGGCGGGCTGGCACGAGCCGGAGTACCACGCCTACGGCTTCGACTTCCCGAGCCCGGGCGTGCGGATCGACCAGCTCGCCGAGGGCATCCAGATCGTCAAGCGGCTGTGGGCCGGCGAGCAGTTCGATTTCTCCGGGAAGCACTACCGGTTGAAAGGAGCCATCAGCCGGCCGCGCCCCCTCCAGTCTCCCCGTCCGCCGATCATGATCGGGGGCGCGGGCGAGAAGAAGATGCTGCGCCTGGTCGCCCAGGAGGCCGACATCTGGAACGCGTCGGCGGGCAACTACGCGCAGCTCGACCACAAGATCACGGTGCTGCGCGAGCATTGTCGAGCCGTCGGCCGCGACTTCGGCAGTCTCGAGCTCTCCCTCCAGGATCTCGTGGTCATCGCGCCCACCGACGCCGCGCTCCAGGCTCCCCTCGAAGACGCGCGCACGCGCCTCGCGTTCTTCGGCGACGTGGACAAGATCGCGACCATCGGCACGCCCGACCGGTGCATCGAGACGCTGCGACGCAAGGTCGCCCAGGGCATCACGTACTTCATCTGTCTTTTCACCGATGGCGGCCAGCCCGAGACCGTCCGGCTCTTCGGCGAGCGCGTCCTTCCCGCCTTTCGCTGACCCGCATGCGCGTCGGCCTGTCCATCGATCCGCCGCTCGCCAGCATTCCCGCCCTCCTCAGCGAAGAAGACGTGGACGTGTACCAGACCGTTTTGCGGGACCCCGGGCGCTTCGGCAACTATGGCGTGCCGGAGCCGGCCGATCGCACCGCGCTCATGGAGGGTCTCCGCGGCCGCCGCGTCTGGGGCGTCGCCCACGGCTCGCTCCTCATCAACCTGGCGAGCCCGGAGGGCCGCATACGCAACTCCTCCGTCTCGAGCCTCCTCGCCGCTCCTCGCCGATCTCAAGGTGGCGGCGGAGGTCGGGCTCGACGCCGTGTGCTTCCACGTGGGCTACACGAAGGGGCATCCGAGCGCGGAGGCGGCGCTCACCCTCGCCACGCGCAAGCTGGGCGAGCTGATCGCGCGCATGCCCGCGGGCCCCCGGCTGCTCCTCGAGAACTCCTGCGAGGGCAGCGAGATGGGCCAGACCATCCCGGAGCTGGCGCGTCTCGTGCGAGACGTCGGCGCGCCCGCCGACCGCTTCGGGCTTCTCATCGACACGTGCCACCTCCACGCGGCCGGCTTCGATCTCTCGGGAGAGAGGGCGGGCCAGCACCTGGCCGACGCCCTGTCCGATGAGGGCGTGCTGGAGCGCGTGGTCGCCTTCCATCTCAACGACTGCCAGCTTCCCTGCGGCGCGCATCGCGACCGGCACGCCACGCCCGGCGCGGGCACCATCGGCATGGGCGTGGTCTCGGTCGCGACGCATGCTGCCTTCGCTCCCCTCCCGGGGGTGCTGGAGATCTCCATCGAAGACGCGCGGCAAGGATTGGCCTTCCTCCGGCAGCATGGTGCGATGAACGCCTAGGGAGGGCTCTCCCGCTCCGTGCTGGACTGGAGTGGTACCATACACGTGATGAGCCTTCTGCCTACCTCCTTAGTACGCCAGGCCAGCCTGTTCGGCGCCGAGGAGCCGAGCTACGATCCGGCGCTACGGGGCCTCGAGCGGACGTCTCTCGGTGCCGGCGCGTGGATCGATCACCTGCCGGAGTGGGTCCGTGGCCACGAGGCATTGCTGGAGATCCTCTGGACGACGACGCGCTGGGAGTCGCATCGACGGCCCATGTACGACCGGATCGTCGACGTGCCGCGCCTGGTCGCCTCGCTGCCGGAAGACGGGCTGGGTCATCCCCTGGTGACGGAGATGACCGCCACCCTCGCCGCTCACTACGGCCGGCCTCTTCTCCCGGCCTCGCTCGCCGCCTACCGCAACGGCCGCGACAGCGTCGCCTTCCATGGTGACCGCCTGGGTCGGGCTCGTCAGGACGCGATCGTCGCCATCATCGCGCTCGGAGCGCGGCGGCGCTTCCTCTTGCGACCGAAAGGCGGCGGACGCTCGCGCGCGCTCGACTTCGGCGGAGGCGATCTCCTCGTCATGGGCGGGACCTGTCAGCGCACGTGGGAGCACGCCATCCCGAAGGTGGCCCACGCCGATCTCCGGATCAGCGTGCAGCTCCGCTCGGCGCCGCCCGAGCCGCCCGTCGAGTCCTGACCTCGTCCTCGCGGCTCAGCGGAGCTTCAGGTCCTCGTACGGCGAGAGGTACGGGTGGCCCGGGATCGTGGGCACCTCGGCGAGGCGGGGTCCCACGCCCGTGAGCACGACCGGCTCCACGATCGGCGCGAACATCGCGCGCTCGTGCATGAGCTGCTGGATCTTGTGCAGCATCGACTCGCGGCGCTTCCTGTCCATCTCCGCGGCCTGGTCGCGGAACAGGGCGTCGATGTCCGGGTAGCCGCCGTACGAGCGGAGCCCGCCCGAGACCACGAAGGCCTCGATCCGGGTGGCGGCGTTGCCCGCCGTCCCGCTGCCCACGCGGATCAGGTGCTTGAACTGCTTGTCCTGGTCGGCCTTGTAGAAGGCCGCGCGCTCCATCGGACGCAGCCGCGCGCGGATGCCGATGGTCTGAAGCCCGTTGATGACGGCCTCGGCCTCGGGCGCGAACACGACGTCGGTGGCGACCTCGACCGCGTCGAAGCCCTTCGGGTAGCCGGCCTCGGCCAGGAGCTGCTTGGCCCGCTGCGGATCGTGCGGGTGCGCGGGCGGGGCCCAGTAGAAGTCGTACTCGCGGGGAATGATGCTCGGCGCCGGCTTCCCGAACCCGAGATACTCCGCGTCGCTCAGCGCCTGGCGGTCGATGGCGAGGTTGGCCGCGAGGCGCACGCGACGGTCCGCCCACGGCGATTTCGGATCCCACTGCTGCGTGAACACCAGCCACTCCGTGAAGGTCGGGTAGGTGACCTTGAGGGTGAGGCCCGGGGTCCGCCTCGCCTCCTCCCCGTGCGGGCCGCGGAGCGATTGCGCCACGTCGGCCTCGCCGCGCTTGAGCATGGCCAGGCGCGTGGTCTCCTCGGGCACCGACTTGAACACGAGGCGCTTCACGGCGGGCATCTTCCGCCAGTAGCCGTCGTAGGCCTCGACCACCAGCTCGATACCCGGCGTGTAGGACACGAAGCGGTACGGCCCCGCCCCCACCGGCGCCTTCTTGAAGGCCTCCTCGCCCACGCGCTCCGTGTAGCCCTTGGGGACGATCCAGGCGGCGCCCGTGGCGGGCGTCGCGTAGAAGGTCATGAAGTCGGGCCACGGCTGCTTGAACCGGAATCGCACGCGGTGCGGATCGACGATCTCGACCGCGGCCACCCGCACCTTCAGGGTGGTGGCGCCCGCCCCCTTGTAGCGCTCGAACGAGAACTTGACGTCCTCCGCGCTGAACGCGTCGCCATTGTGAAACTTGACGCCCTTGCGCAGGACGAACTCGTACGTGAGCCCGTCCTTGGAGGCCGTCCACGACTCAGCCAGGCTGGGCGCCCAGGCATTGCCCGGCATCGGCTTCACGAGGGCGTCGTGGAGAGCGTACAGCATCATGAACGGGGTGATGACGCCCGGCGTCTCGGCGGGATCGAACCACGTCGGGGCCAGGGTGACGTTGACGGCGATGGTGATCTGTCCCTTGGGAACGTCGGCGGGAGGCGCGAAGACATGCGCCGGGAGCCCGGTGACCAGGGCGATCACCACCGCGAATATCAGCGAGACGCGACGCGGGGTCACGGCGGAAGCATGCACCTCGAGCCTCCGCGGGCGATCCAGGCCGTCACGCGGTGGCGGCCTTCAGATCGTCGAGCTGGCGGCGGACGCCCGCCACCATCGAGGCCAGGTCAGAGGTGAGCATCACGAGGTCGAAGCCGCGCTTCACCGCCCCCGCCGCGAAGGCCGCGCTCGCGCAGTGCATGCACGCCTTGATGCCGTGCTTGTGGGCGGACTCACGGATGCGGTCGCAGGTAGCCACGTGCACGGGGTCGGGATTGTCGCCGCGCGGGGCCATGCCCAGGGCGAACGAGAGATCGGAGGGGCCGATGTAGACGGCGTCCAGCCCCGGGGTGGCGCAGATGGCGTCCAGATTCTCGAGCCCTTCCTTGGTCTCGATCATGGCCATCACGACAATCTCGTCGTTCGCCTTGGCGAGGTAGTCGGCGCCGCCGTAGTGCACGGCGCGCACCGGGCCCGACGAGCGCATGCCCACGGGCGGATAGCGGCAGGCCGCCACCGCCTTGGCCGCGTCCTCGGCGGTGTTGATGAGGGGCACGATGATGCCGTAGGCGCCCAGGTCCAGCGCCTTCATGATGGTCGCGGGCTCGTTCCACGGTACGCGCACCACCGGCACCGTGTCGGTCTGCGAGATCGCCTGCAGCATCGGCCAGACATCGCTCATGTCCGTGGTGCCGTGCTGCATGTCCACGCAGAGCACGTCGAAGCCCTGACGCGCCATCACCTCCGCGGTGAACCCGTGGGACACGGAGAGCCAGCCCATGGTCACGCACTTCTTGTCGCGCCACATCTGCTTGATCCTGTTCGGTCGCACTGTCGCACCTCGCGCTGTGGGATAGCCGGTCGCCCGGCAGGCGCGCGAAGCGTAACATACCTGGCGTTGTCGGTCATGCGGGCGCATCATGGTGCCCGACGGCAGACAGACACTCCACGAGCAGTCGATGAGGAGACGACGATGGCGAGGATGGAGCCCCTGGGAATCCACGAAGTGGCCGACGATATCCGGCATCTCTGCGAAGAGGCCGAGCGCCAGACGGGCACCTCGGCGAGCCCGCGCACGTACGCTCGCAACCCCGGCGTGCTCAAGGCCCTCACGGCCTTTCGCGCCACCCTGGCCCGCGAGGGCACCATCGATCCCGTGCTCCGCGAGCTCGTGCGGCTGAAGATCGCCGGCCTCAACGGCTGCCGCTACTGACTCACCCTGCGCTATGCCGGGGCCCGGCATGCGGGAGCGACGGAAGCGAAGATCGCGGCGATCGACGACGAGACCTCGGACCTCTTGAGCCCGCGCGAGCGGGCCGCCCTCCGGTTCGCCGAGAAGCTCGCCGTCGACCATCACAAGGTCGACGACGCCCTCTGGTCCGAGTTACGCCAGCGCTTCTCGGAGGCCGAGATCATCGAGCTGGTCGCCCACACCACGCTCTACATCGGGCTCGGGCGCTTCAACGAGATCGTGGGGCTGGATCCCGCCTAGGGGACTCGGATGGGGGCTTCGCCCCCCTTCCGAACCTCCCCCCCCAGAAGAGCTGCGCCAGGAGGCGTCATGACCGGGCTGACTCGCTTGCTCTCTTTCGCCGTCGTCGCCGCACTGCTTGCCGCCCCTCTGGTCCACGGGGCGGACATCGATCGCGCGGCGGTGGATTTCAAGACGCCCGCCGAGATCACGTGGGTCCGGAACGCCTCGGGAACCAACGAGCAGGCCGTGCTCTTCGGAGATCCGAGCAAGCCGGGCCCGTACGTGGTCCGCATCAAGTGGCTTCCCGGCAACATGAGCCGGCCGCACTTTCACCCGAACGACCGCTTCTTCGTCGTCCTGTCCGGCACCTGGTGGATGGGCACGGGCGAGAAGTTCGATCCGGAGAGCACGGTGCCCGCCCCCGCGGGCAGCTACGTCATCCACTACGGGGGCAAGGTGCACTTCGACGGCGCCAAGGGCGAGGAGACCATCATCCAGGTCTGGGGGATGGGACCGGCGACGGCCACGCCGGCCGAGAAGCGCTAGTCGCGGGCCAGCCGTAGTGGGTCAATTGGGCTCCGGCACTGGGGCAAGTTGCGAGTCAGACGAGGCGCGAGCGGGCCGGCAGCCCGAGGCGTACGTGGCCGTTCGAGCTGAGGGGCGCAGCCACGAGACGAGGGCTGAGTTGAACGTACGTTGAGGGTTGCCGGCCCGCTCGCAACGAAGTATGGCGAAGCAAATTGGCCCAGTGCCGCCCGCACAGGTAGCTGGGTCGTATTCCCGGACCGTGTTAGTCTAGCCACGTCGCATCGAGTGCGGTCGGCATCTCAACGAGGAGACCCGACATCCGTTGATCCTCGCCGTGTTCCGTGTCCGCAGCTTCCGCTTCCAGTTGCCCGCCGATCTCCTCACATCCTGGGCGTTCGAGATGGAGACCATCATTCTCGGTTGGTACGTGATGGTTCACACGGGCTCCGTCGTCCTCCTCACGATGCGCGTGACGTACGCTCTCCTCGCCGCCCTCATGACGCTCCTCGCCTTGACCGGGCTGTTGACGACGGGCTGGGTGTTCGCCCTGGCCACTCTCGCCGGCGTCATCCGTCCCAATGACCTCGTGATGCGAAACACCCTGATCGGCGAGACGATCCCGCCGGGCCACTTGATGGGAGCCCTCGGCATGTCCCGCGCCATCATGGACTCCGCGCGCGTGGCGGGGGCGCTCGCGGGCGCGGGGCTCTCGTCCGTGCTCGGCCTCGGCCCCACCTACGTGTTCGTCACCATCTTCTACCTGGCCGGCCTTGCCCTGACCTTCGAGGTGTCGCGGCGGCGGCCCGTGCCCGACCCCGTGGGAGCGCCGCTCGCCGCCTTCTCGGGGCCGGCCTCGGTGGGCGCGCCCCGCAACTCCCGCTGGCGCGATCTCCGGGACGGTCTCGTGCACGTCGCCACGACGCCGGCCCTGATCGCCGCGATGTGGCTGGCCTTCCTGATCAACCTGACGGCCTATCCCGTGTCGAGCGGCCTCCTTCCCTACGTCGCCCTGCGCGTGTTCCTCGCCGACGCCACGGGCCTGGGCTGGCTCGTGGCCAGCTTTTCCTTCGGCGGCCTCCTCGCCTCCATCACCATGGTGGTGACGGGAGGCACGCGCCGCCCCGAGCGCTCCACGCTCGTGCACACCGCGATCTGGTACGCCCTCCTCCTCGGCTTCGGACACGTCCACAGCCTGGGCGCGGGACTTCTCCTGCTCTTCGCGGCGGGCTTCTTCCAGAACGTGGCGATGATCTCGATGTCCGCCACGCTCCTCGCCATGGCCGGCGAGCGCTTTCGCGGGCGGGTGATGGGCGTGCGGCAGCTCGCCGTCTACGGGATGCCGCTGGGCCTGATGGCCTCCGGTGCCCTCATCGAGCGCATCGGCTACCCGTTGACCATCAGCGTCTGCTGCGGGATCGGCCTCGTCTTCACCCTCCTCATCGGGATGAGGTGGCGCGCCAGCATGTGGCAGACACGAGTGGCGTCCCGCGCGCCTTCGATACCGCAGCGCGTGTGAATCAGGTGGGGGTCGATCCGCCGGCGATCTGGGGAAGCAGGAACACTTCGCTGTCGGGGCCGATCGGCTCGAGCAAGGCGTCCTGATAGATCTGGCCGTCGATGGCCACGGCCACGCCGTCTTCCAGATGACGCGCCAGCGCCGGGTGGAGCTCGCCGAGCTGCTGGAAAAGCTGCTTCACGGACGTCGCCGAGAGATCGAACTCGGCGACGCCCCCCGTGAGCTGCGCGAGGTTGCCGACCAGCACCACCCGCGCCATGCCGTGACTCAGGCTCGGCTGAGCCCCTTCTCCTTGAGCGCCTTGAGCACCTTGGGCGGCGACATCGGCAGCTCGGTGAAGCGGATGCCCGTGGCGCCCTCCATGGCATTGGCGATCGCCCCCAGGGGCGGCACGATCGGCGTCTCCCCGACGCCCCGCACGCCGTAGGGGTGCTTCGGGTTCGCCACCTCGACGAGGATCGCGTCGATCATGGGCACGTCGGAGGCCACGGGCATGCGGTAGTCGAGGAAGCCCGCGTTCTGCAGCTTGCCGTCATCGCCGTAGATGTACTCCTCGTTCAGCGCCCAGCCGATCCCCTGGACCGCCCCGCCCTGGAACTGTCCCTCGACATAGGCGGGATGGAGGGCGCGGCCCGCGTCCTGGGCGACCGTGTAGCGCAGGACGGTGACTCTCCCGGTCTCGGGATCGACCTCGAGATCGACCAGATGCGTGCCGAAGCTCGGCCCCGCGCCCTGCGCGTTGATCCGGCCCACGCCGCCGATGGGACCGCCGGTCTTGCCGGCGACCTTGGCGAAGTCCGCGACGGACATCGGCTTGACCTTCTCGGCGAGGGTGCCGAGCGGCTTCACGGAACCGCCCGAGAACTCGACCTGGTCCGGCGTGGCCTCCCACAGCTTGCACGCGCGCGCGCACAGCTCGGCCTTGATCTGCTTGGCCGCCTCCACGATCGCCATGGAGCCCGAGAAGGCCGAGCGGCTGCCGCCCGTGAGGAAGTTGAAGCCGACGGAGCCCGTGTCGCCGATGATCGGCCGGACCTTGTCGTAGGGGACGCCAAGCTCGTCCGCGGCCACCGCGGCCAGCGAGGCGCGCAGGCCGCCGATGTCCGGCGTGCCTGCCATCAGAGAGATCGTGCCGTCCTCGTTCACGGTGAGCGAGGCGCAGGTCTCGCCCCCGATGTTGAACCAGAAGCCCGAGGCCACGCCGCGGCCCTGCCACTTCCGGAGCGGGGCGTTCCAGTGCTCGGTCTTCTTGATGGCGTTCAGCGTCTCCTCGAGCCCGACGGGCCCGAACTTCGGGCCGTAGGCCGCCT
>WNFG01008114.1_pt1 | contig 19476 bp, 15 predicted proteins | sample 5400431 | NCBI WGS metagenome assembly WNFG01 (sample SAMN13153346, study PRJNA577476) | soil metagenome | isolation source: 120 cm saprolite under Douglas fir tree site 2 hole 3 replicate 2 | place: USA:California | collected 2015-04-18 | reverse complement strand
CGGCATCGCGCTCAACCAGGTCCAGCGGAGCACGCGATTGAGGATATGCACGGCCGACACGGCCATGCCGTGCAGCGCGCCCCAGATCACGAAGGTCCAGCTCGCTCCGTGCCAGAGGCCGCCGAGCGTCATCGTGATCATGATGTTGCGGATCTCCTCGAGTCTTCCGTTCCGGTTGCCGCCGAGTGGAATGTACAAATAGTCGCGCAACCAGAACGACAGCGTCACGTGCCAGCGCCGCCAAAAATCGATGATCGAATACGCGGCGTAAGGCCGGAAGAAGTTGTTGGGCAGCCTGATGCCGAGCATGAGCGCGAGCCCGAGCGCCATGTCGGTATAGCCGCTGAAATCGCAGTAGATCTGAACCGAGAATCCATAGATGGCCAGCAGCGCGGCCGCCGCACTCGGCGCGCCCGGTTGAGCGTACACCGCGTCGACGAATTCACCGATCTGGTCCGCAAAGACGACCTTCTTCACCAGTCCAAGGGAAAAAATGGCGAGCGCCGGGACGAATGGGCGCAGGGTCGCCGCTCGCGGGTGCTCGAGCTGCGGGATGAGCTCGACCGGGCGCAGGATCGGGCCGGCGATCAAGTGAGGAAAAAAGAGCACGTGAGCGAGCAAGGTCTTGGCCGAAGTGCGCGCCTGAAAGTGGTGCCTGAAGACGTCGACCACGTAAGCCGTCAGGGTGAAGGTGACAAAGGACACGCCGAGCGGCAGCGGCAAGTCGAAAAGCTTCTCACGCAGGCCGGTGAACGGCCCGAGCACGTCCTGCCAGATGAAATTCGTGTACTTGAAGAAAATCAACGGCAGAAAGAGCACCACCACGGTGGCGATAGCGCGGCGCTTGCGCGCCGGCTCGCCGCTCGTACGCTCCATCCACAGCACCCCGCCATAGGCGATCGTCGTCAGGAAAAACGGCAGCCAGCCGTATTCGATCTTCCACCAGGCATAAAAGATCGCGCTGCCTATGATGATCAGAAATACGCGATACGATGCCGGAATCGAGAAATGAAATAAGAGATAGACGACGAAAAAGACGAAAAAGACTGACGAACTGAAGAGCATGGCCGCTCCGCGTCACTACACCCGAGCTTGTGGCGAGGCGTAGCTACTGACCGATCGCGCTCTTGTCGCGCCGGGTTAGGATCGGGAAGATCGCACGCGCCATCAGCTCATGGCCGAGAGCGTTCGGGTGGGGATCGCCCGGCATGGCCGCAAGCTCTTTTGCCGGACGGCCTTGCAACGCCGGCAGCAGATCGATGTAGATGTAGCCATCGTGATCGGCGACGCGTCGCATCGTTTCATGGACGAAGCGAAAATCGTAGTCGATGAGGTTGTGCACGTCCGGAACCATGGCGAGGTAGATACGAATGCCGCGCTCCTTGGCGTAGTCCGCCAGCCGACCGAGCGATCGGGACATTTTGGCGAAGCCGGGCGCACCGGGCTCGTAGGCGTTTCGATAATGCTCCACGAGCGCGCCCTTCCCGGAACGATCGTATAGGCGATGATACGCGATCCACAGGGTCACGGCCAATTCACTGTGCCGGAGCAGAAAATTGGAGTTGCCGGCCTCGAGGTCCTCGGCATCACGCAGGAAATAGTGCACGACGATGTCGGTGGGATGCAACGGGGTCAGCTCCTTGAAAAATCGAGCGACATATCGTTCGGCATTGTAATTGCCGATACCGCCGTTGAGAACTTGCGCCTCTCCTCCGGAGGCCCGCAGCATTCGTTCCAGCCGTGCCTCGACGGTCGCCTCCTCCGGCACGCCCCAACCGAGCGTGATCGAACCCCCCAGGAAGAGAATGCGACGACCGCCCAACGGTACGGGCGCGACCGGGCCACCGCGCAAGCCCCATTCGTTGATCCTGATGTCGATGTTCTGGAGAACGGCCGACTTTGATCGCACGTGGTCGAAGTCGATTTCCGGATCCTCGCTGCGTTGCTTCAATTCCTTGGCGTACCGCCACATCTCGATGTCGTAATTGGTCATCGAGCTGTTTTTGAGCCGCAGGATGATCTCCGCGGCCCCGGCCGAAAGCACCAGGGAAACGAGGATCAGAACAGCTGAAATGACGGTCTCTTTGCTTCTTTGCATTGAAGGATAAAGGTCTCGAGAAGAAGCCGACGTGGGGGCGTCGGCAATCGGGGCGTAGGGATGCACCGGCCGTCGTACTGTCGGCGCCCCCGAGCGGCATGGGCGATGTGATCCCGCGAGACGCCCCGCCGGAACCCTAGGCACCATCGGCACATCAATCAGCGCCGGCACCTGACCCCAGGTTGAGCGTGGGGCCATCGTAGACCGGAGAGGAGTTCGGAGCAACCGGCACCTAGGAGCACGTTTCGGTCAATTGGGATCACCGCGAGCGCAAACTCGATCTGCTCCCTCCCCCGCAAGCGCAGGGCAATCGCATTTGGCCGAGCGGCTTATCCCTCCCCCGCGAAGCGGGGGAGGGTGGCCGAGCGAAGCGAGGCCGGGTGGGGGATCAAGTTCGCTCGTCACGGCGCTCCGAAGAAACCCCACCCGACCCGCCTCGCTACGCTCGGCGGGTCACCCTCCCCTTGCAGGGGAGGGATAACAATGCCGATCCAGCTACGCATATGCGATAGCCCTGCCCGCAAGCGGGGGAGGGAGCAGACCGAGTCACCATTCCGATCTGGCGCGTCATGGTGAGCGAGGTGCACGTCGTTTCGCTATGCGTTTCAGCTCGCTTCCAATTGCCTCGGCGAGCAATTGGGAGCCGGTCTGGTTCAGGTGACAGCAATCGTCTCCATACACGTCAAGACGATCATCGAGTATCCCCGTCGCATCGAAAAACTTTATCCGCGGCGAAAGGCGGTCAACGCCTGCTTTGGTGAGAAGGGGATAGATGATCTTCGCTTCCACCCCGCTCGCAGCCGCCTCCGGACTGTCCAGCTTGAAATCGTTCCGTTTGCGGAACCATTGGTTGGGGTGCAGAACATGAAGATAGGTCGCCCCTATGCCTTTTGACATCTGCGCCATCGAGAGGGACGACGTGACCCACACGTCAACCGCATTGTCATAGGCATTTCCAGGGTGGGGAGGCGGCCAGGAAAAGTGTGAAAGCGGCGTCGCGCCCTGATCGAGGTGCGCAACCATGATACGGTGATAGCCCTCGACCAGCCGCGCGGCGACATAGCAGATGCCGAACCGGCATTCCCCCGGCGCCGCAAGCTGAATTCCGGCTTCATGATAGAGACGCCGCACGCGGGCTTTCGAGGATTCGGCACTCTCGGGGTGGTCAAGCATCTCGCGGAGCACACGCCAAGCGTTCGTGTCCGGAAAAGTCGGATCAAGATTGCTCTGAACCCATAAGCTTCCTTTCTCGTTGAAACCGTCGATATTGATGACAATGTCGAAAGGCTGACCAACTGCCACGAAATATGCGAGGACCTGATTTGGCTGGGGTTGCTTATGCGCGGGAAGAGCAAAATTCAGGATGATCGGCTCGCGCCCGGCATAGGCGGGGATCTCCGTCAAGCTACGCGAAAGCCAGCCGTTTCGCTGCTCGAGGAAGGCGACGGCGTTGGCCAGCGAGCCTCCGAATATCCCGACCAGCAGGACTTTGTCATTCCGACGCCGGATGGGATAAGACAATAATTCCGGGTAGCGGGCGGCATACTTCACGTCGGTCGTGAATCCATCTCGGTACAGGACACCCCGTTCTCTCGCTTCAAAGTCGGGCGACGTTGGACTGTAGATGAACCCGAAATACGGATGCACCTGCATGATGACGCTTTGTTGCACGACCGGCGGTCGTTCAGGAGCAAGATAAATCAGCCGGTGTTGCTCGAGTGCTGCAAGACCAAGGCCGGCTAATTCCACCATCAGGATCAACAGGCCGGCGGTGAGCAGCCAAAAAACCCGTTTCATATCTTTATCATCTTTCCCGAATCCCACGTTGCGCGGGCGCATGTCATCGGGCCCTGCTCAGCACTGGCTTGGTGTGATAGAGTTCGGGAAGCCGCATGGCAAATAGCCAGTGTGTCGCACGCCTCTCGAGGTCATTCTACGCGTTTCCTAATTAGGCTGTGAGCCTATCCCAGACGCCATGGAGTCGCAGGCATGCGCATGCCCGCTTCACCGCAGCCGTTGACCGGACTTGAGCTCCAATGCTGGTGACGAACTTCAAGCTGAAATACGTCATCTACAAGATCGTCTGCGCCTTTCGGCAGCTCGGGGATGTCGGCCGCATCCATCCGGTGCGCGAGCGTTCGCTGCGCGCGCTGCAGCGCACGACGGACTATATCGAGCGCGCAATGCCCGACGCGGTCGGGTTCGAAGCGCCAGCCGAGGTGCTCGCGTTCGCCCTCGACATGGTGAAGATCGACGGGCACTATCTCGAATTCGGAGTCTTTACCGGCGGCACCATCCGCTTCATTGCGCGAAAGATCGGCAGCCGCATCATCCACGGATTCGACAGCTTCCAGGGCCTGCCCGAGGATTGGGCTGGCTACAATCTCGGCCGGCGCGCGTTCGACACCGGCGGTCGCCTTCCGAAGGTGCCCGGCAATGTGCGGCTGCATCCGGGTTGGTTCGAGAGCAGCATTCCGGCGTGGCTCGAGTCCAACCCGGGACCAGTCGCGTTCATTCACGTCGACTGTGACCTCTACCGCTCGACGCAGACGATATTCATGCTCTTGGCAGAGCGGATCGTGCCGGGAACGATCCTCCTCTTCGATGAATATTTTAATTACCCTAACTGGGAACAGCACGAGTTCAAAGCGTTCCAGGAATTCGTGGTCGACCACGCCGTGAAGTACCGCTATCTCGGATTTTCACGCCAACAGGTGGCCGTGCGCGTCGAAGCGATCAGCGGACGAAGCGTGTGACCGCGCAAATCCAACACGTGAGCTACCTGAACGACGTGCCGATGGAGCGGAGCTTGTGCCGCAGGCGTTGCCAATCGAGCGTCCCCGACGTGCTCGGCGTCCGCGCCGAAGCTTCCGATACTGTCATGCCGAGGGCCTTGACGTCTGCGAGATCGCGCCAGCGGCACGCCGGCGAAAAGATGCCGTAGTCGAACCGAATCTCGGTGTCGACGCTGCCGGAAAGGATCATGCCGGTGAGCAGGAAATCCGCGCGGACGAGGCGAACAGCGGGATCACGCGGCTTGAGGCAATGCGAGAACTGCTGCGGCAACACGACCAATGACGTTCCATCGCTGCGTCCCGCCACGTGCAGCCCGCCCCGAATGACGGTGAGCCGCATATCGCGCGCGGGAACCAGGCGTCCGAAGTTTGGCGCCGATGATCCAACGACTGCTTTGCGGGTAAAGTCGAAATCCGGATGTCTCATGAGCTCCAGCATGTCGGCGCCCGAATTGGCCGCGACGATCTCGGTCGGGCTGTAATCGCCGACATTAGGGCGCGGGAGCTCATAAATGTGCCAGATGCCGGGCCCGGCCGCGGTCGGCCGCCGCGGAAATGCGATCGACGGAAATCCTGCCGCTTCGGCTTCCGGAAAAGGGCCGTAGCCCGCGATATAGCGCATGCCCAGCACCGGGAACGTCCTGAACAGGACCTCGTACGAGCCGGTCTCACCGATCCACGGCCAAAAGTAATTGAGCTCGAATGCGATGTCTTTCTTGAAGAGCTGGTGATTGAAGTACGCCGCTTGCGGCGAGACCATCTGGCTGTATTCATCCGCCCACGGGACCTCGCGGATCACGAGCTTCTCCATCGTGAACGCATCGTCCTGTCCGAAGGCCCAAAGCGCGATCGATCCGCGGAAACGCCGGTCCACCGCCAATCCTATGTTTTCGACGATAAACCGTGAGAACTCCGGCTCGTCGGGACCGGGATGATTCCAGCTTTCGGAAATCGGCGTCCCGGTCCGCGCCGCAACTCTTGAAGCGGCGGCGAGCGTGAACGAAGCAAGAGCGACCGCAACAATTATCGTAGCCACCCCTGCACTCGGGATAAGCGAGCGTCGATCGACAGCGCTGGACAGAAACGTCTGCCGTGCGAGGCACCAGTAACCCGCAAGGGCCGCAGTCGCAAACAGCGGCCAAAGCGCATGCTCCACGTAGATCGGAAGCGGAAGCCACCATCGGCCGTCTGAAAATAGAAAGCCCGCCGCGTAGACCAGAAAAATTCCCCAGCTCGCCGAACCGGCCATTACCAGGAGCCGCGCTCGACCACGCTGGAGCCAAAGTCCCAGCACCCATCCGGCTATGCACGCGCCGTACAGATATTTCCCGAGCGGCGCGGTGAAGAGAACCGACACGAATTCGGGCTCGTGCGGACGCCCCAACACGTCCGGGAATTGCACCCGTGCCGTGTATTGCGACAATGTGAACAGGTACTCGATGGCGCCGCTGATCAACAGCAAAATGGCACAGCACGCGAGGGCAGCACATCGAGTCATGATCGTGCGCAGGCGCAGCGGACCGAAGGCAACGACGGCGAATGGCACAGCCCAACTGATGGCGCAGACCATCGTCCACAACGGATCGCAATAGACACTGAAGAAAATCAACACGACGATCGCGCAGGCGGAAAGAATGAAATCCCGCCTCGAGCCCGGATCAAGGCGGGCCAGAATCCCGAACGCGATCATGTATGGCGCATAGGCGACGGCTATCCCTGGAATCGCGGCAAACACAACCGAGAACCGCAAGTAACGCACGGCAGGGGCGAACAACAAGATGCACAATTGAGCGGCAATGATACTAGGCAATGTCGGGAGGTCGAATGAACGCGCCATCGAGAAGCAGGCAAGCATCAGGCAGGCAAGGGCCGTGGCTGCCGAGACATCCGTCGCCAAGCGACGATCGAGAAATGCAAACGGCCAGTGCGCGGGGTTGGCCCAGACGTTCAATGGATACAATTGTGATCCGATGCCCTGGTTGGCCCAGACGTTCAATGGATACAATTGTGATCCGATGCCCTGCAGCGGATTGATGCTGCTCACATCGAAGACGCCCGCGAACCTGAACGCAGTCAGGATCGCCGCTTGCGCAGCCTCCCCGTCCATTTCGCCGTAGGTCGCACCCTTGATGACGGCCGCCAAGGCTAACTGGGTCGTCAGCGTCGCGACCAGACCGACGACCGCGACAGAGTTGAGGATCATCGGTGACATGGACCACGCTATCGCGTCTGCGTCCGCATGATCTGGAGGTATCTGTAGTGATGTTCTCGTCAGGAAGTTGTCAAGCCGGCGATCGCCGGCCTGGCGACGACTGTACGCGCATGCTTGCTACTCCTGAGCGGCCCTGTGCGTCCCTGCAGATCGACGGACCCAATACCGTCTTGCATGCTCGAGCGGCGCCGTGCCGGGCTTGCCTCCCAAGGGAAGAACTCCGCCCTTCCGCGCAGGGCCGAAAAATGCCGTTGTGCACGCGGGTTACTGGATTCATTCGAGGCCGGGACGGCTCTCTCGCACGCGGTCAGACCAAATGAAAAGCTTGCGGCCCAATTGGTTTTTTGAAATAAACCGGCCCGCAGCCGACTAGAGTGTGATTTCGCGGGGGCGGCCGAGACTTGGCCTTGTGTGCACATGTCCTATCTCGAGGCAATTCCGCGACGACATCTGCTTACAGTCGGAAAGGCCCTGGTTTCGACTGCGGCGATTGCGTTCATCGTATCGCGCTTCGATCTGCCGTTATTCCTGTCGCATTGGCACAAGCTGAGCGCGGTGTCGGTGTTGGTCGCGCTTGCCGTGCTCGCCATCGAGACCACCCTTGTTGCGGGAATGCGGCTCAAGCTCGTGCTCGCGGCCCTGGGGGCGAATTTCCCGCTCGCGCGCACGTCACAGATCGCCCTCTGCGGTTTCTTCGTCGAGCAGGTCGCCTTCGGGTTCGTCGGCGGCGACGCGATGCGGCTTTGGCTCCTGCACCGGATGGACGTCCCGTTCCGCAAGGCGGTCGAAGCGCTCGTCATCGACCGGGGCCTCGGTCTCGGCGCCCTGTTGCTGCTGGTGATGGCGGGACTACCAGGCTTTCTCGACCTCCTTCCGAGCTTTGCGCAGCCGATCATCTTCATCATGGGCGCGACCGTCCTGATCGTGGCGGGCTCGATTCTTCTGTTCCTGTTCGTCGGCCGCACGAGGTACCGCACCCATTCGCTGCGCGTCGAAATCGTCAAATTGTATTTCGCCGTGATCCGGAACGCGGGGGTGCGCCGGTGCTTCCTGCTGACCTTCGCTTTGGCGTGTCTCACCCACCTCATGAACGTCCTGGTTTTTTTCCTGGTCGGGCAAAATCTCGCATTGCCGGTCCTGCCGGCGCAGTGGTTCTTCATCGTGCCGCCGGCGTTGCTGTTTTCCATGATCCCGATCTCGGCCGGCGGCTGGGGTCTGCGCGAAGGCGTTCTGATCTTCGCGCTGGCCAGTCTCGGCATTCCCCCCGAAGAAGCGATTGTTCCATCGCTGATCTTCGGGCTCGGTATTCTCGTCGTGACGCTCCCCGGCGCGTTGGTGTGGCTCGCAAATCGAAAGCCGAATGCCGCGGACGACGACATGCAATCGCTGATCCCCGCGATCGGCGAGGATATTTCCGGCACCCTAGGTTCTGTGAAGATCGGTTCTGTGAAGATCGGCGGTGCGGCGGACCACTTAGGCGGACGCCCGCTCTCGTGATTTCGGCGCGATGGCCGTGCTTGTGAGCGACCGATCTGCCGGAGTCGTGCGATGACGCCGCAGCCTTTGTTTTGCTTCGTCGTCCCCTGCTTCAATGAAGAGGACAATGTCGAGTCGACGGTAAATTCGATTCGAGCAGCAGTTCCCGCACCGGATGATTACGAGATTATCCTCGTCGACGACTGCAGTCATGATCGGACGCTTAAGCGCATGCAGGCGCTGGCAGCCGCCGACCGCAGGATTCGCGTCCTTCACAATCCGGTCAACCTCAGCCTCGGCGGCTCGTACAAGCGCGGTGTAGCCGCGGCCGCGGCCAAACACGTCATGATGGTTCCTGGCGACGACGGATTCCCTGCCCAAAGCATCGCCGAAATCCTGCGTCATACCGGCGAGGCCGACATCGTCATCCCGGTCGTAACCAATCAGCGCGTGCGAACCTGGTTTCGCGCGCTCGCCTCGCGCGGCTTCACGGTGCTGCTCAATTGGATATTCTGGCTCGATGTCGGCTATTACAATGGTGCCGTCCTGCACCGCACCGACCTCCTGCGCACGATCGAAATCAACACCAACAGCTTTGCCTATCAAGGCGAGGCGCTTGTCAAGCTGATCGCGCGGGGTGCGACCTACACGCACTGCTACGTCAAGATCCGGGAGCGGGCGGCCGGCAAGTCGTCGGCGCTCAAGCCGAAAAACCAGATTGCCGTCTGGAAGACCATCTCGCACCTCCTTTCGGCGGTCGGGCTGTTTCGCAGGTTCCGTATCGGCTGATCCCATCGGAATTCGAAGGCCGACGTCTCGAAAAGCCCGAAATTCCTGTGAAATGACAGTCTAAAGGGACTTTGCTAGGCTTGTCGCGGGCCGGCGAGCCGGCACGGGAGACTTGGCTGAATGATTTCCAGCAGTAGCGCGCTGACCGTCGTCGTGGTGGCCCACAATGACTCCCCGACGCTTCTGGCAACCGTCGAGCGTCTCTATCGGGCGCTGGTCATTACCGTCGAGGACTTCGCGATCATCATTTTCGACGATGGAAGCTCGGATGCCACGCGGGCCGTCGCCGAATCCGCAAGCCAAAAGTTCCCATTCGTGACGGTGCGCCGTAACGAGCGGCGCAAAGGCGCCGGCTCTTGCACCGTCGAGGCCAGCAGGGAGGCGGAATCGGCCTACCTTGTCTACGTTCCCGCCGACAATACCTGGCCGTTGCGGTCATTTATCGAGCTGTTCGGGCACCTTGCCAAGGCCGATGTCGTCACCTCCTATTCCAACAATTTGATGGCGGCGATGCCGTTTCCCAAACGGCTGGTCTCGCGCTCCTACAGTCTCGTCCTCAACACGTTGTTCCTGAGAGGGATCCGCTACTACAACGGCTTGACAATCTACCCGGTCGAATACTTGCGGCAGGGCTCCATCGGAGCGCACGGATTCGGCTTCCAGGCCGAAGCCCTGCTCAAGGCCGTCAACGCCGGATATTCATTCCTTGAAATCGCCCTGCCGGTGGACACGAAAAATCTGCCAAGAGCCCGCTCGATTACGTTACCGAATATCATCGACGCGCTCTTGACGATTTTTCGCCTCCTCGTCGAGTTCTACATCGTCCGCCGCAGACCATTATCTCGGTTGCGTGCCGTGTCGCAGGCCCCGGTAAGGCAAAGCGCCGACGACATCGGAATTGCTGAGCTCGAGCGCGGTGGGGCGGCAGATGGCGAAACCATCGATAACCGGGGACCGCTGCGGATCGTCATCTCCGGTGGCAGCTCCGGCATCGGAGCGCGTCTGGCGCAGGCGCTGGCGAGCGAAGGACATCGGGTCTTCATTTGTGCCCGGCGCGCCGATCGTCTGGCCCGCGTTGCCGACAATTTCCCCGCGATTGAGACTTTCGTCTGCGACGTCTCGGACGATGGACAAGTGCGAAACTTTGTCGCCGCGCTGGCGACCAGGACTGACGCCGTCGATGTGCTGATCAACTGCGCCGGTGGATTTGGCGAGATCGGATCCATTGCCGTCGCCGACAGCGACCGCTGGTGGCGCACGATCGAGGTCAACCTGAAAGGAACCTATCTGGTCACGCAGTGCATGCTGCCGCTGCTGATGAAGGGCAAGCAGCCGCGCGTCATCAATTTCGCGGGCGGCGGCGCATTCAGTCCATTCCCGAATTTCAGCGCCTACGCCTGCTCGAAAACAGCGATCGTGCGCCTCACCGAGTGCCTGGCGGCCGAGCTTGCGTCCTCGAACATCCGCGTCAACGCGCTCGCGCCGGGTTTCGTGCCGACCGACATGCACCAGGCGACGTTGAAAGCTGGCGAGGCCCGCGCCGGCCGGATGCAATTTCAGCGCACGCAGGCGATCATGAACCAGGCCGCGCCGGCGATGGAGAACGTGGTGAACTGCGTTCGCATGCTAATCTCGCCGCCGCTCGACGAATTGACCGGCAAGACCATCAGCTCAAATTTCGATCCCTGGCCGACGCCAACCTTCAAGACCTGTCTGCCCGATATCGTCCGTTCCGATCTCTACACGCTCCGCCGGGTGAACGTCGTCAACCTGCCGGACGGCCGCCTGCGCACCACGTTGTCGCAGCCATGGGTCGACGGCCTTCCCGGCCGATAAACGCGCCATGAAGGCCGTCTGTCTTGCGAGCGCGATGACCGTCGTCCTGCTGGTCCTGGTCACGCTCTGTTTCCGATTTTACCCGAGCGCGCTGCGGGCGCGGCAAATGCTGTTCGTTTATCTTTTCTGCCTCGCCGTTCTGGTCGCCATCTGGTTAGCGACGCCTGCTGATCTCGGCTTCCTCGGCCGATCGCTGCTCGCGGAACCAGCCTGGGTCGATTCCGCAGCAGCCATTTTCTTTTTCAGCGCCGGGTTCTTCGGTGGCGCGCTTCAGCTGTACAATCTATGCGACCGTGGATTTTCGCTGCGCATCTTGGTCGACATGCTGGAGGCACCGGCCGATGCCGTCGACGTCGACTACCTCACAGCCAATTACAGCAGCGGCCGTGGCCTCGTCTGGATGTACCGCAAGCGCATCGACGATATCGTCGCGGCACGCTTCATCGGCCAGGCGAACAAATCGGTCATGCTCACCGCAAAGGGGGACACGTTCGCCGACCTGTTCATTAACGCGCACCGTGTCCTTGGTCTGGAGCCGCCCCAGTGACACCGGCCTTGATCGCGCTGGCGGCCGCCGCCGCGTGTTTCCTCGTCTTTTTTGTGGTTCATATCGGCGGCCTGCGTGCCGGGTTCGAGAACGCCCGCTGGCTACTGATCAGCTATGCTGCCTGCTTCCTGGGAACTCTTGTCACCGCGATCCTGCTGACGGCATGGCACCACGGCATGCAGGCGATCGTTCTCGCCGCCACGATGGCGGCGCTCACCAGCGCGTGCCTGTTCGCGCTGTATGTTCCCGCGCTCTACACCGTGCTCACTTCGCTCTCGGTGCAGACCATGATGCTGCTGCGCCGTCGCGGCGGCGCGCTGCCGGAAGCCGAATTGTATGAGCGCTTCGCGAGCCGCAAGATCATGGAGCAAAGACTGGCAACCCTCCTCGCCGGCGGCTACGTCGCGACCGACGGGCCTTCCTATCGCCTCACGCCTCGCGGCCGGGCGATTGCCAAGTTCTTCAGGCCCATCAAGATTTTGTGGAACCTGGGCCCGGGCGGTTGAGTGCGCCCACCACGGGTGCGGACCGCCAAATTAATTTGGCCCTCCACACTTGCGCGATCCCATGGTTACCCTATAAAAACTGCCTAGCCTGCGGCCAACCCCCATCAGAACGAGCCTCTTTGCCAGGATGAACGATACGCCGCTACGAACGCGCCTCCAGCTTTATCGGATGATGGTCCTCATTCGGCGAACGGAGGAAATTCTCATGGCGGAGTATCATCCAGCCAATGAGATGCGCTGTCCGATGCACTTCTGCGTCGGCCAGGAGGCGATGCCGGCCGCGCTTGCGCAGGTCCTGCGCCGCGACGACGTGCTGATGTCCCACTACCGCTCGCATGGCTACTACCTGGCCAAGGGCGCACCGCTCGACGCGATGGTGGCGGAATTCTACGGCAAGGGAACGGGCTCGAACTCCGGCATCGCCGGCTCGATGGAACTCGGCGCGCACGACCACAACTTCTACAGTGGCGCGATCGTCGCAGGCTCGCTCTTCATCCCGTTCGGCGCCGCCTTCGCCCAGAAATATCGCCAGCTTGACGATATCAGCGTTTCGGTCATCGGCGACGGTGTGTTCGACGAGGGCATCACCTACGAGGTGTTCAACCTCGTCGCGCTGCATCATCTGCCGATGCTGATCATCTGCGAGAACAACAAATACGCCGCGCATACGTCGATCGAGCGCCGCCAGGCGCAGCCGAAGCTCGCCGAGCGCGCCCGCGTGTTCGGGTTGCCGAGCGAGCAGCTCGACGGCAACGATTGCGAGCTCCTGCTGCGGACGCTCGAGCGAGTGGTTCCTGCAATTCGCGACGGCAAGGGGCCGCACTTCATCGAGATCGAGACCTACCGGTACTGCGGCCATGTCGGTCCCGGAGACGACGAAGGCATGGGCTACCGGGATGCCGCCGAGATCCAGCGCTGGAAGGCGCGCGATCCCATCGTCGTGATGCGCAAGCGGCTTGAGGGCGTCGCGGATCGCGGCGAGCTCGAACGCATCGAGCGCGAGGTCGAGGCCGAAGTCCACTCCGCGATCGCTTCAGCCAAGCGCGCGGGCTTCGCCGATATTCGCAAGGTCATTGCCAGCAATTGGTCGGGCGAATACGCGAGTGTCGTCACACGCTTTACCCACAGCGTGACGCCAAGCTTCGGGGGCGGACAGTCCGAGGCACGACCCGGACCATTCTGAGCATGTTGACGCGAGAAAGCACCGTTGCCGAGAAGGCGAGTGCGGCCAGCACTCGCCTGAGTTTCGCTCAGTCGGTCAATGCCGCCCAGCGGCAGGCGATGGAGCTTGACCCCGGTGTTTTCGTCTACGGGATCGGCGCCGACGGCAAGGCGGGGATTTTCGGCACGACCACGGGCTTGGTCGAACGTTTTGGGCCTCAGCGCGTGTTCGATACACCGATCGCCGAAGGTGGACTTGCGGCGTTGGCCGCGGGGGCGGGAAGCGCCGGGCTGCGGCCGGTGCTCGTCCATCAGCGCCTCGACTTCATGCTCTATTCGATCGATCAGGTCGTCAACTGGATGGCGCCGTGGCGCTTCATGTCGGGCGGGCGGGCGAAAATGCCGGTGACGATCAGGGCGATCATCGGAAAGGGCTGGGGCCAGGGTCCGCAGCACACCAAGAGCCTGCACACCTGGTTCGCGCACGTGCCGGGCCTGCAGGTGGTGATGCCGGGCTCGCCGGCCGATGCCAAGGGCCTCCTGCTCTCGAGCATCATGAGCGACGATCCGACGCTGTTCATCGAGGGGCGCTCGCTGTTCACGATGCAGGAGGACGTTCCCGATGAGCCCTATTTCATCCGGCTCGGCGAGGCGCTGGTGCGCCGTCCGGGCAAGGACGTCACCCTGATCACCATGGGCTCGATGGTGCCGTTGTCGCTGCAGGCGGCGGAGGCCTTATCGAAAGCCAATATCGACGCCGAAGTCGTCGATCTTCGCTGCCTGATGCCGCTCGACGTCGCGAGCATCATCACCTCGGTGAAGAAGACCGGCCGTTTGGTCGTCGCGGAGCCCGGCTGGCGGATGTACGGGGCCGCCGCCGAGATCATTGCGACCGTCGTCGAGACGCTGGGCAAGATGCGCAGCCGGCCGCGGCGCGTGACCTGGCCGCATAGCGCAGTACCGACGAGCAGCAAGCTCGAGGAGCAGTTCTATCCCACGAGTGACGACATCGTCGCAGCCTGCCGTGCAAGCGTCACCGAGAGTTGAGCGAGGAACACCGCTCGTTGGTCCCATTCCGAGGAGTAGGCGTGCGTGTTCCTTTTTCATACTTGCCCGAGCAGTTCGCTGACCCGGAACCCATCTTCGCGCGCTTGCGGGAGGTGATCGCGACCGGTGATTTCACGCTCGGCAAGGCGGTCGGCGAGTTCGAAGCGCGATTTGCGAAAACCACCGGCGTGCAATACGCGTTCGGAGTGAATTCGGGGACCGACGCCCTCCGCCTCGCGTTGAAGACTCTCGGCATCGGACCGGGCGATGAGGTCATCACCGCCGCCAACACGTTCATTGCAACGGTCGGGGCGATCGCCGATACCGGGGCGATAACGAAATTCGTCGATTGCAGGAACGATTTCTGCATGGACGTCTCGCTCCTGGAGGCGGCAATTACACCGCGCACCAAGGCAATCATCCCCGTGCACATGACCGGCGCCATGGTGGACATGCCCCGCCTGCTCGCGATCGCAGAGCCGCGAGGCATTCCGGTGATCGAGGACGCCTGTCAGGCCGTCAAGTCGAGCCTCGACGGGCATCCGGCCGGATCGTGGGGTCTCATCGGGACCTTTTCGTTGCATCCGCTCAAGTTCATCAACATCTGGGGCGATGGCGGCGTCATGACGACGAGCGACGCCGACGTCGCAAAACGGATCAGCCTGCTCCGCAATCACGGCTTGCAAAGCCGCGACGTGATAGTATCGATGGGCGTCAACAGCCGCCTCGACACGGTCCAGGCGGTCGTCGCGCTGCACGTGCTCGATCAGGCCGATTGGATCGCAGGCCAGCGCCGGAAGAATGCCGCGTTTTACGATCAGGCGCTGGCGAACATCGACCATGTCAGGATTCCTCCGCGCGACCCGCGTGTGCTGCACAGCTATGTGACATATCAAGTGCTCGTCGAACGGCGCGATGCGCTGCTGGAGCATTGCGTAGCGCGCGCCATCGAGTGCAAAATCCACTACCCGATACCGCTCTATTGTCAGCAGGGCTTGCGCTACCTTGGATACAAGCGGGGAGACTTTCCGGTGACGGACCGTCACGCCGATACGACGATCACGTTGCCCGTGCATCAGTACCTGTCGCGCGACCAGCTTTCGTTTGCCGTCGATAGCATCGCGGAATTCTACCGATCCTGAGGTGACTGAGGTGTGGCGCATCCCCTATGTGAATCTCGGAGCCCAGTTCGTCGAAGAAAGGGCGGAATTGATGCCCCGGATCGAGGCGATCCTGGCGAGCGGCATGCATGTCGGCGGCCCCGAGATCGAGGCGCTCGAGCGCGAGATCGCCGACTATGTCGGCACCCGACACGCCGTGGCGCTCAACTCCGGAAACGGATGCGCTAATTTTCGGAATGATCGCCGCCGGCGTCGGACTGGGCGATGAGGTCATCAGCCCCCCGAACTCCTTCGTCGCCTCGACCGCCGCGATCGTGCGGGCAGGCGCCACGCCGGTCTTCGCCGACGTCCGACGTGATGGTCTGATCGATCCGGAAGCCGTGGCCGCAGCCGTAACTCCGAGAACCGCAGCCATCATGCCGGTGCACCTCTGGGGCGGCGTCTGCGACATGGAGGCCCTGTGGGCGATCGCAGAGCGGCACGGGCTCGCTATCGTCGAGGACGCCGCGCAGGCGATGGGAACGCGGCATCGCAATCGTCGTGCAGGCTCCCTGGGCACGGTCGGATGTTTCTCTGCTCATCCGCTCAAGATTTTCAACGCGCTCGGCGACGCCGGTTTCATCACCACCGATTCCGACGAGATCGCCGCTCGCGTCCGGCTGCTGCGCAACCACGGTCTCGTCGACCGCGATACCGTCGGCGAGTTCGGTTACGTCTCCCGGCTGGACGCGTTGCAGGCCACGGTCCTGCGTTTCCGGCTCGGCCGGCTCGATGAAATGATCGAACGTCGCCGATCGAATGCGGCCTTCTATCGTCAGCAGCTGAACGGAACTCCCATCCGGCTGCCGGAGGAGAAGCCATACGAATTCCACACTTTCGTGAACTTCGTATCGCAATGCGACCGGCGCGACGAACTGCAGAAGCATCTTGCCGACAAGGGAGTGCAGACGGTCGTACATTACAATACGCCGATCCACTTGCAGCCGGCGGCCGAATCGCTCGGCTGCCGCCGGGGACAATTTCCGGTCACCGAGAAACTGTGCGGAACCATTCTCGCGCTGCCGGCGAACCAGACGCTGTCGCGCGACGACATCATCTACGTCAGCGATGAGATTCGTAGCGTCCTCGGCTCGAACTCGTAAGCAAGCGATAGGCTCTTCAACGTGGTCTATCCTCGCCAGCTCAGGGATTTGGGGCTTCTGAGTACCGAACCCGTCGTTGAAATCGTGGGGTATTTGGTCCCCGGACCACCGGCAGTCGTCGCATTCGGCTAGCGGGTTGCGAGACCGCTGAAGACCCTTCTAGACCTGGACGAACTCGCGAATTTCGGTCATATCAGCGGCCACAGCCGGGGGCTATATCCGACAAGGCGCCGCGTTGCTGTAGGTTGCGTAGGATGATCACGCCATGGGACTTGGACCGCCTGTTATCGAACTCTATAGACAGCTCAGGTTGCAAGGAGCCCTTGAAGGCATCACCGAGGTCATGGAACTCGGGTCGCAGGACTTCTGGTGCCCGCAGAAAAACCTGGTGACCGCGCTGTTCAAGGCGTTCGGCAAGACGGTCGAGGATCCCGCGCTCCTCAATACCAGCAACGCCAGCCAGAAGCCTGCCCGCCTCCTCTACGAGGCGCTCGGTATCAGATATGGCTGCGTCGACGTGGACGGGCGCGTCGGCTCGGTCGTGATGGATTTGAACTTCGATTCCGTACCGGATGCTCACAAGGGAAAATACGGCCTCGTCACCAATCACGGCACCTCCGAGCATATTCTCAATCAATACAACGTCTTCAAGGCGATGCACGAGTTCGCACGGGTTGGCGGAGTATTCATCCACGCGGTCCCCTTCACCGTCCACCTCGAACACGGCTTCTTCAATTACCAACCCAACTTCTTCGAGGCATTGGCGCGCTACAATTCCTACGAGACGCTGGGGATTTGGGTCGGGCCGGATTGGCAGCTTGCCAGCTTCGTGCCCTGGGACCCGATGCTGCTGGACTTCCTGACGCTGAACGCCAAGACGACGCATCTGCTCGTCGTTGCGCAGCGCAAGATGTACGACAAGGAATTCTGCGTCCCGTTCCAGGAAATCTACGAGGACATGGTGCCGGACGACGTTCGAAGTCGCTATGCCATGGTGGTCGACGGCGAGACCCTCGACAGCAAGCGGGTGAAGTATCTCACCAAGGACGGCGTGCTTGCGAAGGAATACCTCACGCAGATTACGGGATTGAACAATTGGATTGACGCCTACAAGGGCCAGATCGACAGTCTGCGGCAGGAGCTTGCGGCGACCAAATATCAACTGGACCATGTTCGCTATGGACTGCCAGCGACGTCCCTCACGGAATTGAGCAAGAAGCTCGAAAGTGGAACGACAGCTTTGAGCGGCGTGCCAGGACGGTATCTGCTCAATGAGCTGGCCCGCCGCATCCGCCGCCGAGCCGGAACGTTGCTTGGCCGCTCTCCCCTCTCGTGATGGGACCCGCCAAAGCGACGGATTGCATGGCCAACCGTTGGAGACCCGGGACGCGCGACATGCAGAACGGAATGACCGCAAGCAGTGGCTCGCTCCACAGCGGGCCTGCGACCGTGAAATGCCCCACCCGGATCATCACGTATGCGTGGGGCAAGCGATACGTCGACACGCTGCTCACATTGACGCTTCCGGCGCTGCTTGCACCAGGCAATTTGCCCTATGTCGCCTCACAGGTCCCCTGCGAGCTAGTTATCCTGACCCAACGGCGTTTTTTTTCGAAATTCAATCGTCATCCAGCGATCGCGCGCGTTCGAAGCATTTGTCCCGTTCGCTTTGTCAAACTCGACGATCTGATCGTCTCGAAAGACAAATACGGGATGACGCTGACCTATGCACTGCATCGAGCATTCAGCGATCTTGGTCCGGCGATGACCGAACACTGGCAGATTTTCCTCAATGCCGATTTCATTCTGGCGAACGGAAGCCTGCGCACTCTTATCGGTCATCTTTCTCGTGGACAACGAATTGTTGCCGCACCCAGCTATTGCTCAATCGCTAGCGACGTTATTCCCGAATTATACGGGCATCTCGACGCCTCGACATCGACATTGAGCATATCGAACCGGGAACTAGCCGCCCTTGTCCTCCGCCACCGCCACACAGTCATCCGGGGCAAGACCGTCAACCAGACTTCTTTCCACATGCGCTACATCGATCAGTTCTATTGGTTCGTGGACGAGGCCACATTGACCGGCTATCAGATGCCCGTCTCGATTGTCGGACTGCGACCGGAGCGATATTTGCCAGAGCCTAACACGTATTGGGACTTCGGGCTCATCTGGGAGTACTGCCCGCAGGCCGAAGTTTGCGTCATCGGTGACTCCGACGAATTCATGATGCTGGAATTGCGCGACGATAACGTCGCGCAGGATCAGATCGTTCTCGGCCCGCCCAATAAGAAAGAAATCGCGGAACGGATGATCACGTGGGTTACCCCCTATCAGCGATACTTCCTCAAATTTCCCCTAACGCTACACTGCCGTGATTTGCCGTCAAACATCGACGATGCGCGCACCAAGCTACAGTCTTTCGTCGATGACGTCTTGTCGCATGCGCCGCCATTCCCCTCCCATCTTAAGCATTCGCAGTGGGACTATCACTGGGCGGGATTTCACGACGCACGACGGACCTCCAGGCGAATTCAATCGTCAATCGCGGGGATACTCAAGCGTGCGGTGAAGCCGGCTGTTTGGTTCGCTTCTCGCACCTACCGGGCCATATTGCGAGGTGAAAAAAAAGCAAAGGCCCTTGCGCTCGCTAAGCACATCGCACGTACGGTGGCCGCGCCCGTGTTCCGCCGGTTTGGACTTGAAGTCGTAAAATCTACGACCCTTATGCATATCTACACAG
>WNFG01001498.1_pt1 | contig 19499 bp, 7 predicted proteins | sample 5400431 | NCBI WGS metagenome assembly WNFG01 (sample SAMN13153346, study PRJNA577476) | soil metagenome | isolation source: 120 cm saprolite under Douglas fir tree site 2 hole 3 replicate 2 | place: USA:California | collected 2015-04-18 | reverse complement strand
TTCCTCGGCGGATTGCAACATATATTTCTGCGCGGCGTGGGCACGCAGCCTGACGCCGATTATGCCGCCACTATTCCGCACCAGACATTCATGATCTTCCAGTTGATGTTTGCCATCATCACTCCGGCGCTGATCACGGGAGCGTTTGCCGAGCGCATGAAATTCAGCGCCATGGTGCTGTTCATGTCGCTGTGGTCACTGATCGTCTACGCGCCTATGGCGCACATGGTCTGGGGCAAGGGCGGCCTGTTGAACGCTTCGCTGGGCGGAAGATTTCCCATACTCGACTTTGCCGGTGGGACCGTGGTGCACATCACGTCCGGAGTTTCTGCGCTGGTGTGCGCGCTCTATCTGGGAAACCGTGTTGGATATCCGCGCGAACCCATGCCGCCGCACAGCATGGTGCTGAGTTTCATTGGCGCGTGCCTGCTCTGGGTGGGCTGGTTCGGATTCAATGCCGGAAGCGCGCTCGGCGCGGGTAGTCTGGCCACAAGCGCATTTATCAATACACACTTTGCCGCGGCCGCTGCCGTCATCGGCTGGGGCGGAGCAGAGTGGTTCCGCAACGGAAAGCCCAGCGCCCTCGGTGCAATCTCCGGCGCGGTGGCAGGCTTGGTGGCAATCACGCCCGCTTCAGGATTCGTCAGCCCGGCTGCGTCGCTGCTTATCGGACTGATTGCCGGGACTTTCTGCTACCTGATGGTCGCCCAAGTCAAGGCCCGCCTGGGCTATGACGATTCGCTCGACGCATTCGGCGTCCACGGCGCGGGCGGCACGATTGGCGCGTTGCTGACCGGTGTCTTCGCACTGCGCGCGATCAATCCGATCTTTAAAGACGCACAGGGCAACGTGCTGCCCTCCGGCGCGATTGAGGGCAATCTGTGGCAGATTGCCTATCAATCCCTGGGTGTGGTGATGGCGTGGGTTCTGGCCGGAGTTGGGACCTATCTCATCCTCAAGCTGGTTGACATGCTGATCGGAGTGCGCGTTTCCGAGGAACAAGAGATTCAAGGTCTTGACCTGACACAACACGGCGAAGAAGGCTATTACGGAGAGGCAGCAGCGTTTGTGGCTAGTTCTCTGCCAGAAGCTGCGCAACCGTCCGCTCAATAGCTTTTGTTTGCAATCCCGAAGCGCAGCGAGGGATCGATCCATATGATCTTCGATAAACGTGCGGGCGGGAACATGGCTCCCGATAGAGCATTTGCAGCCATATAGATCCCTCGCTACGCTTTTGATTTCGGAGGAAGCCGTCATGGCAACACCGTTCCTGGCTGGCTGATACGGAAGTTCGTTTTCTTCTTGTCGTCACTTACCATTCGCCGGACGTCGGCCAGGAGCTTGGTGGCGTCATAGACGATTCCATCTTTGATCGTGTACTTGACGCCGCCCGCGCGGATAATTTCATTTTTGTCCGTGAGCTTGATCGCGCCAGTGCCGTAAAGACTGCCGATGTTGGCCAAAGGATTTTCTGAAAGCACAATCAAGTCGGCGAGTTTGCCTGGTTCAACCGAACCCAACTGGTCAGCGACGCCAAGAGCTTCCGCGCCGTTGAGCGTCGCCGAGCGAAAAACCTCGAGCGGATGAAAACCCGCCTCGCGCAGCAGTTCGAGCTCGCGTATGTAGCCGAAGCCGTACAAGCTGTAGATGAAGCCCGCGTCCTCGCCGGCGGTAACGCGGCCGCCGTGGTTCTTATAGTCGTTCAGGAATTCCATCCAGCGCTGATAGTTGTGCTTCCATGCGACTTCATCTTCCGTTGTCCAGTAATACCAGTACGCGCCGTGGTTTTCGCGGTTGGGCGCATACCATTTCCACAGCGCGGGCATGGTGTAATCCTCGTGCCACTCCGCGCGCCGGGTGCGCATGAGATCGCGATTGGCTTCATAAATGGTGAGCGTCGGATCCAGCGTGAAGTTCAGCTTGATCATTTCATCGCGTACGGAGTTCCACTTTGCGCTGCCGGGCTTCGCGGCCTGCAGCCACAGCCTGCCCGCCTGGCCGAAGCGGTCAGCTTCGTTGGCATAGTTGTAATCGAGGGGAAAATCCTGGATGGTGCGATCGTCAAAAAGCGATTCCGGCAGGCCGTACCAGTGTTCCAGAGAGGTCAGTCCCCAGCGCGCAGTGTCGAGCGCATTGGACCGAGCCACAAACTGCTGACTCAAATGAGCGGCGCTGCCCAATCCGCGTTTTTTCACTTCGTCGAGCGCGGCCTGGAATTGGTCTGGAGGCAGGCCAGTGAATTTGATGCCATCAACTCCGCGGTCCGCCAGAGCGTCTATTTGCCGACGCGCTCCCGCGGCATCGGTGAACGGGCCTTTCTGGTCCATTGAGATATGGCAATAGGCCTTGATTCGCGGCGCAGTGATCTCATTTTTCGCGCTGCGTTCGCGCTCCCCCAGCACCCAATCCACGCCGTTCTGACACCACACTTCGCGGATGGTGGTGATTCCGTGTCCCATCCAGAGCTTGTACAGATATTCCGCGGGAATGCTGGTTACCGGCCCGATGTGCGTGTGCATATTGATGAGGCCGGGCAGAACATACATTCCCGGCAGATTCATTTCACGCGTGCCGGGCTCTTGTGTGGAAGGCTTTCCAACGCGCTCCGAGCCGCGTATTGAGACGATCCGGTTCTTCTGGATCACGATATCCACCGGCCCGACCGGCGGGGCTCCGGTACCGTCAATCAGTGTCACGTTTCGCAGCACCAGGCGCGTATACGGGCCTTCGCCTTCGGCGCGTCGTGGCGCCTTCTGCATAGGGTTGGAGTCTTGTGCCAGAGCAAAGGCAGCAAGCACCAATGTGCAAATTGCAAACCTCAATATCGCGCGTTGTTTCATCTGTGTCTCCCACCCAGTAAACAGAATTTAACTTGCGACTGCGGATTTCTGCCGGTTTCTCCGCATCAGCCAATAAGCGACACTCAGGATCAACAGATATGGTCCCGCACAGATTACCGTTACCCGCGACTGGGGTACCCACGCAGTAGCGATGATCGCTGCCGTAATCGCGAGAAATCCCAGCTTTGAACCGGTCGCTCCCAGCGGAGCGCGCAGATACAAGGAAGCAAGCTGCTCTTTCGAGACGACCTGACGGAAACGAACATGTGCAGCCAGGGAGATGAGCCAGGCAAGCATCCCTCCCACCAGCGCCGCATTAATGATGTAGAGGTAAGCCTTCGGCGTTTTAAGCTGAATGAGTATTGCGGCCACGATTCCGGTCATCGAGAAGAGCAGTGCTTTCATAGGAACGCCGTGAGTGTTCAGCTCACCCAGACGTACGGGCGCGTATCCTGAGCGTGCAAGCGAAAAGAGCATGCGCGAGGCAACGTAAAGAGTGGCATTCGCTCCGGAGAGCGCAGCCGAAAGCACTACCAAATTCATGATGGTACCCGCGTATGGAATTCCAGCAACGTTGAACACCGTCACGAATGGGCTTCCGGCTCCGTCCGCGTGCCGCCAGGGCATGACTCCCACCAGCACTGCCATGGCTCCGACATAGAGGAACACCAGCATGGCAAACGCAATTCGCGTTGCTTTTGCGACTTCGGCGCCCGAGCGTGCTTCGCCTGACGAGATTGCGACCATCTCGATTCCAAGAAAGCTGTACAAACCAAAAGAGGATGCCAGCAGCGCCGCGCCCCAGCCGTTGGGAAAGAAGCCGCCGTCGCTCACGTACTGACCGGGGACTTTCCTGCTGAATAAAAATGACGCGCCAATGACAATGAACAAAAAGACGGTGATGACTTTGATGAAGGCGAACCAATATTCAAATGTCCCGTAATTGCCGACGGGGAAGAGATTCACCAGCCAGAGCAGCAGTCCGAAAACGATCATCCAGGTGACGACGGGAACGTGAGGGAACCAGGCGCGCATGTAGGTTCCGGCGGCAACCAACTCGGAGCCAATCGCCATCACCACGGAAAACCAATAGCCCGCGCGAGCCACGAATCCGGCCCACGGGTTCAGATAGAGTTCAGCGTAAACGCCAAACGAACCGGCCGCTGGATGCATGCTGGACATCTCGCCCATGGCCAGGGCCACGGTCCAGCACATTAGGGCCGTAATGATGTAAGAAACAATGACGGCCGGTCCGGCCACCTGAATGGCGAAGCCCGATCCGAGCAGCAGTCCGGTCCCGATGGAGCCTCCAACCGCCACCATGGCCATTTGCTTGGCGGAAAGCTCGCGTTTGAGCCCTTGTTCCTGCTGATTCATTGGCAACTGTTATATCGGGTGCGGGCGGCGTTTGCCAAATGGTGCCACATGCCGAAGGGATCGTCCTTCCACCTGAGGTAACGTTGAGCCGGATGCAATTTCCGCATAGAATGGGCATACCTTCAGCCTCTTGGCTGGATCTCGGTTCCCCCCTCCGAGAGCCCGCTGGGGACTTTGCCAATGCCTGACATCTCCAAGCGACTCGAAAAAGCCGAGAAATATCTGCAAAGGGCCAAGCCCGAAGCTGCCTTGGAGGAGTATTTCCGCATTCTGGAAGATGATCCGGACAACGAGCAAGTCCGGCAAACGGCCGCTGATCTCTGTATGAGCCTGGGCCGCAACAATGAAGCGGCTACATTGCTGAGCTATCTTTTCGACGAGGAAGTCAGAGCGGGTGAAAGCTCGAAAGGCTGCGTTACCTACAAGAAGCTGGCGAAAATCGTCACGCCCACGGCGCAACAGACTTTCAATTACGCCCAGTTCATCGAGAAGCGCGACAAAAGGGAAGCGCTGGAGGCCTACGAGACCGCGCTCAAGGGCTTTGACACCCAGGGCCGCGAGAAGCAGGCGCTCACAGCGGCGCGCAAGATTGTTGACCTGGCGCCTACAGCGGAAAATTTGCAGCGTGCCGGCGAAAAAGGCGCGCAACTTGGCGATGGCAAGAGTGCTGCCCTCCACTTCATCCAGATTGGCACGCTCAAAGACCAGGAATCTTCCGGCAGCGGTTTCGAGTGGTACGAAAAGGCTTTTCAGCTTGATCCGGTCAACCTCGACGCGGCATTCCTCTATGCGCGTGGCTTGTTTGCACGTAATTCGTTGACGGAATGCATCGCCGTGCTCATGCCGGCGGTGACCAGTCCGGAAAGTGCGGCTGACCTGCGTGACCTGCTGGTGCGCGCGTTAGTGGCGTGTAATCAGCCCTCGGCGGCTGAGCCGTATGCGTGGGAATTGTTCGAGAAAGATCCAAAGCGGCTGAACGAGATGGGGCTGCTTGTCGGCGCGTATCTGGAGGTCGGCTTTACCGCGAAGGCGCTGGCCATGGCGCAGAAGCTGGAGCAGCATGAGACCAGGGCCGGCCGCCAGCGGGACTTCATCAACTGCATGCGCGATGTGGCCGAGAAACACACGCCGGTCATCGAGTTCCTGGAATACCTGGTGCAGTTATTCAACACCACCAACCGGGAGCAGGAATACTGCCGCACCCTGGGCAAACTATTCGAGCTCTATTACGCTGCCGGCAAATATGCGAAAGCCGGCGAGGCGCTGGACCGCGCGGCCGAAGTGGACCCGTACGAAACCGGACACGGGCAGCGGCTGGAGGTACTGCGCGGCAAGATAGACAAGAACCAGTACAACACGATCGCAAACCGCTTCCAGCAAGTGGCCAGCACGGTGGACGCCGGACCTCCGCCCGGCTCGGTGCCCGATTCAGAACCTACGGTGCTGGAAGACTTTATTCTGCAAGCGGAAATCTATCTTCAATACGGAATGCGTTCCAAAGCGGTGGAGCGGCTGGAGCGCGTGCGCAAGCTATTTCCCGCGGAGGAGGGCAGGAACGAAAAACTGAGGCAGCTTCTCCTGGCCGCTGGACTTACGCCGAAAGCCGCAGCGCCGTCCGCAGCCGGCCCGGCCGTGGCTGCTCCCGCACCGAGCGGGCCGCCGGTTCTCAACGAAGATGTGGTGGTGGACGATTTCAGCCGCGTGACTGAGATTACGCGCAACATTTATCGCCAGGTAAACGTCAAGAGCGTGCTCTTCACCGCGGTGAACGAAATCGGCAGACATTTCAACGCCCATCGCTGCGTTGCCGGGCTATGTACACCGGGCAAGCCGCCGTCAGCGGCCCTGGAGTATTGTGCGCCGGGAGTCAAGCAGTCCGACGTGGTGGCGATCGTCAAGATGATCGCCGTGCTGCAGCAGCTCGCGGCCAATGGCGATCCGGTGTCCATCAGCTGTGCGCCCGGTGCGCGGGAATTGGAGCCGATGCAGGAACACATTGCCACGCTGAATATTGAGTCCATACTCGCAGTGCCGCTGCTGGATGCGGGCGAGCAGTGCGGCATATTGATTCTGGAACAGTGCTCGCCGCGAAAATGGCGTTCGGCAGATTCGGTCGTACTGAACACCATCGCGGAGCAGATGGTACTGGCCGTAAGCAATGCCCGCCTGCGCAGCCTGATGAAGACGCTCGCGGTCACAGAAGAAAAGTCCGGACTGCTGAAGCGCTCGTCTTATCTTGACGTCTTGCTCTCCGAGGTCCGGCGCTCCATGCAACAACAGACGCCATTCACCGTGATGCTGCTCCATTTCGGCAAAGCGTCAGCGCTGAGCAAAGAAATCGGAGAACCGCAGGTTGAAAGCATGATGCAGCAGGCAGGGCAGAACATCTGTTCCCACATCCGGCAAAACGATGTTGCCTTGCGCTACGATCTGACCACGATCGCCCTCCTGCTTTCCGATACCAACACGAAAAATGCCTACCTTGTTGTGGACAAGATGAAGAAGGTGCTCTCGTCCATGCGAGTCCCTGGTACGGAACGGCCTCCGTTGCTGAGCGTGGGGCTGGCGGAAGTCGCGCTGCAACCCCGGTTTGATCCTGTGGACATTGTTACCGAAGTCATCAATCGCGTGGAAACCGCGCTGGAGATGGCCCGCGCCGACAATACAAACAGGACCCAGGCCCTCGCGGCCAATATTCAACCCAACGCCGTCGCGTAGCGCTGCCAAAATGGCCCATTCAGCGGCCCAAATCAAAATGATCGCGAAGTCGGTCCGCGGTCTTTCCCGCCGTTTCGCTCCTCTCGGCGAGGTTTTTACGGACATGCGAAAAATAAATTTTTATTTGTTTCAATTCTCCTATCTGCTCACTCCTGCGAACATAACTTAGAAATCACTAACGTTTCTCGCTTAGGGAACGATTTGATAAGAATTTCTTCGCTTCACTCAGTTAAACGCAATTAGCCGCCTGAGACCTTCGCTTTGCAGACCAAGCCCGCTGGTTACTGTGGAGTGCCAGCAGTACGACAGTAATGTTTTCATTGGTAATCCTTAACCTTATCGTTGATCTAGCCCCAATCAAGAAAACTTGTGAAAGAGAAACAGCAAAGGAGAAATACCCATGCGTCTGGCAAACCCACTTAAAACGGCATTGATTGTCGCAGTGGCATTCGCCCTGTATCTACCCCTGCAGGCAGAACTCAAATCGGTTCTGGTTGCGTACAAAGTCGTGACGGCTAATGGCGCGGAACAAATTCAGTCCGCCGACAAGGCCAAGCCAGGAGACGTGGTCGAATACGTCGCGGAATATCAAAACACTGACAAGCGTCCGGTCAGAGAAGTCATGGCCAAGCTTCCGATTCCATCGGGGATGGTGTATGTCCCGGAGACGGCCTCGCCTGCGGGAGTGTTGGCCAGCACCGACGACATCAACTACGCGCCCGTGCCGCTGAAGAGAAGCGTCCGCGGCGCCGACGGCAACATGGCCCAGCAATTAGTCCCGTACTCGGAATATCGCTCGTTGCGCTGGAACCTCGGAGAGATCCGCGGCGGCGCCAGCAAGACCGTAAAGGCCCGCATGAAGATCGAGGCAGGGCAGTAACGGCAGAGATTTCAAGCAGTCGGTCCCAGATCAGGCACGAGAGCAGATCCCCCAATTTAAAAATTTTTGTAATCAGGTGAAGGAGCAAGACATGACAAGTAATTATTCCAGCGGGAGGGGGATGGCGCTGCTTTCAAGGTTTGCTGTCTTCCTATTTGTGGTAGCGATAGTCGTTCTGATGGTTCCGACAGCGGCCACGGCGCAGACCGCAGCCGGCACAGCGATTGGTAACCAGGCTTCGGCCACGTATACAGACAGCTCGTCGGTTTCGCGCACAGCGACTTCGAACGTTGTCACCACGGTTGTGCAACAGGTTGCCAGCTTGACCTTGACTGCCAATGGGGCAAAGACAGCTTCCCCGGGCTCACCCGTGTTCTATCCGCACACGTTGACCAACACCGGCAACGGTTCGGATAGCTTCACACTTACCTTGGCGCCCGCGCAGTCCGGCGCATTCACATTGACCGGAACGCACATTTATCTTGACGCCAATGGTGACGGCATACCTGACAACTTCACCGACTTGACCGGGACACAAGTGATCGTAACTCCGGGCGCGACGAACGCCTTCAAGTTCGTGATCACAGGCACGGTGCCGCCAGGCGCGACGGCAGGACAGACCAACAACTTTTCGGTCACAGCCACCTCGGTATTTGACAACACCAAGGCAGCCTCCGATACAGACGTAACCACAGCCACTGCGAATGCGGTGATCAATCTCAATAAGACGATGAGTTCCAACTCCGGCGCATCGCCGAGCGGACCTTACACCGTGACGTTGACCTACACCAACAGCGGCAACAACACCGCCGCCACCATCAACATCAGTGACGCACTGCCAGCGGGCATGACGTACGTGGCCGGCAGCGGCCGGTGGAGCGTGACCGGAGCGACCGCCCTTACCGATGCAACTGGTGACGTGCAGCCGGCAGCCGGCTCTCCGCACATTGACTACAGCGTTACGGGCAGCACTGTGACGGCAATTGTCGACCAGGTAGCGGCCGGCGTTTCCGGGCAGTTGACCTTCAATGTGAATATCGCCAGCGGCGTTGCCCCAGGCGTGCTGAGCAACACCGCGAACCTGTCGTTCAATGATGGCTCCGGTACCACCGTCAACGGCACCAGCAACACTTACAACTTCACGGTGCGCCAGAGCGCGGCTGTGACCATCAGCGATACCGGTGTGGCCGCGAACGACAACGACGCGACCGTCAACGGCATTGACACCATCAACTCCGCGGCGCAGGGAAGCACCGTCACCTTTACCGACGTTGTTACCAACACCGGCAACGGAACGGATTCGTTCAACATCACCATCCCTTCGAACACGTTCCCGGCAGGCACCGTCTTCACGCTCTACAAGAGTGATGGCGTCACACCGCTGGTTGACACCAATGGCGACAGCATTCCGGACACGGGTCCGCTGGCCGCAGGCGCGAGCTACACGGTAATCGTGAAGGCCGCGTTGCCTGCCGCCTCGACGGGCGGTCCTTTCAACGCCACTGTAACCTCGGCGTCCACGGTAGCCGGAGCGTTGAATGCAGGCGCCAACGCCAGCATGACCGACCGTTTGGTGGCCATTACCACGAACACGGTCGATTTGACCAACAATGCGGCCCTGGCCCAACCCGGCGTTCTGGGTACTGGCGCGGGTCCGGAAGTTTCCGTCGTCGTCAACAATGCGACCAACCCGGGAACGACCACAACGTTCGTTCTGTATGCGAATAACACGAGCGGAGCCGGCGTCGCGGATTCCTATGATCTGCTGGCGTCTTCCACTACAACTTTCGGCAGCAGCAGCACGCTTCCGGCTGGCTGGTCCGTGGTGTTCCGCGCGAGTCTCGGTATTGACTGCTCCGCCGCCAATCTGGGCAGCGTGATCAGCAACACCGGTGTAGTGAATGGTGGTGCGGCAAAACTGGTTTGCGCCGTGATCAGCGTTCCCGCAAACTATGCCGCAGGCGCGCAAGCGGTTTACTTCCAGTCAAAATCTCCCACTTCGGGAGCACTGGACCAGATCCACGACCAGGTCACCGTCAACACCATCCACAACGTGACCTTGACGCCGAACGGAAACAATCAGGTTTTCCCCGGCGGCTCGGTTGTGTACACCCACAGCCTTACCAACAACGGCAACGTGAGCGAAGCCATTACCTTTACCAACCCGATCACTGCGGACAGCCAGGCCGGTTGGTCATCCGTGATGTATCAGGACACCAACAGCAACGGAGTATTGGACGCGGCTGACCAAGCAGTGTCGACTGCAACCACGTTTACGCTGACTCCAGGGCAGAGCGTGACCATGTTCGTCAAAGTCACTGCACCGTCCGGAGCCGCCGTAGGCGCCATTGACACAACAACTCCGCGCGCGGGTTACAACGCGACCTTCGCGAACGCTCAAGACCAGACCACAGTCATCGCTGGCGAACTGCGCCTGGTCAAACAGCAGACACTCGACGCCGGATGCACCGGTGTTGCCGGTACGTTCTCTCAAGCCAACATCACGGCCGGGGCGGTCCCTGGTGCGTGCGTCATCTACCAAATCACTGCAACCAATGCTGGTACCTCGAACATCACCAGCGTGGTTGTCAGCGACGCAACACCTGCATTCACCGTGTATCGGAACAGCCCGGCGGCAAGCACCACGGTGGGAACCATCACCGCGCCTGCCAACGGGACTGCTGGAACTATCAGTGCGACAGTGGGCACGCTGACTCCTGGTCAGCAAGCCGTAATCATCTTCGCAGTGAAGATCCAGTAGGAGAACAAACCCAACGAGGGGAGACGTGAAACAGCGTCTCCCCTGGTAGTAGACGCCAGAGACCGCCATCGGGGAAAGCCCCTTTGGCGGTTCACTGGCGGATTGGGAAGTGTCAAGAGTTCCGATGCGGAAAGCCTATTCAATCCTGGTCTGTCTGTGCTTGTTGCTCGGCCATATGGCTGCAACACCTGGCGCCAGTGTGCCTTCCGGCACATCGATTGATAATCAGGCCAGCGCGTCGTTTTCGTCCGGCCCCGGAACCAATCTCACGGCAGCTTCCAACGTTGTCCACGTAATCACACAGAACTCGACGGGCGCGGGAGCTGCGCTTTCCGTCAGCAAGAGCGTTTCCAAAACAACCGCCGCTCCTGGCGACCCGCTTACCTTTACGCTCAATCTTTCCAACACTGGCGCCGGTGATGCCGCTCCCGTCGCGGTGACGATCGACGGATCCGCGGCCAACAAGATTATTCTGCGCGACGTGGTGCCCAACAATACGCGCTTTGCGGCTTTTATTACGGCCGGCAGTTCGACTCCGCTCTACCACATTGCCGGAGCTTCGCTGCAGACATACGTCAGCGCCGCTCCCAGCGACCTGTCCACGGTGGACGCGATCGCGTTCGCGCTGGATACGTTTGTTGCGGGGGCGAGCGCCAGCTTCAGTTTCCGGGTGACGGTAAGCGCTTCCGCCAGCGGCACGGTCAAGAACACCGGCACGGTGTTTTTCAACAACGGGAGCGATACAACGGCGGTTTCGAACGAAATCGACATCACCGTCAGCGGTCCGCCGCCAACGATTGCCTATTTCTTCGACAATACTTTCGGCAAGACCATCCAGGTTACGCCCATCAGCTCGCCTCTCTGGATACAGGTGAACGCCGCGGCCTGTAATCTGGATCCGACCACGATTGAGAGCAAGCCGATTACTCTCAAGTCCGCGCTCACTGGCGACACGGAATCTTTTGTTGCGACTGAAACCGGTCCCAACACCGGACTCTTCCGCATACTGCCTGCGGTACCGATGCGCGATGCCAGCGCGAACCCGGTGGTCTCAGGCAACAAGATCATGGAAGTCCTGAAGAACGACCAGATCATCGCTTCGCTCGCCGGGTGTGGAGCATCTACAGTGACCGCGACGGTGCTGATTGATCCTTTGGGCGTGGTCTTTGACAGCCACAGCAATACTCCGATCGCAGGGGCCACGGTCACACTCATTGACGTGAGCGGTGCCGGGAATGGAGGCCATCCGAACTCGCCAGCGACGGTATTGCAGTTCGACGGAACCACTCCTGCGCCCAGCAACATTCTGACGGCAAGCAACGGTCAGTTCCAATTTCCCCAGGTCCTGCCCAGCACGTACAAGCTCCAGGTTGTTCCGCCGGCAAATTACAAGTTTCCATCGACCGTGTCTCCGGCACAGCTTCCAGCCGGACGTCACATTGATCCATCTGCCTCCTACAACGGCCCCTTCCTGGTTGCGAGCAGTACCGCCAATTTCGATGTCCCGGCTGACACCTCCGCCACAACCGCTCTCTTTGTGCAAAAGACGGTAGACCACACGCTGATCGAGCAGGGCGAGTTCGTGAACTACACTCTGGAGATCAAAAATCTTCTATCAACGGTCTTGCCCAGCGTACAGGTGGTTGACACGCTGCCTCCGGGCTTTGCTTATCAGATGAAGAGCGCCCGCTTGAATGGCGCAGTCATCGGCGATCCGGCGGGAGGAAAGGGCCCAGTCCTTACCTTTGCCATTGGCGATCTTCAGCCGAATGCCGACGTAAAACTCAGCTATCGCGTGTTTGTGGGGCCCGGCAGCGGAGTTGGCGATGCGGTGAACAGAGCGGTTGCGAGCAGCGGAGTATCGCGGTCCAACACCGCTTCGGCGCGCGTGATTGTACAAGCCGGGCTCTTCAGCGATACCGGCTTCATTGTCGGCAAGGTATTCCAGGACTGCAATGGCAACCGCATGCAGGATAAAGGCGAACTCGGCGTCCCCGGCGTGCGGGTCTATCTTGACGACGGCACATTTGCCATCACCGACGATGAGGGCAAGTACAGCATCTATGGCGTGCCCGGGCGCACGCACATCCTTAAGCTCGATACCTATACGCTGCCTCCGGGAACGCATCTGGCTCCGGTCTCCAATCGCAATAGTGGAGATGGCGGCAGCCGTTTCATTGATTTGAAATTCGGCGAGATGCAAAAAGCGGATTTCGCGATTGCCAATTGCTCCGCCGCTATTGCCGATAAGATCAGCCAGCGCAAACAAAAACCCGCGGGCACCGACGAGCTCTCCCGGGCGGTCAAGGCGCAGTTCAACCCGCAAACCGTGGAAAAAAGTTCTGCTGAAGTAAAGGGACTCTCCGCCACCGGATATGTAGACTCAGGAAATGCCGCCGCCCAATCCGGATCTAACACGCCCACGCTGCAGCTAGTTGCAAAAGTACAGCCCGCCGCACCAGGAGCGCCCCCGGCACCCAAGCCGGTTAAGGCTCCAGAGGCGGAAGCGGTGGAACTCACGCGGCTCGATAACACTCTTGGGTTTGTGGACCTTCACGACCATGACGTGTTGCCCTTCGCGCAAACCGCGGTGCGCGTGAAAGGGATGAGCGGCAACAGCTTCAATGTCTCGGTGAACGGTACGGCGCTGCCGGCAAAGCAGGTTGGCACAAAGACGACGGTGATCGATACCAAAGTTGAAATCTGGGAATTCCTCGGTGTCAACCTGAAGCCAGGCAAGAACAAGATCGAGGTCAACCAGATTGATCCGTGGGGAAACCTTCGCGGTACTAGGTACATTGAGGTCATCGCTCCCAGCAAACTGGGCAAACTGAAGTTTGAGATTCCGCGAAACACCTATCCCGCTGACGGCAAGACTCCCGTCAGGGTGACAGTGAGGCTCACGGACGCGAGTGATGTACCGGTAACCGTCCGCACGCCAATCACGCTGGAAGCCACCAACGGCGCGTGGATGGTGAAGGACCTTGATCCTAAGGAGCCGGGAACGCAGGTATTTATCGAAGGCGCGCGTGCCGAATATACGCTGATGCCGCCGATTGAGCCGGGGACCAGCGTGTTGCGCGTGAGCAGCGGCGGCGTGAGTTCTGAGGTCAGGATTGAATTTGTCCCCGAGCTGCGTCCCATGTTGGCGGCGGGTCTTGTGGAATATCAGGTGAACTTTGGCGGCTTGAGCCACAATGCGATCCAGCCATCGCTGAACGACGGCTTTGAGCGGCAGTTGCAGCTCTTTTCGGCCCAGAACAGCTCTGCCGCTTCCGGCGGGCATGCTTCGCTTTTCCTGAAGGGGAAGATCAAAGGCGAGACGCTGCTGACGCTGGCGTATGATTCCGACAAGGTTTCAGGACAGCGGCTGTTCCGCGACATTCAGCCCGACCAGTTTTATCCGGTCTACGGAGACTCTTCCATCCGCGGTTACGATGCGCAGTCAACCAGCAAGGCATATATAAGGATTGACCACGGCCGCACATATGTCCTTTATGGCGACTATCTCACCGCGGAGCCCGGCATTGGCAACAGTCTGAGCAATTACAGCCGCAGCATGACTGGCGTGAAAGAGCACTTTGAAAACAACCGCGTAAACCTGACTGGTTTTGCCAGCTATGACACGCTGAAACAAGTTGTGGAGGAAGTGCTGGCGAATGGGACCTCGGGACCGTTCACGCTCTCCAATCCCAATGGAGTGGAAAACAGTGAAAAGGTCGAGGTCATCACGCGTGACCGCCATCAGCCGGCGGTTATTCTCGACATCAAGCAGCTGAGCCGGTTCACTGACTATGAGTTCGAGCCGTTCACCGGCCAGTTGCTGCTCAAAGCTCCGCTTCCGACACTGGATTTCAACCTGAATCCCATGTCGCTGCGCATTACCTATGAAGTGAACCAGGGCGGCGAGAGGTTCTGGGTCGGTGGAGGAACGGCGCAGGTCAAGCTGAATAATCGGATGCAGGTTGGCGGCGCCTTTGTCGATGACTCAGATCCGTCGGACCCAAATAAATTGTTCGCGTTTAGCACCAACGTCAAGCTCCAGGAAAAAACGGCGTTCATAGCGGAATTGGCCGGGACCGAACACCAGCTGACCGGGACCGGGATGGGGTATCGCTTTGAATTGCAGCATGATGGCGCCAGGCTGAAGGCGAAGGCGTATCTCATTCACACGGACGCCAACTTTGATAATCCGACCTCCATCATGAACAAAGGCCGCGGCGAGTCAGGCGTGAAGGCAAGTTATATTTTGAACCCGACCATGCGACTGCAGGGCCAGTTCATCCGCACCGAGGATGTCCTTAGCGGTGGCACATTGCAGGGCGGGGAAATCGATCTGCAGAAGAGCCTCCCGGGAAATATCCAGACCAGTTTTGGCTTCCGCCACGCGGAACAAGGATCGGTGCCGGCCAACAGTATAAGCAGCGGCGCCGCGCCGAACACCGTCAATACCGTGCTGACCAGGTTCAGCATGCCGATTCCGCACTTCGAGCGGCTGACCGCGACCGGGGAATATGAGCAGGACATTTCCAGTCTGAGCAAGCGCGTGCTGGCAGCGGGCGGGAGCTACCAGTTCTGGTCCAAAGGAAAGTTTTATTTCCGCCAGGAGCTGATCTCGTCGCTCGGCGACGTGTACTCGCTCAACAGCCTCCAGCATCGCAACACCACGCAGATTGGAATCGACACCAACTATTACAAGAACGCGCACGCATTCAGCGAATATCGTATCCGCGACCTTTCCAACGGCCGTGAAGCGGAAGCCGCGATCGGTTTACGCAACAACTGGACAATCTTCAAGGGACTCACCGCCAACACCGGAGTGGAAAGCATCCGTACTTTCAATGGGACCAGCACCAACTCCCTCGCGTTGACCGGAGGCGTGGAATACACTGCGCACGACAACTGGAAAGGCTCGGCCAGGATGGAGTGGCGCGGCAGCTCAACCACCAACAGCATTCTGAGCACCCTGGGTTTTGCCGCACGCTTGACGGATAGCTGGACCTTCCTGGGTCGCAACGTTCTCTCTACCACCACGACGAAGGGGACCACCGGCGGCACGCAGTTACAGGACAGAATGCAGTTCGGCTTTGCGCTGCGCGACGCGGAAAGGAACCGCTGGAACGCTCTTAGTCTTTTTGAAGTCAAAGCGGACCATAACAGCACGCAACCGGCATCGCCCGCGCGCAGCACGGTTGGAATCTTTTCTACCACCGCAAACTACCAGGTCAGCGCGCCATTTACGCTCTCGGCGCGCTATGCTGCCAAGTGGACAATCTCTAACGACAGCATTTTGACCAGTTCCGCACTAACGCAATTGGCGGGTGGTCGCGCTACCTGGGACATCACCAGGAAGTTGGATTTTGGAATTGCCGCCAGTTCTACGTACAGCGCGGGATTTGCCACGCGTCAGTACGGCATGGGCTTTGAGACCGGCTATCAGCTTGTGGGCAATCTGTGGATTTCGACCGGATACAACCTGGTCGGATTTCGCAATGCCGACCTCGCGGGAGAAGACATAACCCGCAGAGGCGCATTCATCCGCCTGAGATTCAAGTTCGACGAGAGTATCTTTGCGCCAAAAGCAGGGCCGAGGTAATGGTGTACTCAAGAGCAATCACGGCAGTGCGGCGCACCTTCGGCATGAAGCGCTTTGTCTTGTTGCTGCTCGGGCTGCTCCTCGCGAGCGCGCAAATTTGTAGCGCCACGTCGATCACGTCAACATCTGGAAACGTGATTTATGTCGATTCGGCGAGCAACGTAACTCCTAATTTGTTCGGAAATTACGTCAGCTACAACGTAACTAATGATACCGGCGCCCCAATTGCGGATGCGTGGGCGACCATTGGAAACTTTACCGGCGGCTTTTTGTCCTTGGGCGTCAATGAAAATGGAATCTATCACCTGGGAGCGATGGCAACGGGAGCGACCCGCACTGTTTTTTTCTATGTAGACGTTGACTGCTCTTCATTCCAGGCGGGCAAGTGCAATATCGCCACCGCGCAGAGCTTCTCTGTGAACCTGTACTCCGGACCTCCGTCATCGAACCTGCTCGGCTCGCAGTCGTTCTCGGTCACCGTAGTGGATACCACGGCAGCATCGGCCAACAAGGTTACCTCGGTCGTGACCACGTCCAACAATCCCACGCTGGGCGCTGTTGTAACTGTCACCACGAGCGGCAACACCGGCACCATCAGCAGCTCTAATATTTTCTACTACAGTCCAGCCACGTACTTCGACTGGCCGGCAAGCAGTTTTAGGCTGTACAGCACCAGCATATCGTTTACCACCGGTGGAAGCGCTGCCAACCAGCTCCTGGTGCCGACATCGGCGCTTCCCTCGTCCGCGTCGGACTACACCATGGTGGCCACTTATCTGGTGCGCGGGACAACTTCAACTCCGACCGCCGTGAGCCCGGTCGCATTTATTGGCAGTGGAACGCAGATCAAGCACACGGATACAAGTAAATTTGCTTCAACGCTCCCGGCCATCGGCGCCACCAGCAATTCCGTGACATTGTCCAAGCTCACCAGTGTTTCCACGTTCCTGGCCGGCGGCACCACCACCTACACGTTGCGCGCGACCAATACGAGTTCATCGAGCGTGAGTCTGGATGACTTCGTGGATACGCTTCCCAACACTCCGGCAGCGGTTACCTATGTGGCGGGAACTTCGAAATTTGCCGGGAGTTCCATTTCCGACCCAGGTATCTCGGGAAGCACGTTGACCTGGGCGGGCAGTTTCACGATTCCGGCGAATGGTACGGCCGACCTCACGTTTAACGCGAGCGTGCCGAATACAGGCGGCACCTATACAAACTCCGCGGTCGGACACATCGGCTCAGCGCAGATCGATACCACGCTGGTTACCACCGATAACTCGCCGGCAACCGTCAACGTGAACGTCGGTACGGACGTTTTAGGAAAGGTATACGTGGACGCCAACCACAATGGCAGCGCTGACAGCGGCGAAGATTGGACGGGCGGCGTTTCTGTATTTGTCAACCTGGTCAAGTCCGGCGTCGTAGTCCAATCCATCGCCATTCCCGCGGGCGCCGGGACATTCGACTTCAGCGGCGTCGGTATCGGCTCTTACTCCATTATCGTCACTGGTTCCGCCACCGCTACCACGGCAGCCGCGCCGGCCGGCTATGCATTCGTAAACCCGGCCGCGGGGACCTTGCAGGTCGGCGTTTCCACCGGTCCCGTCCCGAATCAAAATCTCGGACTGTTCCACGGCAGCCTCGTGTCGGGCGCCGTCTTTAAAGACGGTGGCGCGGGCGGCGGCACTGCCAACAACGGAATCCTCGACGGCACTGAACCTGGTATCGCCGGCATCACCGTCAAGGCCACGAACGGCGGCGCTACCACGTATGACACCGAGCAAACCGCCAGCGACGGCACCTACACGCTGTTCATCGCTCCCGGAGCCACGACCGTCGCGATCATAGAAAGCAATCCCGCCAGCTACGTCTCCACCGGCGGATCGGTTGGGACCACAGCCGGGGCCTACAACCGCGCTACGGACACCACGACCTTCACCAAAGCCGGAGAAGCAATCTACACTGGCGTGAACTTCGCCGACGTGCCACAGAACACATTTCAGAGTAACGGCGCGCAGCAGGGCCTGCCGGGTGCGGTGCTTTTCTATCCGCATATCTTCGATCCCGGTACAGGCGGCCAGGTAACGTTCGCAATGGCAGCAACGTCCGTCCCCAATAACGCAGGATTCACCCGCGTCCTTTATCAGGACAGCAACTGCAACGGTGTGATCGACTCCGGAGAGCCGGTAATCACTGGTGCGGTGACCACGGTGGCGGGAACGAACCTGTGCATCGTCATGAAGCTCTCCATTCCCAATGGAGCGCCGTTCAATTCGACTGACGCCACAACCATCACCGCGACCTTCGTCTATACCAATGCGAACCCTGCGCTCAGCGCCACTTATACCCTGATTGATTCCACCACCGTCGGCTCCGGGACCAACGCCGGCCTGCGGCTGGAGAAAAGCGTGGACAAAGCTGCGGCGTTGCCGGGCGCGAACCTGACTTATATCGTCACGTACACCAACGACAGCACGCAGCCGATTTCCAACCTGAAGATCAATGACAGCACGCCTGCTTACACCGCGTTCGTAAGCGCCGTCTGCGGCAGCCCGCTTCCTAATAGCCTGACCGCATGCTCCATTACCGCTCCAGGAGTGGGCGCAACCGGCGCCATTCAGTGGACGTTCACGGGAACACTCGCTCCCGGCCAGAGCGGCACGGTCACGTTTGTGGTGAAGATTCAATAGCGGCGTTCTTGACAAACGCCAGCCTATCCAGCAAGATTGCCTTCTGATGCAAAAGCTCTACTCGATTCGACCTCTCCCGTGCCCGTCGCCCGCATTGGTGCGACCTGTGAGAAGGGAAGAGTGCGTGGAGTAACAGCAGCAAGACGCAAACAGTTTCCCAGCCCGCGGTCGCAAAGATCGCGGGTTTTTATTTTGCCTGAAGACAAAGACGAGGACACCACCATGAAGCTTAGGCCGACAACCACAGACGCCGCTGCCGCGAACCGGCTGACGGAAGAGATCACGCTCGAGGGTCACATTATCGATTCCTGGATACTGCCCAAGGTCTTTGACGCGGTGATGGACCTGGGCGGATCGTTCGAGCTGCTGGAGATCCGGGTCGGGCGCCGGAAAGATGAGACTTCCTTTGCCCGACTGAACGTGAGCGCGGAGAGCGAATCGCAACTGGGGCGGATCCTTACGACGCTGCAGGACCATGGGGCCGTTATGGCTTCCCAAAACGATGTGCGCACCGAGCCCGCGCCCGCCAACGGCGTTTTGCCGGACGACTTCTATTCCACCACGCACATGCCCACGCAGGTGCGGCTTGGCGGCAAGTGGGTGGAGGTCCAGAACACCGAAATGGACCTGATCA
>WNFG01003244.1_pt1 | contig 19507 bp, 16 predicted proteins | sample 5400431 | NCBI WGS metagenome assembly WNFG01 (sample SAMN13153346, study PRJNA577476) | soil metagenome | isolation source: 120 cm saprolite under Douglas fir tree site 2 hole 3 replicate 2 | place: USA:California | collected 2015-04-18 | reverse complement strand
GTGCCCCTGTCAACGCTTCGCCGGCAGCCTTGCGGCTCCCCACGCATGACTCGGGGCCAGGATGGCTCGCTACTCCTTTCCTGTGTGACTCTTTCATTCACAACTCCACGCCAGTTTATCCCGGCGCACTCCGCATCCTGCTAGAAGAGATAGAGCGCAGGCGGCTGAAAAGGACCTTTGTCAACCGTCTGGCAAAAAGCCAACTAAAAGCCAGAATTCCGAACTAATTCATCCAAACCCTGCTCGGTGCTCACCTGCGGTCGCCATCCAAGGAGTTGTTCCGCCATAGAATGGTCAGCCAATGTGTGACGAACGTCACCGGGCCGTGCCGGGCGAAATATCTTTGGACCCCCAATCCTTTCCGCGACCCAGTTCACGCTCACACTTCGCCCTTGTCCGATGTTGAGTGCCCGTCCATCGGCAATGTCACACTCCATTGCTAACAGGTTCGCGCGCACTACATCACGGACATGAGTGAAGTCACGCGTTTGCTGTCCATCACCATCAATAGTAAGCGGTCTTCCCGCGCGACGCGCTTGCAAAAATGCACTTATCACGGTGAGATATGCTCCCTCTGTAGCCATACGTGGACCGAACACATTGAAATACCGAAGCGTCAACGTTTCCATTCCGTAAAGGTTGTGGAACAACCGCGTGTATTGCTCGGCGGTCAACTTTTGCAGCGCGTAGGGACTCCGGGGGTTTGGTTTCATGCCCTCGTCAAGAGGCATGTGGGATTGATCTCCATAAACTGATGATGAGCCCGAAAACACTACCCGGCGGACTCCCCCGGCCCGCGCTAACAGGAGTACATTGATCGTTCCCACTACGTTCACCATGTGGGTATCAAGCGGATTTTCTATAGACAACGGCACTCGCGGCAGTGCCGCTGTGTGAAAGACACAATCCACTCCTTGGAACGCGTGAGCTATAGATCCGGGCTCTGTGATGTCGCCTTTTATCAACTCTGCTGATGGGTGGACGCGCTCGCAGCTCCCGGTCGTGAAATTGTCGAGAACACGGACATGGTTACCGCATCTCAGCAAGGCCTCTACCAAGTGCGACCCGATGAAGCCACCGCCGCCCGTTACCAGTAAGATCCTGCCATCGTCGCGACCTGTTCGCGGAGCTAAAATAGGCATACTGGTATCATTTTCTCCAAGGGACATAGCCTTCACTCCAGGCAAAATCGGTTACGTGCGAACCCAGCAGATCAAACGTGCTCTTGATTCTGTGCTCGGCGGGCCGGCTCTTCGCTCGCGACGTCGGCAAAGACTCTCATCTGAAGACAACGATCAGCGGCCTCACGCATGTTGAGGCTCTCCATACCATAAAGCTCCCGCAACGATCGGTAGTGATCCAGAATCCTTCGCAGGATTGCGAAATTGGAAGCCATATTGAGACCGAAGTCGTGTGGATGCCACCACAGATGATAGAGCTGCCCGGTTTGCGCAGCTGTTGTCAAACCCCGCCTAATTCGCCGTAACCGTAGGGGCTCAAACATTCGAAGTCGCGATGAATAGGGCCGGAGATAGCGGCTCGACGGTATGTTCAGGGGCACGTCGCCAGTCCATACGGGCAATGGATGGCAGTTCTGGGAGCTTAGCGAAACGTAGGCGTCTAGCAATCGACCCAAACGCCGGATATATCCCTGTTCGCCATCCGCAACAGCGCGGTAGAGCCAGGACGACGGATTGCCCCGGTACGCAATTATTCCGGCCTCGGAACAAACGCTCAGAAAGTCGTTTCTGCATTGGTTCTTCGGAAAGACAAGACTACTTGTTTCAAGACCAAACATTCGAGCAGCGGCGCGTGCCGCAAGCAAGTCTTGGCGGAAGGTCTCAATTGTCTGCCCTTCCTCCAGGCAGTAATAGTGCGAAAACGAGTGGGTAGCAATCTCCTGATGGGCGGTCGCGCAAATCAGACGGATCAAACTAGGTGCGAAGAATATGGATTTCGCATTTTCCCTGGCCTCTTCTGGAGGGAGATCGTTGTAAGGAGAGAGGTTTCGTCTCTTATATTTCGGCCGCATGGTTGGCGCGAATCTTAATATGCTGCGCGTTCGGTCGAAGAAGAGAAATCCCACCGTCGCCCAAGTTGCGTGAATCCCGTACTCTTTGAACAAATCGAGCAGTCTGGGAACCACTTTGCGCGCTCCAACGAGATTCCGGAAGTACTTACCTACAGCCGGCAGATTTCTCACGCCCCAATACAGCTCGAAATCCAACGAAATCACGAGCAGACCCGGCGTTGTCGAGCGCTTACGCCTATTATCCTCCCTGTTACCTTCCATCATGGCCACTAAGATTCGAAATACTAACCAGAATCCAGGTTGGTGAGCTAGACTCGCCCGCCTGCCAGAATTGTTGTCTAACGGCGTCTCTTACGTACCTTCAAGCCAATAGCACGTTGTCATTTGCAGATCGATACGCCGCCATAGCGTTTCGCGTGTCCACTATCAGTCGCGCGTTACGTACAATCAGACCGTAGTCGACGGCAGCGTGGTCGGTCACCACGACCACGACGTCTACAGCTTCCAGAGACTCCTGCGTAAGCTCTACGGAACGCATTTCACGCTCGAGATGGCGCGACCGTAGCAACGGCACGAGTGGATCGTGGTATTGGACGCGAGCAAGCCTTGAGTGCAACAGCCGGATTATGGCAAGCGCTGGCGATTCGCGTACGTCGTCCACATTGCGTTTGTACGCTACTCCTATCAGCAGGACCCTGGCGTTCTTCAGCGGCTTTCCCTGAAGATTAAGCCCATCCGCGACTCGCTCGACCACATGCGCGGGCATCGCGGTATTGATTTCACCCGCCAGTTCAATGAAGCGGGTCTGAAAATCGTACTGGTGGGCCTTCCAACTAAGGTAAAAAGGATCCACCGGAATGCAATGTCCGCCTAGCCCTGGGCCGGGATAAAACGGCGTGAAGCCGAACGGCTTCGTGGAGGCAGCTTTTACCACCTCCCAGGTGTCGATCTTCATCCGTTCGAAGAGTAGCTTCAGTTCGTTGATCATCGCGATGTTCACACAACGGTATATGTTCTCTAGCAGCTTAGCGGCCTCAGCTACACGAGCCGACGATACGGGGACAATGCGTTCCACGACCTCACCATAGGCAGCAGACGCCACGCTTAGGCACTGTGCCGTAACACCGCCCACGATCTTCGGAATTGTTCGCGTATTGAAATCCTTGTTAGCCGGATCTTCACGTTCCGGCGAAAAAGCCAGAAAGAAATCCTCGCCCGGCTTTAGCCCAGACTCCGCAAGGATTGGCAAAACGACTTCATCCGTGGTTCCTGGATAAGTAGTGCTTTCAAGGACAACGAGTTGACCTCTGTGAAGGCGCGCCTGCACCGCGCGCGTAGTTTCTACAATGAATCGGAGATCGGGCGAGCGTCCGTCGGCGAGTGGCGTGGGTACACAGATTATCGCCGCGTCACAGCTCGACAGGAGCTCGAATTGAGAGGTCGCTCTCAAGTTGCCGCTAGCTACAAGCCGCTTGATCCGCTGACCGTCTATGTGTGCAATGTAGCTTTGTCCGCGGCTGATCTCCTGGACCTTGCGGACGTCTGTGTCGAAGCCGGTAACACCGAACCCTGCCTCGGCAAAGGTGCACGCGAGGGGGAGGCCGGCGTAACCCAGACCAAGCACGGCGATTTTTGCGCGATGGCTCCTAAACCGTTCACAAGCTTCTTCAAACAACTGCATATTCTTCTCCAGTAGGTGCCGGCCGGTGGCGAGGCGTGATTAGGATACGTCGTCCAACCGGATTGTTATTGTTCGATTCCTGGGATAGAAGCGGACGCCGTGGCGATATCAGTCCGCTTGCGTACGCGTTGCCTTTCGTCGGGACTCAGGTGCGTAAAGGGAAGAACCGCCCTACAAGAACGTCGTCAGTGCGCATCGTGGGCGCGTGACCGATGACCTGACCCACAGCTGGCAGATCTCTCGCGCGAGATGAAGCCCTTCAATGCGTGCTATGGCGCGGGTCGGCAGGATCCAGCAGTCACTTCCGGCTCTGTCATCGAATCTCTGAAGCGAAAGGCTAGTTGCTCGTACAACCCTTGATAACGCAGCACCACCGAAGGCACGGAGAAACATTCTTCGATTCGCTTGCGTGCGGCGAGTCCAAGCTCCTCTCGTCGCTTCAGCGTAAGATTGATCAATCCATGGCAGGCTCGGGCAAAAGCTTGCGGTTGTTTCGGTGGTACTATCACGCCTGTATTTTGCACTATCAAAGAAGAATCTCCGACATCTGTTGCCACGCACGGTACGCCACAGGCCATCGCCTCAGCGAGAGCGTTTGAGGAACCCTCTGATGCGGACGAAGAGCAGCCGATGTCGAGGCCGGCAGTAATACGACTGATATCGAGTCTGTGACCCAAGAGATGGAACCGGTGCCTTGCTCCCGTAGATTCGACCCACCGCGTCAATTCGACGTTCGCAGAATCAACACCTCTCCCCACAAGAACAAAGTGAATCCGCGGGTCGTCAGCCGCTAGCAGACTCGCGGCGGCGACAAAGTTGGCATGGTCCTTCATCGGATGGAAGCGAGCGACCAGACCGATTATTGGCGCGTCTTGAGGGAGCTCGAGTTCACGTCGAACTTGATTCCGGGCCTCCGGGTCGGGTCGGAATTCATCGAGGTCCAAAGAGTTGGGGATATACACCCACCTTCGCGGCTTATATCCGAGTGCCTTATGAGCCCGGATACCTGATTGAGAATTTGCGAGTACAACATGCGGAAGGGACGAGAGCGGAATCAGCATGCGTAGCACCAGGGTCGACAACGTCGGCTGATGCCCCATGGATGAGCAACGGATATTCCACGCTATCGATGGCACACGGGCGATCTTGCCAACTAGCAATCCGAGTAAATCGGCATGATACATCCAAGTTTGCAAGATATCTGGACGTACTTTCCTAAGGATGCGAACGAGGCGTACCACCGCGGAGAGATTTGGCACTCCGCGCCGCATCCCGAGCGAGTAAATAGGAACGTCTGCCCTTGCTAGGCGAGACCGCAAGAGATCGTGACCTATACCGTCTGTCATTGTTACGACGACATTGTGGAGGCGAGACCGGTCCATGTGGCCTACAAGGCGCACTAAGTTGGTCTCGGCGCCTCCTCCCAGCCCGAAGCTAGAAGTCAGGTGCAGTACACTAATCACAGAAGATCCAGCAGACTCTCAGAGGTCTTGCTCACCAGAGCGGGAAGGCCGAAGTGTAGTTCAATACGCTTTTGTGTCGTTTCGGAGAGTTGTGAGTTTGCCATCTTGCGCTGAGCCAGCGCTGCCCATCCGGCCGCCAAGGCTTCCGGATTCCTTGGTGGGACAACAACTCCCGTCTCACCTACGATTAGGGCCGAATCGCCCACATCGGTGACCACACATGGCACTCCGCATGCCATCGCCTCCGCGATAACGTTGGAGGTTCCTTCGCCATAGGAGGAAGAACAGCAGATATCCAAAGCGTTGTAAGCTGAGGACATGTCACTTACAGATCCAGACCAAGCAACTTTTTTAGCCACATCGAGACGCTCTCCTAACGCGCGCAAGTCGCGAAAATATGTCTCTGGACCGCCTCCGATGCACACAAACCTGGCGTCTGGGTTGCTGCGGCTAAAGATTGCTACGGCTCTCAGGAAAGTTTGATGATCCTTTATTGGGTCCAGGCGACCGACGAGGCCAATCAACAATGATCCCTCTGGGATCTGCCACGATGCGCGACGTTGCGAGCCGGACCTGCTATCCGGTGCGAAGCGTTTGGTATCAATCCCATTGTGAATCACTATCGCGCGTGACCCTGCAAAACCGGAGGACAGGTGATAATCTCTGCCAGCAAAAGAGTTGAAAACGATCAGGTCAGGGAAGTGGGAAGATAGTACCTGTACCCGAGAAGCCAGGCATTCGAGCCAGCCGAATTGGTCGAGCTCCACATACGCCCCTGCTATGCGCCACACTACTCGGGTCTTTGGTAGCGCTGGTTTCGAAAGCACCGCCACCAAATTTGCTCCTGTCATGTACGAATGGAGTACATCGGGCTGCAATTTCCTTAGCAGCCTCAAGAGGCGTTCAAAAAAAACAGCTATATCCCAACGTCCTTTCTTATCCAACGAGATGACAGGCACGTTAGCACTGCGCAGCTCCTGCATGAACTCGCCGCCCCCATAGAAGCAGAGAACGGTGATATCGAAGAGTGCTTGATCGAGACCCTTGGCAAGCTCGACTAACTGGCGCTCAGCGCCCCCGATTCCCAATGACCTTATCAGAAATACGAGTCTGACCCGTCGATCTTTGCCGAACCTTCTCAAAAGATGGTTCTCCTCTCCGAATCCCGCGCTCGAGGTAACCTTCACTCAACGGTCAACACATCGCTGCGTTTAATTTGCGATTCCTCGGCCGACCGCCTCGTCAAGGACGGACCTCCACATCCCCATGACCCTGCTGATCTCGAAACGTTCGCGCACTTCGATGGCGCGTACCGCAAGGCGTCTTCGTTCTTCCTCAGTCTCCATTAGCCGTTCCATCGCACTTGCCAGAGCTTCAATGTCCTCAGCTGGCACCAGAATGCCGTCAATCCCATCGCGAATTATCTCCCTGGGACCGCTTGGGCAGTCGAAGCTTATCACTGGAAGCCCGGAGGCCATGGCCTCTAGCAGCACGTTGGGAAACCCTTCATACCGCGAAGGCAGAACGAAAAGGTCCGATTCTCGCAACGCTTTTTCAGGCTCTTTTGTGACGGGGCATAGCTTAACCTTGCGTTCGATTCCCAACTCGTCTGCTAGCGTGCGCAGTCGCTCCCGCTCAGTCCCCTCTCCAACCAGTCGAAGACTCCACTCAGGGTGCCTCTCTGCGCACCGCGCAAAAGCTTTCAGGAGCAGATCGAAGCCCTTCTCCCGTCCCATTCTCCCCATGGCCACAACACTGTGACCGCTCTCCTTCGGGTTCGCGTTCCAAGTACCTAAAAACTGCTCAGCCACCGGGTTTGGTATCACATACACAGCCTCGCTGCCGACAATGTGCCTGGCCCACTCCGCAACGCCAGCGGTCTGCACGACCACCGCTCGAGCGCGTGGATAGAGTAAGATTCGCAAGCACGTAGCGACCTTTCCGATCGCATGCTTCCTCGGGTCGGTACGCTCCGAGACAACTACCGGGACTCCTAAGCCAAGTGTCGCGAGCAGCACCAGGACGTTGGTTTTATCGACGAAGCTCACCAGCACATCGAACTCTGAAGAACGGACAGCTCCCCGTAGCATTTTGATTCGTTGCATATTGTTGCGGACAAATTCAACCCAGTTTCTGGAGGACCGATTAAGTCCCAAAGCAACTCGATTCACTCGAACATCGATCGTATAAAAGTCCGTATCCGCGGAAGCAAATGTCACAAGCGTAATCTCATTTCCAGATTCGGTCCAATGATTGACCAGTGTGCAGGCTATCTTTTCCGCCCCGCCACTGCGCAGCGAATCGATTACTAATGCGATGCGCATGTTTTAAGTGTGCTGTTATGTTGTTCAAACGGAGTTTCGATGAAGCTAGCCAACTTCTAGCTCGTACGATACCCGAGATTCGAAAATGCCATTGCACCTACGTCTTGAAGTTTATTCGGTTCATCGGCCTCAATCGCCAAGCTGATCAATCCGAAAAAATCCAGCAGCAGGTTGTGATTAAAAAAGCCCCACAAGATAACAATAATTGCGAAAGCGTACGAGTCCCAAGTCCCACGGTTGATACTCAATATTAACCCGGGTATCACCAAAACGCCTAGGATGCCGCAATCAGCTAGAAGTTCAAGATACGCGTTATGCGACTGGCTGTCTTGCCAGTAGAGGGTCGTTCCGAATCCTTCCCCCATAAGCGGCGCCTCTTCAAACCTCTCCAAGGTCTTTTCCGCTAGCCGCGCTCGATCTTTTGCACTGGCGTCCGACCACTGAAGCGTCAGCCTCGACGCAGCGTCCGAGGTGAGAATGCGGCTCTCGTTTATCGCTGGGGCAACATTGAAAGCGATGAACATCCCAATGCCAATGCCTGCGACGACCGCGAGTCTTCGCGGTGACAACGCACTAGCCCATACGCCAGCGATTAGCACCACACCAAAGGCGAGAACCGCTTCACGCGAGAAAGTGACTACCACCCCAACAAGGGTGCATAAAAGAAATGCCTCTCTCCCCCAGCGACCACGTACCACAGTCAGGCCTATAAGGCATCCGAATACCAATGCCATTCCCGAGCTATTGGGCTGCATATAAAGGCCGGCCGCTCGGCCATAAATAACACTGAAAGTGCCTGGTCGAATGAAGTCATATATGTTCAGCAGCACTCCCACCAACGTAGCAATTCCAACGGCACGCTTTGTCAGCTGTAGCACATAGGGATCATCAAATATGATGATGCAAGTTAGTAAGAGTCCAATACTATTAACCTGCAGACCGAATGTCCGCAGCAAAAGGTAATCGGTGTATCCTATTGGCACATTGAACGTCCGGACGAGCATTGCCCAAGTAAGCAGCATCAGTGTCACGAACGCCCAGCGAACAATAGGTTTACGGATTATCCGTCTCATTGCTTCGCGGTCGAGTAAGAGTACGAGCCCCGCAATGCCGTAAGCTGCAAATTGGAATGCATAGCTTGAATGCCGGTTAGTCCCGGGCGAGTTACCCCCATCTACGAGGAAAGTGGCCAGGTTTGTGAACTCTAGCGCTATGAGCAGAAGCGCGCACGGAATCCGGAAGGTGTTTGCGATGGATTTCTTCACTCTGCGTTGAACGTCTCGTTCTGAAGTCGCCAGCATTGGCAGGTACCGGAAATCCTCCACCCGTCCCCGATAGCACGCCGTCGGTTCGGGAGCTAACGTCCCTAGCGCTGTATCCCGTGATTAATTTGCATGACGCCTGCTGGAAGTTCGTGCAGCTTTTCCCGTTAAGGAGACACGCCTATACGAACCGGACGACACACGGCAGAGCCGGTATTGTTCGCTCAAGGGAACGCGCAGTTGTCTAGTCTGGCGGGATCGCGCGCGTTGCCGCATGCGTTTGGTATCACGCGCCAGGCAGGTGCTGTGGGCGGCGGCAGCCGACAGCGACCGCGCGATCGCCCAGCGCCTGGGATTATAGAGGTTACGCACGTTCCCAAGCAATTACCCATCAAGGCTGAAACCATTCTTAAACGCGAATTCGTTGCATCCGACGCCTTTACGGGTCTTCAACTTTTCTAACGAAAATCCGAAGGATTTGCAGACCTCGAACACGGCATCAGGCGTAGCCACCTCGAACGGCCAACCGCCGACCCAATCAGTAAGGTCGGTCTTGAAGGCCATGCCCCTTTCGCCGGCTGAGCGTCTGAAGGGATTTCGCCTATCTCGAAGAGCAACCAGTATTCTTTTTCCTTCGAAGTATGATCCGCAGGCGAACAGCAAAAGCCATTTGATCAACGGTCCAGAATTGTTGTACCTCCGTTTGATCCATATCCATCGGCGGCTCGCACCCCCTTGATCATTGTTGACAGCTATGTGGAAAAGTCCTCCGCGTGTTACGAGTTTGGCCGCGTTTCGAATCGCTTCCCACATGTTGCCCGTGACATGAAGCACGCCCCACGAATATACTACGTCGAATTGTCCGAGCCTCGCGAGATAGTTCTGGTTGAGTACATCACCCTGTTCAATTGTCCAATTTGAATCTCCCGGAAAGTAGCGGCGCTTTAGTTCTCGCGTGCAAGCCACCGATAGTGGGTCATAATCAAAGGATTGGACCCGCGCGCCGAGACGCCGCGCGGCCAGCGAAAAAAGGCCGCTTCCTGAGCCTATATCCAGGAATGTCTTGCCATTTATATCGCCCAGGTACCAGATCAGACTCTCTTCGGCAGCCTTGATCCTGCTGTCGTCAACGAGCGGGACAAACCGCGCCCAGTTCGCTCCAAACCCGAATCTTTTGGCGCCATCAATTGTGGATGAGGAAATCGCCCCTTCGACTAGAAACTGATCCGTGATCTCCATTCTTTGGTTCTCCGTTCTTCTTCCGATCGCTTTGTTAGATCAGAGAGAAGTTTATGCCCATCACTCTCGGCCAAAACTCGCAGTTCTGGCCGAAGTATCTACTGTGCTTTGTCGCCCGTCCTCAGTAGTCTCACGAACGAAGTTGAAACACAAACTCGTTGCAGCCGAGGCCATAGCTAGTCTTCAGCTTTTCTAGCGAAAACCCATGGGCTTTGCAAAACTCGAAAACAGCATGAGGAGTTGCCACCTCGAATGGCCACCCTCCGACCCAGTCGACCAGATCCGTTTTAAATAGCATCCCCCTGTCACCCTCCGGTCGTTTGAAGAGGTTCCGTCTATCTCGGAGCTGCGCGAGACTTCGCTTTCCCTCGAAATATCCCGCAACTCCCAATAACAAAAGCCATCTGATCACGGCCCCGGAACTATTGTAAGTTCTTTTGATCCACTTCCATCGGCCGCTCGTACCTCCTTGGTCGTTGTAGATCGACACAAAGAACAGCCCTCCCGGACTCACCAGCCTTGACGTGTTTTCCATGGCTGCCCACAACTTGCCTGTATGGTGAAGCACACCCCACGAATAGACCACATCAAATCGTCCGAGAGTTATGAGGTACTTCTGATCGAGTACGTTCCCGCGCTCTATTACCCAATGTGAGTCCCCTGGCCGATAACGAAGCTTTAGTTCCTGTGCGCAAGCCACCGACCGAGGGTCCAAATCAAACGACAGGACTTTTGCGCCGAGACGGCGAGCCGCCAACGAAAAGAGGCCACTCCCACAACCGACATCAATGAATGCCTTGCCGTTTAAGTCTCCCAAATAAGATGTGAGACTATCCTCGGCGAGTTTGATTCGGCGATCGTCCACAAAAGGCAGAAAGCGGATCCAGTTCTCTCCAAAAGCGAACTCTGCGGAAGTTGCTTTTGCGAACATTGCTACGTTGCCCATGCTAGTCCTGGATGGGGATTTCCCCGAGTTTAAACTGTCCTGACTACAGACGTCGTCTCTAAGTCTAACTGGGCACGCCTCTTTGATTTATCGCGATGCCAGCTGATCGGAGACGGTAAAAGCTATGGCGCATGTTCGTTGCGCAAAGCTCGCCTCCTGTTGTTGGAGCGAGCGACGGAACATTGAGTGGAGATAGTAGCAAGACGTCATAAGAACTACACTGGTCGAGAGCGCAATCCCAGGCAACCCGAACATCTTCATAAAGACATAATTGAGAACGATATTTTCAGGGACAATGATTGTTGTTCCCCACATCAGTATGTAGTTTCGCTTCAATGCGCAAATTGCGTTCACGTAAAGTATGGAGATCGCGTAAAACGGCACTTCCAAGCTCAACAGCGATTGGACGCGAGCAACGAGATGGGCGTTTTCTTGCGTAAATGCTCCTCTTTGAAAGAACAAAGTAATGAGCGGCTCTGAAAAAGCTATCAAGATTGCCACCACCGGCAGGGTCACGAGCAGTATGACGCGTGTATAGAACGAAAGAATGTGCCGCATGCCCTGCCAGTCGCGATTCGCGCTGAGCCTTGAAAAGGCCGGCAAGACTACGATTGAGAGGGAAGAGGTTCCGATACCGAGCAGCAAGGGGACCAGCTTGTTGGCATAGTTTAAGGCTGAGACGCTGCCGGAAGTCAGCATCGCCGCCATCGCTTGGTCCACAAGAGTCGTTGAACCCATTAAGACGGCCCCGGCGGCCGCAGGTACGGCTTGCGCAAGGACCTGCCTTAGCCGCCAGTCGAAACCGTACCATCGCGGGAGCAGAGGGATTCCTCGACGCCAGAGCCCGTAGCCATTAACCGCCATCTCTCCTGTCACACCAAGAACGGAACCCAGAGCCAGCGCGTATATCCGCCAGGCCGGCCGACTGAACAGTAGCAGGATAGCGATCGTCACCGGAATGAATATCGGCGCAGTTGCAGTTAGAGCAAAGCATTCATGCGCATTCAGGATGGCCCGCCATAGGGCACTCAGACCGCTTAGCGACAGTGAGGCAAGCAAGATGAACAGTAACATTCGCACTAAGGCGAGCTTGCTCTGTCCGAAGCCGGACGCCAAAATGGACAGCAGCCAGCGTTGAGAGATCGCAAGTGCAACTGACAGCGCCACCAACGCCGCCACATAGATGACAGCGATACTTGAAAAAACGTGCTGCGCGGCCTCGATTCCTTCGTTATCGCGGATCTCTACGTAGGTCGGAATGAACGCCTCATTGCAGGAGGCAATAAGTATACCAATAAAAAAGCCGGGAAGTAGAAACGCGACGTAAAAGGCGTCGAGCGCGTCTCCAGCCCCGAAAGAACGGGCGACCAGGATCTCCTTCCCCAGATTCGTCAATTTAACCAGACTTGAGAAACCAGCAATCATCGCCGCAGCGGCAAAAATGCGTCCATTTGTGGATTCACGAAGCCAAGTCACCTTCCGAGCCACCCGATCACCAATCATATGCGGATGCAGCACCTATAGTTTCGAATCTATCAGCCATCATGAAGCCGCGGCAGAAACGGTATTTTCGTCGCCCGAAGTCATTGGTGTGTCAATAAACCTCCGATGCCAAAGCTCGAGCATGAGAAGATTCCACAATCGATACTGATGATCACTGCCACCGCCGATGTGCGCGTCGATCAGTCTTTCAATCGCAGCGCGCTTGAAATAGCCGCGTTGCTCTGCCCGACGGCTCAGCAAAATATCGCGCAGGAACTCGCTCAACTGCCCTCTGAACCATTGATCAAGGGGAACACCGAAACCCATCTTACGCCTCCCGATAATCACTTCCGGCAGCAGATCCTTGAGTGCCTTCTTGAAGATAGCTTTCAGCGTCAGACCACTGATCTTGAAACGGGGTGGTAATCGGGCCACGAATTCAACGAATTCGTGGTCTACCATCGGAGAGCGAGCCTCCAGCCCGAACGCCATTGATGCCACATCAACTTTGGCTAATAAATCGTTTGGAAGGTATAGCTCCAGGTCAACGTTCAGCGTGGCATCGACGATATGCTCAGAGTCGGACGCACTGTATAAACTGAGAATCCATTCATCAGCGGCATCGCAATTTACCCCCTCGGCGAACTCCTGACTATAAAGATTCCGCTTGCCATCTCCGTCGAAGTTCGTCATCAACCTTGGGTAATTTGCCCTTGGATCCTTCAGCAGCGTGTTCGCTAGAACTCGCAGTTTCTTTGCGATTTCCCTGTTACTGCGAAACAGTCGGCTACCCTGGAACGCCGAGTCGCCCAGGAATTCGCGCAAAGGAGCCGGGATTTTGTGCAAATATTGCCCAACGACGTTCGGGAGATACCGGCGATAGCCCGCGAAATTCTCGTCACCTGCGTCGCCATTCAACGCAACCGTCACGTAATCGCGGGTGAGCTTGCATAGGTAATAGGTGGGAAGCGCAGACGAATCAGAGTACGGCTCATCATAGTGCCAGACCAGCTTATCGATAACGGCGGTAGCGTCTGGTTCGACCGTAAACTCGTGATGCTCGGTGCCAAACTTGCGTACGCGCCAAGTGGCACGTCGCTGATCAGTCTTAGTTTGACGGCCTCCGTCAGCCGTTCGATGATTTGGGTGCATGCTTCCTGCTCACTCATCTCCAGCTTTGGAAGATAGTGAACCTTCCAATAGCGGCCAATATTCAAACGGCCTCGCTCGAATGTCAGGTAATGAGCCGGTTGCAGCTTGCGAAGCCCTTTGAAGGAGGTGAGAGGGGCGGGAACGTACCCAAAGCTGACATAGTAATCGAGCGCATGAGGATCAGCTTCGCGATTGACGCCAGGATGCGCGAGTATGGCCTTCGCTTCTGAACCAAAGAGTAGCTTGTTGCCGTCGAAGCTATAGTAGAGTGGCTTTTTTCCAAGCCTATCACGTGCTAGGAACAGCAGTTGCTTGCGTTCGTCCCAGATCGCGAAGGCGAACATTCCACGTAGTCGCTTAAGACATTCGATACCAAACTCCTCGTAGAGATGTATAATTACTTCGGTATCCGTCCGTGATCGAAAGCAATGCCCCCGGGATATCAGCCATTCGCGGTGCTCTGCGAAGTTATAGATCTCGCCGTTGAAAACGATTTGCAGACTGCCGTCTTCGTTGGCCAACGGCTGGCGGCCTTCCGGGCGGAGATCGATGATGGAAAGCCGGCGATGGCCGAGGCCAACACCGGGGCCAACATAGTAGCCCTGATCGTCGGGACCGCGGTGGTTGAGCGTCTCGCGCATGCGAATTAATACACGCGGGTCGATGCGCTCAGAAGCATCGACGCTGACTATGCCGCAGATGCCGCACATTTCTTTGTAAGCTCCCTCGACTCTTTCCTCAGTAGGCGCGCCGGAGGTTACCGAAGCCGGTCATTCTCAAGAATCTCGGAGTAGATATTCTCAATGTCCCTAACGAGTCGCGAAGTCGAGTAATTCTCGCATACAGCGACACTGCGCTCCCGAGAAATCCGGCTTCTTCGATTCGCGACCCGCGCCAACGCAGCGGTGTAGGCGCATTCGTTACCCGATTCGACGAGTTCCCCATCGAGCGCGGAAGACACAACATCGGCAACGCCTCCGACCCTCGTCGCGACGACTGGAACGCCAGCTGCAAGACTTTCGATCAAGCAGGCAGGAGAGCCTTCGTTGTATGATGAAAGGCATGTCACATCTAAATCGCAGAAGATTTTCGCTCTGTCGAGAACCCAACTAACGAATATCGCGCGTTCACCGAGTGCGAGCCCGTCAGCGAGCGACCGCAACGCACCAAGGAGTTCACCATCGCCGATCACTACTAACCGAGCGTCCATTCGGGTCTCTCGCAACAGCCTCGCAAAGGCGCGCATGAGCAATTCAGTATTCTTGATCCTTGTTAGCCGACCGACGGTGCCGAAAATAACCGTCGAATCACGCGCACCGAGACGCGCGCGCAGCCAGCCGCGATGGCGCGGTATGTCATTCAGCCAAGCAAAGTCGAAGCCCAGCGGGACTACTCTGACCTTATCAGCCGAGGCTATTCGGTATTGTTCTATCAACTGCCTGCGGATCGTTGGAGTCACGGTGATGATAAGGTCAGTCAGCCGAGCGAGCACCCTTTCGATGGCAATGAACGCTCGCGTGACTGGACTACTAAAGTAGCCCTGAAATCGATGACCGTGAAATGTGTGAACCAGGTGAGGTCGGGGACCTTGTGCCCGCAACCTCAGGCGCGCGACGCTTCGTCCTAGCGCACCAGCCTTGTCTTGGTGAGTGTGAACGATGTGTGGCTGGATTCGTGCCAATAGCTGGTAAAGCATCAATGATGCGGTTACATCCCAAAGTCCCAGTTTGCGCCTCAGTTGGTCGATAACGATGGGCTCAACGCCTACCTCGGCGGCGAATTCGTGACACTCGCGCTCAGTTTTTTCCGCGCGGCCACAGATTAGCCAGCTCCGAAACTTGTCGTGGTCAAGGTTCGCACTTAGAGAACAAACATGCCGCTCTACTCCGCCGACCCCTAGTCGTGTGACTATTCTAGCGATCCGAGTTGGCTTGTCTGGGGCGCTCATGAATAGTAATCACGCGAGCACGATATCGTATTGCTACGGTCTAGAGAAGGTGAGTGACTCCGGAAGGGTCTCAGTTGGCCTGTATATACCGGTAGCGCGATGCGTAATAGTTTTGCTGCTCAGGAATGACGTTGTTCAGAACGACGCCCAGCATTTTTGCTCCAACGTAAAGCAGACGTGAACACGTATCTCGGACAAGCTGCTTTGCAGTCTGCGAGCCAACCACGACCACCACTCCGTCCACCAAGGTCGAGATTATGACCGAGTCGCTAACCGGCAGAACCGGTGCCGAGTCAATCAGCACATGATCGTAGGACGAGCCGACAGCAGTGAGAACGTAACGCATCTTATTCGAACCCAAAAGTTCGCTCGGATTCGGCGCATTGAGGCCGCCGGACAGGAGGAAAAGCCCTTTCACGGCCGTCGGCTGAATCGCGTCTTCCAACTCACTAAGCCCACTCAAAACTTCCGTCAGGCCGGGACGTGCTTCGCCACTCAGGATCTCGTGGCAGCGACTGCGCCGAAGGTCGCCGTCAATTAGCAAGACACGGTCGAACATGCTGGCGAATGCGATCGCTGTGTTTATCACGGTTACGGTTTTGCCTTCTCCAGCCATAGCGCTTGTGAAAAGCACGATTTTAGGGGGCTTTTCCGCACACGAGAGCAGGAGACTGGTTCTTATCGCGCGATAGGCCTCACCTGCGGCGCCATACGAGCTTGACCTAGGCTCCGCTCCGTTCGCAGCGGCATTCCCGGCAGGCCACCCCACGGTGTTGGGGCCGCTGCCAAGCCTTTTCAGCGCACTCGTATATTTGCCCTCTCTGTCGCCTGGCAAGTTTCCGAGCCATAGCCGCTGCTTAGCTCCACGTGTGGCTACACTCTCGATCGGAAAGTGTGGCACCGTGGCTAGATTAGCTAGTTGCAGATATTGCTGGACCTCATCCGCGGTCTTTAAACCCTTATCCGCGCTCTCGATAAGAAAGGCCACTCCAACTCCCACCATCAACCCCAGAAACCCCGCCAGTACGAGACTCAGTTTCTTTTTGGGGCTCGATGGATGCCTCGGAACCGAAGCCGCATCGATTACGGAAACGTTCGTCACTTGGGCTTCGCTGGTCACGCCCAGCACCTTTATCCGCTCAAGTACATTTGAATAGAGCGCGCGGTTGCTGGCCACTTCGCGCGTTAAGATCGCATCCTCCAGCGACGCGTCATTAAGAGACATCGCGCGGACCTTTTCGTCCTGAAGCTGCCTTCCAAGTTGGGTCTCCCTATCCAGAGCCGCACTGTACCTTGACTTGATGCTCTCTACTACGCGATCGATCTCCCGCTGCTCGTGTCGCTGCACCTGTATCAGCTGAGCGTGCAACTGCGCCACGTCCGGATAGTCCGGGGTGAACTGATTCGACAGATTCGCGTATTGACCCTGTAGTTTCGATAACTGGACCTTTAGGGCTTGGATCAGACTATTATTAACTACCTCCGGTACTGCGTCATAGTCGTTGCTCTTAAGGGTCTCTACTTCGGCTTGAAGCGCGATCCGGCTCTCTTCAGCTTCGACAAGGGCCTTGTTGAGCTCCGTCATACGCTCGCTCACCAACCGATCCTTGTCATCAAGCGAAAAAGCCACTATACCTCGCTGGCGACGGTAATAGTTCAAGGCAACTTCTGATTTTTCGAGGCCCTTCTCCAACTCCCCAAGCTGCCCTTTCAGGAAGCGACCCGCCGCCTCACTGCTCTGACCGCGCAACTCATAATCCTGTTGGATATACGCTTGGACATGAGCATTAATAATCTTGGGAATGAGTACTGGATACTGATCGGTAAAGGCGACTTTAACCAGACGAGTGTCAGGCTCTGCTTCTATCGTCAATTCACCCAAATATTTATCGACCAGTCCAGGGCTCATTCCCAAAATATCCGTGTGGTCGTCGGCGTCTCGGGGCAGCCGCCTCACCGAGAACAGGGATTTGATCGACAACAAACAACGACTTAGGAGCGCCGGTTTAGTTTCAGCACCGATAAAAAGTGGGTTCTTATCCAGTTCAAGATTGCGAATGACTCTGGCTGCCAAGGTTCTGCTTTGCAGTATCTCATATTGCGTCTTGTAGAAGCTGCCGATGTTCTCTGCACCCATTCGCTCTCTATTAGGTTCGAGCACATCCGGCGCTTGGCTCTCGACGAGGATCGTACTAGAGCCCGTGTAGAGCGGAGGCCTGGTGATAACAATAAGAAAAGTCAGTAGCTCGGCAACAAAAAACAAGCTTAGGATCAGCCGCGCGCGACGACGGATAACGCCCCAATATTCTAAGATGTCGAAGTCATCCTCCGATGCAGGGCTACCTGGCCACGTTGGCCTGAGCTCCGACGGTACGGTTGGAGAGGTTTGCTGAATTAGATACGGATGTCGGTCTTGCACTTGATCCAACTCTTAGTGGCTTTCAATTCCGAATTAAAATCAGAGTACCTCTAATCGGTTCCGGAAGGCCTTTTGAGAGCCGCACGTGACTGTAGGAACCTGTCCTCTATTGGGCATACGCCGCCAACTCAGGAGTTCCGACCGACCGTTTCCTAAGGCTACTAGTTTCAACTGGGTCGTGCACCGCCGGTCTCAGGGTATAAGGGGAACGCCTACGCCTATCCGCTGCGCAAGAAAATACAGTGAGTATGGCACAGCACCTGCGGCAGACCGTTCTATCACTACTACATCGCCGCCCTGCACCGGAACGTCGGGGTCTTCTCCATGCCTTATCCTCCTTAGGTCCAGAGGCAGCTCAAGTTTGCGATCATTGCCTTGCTCGCGGAGAAGAGTGGCGGACGAAGAAAACAGCGCGCCACCCGCCGCGGCAATGCTCCCTAAGACAGTCAGTCCGGGCGTGACTGAGAAAGCTCCGGGCTTGTCCACCCAGCCTTGCACCGTTACTTGTCCCGCCGCAGGAACGATGATCACGTCGCCAGGCTGGACTGGGAGCTCGAGATAACGCTCGTCGGCTGTGCCGGATGTGTTGATGACCACCTGATTGAGGTGCTTCTGCTTTGTGACAACATCAAGATCGGCGGACTCGCGTAACGCAACCGGAGACACGCTGGAACCACGTCCATCAGAACCTTCGAGTGTTGGAGAAGTGAGACTCGATGAGCTGTCGTTATCATGTAACGCCCGGGGGTCTTGACTGCACCGAGAACTGCAACCTCACGGCTCTCCGAATGCAAAAGGAACACCGCCACCTGAGGATGATACATATATTTTTTGACCCTATGCGTCAGATCGCCCAAGAGGTCCTGCTGCGTCATACCCCTGACATCGATCACGCCAAGTAGCGGCAGCGCGATCGTACTGTCTTCGGAGACTCGCTCCGTCCGATCCCTCAATTGCGGAATCTGAGGCACCGAAATTCTGAGGACGTCTCCCGGCCCTAAAGAAAACCCGGCACTAGGGGCTTGCCCTGCCGTGCCGACCATCCGTTTCTTCCACAGACTCTCCAGAGCACTCGAACGATACTCATTGATTTCGGTCAAGCTCGTGGATCCGTCCACACCTGGTGCTGTTCGAGATGACGCACTGGCGTCTTGCGTACGCACAGTAGGCGCAGAGGTGGCACACGAGGTTATGAGCATCGCAAACCAGATAGATACGAACACTAGCAGATTACCAACGATTTTCACTATGCGAGTTTTGTTGTCGTTCCGGTATAACTGGTTAGCAATTATACACTTCTATCCGTTTGAACCGGAAGACCCTAGCAGTCAAGCTTCACGACAATGCGTCCGCCCTCCCTTAGGATGGGCTTGTCGATAGTCAGAATGTGCTCCCGAGCTTCGCCAACTCAATCTGCCGCGACTATTCGACGGTAAATACCTCAAATAATCCTCAGCGAAACTGTCATATTGCGAGGTAGTTCATACCAAAGGCCAAAAAGGATATAAAGCCTTAGTAAGGCCGGCAACGGTATGCATTAGGCTTTCCCTATGAGCTGT
>WNFG01001494.1_pt1 | contig 19518 bp, 20 predicted proteins | sample 5400431 | NCBI WGS metagenome assembly WNFG01 (sample SAMN13153346, study PRJNA577476) | soil metagenome | isolation source: 120 cm saprolite under Douglas fir tree site 2 hole 3 replicate 2 | place: USA:California | collected 2015-04-18 | reverse complement strand
CTTGTCGCTGACGCCGTTCGGCGAACTCAAGCCAGCCGACGCCGTCGTCCTGGCCGTCGCCCACCGCGCCTATCGCGACGGTGGCTGGGATCTGGTGCAGCCGTTGCTGAAATCTTCGCAAGGCTTCGTGGCCGATGTGCCCGCCCTGCTCGATCGCGCTGCCGTTCCCGCCGGCGTCACGCTCTGGCGGCTCTAGAGCCGCCTACATCGGCGGCGTCAGCCCGTCCTTGCCGACCAGCAGGCGGGCGGCCGTCAGGCTGCCGTCGGCACCCTTGGTGGCGCCCAAGAACACCTTGGCTCCGACCTTGGCGTCCGCCCGATCGCCCGGCGCGAAGGTGACGATCGGCGTGCCGGGCTTCACCTTGATGGTCTGCGTGCCGTCCTTGTATTTCAGCGTCAGCGTCTGTCCGTCGCTCGCCGAGGCCACTGTGGCCACCGTGGCGTTGGTCATCATGCTCTCGGGCTGCAGGTCCCATGGATAGTGGCCTTCGTTGCTGCCGCGCGCCGCCTCTGGGAAGACCAGCACTTCGAGGGCGTTCAAGGAGCCGTCCGGACCCTTCGCCGAGGCGATGCCGACGAAGCTGTTTTCCTTGATATCGGCCATGGTCATCGGGCTCACCAGCATGACGACCCAATTGTCGGCCAGGTTCACCTTGACGCTCGAGCCTTCGCGCGTGGCGATGGTCGCGGTCTTGCCGTCGATGGCCGCGATCGATCCGCGCAGCCGCGTGGGCGGGCTTTGCGCCACGGCCGCCGCGGCGACGGCGAAGGCAACAACGGCGGCGAGGCAAGCAGCAAGCAGGCGAGCGGGGTTCATCGGCATCCTCCCTGGCGACACCGAACTCTGGCACGGCAGCCCACAGGCGGCTGCTTACGATTGCGTGATGGGCTCTTGAGGCGCCGCTGCCGGTGCCGGTGCCGGCCCGGGAGCTTCCGCTGCCGCCAGCGGCGCGAGCGTCTTGACCTGGACGTCGACCATCGTATTGACCGCCACGTCGGCGGCGCCGGTGAAAGTGCCCTTGATCGGCATGGCCTGTTCGGGATCGCGGCCGACGGCCACGCGGATCAGCCGCTCGCTGCCGATGATGCCGTTGGTCGGGTCGAACTCGACCCAGCCGGCGCCCGGCAGATAGACTTCCATCCAGGCGTGGGCGAACGCCGGGTTCGCCGTGCCGCCGGCCGCCTCGTCGAGCGCCGGATCGTAGAGGTAGCCGGTGATGAAGCGCGCCGCCAGGCCGAACGCGCGCGCGCCTTCCATCATCAGCAGCGCGTAGTCGCGGCAGGTGCCGCTGCCGCTCTCCAGCGTCGTCGCCGGCGGCTGGGTGCCGGGCTCAAAGCGCATGGCGTATTTCAGCGTTTCCTGGATGCCGTTGCACATGCGCGTGAGCGTGGCGAAGGTGTCGGCGCCTCCCTCCTCGCCCTCCAGGAACTGCTTGGTCCAGCTGCTCAGCGCGGCGTTGGGATCGGGATAGTGGCGCTCGACATAACGCGTGAGGTCGGGCGCTTCCTCGGCGAGATAGGCGAAGGGCAGCTTGCGGGCATATTCCTCGATCGGCGGCAGTTCGGGCGGCAGGCCGAAATGCTCCAGCCGTATGGTGCTGGTGAGTTCCAGCGCCTGGGTCGGGCCCTCGAAGGCGGCGATGGCGATCGAATTGCCGAAAGGGTCGTGGATCCAGCGCACCTGTGCGGCCGGCTCGATCGCGAGACCCGTATGCAGCAAGCGCAGATCGTGGCTGTCGCGCGGCCTAAACATCAGGCGATGCTCGCCCAACGTCACCGGCGCCGAATAGTCGTAGCGCGTGCGATGGACGATCTCGAGCCTGCGCATGGGCTGGGATAATGCACCACGGCGACGATGGTTGCAGCCCGAGCGGCGAGGCCGCGCCGCTGCTCAAATCGAAGCGCTCGGGCGCGCGAACATCTGCAGGCCGCGCCGGCCGGCGGGGCTGATCGTATAGATGCCGCGCTCGACCCGCTCGAACCAGCCATAGACGTCCTGCTGCAGGATGGTGGCCGCGCGCGGCGCGTCGGCCGCCGCGCGCAGGGCCGCCAGCTTCATCGGGCCGTTGCTGGCCAAAAGCTCGGCGCAGCGCAGCGCCTCCTGGCGATAGGCCGTCATCATCGGCACCTTGGTTGTCGAGCCGCCGCGGTTGGGATCGCCGACGCGGCGCTGGTGCTCGCCCAAAAGCCTGCCCGCCTTGCGCGTGTCGAGCCGCGGCCGGTAGGGCACGGGATCGAGCACGATGTCGGCGCGTGCGCCGACCACCACCATCAGGCCAAGCCCCAGCCGGCGACAGAGTTTTCTCACGTTCTTCATCCGCTTGGGCCACTGGCCGACGGCGAGGTAGACGCGGTCGCTCACCGCCAGCCGGTCGATGCCCTGCAGGACCAGTCCCAGCCCGAAGGCGCGCTTCAGCTCGACGATCACCGGCGGCTCGGCGCCACGCACGGCCACCACATCGCAGCCGCGCACCTCGCCCTTCACGACATATCCCTGTCCCTCGAGCAGCGCCTTCACGGGCGCATAGAGGTCGCTCTCCAACGGCATGGCGGCACACCGTATCATGCTAAGAAAGACGCCACGGGGGATAAGCATGACCGAGTTGCTGGATCAGGGTGCCGCCGCCATTGCCGCCGCAGTGCGGACGGGCAGGACGAGCGCGCGCGACATGGCCGAGGCGGCCATTGCGCGAGTCGGGGCGCGCAACAAGGCGCTCACCGCCATCGTCGATTTCGATCCCACCGAGGCGCGCGCCGCAGCCGATGCCGTCGACGCCCGGCGCAAGCAGGGTTTCGACGGGCCGATCCTCGGCGTGCCCTACACCGTGAAGGATACGACCTGGGTAAAAGGCCGCCGGGTCACTAACGGCTCGCTGCTGTGGAAGGATTTCAGGCCGCCGCGCGATGCCGTCGCGGTGGAGCGGTTGCGCAACGCGGGCGGCGTGTTCCTCGGCATGACCAACACGCCGGAGATGGCGGCCAAGGGCCATACCGAAAACAAGGTCTATGGTCCCTCCCGCCATCCCATGAACCTGGCGATGACTCCAGGCGGCTCGTCAGGCGGTGCGGCCGCTGCCCTTGCCGCGGGCTTCACCCCCATCGCCCTGGGCACCGACGGCGGCGGCTCGGGACGCCGGCCCGCTTCGCATTGCGGTGTCGTCGGGCTGAAAACCTCGGCCGGCGCCATCCCCTCGCCCTTCGGTTTCGGCGGCGCCTATGGCCCGCTCTATGGCGTGACGGCGCCGATGGGCCGCACCGTCGCCGATGCCAGGGTGGCGTTCGAGGTCATGGCCGGACCCGACCCGCGCGATCCGCATTCGGTGGCATTGCTCGACGTGCCACCGCCCGCCAACCCGCGCATCGCGGTCAGTCCGCGGCTCGGTCTCAATGTCGCGGTCGATGCCGACGTCATGGCGGCTTTCGACGCCGCGATCGCGAGACTGCGCGCCACGGGCTGGCGCATCGAGGAAGCGGACGTGACGTGGCCTGATAACACAACCGAAACCGCCTTCACCGCGGTCAACGCCGCGGCAAGCGCTCTGCTCTACGGCGAGCGTCACGCCAAGGACAAGGATCTGTTCGGCGACAACGTTGCCGGCCTGATCGAGCGCGGCCGCAGCGTGCCCGGCACCGACGTGGTGGCGGCCTTCCGCTTTGCCGACGCCTGCGCGCGTGCCGTGGCGCAATTCTTCACCGAATACGATTATCTCCTGACCCCGACCACGGCGTGCGTCTCCTGGCCGGTCGAGCAGGTCTATCCCAAGGTGATCGAGAACCGCGAGGTCGGCCCGCGCGGCCACGCCGTGTTCACGCCGCTGTTCAACCTGGCCCTGGTGCCCGGCATCTCGGTGCCCTGCGGCACGGGACGGGATGGCTTGCCGGTCGGCCTGCAGATCGTGGCGCCGCGCCTGCACGACCGGCCGTTGCTGGCCATGGCGCAGCGAGCCGAGGCGGCGTTTCTGTGAGATGACGCGCGACAAGCTCTCCGCAGCAGCGGCCCGCCGCATCGCACTTGCCGCGCAAGGCTTCGGTACGCCACGTCCCGACGGCGCCCCCAATGCAGGCCACGTCAGGCGCACCATCGACCGTCTCGGCTTGCTGCAGATCGATTCAGTGAACGTGCTGGCGCGTGCGCACTATTTGCCGCTGTTCTCGCGGCTGGGCAACTACGACAGCGGCCACCTCGATCGTCTGGCCTGGGGTCGCAAGAGCCAGCGCGGGCTGTTCGAGTTCTGGGCGCACGAGGCCTCGCTGCTGCCGCTTGCCGCGCACCCTTTGTTCCGCTGGCGCATGCGGCGCGCCGCCGAGAATGCCGGCGACGGCAAGGGCAAGCTGCATCTTTTTCGTCGCGAGAAGGCCGCCTTCATCGACGAGGTGCGTCGCGAGATCTCCGACCGCGGGCCGCTGGCCGCCTCGGACCTCAGCAACGGCGGCGAACGGCGCGGGCCGTGGTGGGGCTGGAACGACGGCAAGCTCGCGCTGGAATGGCTGTTCTTCGCCGGCATCGTCACCACGGCGACACGGCGCGGCACTTTCGAGCGGGTCTATGATCTCACCGAGAGGGTCCTGCCGGCCGCCGTACAAGCCCTATCGACGCCATCGCCAGAGGAGGCGCAGCGCGAGTTGCTGCGGCTTTCGGCGCGCGCCCTGGGAATCGCCACCGAGACCGACCTGCGCGACTACTTCCGTCTAGGCGTCGCCGACACCAAGGCCCGCCTCGCCGAACTCGTGGAGGCGAGTGATCTGCTGGCGGTCACCGTCGAAGGCTGGAACAAGCCGGCCTATCTTGACCCGAGGGCACGCCAGCCGCGCTGGGTCGAGGCGCGCGCGCTGCTGGCGCCGTTCGACCCCTTGATCTGGGAGCGCGACCGCACCGAGCGCATCTTCGATTTCTTCTATCGCATCGAGATCTACACCCCGCTGGCCAAGCGCAAGCACGGTTACTACGTGCTGCCGTTCCTGTTGGGAGACAAGCTGGTGGGGCGCATCGATCTCAAGGCCGACCGCGCCGCATCGAGACTGCTGGTCCATGCCGCGCATCTCGAACCGGGCCACGACGCCGGGGAAGTCGCCGGCCCATTGCGCGCCGAACTGCGGCTGATGGCCGACTGGCTGGGGCTGGAGAGCGTCGCGCTGCCGCGCGCCGGAACGCTGGCGAAAGCCATGGGCAGGATGCGATAAGACTGAAATGAACGATTTGGTTTTAAGGGGCGGACGGGTTGTCGATCCCTCGCAGGCCCTCGACAAGGTCACCGACATTGCCTTCGCCAACGGCAAGGTCTCGGCGATCGGCGATAGTCTTTCGGCCAACGATGTGCGCGACGTTGCCGGCAAGATCGTCTCGCCCGGCCTGATCGACCTGCATACCCACGTCTACTGGGGCGGCACGTCGCTCGGCGTCGAGGCCGAGCTTTTGGCGCGCACCGGCGGCGTCACGACTTTCGTCGATGCCGGCAGCGCCGGGCCGGGCAATTTCCACGGCTTCCGCAAGCATGTGATCGAACCCTCGGCCGTGCGTATCCTGCCTTACCTCAACGTCGCCTTTCCCGGCATCTTCGCCTTCTCCAAATCGGTGATGGTGGGCGAGAATTCCGACATGCGCCTGATCGATGCGCGCGAGGCCGTTCGGGTGGCGCGCGAGCACAAGGACCTGGTGCTCGGCATCAAGGTGCGGGTCGGCCGCTCAGCCAGCGGCGATTCCGGGGTTAAACCGCTCGACATCGCGCTCGATGTCGCCGAGGAAACCGGTCTGCCGGTGATGGCTCATCTCGACGCGCCGCCACCATCGCGCCGCGAGGTCGTCGATCGCCTGCAGCCGGGTGACATCCTCACGCACTGCTTTCGTCCCTTCCCCAACGCACCGGTGCGCGCCGACGGCAAGGTGCGCGAGGAGATCCTGGCGGCGCGGGCGCGCGGCGTGATCTTCGATATCGGCCATGGCGGCGGCTCGTTCGGCTTCGGCACGACGCGCGGCATGCTGGCGGCGGGCTTCCTGCCCGACGTCATTTCCTCCGACGTGCACGTGATCTCGATCGAGGGCCCTGCCTTCGATCTGCTCACCACCATGTCGAAATTCCTGTGCCTGGGTGTCGAGCTGCCGACGGTCATCAAGCTCGCCACGGTAAATGCCGCGGCCGCCATCCGGCGCCCCGACCTCGGCACGTTGAAGATCGGCAGCGTAGGCGAAGCCACGGTGATCGATCTGACGAGCGGCACGTTCGACTATGCCGATTCGATCGGCGAGCGCATGATGGGCGACAAGCGGCTGCTCTCGGCCGGCGTTGTGCTGGCGGGCCGCTGGTGGCATCCGGTATGACCGACGAGCCGAAACAGCCCAGCTCTCCCAGCTGCCTCGCCCACGAGGCCGACGACGCGTACATGGGTTTCGCGACCGAGGCGGAGATCAGTTCTTTCCTCAAGGCCCTGGCGGCGGCTGAACGCGCCGGTCGGCCCCAAGCCGAGATGCTGCGCGAGATGCTTCCCAAAGTGCGGGATAATCGCCTTCACGCCGAGCTAAGCGCCAGGCTTAAGGCGCAAGAGTCAGTAGAATCAGGTACTTAGTCTTTGAAAAAGATTTTTGGTTGAGTCGGCAACTTTTCCGCAGCCGGCATCGTTATGAGCATATTGGTCGGGTACCGGTATCGCCCTGCCCCCGCTCAGCGATGCCACTCTCCCCACCCGGCCTCCAAGCCCGCTCCGAGGAAACTCGGGGCGGGCTGCCTGCTTCAGGGGGCCGCTTCCATGTAGACGACGGCGAACAGCCGGGCGGGATCGGTCCAGGTCCGGTCGATCCTGAAGCCGCCGCTGCGCGCGAGGGCTTCAAGGCAGGCATCGTCGTATTTGTAGGAATACTCGGTGTGCACCCGCTCGCCCTCGGCGAAGGTGAAACTGCGGCCGGCGACGGTAACGGTCTGCGGGCGCAGGCTCTTGAAGTAGATTTCGATGCGGCCTTCGGCGGCGTTGTAGAAGGCCTCATGGGCAAAGCCTGCAAGGTCGAAATTGGCCTCGAGCTCGCGGTTCATGCGGCGCAGCAGATTGAGCGTGAACTCCGCCGTCACGCCGGCTGAGTCGTTGTAGGCATCGTGCAGACGGCGCGGATCCTTCTTGAGATCGGCGCCCATCACCAGCGCGCCCGTGGGACCCAAAAGCAAGCGGGCGCGGCGCAGGAAGGCGGTCGCCTCGGCAGGCTCGAGATTGCCGATGGTCGAGCCTGGGAAGAAGCCGAGCCGCGGCGCGCCGTTTACCTCGGCCGGCAGCGCGGTGAGCGCCATGTAGTCGGCGCAGACCGGCTGGACCTTCAGCCACGGATAGTCGAGGCGCAGCCTGGCCGCCGTGGCGTCGAGATGCTGGCGCGAGATATCGATCGGCACATAGGCCGAGAGATCGCGCAGCGACTCGAGCAGCAGGCGCGACTTCACGCTCGAGCCGCTGCCGAACTCGACCAGCGCGCAACCGGGACCGGCCAGTCCCGCCAGCTCGGCGGCGCATTGGCGCAGAATCCCGGTCTCGGTCCGCGTAAGGTAGTATTCGGGTAGCTCGCAGATCTGATCGAACAGCGCCGAGCCGCTCGCGTCGTAAAGGAACTTGGCCGGAATGGCGCGCGGCGTGCGCGCAAGCCCCGCCAGCACCGCGTTCCTGAATTCCGCGCGGTCGTCGGCCTCCGCGCGATCGAGAACCAGAGCCGCGCCATTCATCGCAAATCCTCCGCCAGACGAAAACCACCGAACATCCAGCGCGCGTCGGGCGGGAAGAAGTTGCGGTAGGTCGTACGCATATGGCCCGCCGGTGTAGCCACGCAACCCCCGCGCAGCACCATCTGGTTGGCCATGAACTTGCCATTGTATTCGCCGATCGCGCCGGCCGGCTCGCGATAGCCGGGATAGGCGACGTAGGGACTGGCGGTCCATTCCCAGACCTGCCCGGTGCCCTGCACCGCGCCGGCGCCCGTTTCCCACTCCTGCTCGCGCGGCAGGCGCTTGCCCGCCCATTTGGCGAAAGCCGCCGCTTCGTAGCCACTGACATGGCAAACCGGCTCGGCCGGATCGACGGGCCTCATGCCGGCCAGGGTGAAGACCTGCCAGCCGTCACCGTCCTTCTCCCAGTAGAGCGGCGCCCGCCACTCACGCTGGCTGACGCAGTCCCAGCCGGCCGACAGCCAGAACTCGGGCCGCTGGTAGCCGCCGTCAGCGATGAAGGCGAGGTATTCGCCACAGCTGGCCGGCCGCGTGGCGAGCGCAAACGGCTCGAGCCAGACCCGGTGCCGCGGTCCCTCATTGTCGAAGGCAAAGCCAGCGCCATCATGGCCGATCTCGACCAAGCCGCCTTCGAATTCGCGCCAAGCAAGCGCCGACACCTCCGGCTTCGGCGCGGGCATCGCCTGGTAGGCGGGCCGCAGCGGATTCTGCGCCAGCAGATGCTTGGCATCCATCAGGAGCAATTCCTGGTGCTGCTGTTCGTGATGCAGACCCAGTTCGACGATCGGCTCGATCCGGTTATTGCCGCTCTGCAAAAGCTCGGCCATGGCTTTCGACACGTAGCGTCGATAAGTCATGATCTCCTCGACTCCGGGCCGGGTGATCATGCCGCGTTGCGGCCGCGGATGGCGCGGGCCGACGGCCTCGTAGTAGGAGTTGAACAGATAATCGTAAGCGGGGTCGAACGGCCGGTAGTCCGGCGCGTGTGGCCCCAGCACGAAGGTCTCGAAGAACCAGGTCGTATGCGCGAGGTGCCACTTGGTGGGACTGGCGTCGGGCATCGATTGGACGGTTTGGTCCTCCGCCGATAGCGGTGCGGCCAGTTGCTCGGTCAGCCTGCGAACAGACAGAAAGTGCTCGACGCGGGCAAGGCCGTGCGCCGGCACGGGACGCGTTATCAGGTTCGACACGACACCTCCGCACCGGTCGCAACGGCTACCGACAATAGCTGGTTGCAATGCCCAGGTCGCCCACTCACTGTGCATACCCTCCCTTCGCCGGCCCGAGAGACGCAAGTGCCAATTTGCGAGATCGACCCATGGCGTACTCAATATTTCGAGAACGCCGCCTGCCCAGCGGACGTTTTCATCCCGACTGAGGACAGTGACGCCTGGCTTTGGAATCCCGCCCACCGCTGGATATACGACAAGCTTGCTGTCGCTTTGAGTCAGCAGCTTGAGGCCGCCCCGCACGGGGTCGCGCCGCAGACCTTTCCGGTATTTTCCAAGCCGATCTACAACCTCAAGGGCATGGGCGTGGGCAGCCGCGCGCTTTACTCGGCGGAGGACTATGCCGAGGCCTATCGCCCCGGGCATTTCTGGTCGACCTTGCTCGAGGGCGAGCATGTCAGCAGCGACGTCGCCCTGGTCGATGGCGCGCCGGTTTGGTGGCGCCATGCGAGCGGTGTCGCCAGCGGACAGGGAACGTTCGACCACTGGGAAATCCAGGCCGCCCCTGCGCCCACCGTAGAGGAATGGTGCGGCGCCTGGTGTCGGCGGCATCTCAAGGGCTACACCGGCATGCTAAACCTCGAGACCATCGGCGGGCGCATCATCGAGGCCCACCTACGCTTCGCCGATCAATGGCCCGATCTCTACGGCGCGGGCTGGGTGGAGGCCGTCATCGGTCTCTACGCCGAAGGCCGCTGGCAGTTCGACGATTCGGCGCGACGCACCGGCTACAGCATCGTGCTGTTTGTCCCGCACGGGCGGCGTTATCGCCACCCGCCGCACGAACTGCAACGAAAGGTCGAAATTCTGCCGGGCGTCTCCAGCCTGCAGATCACCTTCCACGAAAGCGTGGCACCGGATCGCCACGCCATGCCGCCGGGCGGTTTTCGGGTCGCCATCGTCAATTGCTGGGATCGCAGCGCGGGCAACAGCGCGCGCGACATGCTGCGCGCGCACTTCAACGCGAACGCCGTCCCCGGCTAGAGATTTCGCCTCAGGAAGCCTGCGAACAGGCTCACGATGAACAGCACCAGCGCAATGACGAAAAGGATTTGCGCCATGCCGGTCGCCGTCGAGGCGATCCCGCCGAAGCCGAACACCGCGGCCACCAGCGCGATCACGAGAAACATCAGCGCCCAGTACAACATCCGCCAACTCCTTCAAGATTCGAAAGTCAACGTAGGCGCCGTGCGACGGGTTCCGGGGAGCGGCCGGGCAACCCTTCCCTCCAGCGGAACGTTTTGTCTGCAGTCCCTGATGAACACGGCGAACGGAGGACTCGATGCAACGCGAACTCACGCCCGTCGAGGCGCGCAGCGGCGTGGTCAGCGGCCGCGTCATCACCATCCTGGTCATCTCATCCGTCGGGGCCGTACTGGCGCTGGCCTTGGTGTGGTTCTTTCTCCTTCCCAAATAACGGCGCAAATGGGGCAGCGGCGGGGTGCTTGGCGCGCCGTCAGGCGCGACGTGCGTCGTCGTACTCCGGATGGCGCCGCACGAACGCAGCCACAAAACTGCAAGCCGGCACGATTTTGAAGCCGCGCCGGCGGCTATCGTCGAGAGCGGCGCGAACGAGGCGCGTGGCGATGCCTTTGCCCTGGTCGGCCGGCGGTACCTCGGTATGGGTGAAGATGGAACGATCGCCCTGTTCGCGATAGACGGCGACGGCGAGGCCGTGATCGGTATCCAACTCGTAACGGCTCAGTCCCGCGTTATGTCTCACCGTCATCGCAGCCCCTCTTGTCCGCGCCCCTCTTGTCCGCTGGGCTCGACAACGCGGGCGCGCGCACCGAGTTCCGAATGAGAGGTCAACGGTCGACCTGCCAGAACATCGGATAGGACGATTGGATCAGGCCCTTGAGATCGGCCCGGTAGCCCGCCGGGATGGTGAACTGGCCCCACATCAGCGATGGCACCAGCTCGTAGGAGATCACCTGGATCTCCGCCGCGATCTTTCGACGCTCGCCCAGCGTGGCGGCACTTGCAAAGGCCTTCAACAGATCGGGGATGCGGTTGTCGCACGACCAGCCGGGAAAATCGTTGCAGGTCGCCGCGACGTAGAAGTGGGTCAACGGCGAGTACATGTCCGTGCCATTGGAATACACGGGAAACATCGACCAGCCGTCCTTCTTGGCGCGGCGCGCCAGCACCGTCGGCCAGTCGCGCGGCTGCTGCTCGACCGTGAAGCCCGCGTCGCGCATGTTCTGCACCAGAACGCGCGAGGCGGTCTGGCTGATCGAACCCGCGACCTCGAGGATGATCACCGGTTCGCCCTTGTAGCCCGAGGCCTTGAGTTCGGCTTTGGCCGCGGCGAGGTCGACCTTGGCGGCGCCGGCACCGGCATCGGTGCTGAGCGGTGTGCCGCACATCCAAAACGACGGGCACGACTTGCTGCGATAGGCCTCGGGTACGCCGATCGCCGTCAACGTCGCGTCCTGGTCGACCAGCTTCCACATCACCTTGCGCACTGCCGGATTGTCGAACGGCGGGAAAGCGTGGTTCAGGCGGAAATTGCCCTGAAACTGGTGGATGCCACCCAGCCCCATCAGCCTGACGCCCTTGTCCTTTTCAAGGAGCGGCAGCATGTCGAACGGCAGGTACTGCATGTAATCGATCTCGCCCGCCATCAGCGCATTGGCCCCTGTCGAGGGGTCCGGCATGACGCGCAGAACGAGCTGGTCGATTTTCACGTTCTTGCCGCCGGCCAGGAAATCGGGCGCTTCCTTGCGGGCGACATAGGCGGGATTGCGCTCCAGCACCATGGCGCTGCCTGGTCGCCATTGGTCCTTCACGAAGCGGAAGGGGCCTGAGCCTACGGGATCGCCGATGCGCTGATCGGCCGGCGTGGCGGCCAGCCGCGCCGGCATCATCACCGGCAAGGGGGCATTGGGCTTGCCCAAGATCTCCAGCAGCAGCGGAAACGGCTGCTTCAGCACCAGCTTGATGGTCTTGGGATCGGCCGCTTCCAGCGACGTGGTGTCGGCCATCAGCATCTTGCCCAGCGGGTCGCGCATCGACCATCGCTTGAGTGAGGCGACGCAGTCTTCGGCGATGACCGCGTTTCCGTCATGCCATTTCAGGCCATCGCGCAGCCCGAACGTCCAGGTGAGCTTGTCGGGGCTGCTGTCGTAGCCCTCGACCATCTGCGGCTTGATCTCGCCCTGCTCGTTCATCGCGAACAGCATGTCGAAGACATGCAGGCCGAAGGTGCGGGTGATGGTGGCGGTGATGACGTGCGGATCGAGGATGGTGACCTCGGATTCGAGCACCACCGTGAGCGCCTTGGCGGCGTAGGCGCCACGAGGCCTAATCAGCGAAGCCGTCGCCAGCGCCGCGCCACCGGCCATTGCCGTCCTGCGCCCCAATCCCTTCCGCATGCATACCCCTGTCAGCAAAGCAGCAGCGTAGTGGCGTTTCGCGGCAAAGAAAAAGGGTCGGACCGCCCGTCTTTCGACAGGAGGACCGGCCCCGGAATCGATGTCCGACGCCTCGCCTAGGGCGTGAGCACCCGGCAGAGCACGCGATCGACGAACACATCGGTCCGTGGGCCGTAGACCGGCACGCCTAACCGCGTAGCCGCCGGCGCCGGCACAACCACGCGAGCTTCCTGGACCGCGCGGCCGCCGTTGGTGAACGTGCAGCCGATCTGGGAATCAGCTGCGGCTGCGCTGTTGTTGGTGATGTACAGCACGGTAAGCCAGCGATCGCCGGGAACGGCCTGCAATGACGGTCCGTCGATGCTGACGACCGGCGCGCCGGGACCCGCCGTCACCGGAACGGTTCCCATCATGTTGGCTCGCGGCCGTTGCACGGTGATGGCTCCGGCAGTCGCGATCTGCGCCTTCGGATCGAACGCCCTGTCGGCGGGCGTGGCCGGCTGATTGGGCGGCTCGAGCTTGTTGTCCCGGCTCAGCCTGTTGTCCTGGCCGACGGTTTCCGGCGTCCACAGCTTGCCGGTCGTGCTGTCGCGGAACTGGTTCGGCCCGTTGGCCGTCACGCCCGCCTCGACACTGGCGGACTGCGCCATCGCGGAAACAGCCATTGCCGCCGCGGCAAGGCAGCCCAGCGCACCGATTGAGAGACGAATTGCGGCTTGCATGGTGCTCCTCCGGTCAATTCCTCCTACATGTCGCGGACGCGCTTCTGCTCCCAAGTGCTGACCTGGGCTTCGGCCTGTTCACGCGTGATGCCGTAGCGGGTCTGGATCTTGCCGATGAGCTGGTCACGACGGCCCTCGATTTCGAGCAGGTCATCGTCCGTCAACTTGCCCCACTGCTCCTTGACGGCGCCCTTGGTCTGGTTCCAGCTGCCCTTGATCTTTTCCCATATCGACTTGGTATCGCTCTGGGTCGTCTGGGCATCGGCTTGGGAATAAACCATCATCGGCACGGTGCCGACGCTGACGGCCGCGCATGCGGCAAGGATCGCGATCGAACGCATGGGAAATCTCCTCTTTTGAAGTCGGCGCGAAAATGCGCACGTCGATCGCCAGACAACGAAGCGCCTGCCGCAAGGTTGCCCCGCGGCGACCAATCTCGACAAAATCAAGGCGTCGCTAGGACCACAATGACTTCAGGAAAAGAGCTAGCGGGACGACAATGAAAATCGCGACATAGAGATCCAGAAGCTCGAAATCGAGCGGCCCATGGCTGGTCTCTGGTGCCGGTTTGGAGGCCTTGGGCAGACCGATCGTTTGCATGGCGCTACCCCACGATGCTGCAGAACCGCCACAATAACGCCTTCAAACCGGCCGGGGTTGCATCTGCCGCGCAAGATCACGAAGCTGCCACCGCCCGCGCGGCGTGGTCGAGCGCCTGTTGGAGATCCACCGCCGAATAGGGCTTGGAGATGAATTGGAGGCCCTCACCCTGCACGCCGGACCGGCCGTAGCCACTGGCAATGACCACCGGCAGCCTGGGGAACTGCCGGCGGACCCGGTTGGCCAGTTCCTCCCCGTTTATTCCCGGCAGGCCGAGATCGGTCACCAGGAGATCGAACGAGCCGCCCTGCGCCAGCAACTCCAGCGCCTGCTCGCCGGTACCAACCCCTGCCACGAAGCAACCCAGCTGCTCGAGCATGTCGGTGGTCGACATGCGCAGGACGACCTCGTCTTCGACCAGAAGGACACGCCGAGGCCGGCCTGCTGCCGCAGGCGTCGCGGGCGCTTCCGGTGGCTTGGCAGGGGCCGGCGCGGGCGGTGCCGGCCGGCGTGCCGCCAGGACGCTGCGCAGCCGCGCCATCAGCTCCTCGCCGCGATAGGGCTTGGCGATCAGCGGGTAGTCGGACCGACCCTCGGCGGGAATCAGGTCGCGGGCATAGCCCGAGGTCAGCAACACGGCGATCTGCGGCCGCCGTCGTTGCGCCAGCGCTGCCAGCTCGATCGCCGAAAGCGAGCCCGGCATCACCAGGTCGGTGAACAAGAGGTCGAAGCCCGAATCCCTCTCCAGGATCGCGGCGGCCACGTCGGGATTCTCCGCGGCGACGACGCGGTAACCCCAACCGGTCAGCATGTCGACCACGGCACGCCGCACTTCCTCGTTGTCCTCGACGACCAGAAGGCGTTCACGGCCGGCCGGCGCGTGGTCGACCTCGGCCGGCGCCTCGGCGACAGGGTCCAGGGTGCGCGGCAGGTAAAGTTTCACGCTGGTGCCCTGGTCGATTGCGCTGTCGATCCGGATGTGGCCATTCGACTGGCGAACGAAGCCGTACACCATGCTGAGGCCCAGGCCGGTCCCCCTTCCGTCGCGCTTGGTCGTGAAAAACGGATCGAAGGCCTGGGCGGCAACCTCGGGCGGCATGCCGGTGCCGGAATCGTTCACCGCGACCAGGACATACGGCCCGGGTGTGACGTCGGGATGGAGCGCCGCATAGCGCCGGTCGAGCGTCGCGTTGGAGACTTCGATCGTCACCGTGCCGCCTTCCGGCATGGCGTCGCGCGCGTTGATCGCGAGGTTGAGGATGGCGTTCTCGAGCTGGCCGGGGTCGATCTTGGCGTTCCACGAATCGTCTGCGACCTTGAGTTCCATCGTGATGCGCTCGCCCAGCGAGTTGCGCAGCAGATCGGTCAGATCGACGACCAGCTGCGCGACATTGGTCGGCTGCGGTGCAAGCGGCTGGCGGCGCGCGAACGCGAGCAGCTGCTGGGTAAGGCGCGCGCCGCGCTCGGCTGCGGCAGTCGCCGCGTTGAGACGGGCCAGCACGGCCGGATCGGCCTGCACCGCACCCTTCATGAGGTCGAGATTCGCCTGAATGACCTGAAGGATGTTGTTGAAGTCGTGGGCCATGCCGCCGGTGAGCTGGCCGGTCGCCTCCATCTTCTGACCTTGGCGCAACGCCATTTCGTCGCGCAGCTTGTCGGTGATGTCGACACAGCGCACCACCGCGCCACCGACCGTCATCTCGCCGCGCGAGACCTCGTAGTCCCGACCCTCGTGCGAGACGCGGACCGTCATCGACCGGCCGGTTTTGCCGTCGCCGAGCTTCAGCGGTTCGAGCAGCGCGCGCATCGCCGGCGCGCGGCCCGACAGGAGCTGATCGCGCGTCAGCATGGCGTGCTTGGCGGGATCCCAGCCCGAGAGCCGGACAAACGGCTCGTTCCAGGCGACGACCTTGCCTTCGGCGTCGATCACGAAGATCGGGTCCTGCAGGCTTTCCAGCGTCGCCTGCAGCAGCCGTGTGCGCGCGCCGAGCTCGCGCTGGGCGTCTTCCAGCCGGCCGGCACCGCGGACCACGATGTACATGCCGACGATGAGGCAGATGAACGCGCCGGCCATGACCAGCAGGCCGGCCAGGTCGGACTGATCCTGCTCCGAACGCAACAGGGTCAGCCGGCGGGCCAGCAGCAGCCTCTGGCCCTCGATGAAGGAACTGGCGATCTGGCGGATATGATCGCTGGTTGCCCGGCCGGCCCCGGTGCGCTCGAGCGCGAGCGCGGCGTCCCGGCCGTAGAGCTGATAGGTCGTGATGGTGGCGCTGAGCTGCTCCAGCTTTTCGTTGGCGGCGGCGCGGAACTCCCTGACCTGCCGAACCGTGTCGGGATCGCTGGCCGCCGCCGCTTCGAGCTGCCTGAGCTCGGTCTCGATGCTCAGTCGCGCCCGTTCGTAGGGTTGGAGATCGCCGACGTCGCCGCTCAGCAAGTAGGCGCGCTGGCCGACCTCGGTGTCCTGCAGCGCGATGACGGCTTGGCGCATCAATGACAGCGTCTCGTAACTGCCGACCACCAGGCGCTGCTGGCGGGCCGCCGAGTTCGAATGGGCGATGGCGAGCATGGCACCCGTGCCGATCAGGATCGCGATCGTCAGGCCGACGATGACGCCGGTCGAACGCGCGGCGACGCGCCCGCTAGGCATTGGCTTCCCGCTCCTCGGGCATCGGGAAGGTCACGACGACCCTGGTACCGCCGCCTTCACGCACCGCTATGTCGGCCTCGCCGCCGAGCTGCATGGCGAGGCCGCGGATCAGCGTCAGGCCAAAGCTGCTGCGGGCATGCGGCCCGACCGATCCGCCGGCGCCGGAGCCGTTGTCTTCGATGACCAGCTCGACCATTCCGGCCTTGTCGCCCGCTTCGATGCGGATTTCGGGCGCGGCGACGCCATCGAAGCTGTGGTCGAGCGCGCTGCTCACCGCCTCGGTCACGATCAACCCGATCGGAATGGCGATGTCGGGGCCGACCGCCATGATGGGCGCGCGGATGTGGTAGCGCGGCTGCGCAAGATCGAGTGCGCGCCGGCCCACCGAGATCTGGCGCACGAGATCGCTGATGAACTGCTGGAAATCGACGAGCGCCCAGCTCGACCTCTCATAAAGGTGGCGGTGCAGGATCGACAGCGTCAGCACCCGGTTCTGGGCATCGCCGAAAAAGCGACGGATGCGCGGCGAGCGGATCTCCCCGGCCTGCAGATTGAGCAGGCTGGAAATCATCTGCAGGTTGTTCTTCACCCGGTGATGGATCTCGCGCAGCATGTGGTCGCGTTGCTCGAGGCCGGCGCGCAGTTCGGCCTCGCGGTCGGCGATCGCTTTGGCCATCGCCCGGACGCCATCGCCGACCGATGCAAGTTCCGGCCCCCACGCCTGCCGTGGCTCAAGCTCGATATCCTCGCCGCGGGCCACCCGGCCGGCGAAGTCCTGAATGTAGCGCAGCGGGCGCACGCACCAGCGATCGGCGCCCATCCAGACAACCGCCAGTGCAACGCCGAGGGCCAGCACGGCCAGCGCGAAACCGCCCCAGTTGTCGACCAGCGCCGGGAAGCTGTCAGCGACGGGCGCCGCGGCAACGATGAAAAGCGCGTTGCCGGCCAGCGTCAGGATATGGAATTCGTAGAGCGCGCCATCCTGGCCGTAGTCGCGGAACATCGTCTGGCCGCCGACGATGGCGGCAGCGACGCGGGCGGCGACCGGCAAGGCGCGCGTCGCCTGAGGCTCGCCCGCGACCGAGCCGCCGTTGCGATCGACCAGCGCCACGACACTGTTCTCCGAGGTCGGCGCCGGCATCATCAGCTCGCCGACGGTCTTGACCGAGATGCCGACGGAGCACATGCCGCGAAAGGTCCCGTCCTGCACGATGGGCAGCGCCGCGGGTATCACGGTGTTCGGCGCCAGTCGACTTGCCACCTGCGCGCCCAGGGCAAAAGCCTTGGTATCGCGCACCATGCGGAACACCTCGCGGTCGGAAAAGCTGACACCGACCGCGGTTGGTATGTTGGAACAGCGCGCCATGCCCTGCCCGTCGGTGATCAACGCCTCGGAGTATTGCTTGGGAAACTGCTCCAACACCCGGGTGAGATAAGCCTCGCAGCGATTGATGCCGGCCGGCGTGGCCTCCGGATTGGCGCTTTCGCGCACTGCATCCTCCGAGCAAACCGCCACCAGCAGACGATGTGAACCCTCGATCAGTTCACGATAGCGCGCCGCTGCGAGCTGGGCTGCCGTTGCCATGGCCTCCTCTTTGCGGAGATCGGCCCTGCGCTGCTCGATGATGGCATACCACGCCGAGAGGGCGAGCACCGGAAGCAGCGCCGCGGTCACGGCTGCGACCAGCTTCGTGCGCAGCGACCGGCGGGCCAGCATCAGGCCGCAAACTCAGATCGAGACCGTGTCGAGCGCCTGGGCGATCGCCGCGCGAAGAAGATCGGGATCGAACGGCTTGGAAATGACGAAGGCCGGCTCGATCTGCTTGCCCGTCAACAGCCGCTCCGGATAGCCGGTGACGAAGATCACGGGCACCGACATCGAGCGCATGATCTGGTTGACCGCGGCAATGCCGCTGTCGCTGCCGCGCAGTTGGATGTCGGCGAGGACGAGATGCGGCGAATGCTGCTTGGCGAGCTCGACCGCCGTCTTCTCGGTCGCCGCGATGCCGACGACCTGGTGGCCGGCGTTGCGGACGATGTCGGCGACGTCGAGCGCGATCACCGCCTCGTCCTCGATCACCAGGACGCGAACCGCAGCCACGCGCTGCAATTCGCGGCGCGCCTCCTCGAGGCTGCGCTCGGCCGTCCCGGCATCGATGCCGAGAATGGTCGCGGCATCGGCCACGGTGAAGCCTTCAAGCACGGTCAGCAGCAGGACCTGGCGCTGCAACGGCGCCATGTCGGTGAGCGACTCTTTGAGCCGGCCGCTCACGCTGTTGTCGGCGGTGCTCTCCTCGAGGTTGCCGAAGGGCTGTCGCAGGCGATGAAACAGGGTGAAGACGCCCACCTTGGTGTCGTCGGCCTGGGCGATGAGGTCGGGCTGCTGCAGGGCGACTTCGGCGCACAGCCGCACCCACTCGTCGCCGCGTTTTTGCGAGCCGGTCACCGCTCTGGCATAGCGACGCAGGAACGGCAGCGTCTTGGTTATCGCTTCGGACATCTTGTTGGTGGCTGGTCCCTCTGCCACGGCGTATCTCCCTCTTGCTACCGCAACTCAGTTTCGGGTCACGACCAACGGCCGGCCCCGCTGGCACCGCTCGGGCCGGCCGTTGGAATATACAGCATATGCCATCGTCGTGCGGCACAATCCGAAAAGATGTCCGCACCGACGATGGCGATATCGAGACCGGAAACTAGCGCTCCGGCGCCGTCACCGCGCCGATCGTCGCGCCAGCCGCGCCGCCCACGACCGCACCCGCCACCGGCGAGCCGACGGTTGATCCGACCACGGCGCCCGAGGCCGCGCCGATCGCGCCGCCCGTCAGGGCCCGGTCGACCGGCCGCTCGCCGCATGCCGCGGTCAACAATCCAAGGCTGACGACTGCAACCGTCATCTTCAGCGACTGGCACATCATTGTTGTCTCCATTCGGTGTAATCGAATCGGCGCTCTCAGTGCAGCCAACCCAACGCCCACATCAGCAGGAGCACCGGTATCGGTACTCCCAGGAGCCACAGCACCGCTGCGCGTCCCATCATCGACCTCCGTGCATAGCTCTTGCTGCGACAACGCAGGATGCCGTAGCCGGTTCCACGTCAAGCACCTATATGCGGTTGGCCCAGCTATTGACCTGTCGCTCGGCCTCGTCCTTGGCGATGCCGTAGCGCTCCTGGATACGGCCAACGAGCTGATCCTGCTTGCCGCCGATGACGGTCAGATCGTCCTCGGTCAGCTTGCCCCACTGCTC
>WNFG01004891.1_pt1 | contig 19526 bp, 18 predicted proteins | sample 5400431 | NCBI WGS metagenome assembly WNFG01 (sample SAMN13153346, study PRJNA577476) | soil metagenome | isolation source: 120 cm saprolite under Douglas fir tree site 2 hole 3 replicate 2 | place: USA:California | collected 2015-04-18 | reverse complement strand
AAAGTCGTTCAACGGAACATCGAATTCAGCGGGATCGAATTCCACGCGCATCAGGAAGGTGCCAGAATCCACGTCACTATGCTCGTCGGCGTGCAGGATATTGCCGCCGTGCTGAAAAACGAATCCGGAAATGCTGGCGACTACGCCTTTCCGGTCCGGGCAACTGAGCAGGAGGACGGCGCTTTTTCTTTTCATCTTCAATCCGTTCATCGCCGCGCCTTCAAGTCTTTCAGAATTTCACGCGCGGCATTTGCGCCCGATCCTCCGGTGAGTCCGGTGCCGGGATGGGTCCCCGATCCGCAGAGATAAAGATTCTCAATCGGCGTCCGGTAGCGCGCCCAGTCTAGCATCGGGCGCATGGTGAAGATCTGATCAAGAGCCAATTCGCCGTGGAAGATGTGTCCGCCGGTCAGCCCGTAGGTTTCTTCCAGATCGAGTGGGGTGATGATCTGGTGATGAAGGATCTTGTCCGGCAAGTCAGGCGCGTAGTGCGCGAGAGTTTTGACCACGGTGTCGCCGAGCGCAAACCTCTGAGCTTCATCCTGCCAACTGCTGTTCTTCAGTTTGTAAGGCGCATATTGCATGTAGATGGACATCACATGTTTGCCTTCAGGTGCGAGTGATGGATCGGTGAGAGTAGGAATTGTAACTTCCAGGTACGGAGCGCGGGAGAAGTTTCCGTATTTTGATTCATCGAATGCGCGTTCCAGATAGTCAATCTCTGGCCCGATATGAATTCGGCCGGTCAGCGCCTCTGCGTTCCCGTTCACGCCAATGAACCTGGGCAAGCCAGACAGCGCGAGGTTCACCTTGGCGACGGTTCCATTCATCCGGTAGTTCTGCAGCCGACGGGTAAAGCTGGGCGCCAGCAGCGCGGGATCGGTTAGCTTCAGGAATGTTCGCTTAGGATCGGCGTTCGAAACGACGGCGCGGGCAAGAATTTCTTCTCCCGTTGAGAGCACGACTCCGTGCGCCGCCCCGTTTTTGATTTGGACTTCGATGACTTCGGCACCGGTGCGAATCTCGGCTCCGGCTTGCTGGGCGCCGGTGGCCATCGCCTGGGTGACCGCGCCGATTCCGCCAGTCGCGAAGAAATTGCTCCCCGCGGGATTGGAATCGGCCGCAGCGCGTAGCAGAAGCGCCAGGCTGGTTCCAGCCGACCACGGCCCAAGAGAAGTTCCGAAGATGCCGCGGGCGGCAATCACGGCGCGAAGCAGGTCAGTCTGAAAGAATTCCGCAACCAGGTCGGCGACCGCCATGGGCGCCCATCGCAGCAGGTTGTAAGTATTCGCCTTGCCGAGTCCGCGCAGAGATCGGCCCAGGTTCAGCAGTCCGAAAAGATCAGCCGCGGTTGGATTCTCCACTTCTGGCGGAGTAAGGGCCAGCGACTTGCCGATCACTCGCGAGGCTTTTTCGAGGGCGGGCTGAAATTCGCGATACTTCGCGGCGTCGGCTGCCGAGAACTTGGCGATTTCCTGCGCCGCGCGCTCAACATCTCTATACAGGATTAACGCGCGGCCATCGGGCGAGAGCGCAGTCACGGCGACTTCGGGCGTGATCAACTTCAGCCCGTGCCTTTCGAGCCGCATGTCGCGGACGACTTCTGGACGAAGCGGGCCGGCGGAATGCGCGAGCACGGACGAACGGAATCCGGGATGGAATTCTTCGGTGATGGCGGCGCCGCCGACTTGGTTCCGGCGCTCCACCAGCAGCGGCTTGAATCCGGCGCGTGCCAGATAGAAGGCCGTGACCAGGCCGTTGTGGCCTCCGCCGATGATCACGATGTCGCGAGGGTTGGGCATCAGCCTCTGCGTCTCCCTGCCGAACGTTGGTCGCGTGCTCGCTCCCCAAAACCTGTCATTCCGAGCGGAGCAGGATCGTTCGCAAAGCGAACGATCCTGCGCAGTCGAGGAACCTGCTGTTTGCTTGGAGTGGAAACACTGCTGAAGTTTTCCACCAACCGCCTGTGCTTGGCACGTGCGCCGACATCTATTTGTGTGCCGGCGAAAAGCAGGTTTCTCGACTCCGCCGATGCGCTCGCAAACCGCGCGCATCGCCTACGCTCGAAATGACAGTAGGATTTAGACCCCATCTTTGAGCACCTCGAGGGCCGACAGTCTTCCCGGCGCGCCCATAATTCCGCCTCCCGGGTGTGTTGCTGATCCGCACATGTACAAACTCTTAATCGGAGTGCGAAAGCGAGCCCATCCCGAGACTGGACGCAAAAAGAAAAGTTGCTCCAGCGAAAGCTCGCCTTGAAAAATGTTGCCTTCGGTCAAGCCGAAATCGCGTTCAAGATCCAGCGGCGTCAGTACCTGTTTGTGCAGAATGATGTTTTTCAAATTCGGCGCGTATTCGGAGACGGTGTCAATCACCGTGTTGCCGAAGTCGTCGCGAAGCTGGTCCCAGTTCAGCCCGGGCTTCAGCTTGTAGGGCGCGTATTGCACGAAGCATGACATCACGTGCTTCCCCGGAGGCGCGACACTCGGGTCAGTAAGCGACGGTATCACCATGTCTACGTACGGGCGGCGTGAGAACATCCCATACTTCGCATCGTCGTAGGCTTTTTCCATGTAATCGACAGCCGGGGAGATAGAAATCGCGCCGCGCAGATGGGGGCCGGCACCGGGCATGCACTTGAAATCCGGCAGGGCATCGAGAGCGAGGTTTACTTTGCCTGACGAGCCGCGGAACTTGTAGCGGCGCACCTCATCCAGAAATTCCAAGGGCAAATTTCCGTCGTCAATGAACTCGATAAACGTGTGCCGTGGGTCCACACTTGACGAAATCACCCGGCCATAAATCTCATCGCCGTTCGTCAAAGCAACTCCAACGGCCCGGCCATTCTTAACGATGATCTTCGCGACCGCTGCCTCTTTGCGAATCTCAACTCCGGCCTCGACCGCTGCTTCGGCGATCGCGTTTGAAATTCCGCCGGTGCCGCCGCGGGCGAAACCCCAGGCACGGAATGCGCCGTCAATCTCTCCCATGTAGTGGTGCAGCAGAACGTAGGCGGTGCCGGGCGAGCGCACGCCGAGGAAAGTCCCGATAATTCCCGACGCCGACATGGTGGCCTTCAGCACGTCGGTTTCAAACCACTGGTCGAGAAAATCCGCCGCGCTCATGGTCATGAGCTGCACCAGGTTGTAGCGGTCGTCGCTGGGCAGTTTCTGAAATCGCCGCGCCAGAAACAGCAGCTTCGAAAGGTCCTTGGGATTGAATCCGGTCGGGTCGGGCGGGACCATGTTCATGATCGGCTTGACGAAGTGGCACATCGGCTGCATGGCCTTGCCAAACTCGTCGTAGGCCTCGGCGTCAAGCCGTGAGTGGCGGGCGATCTCGCGATGCGTCTTGCCATGATCGTTCACCCGCCACAGGTAATCGCCGCTGAGCATGGGCGTGAACGTGCCATCAAGCGGAAGAATTTCCAGACCGTGGCGAGGAAGGTCGAGGTCGCGAATGATCTCCGGCCGCAGCAGCGAGACGACGTAAGAACAGACGGAAAATTTGAATCCGGGGAAAACCTCCTCCGTGACCGTCGCCCCGCCCAGCACATGCCTCCGCTCCAGCACCAGGACCTTTTTCCCCGCGCGCGCCAGGTACGCGGCGTGAGTGAGGCCATTGTGGCCCCCGCCGATCACGATTGCGTCGTATGAAACAGCCACTAGCTTCTAGCTCCTAGCTTTTAGCTCTTATCTAGCAGATCGGAAAAATGAGAAATAATCGCGACAGGGAAGTTTAGTAGCTGCGTGGATCAGAGTCCACCGGGGAGAACGCTCCATTGGATGAGGCGGCGCATGGATTGGCAAGTCCATTGTATCCGAGAGGGTGAGGCCCGGAATTGATATATTCTTACTGCGCCATGAGGAACGTCTCCCGGATTCTGGTTTGTCTGCTCTGTTTGTTGATTGCGGCTTTGGGGCTGACGCAAACCGTGCCGAGCGACCAACCGGCTTCCATCCAGTACTTCCTGATTCTTCTGAAGCGCGCGCCCAACCCTCCGCAACTGAGCAAAGAAGCCGGCGAGCAACTTCAGGAAGCGCACATGGCCAACATCCGGAAGATGCACTCCGATGGCAAACTTGTAATGGCTGGCCCGTTCATGGATGACACAACCCTTCGTGGCATATTCGTGTTAAAGGCCGGTTCGCGCGAGCAGGCGCAGGAATGGGCCAATGATGATCCCACGATAAAAGCAGGGCGGCTGATGGCCGAGGCCCACGGCCCGTGGCTCATCGGATCAGACGTAATCAAGTCGGCGGCGTCTGAGGGCGGCATGGAGCAGTACACGTTAGTCCTGCTTCGCAAGGGAGAAAAATGGAGTAAGGATCCCGAGATGAATACTCAGCGGCGCGCTGAGATTGACAAGCTCACCGCTAAAACAGGGTATGCCTTAGCCGGATCGCTTCAAGACGATGGCGACCTATGCGTAATTCTGATCTACCCAGTCGGCGTTGATCGGGCGGCGAAGCTTGCCCAAGGAGAATCGCTGGTTAAGACACATATTCTCGCAGTCGAAGCACATCCCTGGATAACTGCCAAGGGCGTACTTGTGCCCGGCGAGCCATTCAAGATGAATTAATACCTGAATAACGGAGTCCCTGTGCCTATCGGAACAGCATTTCACGAACGAACTCTCCCCCTCTGTCAGAGCCTGAACTACCGCGAGTGGTCGGGATATTACACGGTCAGCGTGTACGAGCTGCACCATGAGCACGAGTACAACGCCATCCGCAATGCGGCGGCGCTGATTGACATCACGCCGCTGTACAAGTACCTGATCACCGGACGCGATGCCACCAAACTAGTGAACCGCATCATCACGCGCGACATCAACAAAGTGGCCAAGGGGCAGGTGATTTATTGCTGCTGGTGCGACGAGGCGGGCAAAGTGGTGGACGACGGCACCATCACACGGCTGGACGAAAACCGCTATCGCTGGACCGCCGCCGAGCCCAACCTGCGCTGGTTTCATCAGAACGGGCTGAACATGGATGTCCAGATAGAGGACATTTCCGAGAGCACGGCAGCGCTAGCCTTGCAAGGCCCGACTTCGGCGCGGCTGCTGAAGACCGTGGCGGAAGCGGAAATTACCAACCTGAAATATTTCCGCATGACCAGCGGCAGAATCGCCGGCGTGCCAGTGGACATCTCGCGCACCGGATACACCGGAGACCTGGGCTACGAAATCTGGGTAGATTGGAAAGATGCGGTGAAGGTCTGGGACGCGATCACCTTTGCTGGGCGGCAGTTTGATTTGCATCCGACAGGGATGCTGGCGCTCGATGTCGCTCGCGTTGAAGCCGGATTGTTACTGCTCGATGTGGACTACAGCAGCTCGCGTAAGGCGCTGATTCCATCTCAGAAGTATTCGCCGTATGAGTTGGGCTTCGGAAAGATGGTGCATCTCCGGAAAGAAAACTTCATTGGGCGCTCGGCTTTGGTGAAAGATGAGGAGCAGGGAGTAGAGCGCCAACTAGTTGGACTGGAACTCGATTGGATGGAAATCGAAGCGTTGTATGAAAAGCTGGGATTGACGCCCGCCGCGCCCAGCCAGGCGTCGCGCGTGCATGTGCCGGTTTATTTGGGCAATCGGCAGGTGGGGAAGGCGACTTCGACGACGTGGTCTCCGGTATTGAAGAAGATGATTGCGCTGGCCAGCGTGGAAACCGCGCACTCCAAGGCGGGAACGAAATTGCAGATGGAAGTGACCATCGAAGCTGTGCGGGAGAAAGCGCTGGCTACTGTTGTGAAGTTGCCGTTTTTCAATCCGCCAAGGAAGACGGCGGTACCGGTGTAGGGTTCAGGTGATGTCCGAGTAGGTGGGCGAGAAGAAGTCGTTGTCTATGAATCTGTGGTGACATTCTAGGCAGACCCAATCTTTACCGTTGGTGAAACCTGTTCCGTGATCCACGTCCTTCGATTCGAACAATTCCCACCGGCAAATTGCGCAAGAGTCTCTTTTCCAACCACCTTTCACTAGCACGAATTCAGACGATTTCTTGGCCAGGGTCAAATCAAAGGAAACTTTCGTTTCGCCTTTCTGCACTACGACGTTGCGTGGCTTCCACTGTTTTCGCTTCCAGTAAAATCCTCTGAGGCTGTTTATATTTCTACGAAGTTCTTCCACGTTCCTCTTCAAGCCGTGAATCGCAATCACCTCTGGTCCGGTTACGGCGCGATGACGAACCATTGGAGGGCGAGCCTCTGCATACCCTCTCTGTTCCCCGAGGGCTTCCACTCTCGTCCGCAGCGATTCCAGATGTGCCCCTAAGTGCGCGAGGGACTCTGCTGATGCGAACGAAGCGTCTCGCATCAGTCCGAGCAGAAGATGGGTTGTACCGATGGGCCGGTGGTTGAGTCGGTCCGCTTCCTCGGCCCCGTACCTGAGTGCGCGCTTGGCATGTTCGCTCAGGGGCAAATCGACATTCGTAGGGATGCTTTTCGGGCCTGGTTTAATGCGTGAAGCGACTTCCTGCCGTAAGGCGTCGAAATCTGCCCTTAACAGAACATGCCGGACGACTTCCTTGTCCTCGCGAAGGAGCCCCAACAGGAGATGTCGGTATCGATGCACGGGGAGCCGAAGTTGCTGGCTTCATACCGAGCGAAGAAGACCACGCGACGGGCGCCTTCTGTATAACGCTCAAACATAAATCAATCGTGCACGAGAAAGATTATCCCATGCCCAGGTCTTCTGCGGCTTCCAGCGGCGTACCGCATTTCCGGCAGATGACGGCACCACAATCTCCGCAGATGAGAGGGTCAGACGCTTCGGCGGCGCACTTCGCGCAATAGAGCGGTTCAGGGTTTTGGGGAGATTCGTTGGACATCAGAAAAAATGTAGCACAAGAAGAGAGAGGCTTCGGGTTCCTTGGGCGACCGTTCTTTCGCCCTTCAGGGCTTGGTCATTTCCCGCACCCCACCCAGGGCTTGCGCCCTGGGCTGCATTCTTTCGCCGCTTCGCGGCTCAAAGATTGGAAGCCTCGCACACAAGCGACATCACTGAGAGCCCAAGAACCAAGAACCAAGAACCAAGAGCGGCCCTTCAGCTTCCCAGCACTTCTGCCACCTTAGCCGTCAGCTCTGACGGTGTGAAGGGCTTTTGCAGGAATCCGGCATCGCGGTCGAGGTCTTCGATTTCGTCGTCGGCGTAGCCGGACATGTGCTCGAATACTGGGCGAGCAATGACTTGAGCGCGTCGGAGTTCGGGGCGGTAAGCACTTTGTATCCGGCCTGAGTCAGAATGGTTTCCCCGAGCTCGCGCAGCAGCGGCTCGTCCTCTGCCAGAAGAATAGTACCGGTTCCGTGTTTGTGAGTCTGTGCCATGGCTGGTTTGCGCGCTGCTACATCTTCGTTCACGACCCGGGGCAAGGAGACGCAGAAAGTAGTACCGCGTCCTGGCTCGCTGTCAACGCCAATGTGTCCATTGCTCTGCTTTACGATGCCATAGACCGTCGCCAGGCCAAGTCCGGTTCCTTTACCCACTTCCTTGGTGGTGAAGAACGGTTCAAAGATCCGCTCACGCGTGGCGGCGTCCATGCCAATGCCGGTATCTGCAACAGATAGGGTAACGTAATCGCCGGCGCGGACAAATGTTTCATCCTGGCCGGAGTCGGAAACGATCCGCTGTGGGGCAGTTGAAATTGTCAGTCGCCCGCCCCTGGGCATGGCGTCGCGCGCATTGACCACCAGGTTCAGCAGTACCTGTTCCATCTGGACCGGGTCCGCTTTTACAAATCCGAGGCCGGATGCGGTGCGGATGGCGAGATCGACATTTTCCGAAAGCACCCGGCGAAGCATTTTTTCCAGGCCACGAACAATCACGTTCAGGTCGAGCACGCGGGGCTGCAGCGTCTGCTTGCGGCCGAAGGCAAGAAGCTGATGAGTGAGAGAGGCCGCCCGGTCAGCGGCCTGCTGAATCTCCACGGCAGCGCGCGCGTCGGGACCTTCGGGACTACGTTCCATCAAAATGCTGCTGTATCCCTTGATAATGGTCAGCAGATTGTTGAAGTCGTGGGCCACTCCAGAAGCCAACTGGCCGACGGCTTCCATACGCTCGGTTTGCGCCAACCGGGTCTGGAGCTGTTTCTGCTCAGTAACGTCGAGCAGCACGCCATGCAGCAACTGCCGCCCGTCGGGTCCCGGCACCAGCGAGCCGCTATCGTTGATCCACAGCATCTTGCCGTCACGCCGGAACACCCGGTATTCGGCGCGAAAAGAATTGCCTGCCAGCGTAGCATCTTCGGCGGCGCTCACAATCTGGTGGTCCTCGGGATGCACATGCTGGATCCAGTTGGCGGAGTCAGAGAGCCATTCCTCCGGGGTGTATCCCAGCAGGGGCTCGATCTGGGGGCTCACAAACCGCCAGTTGCCTTCCAGCCCGAGCTCGGCGATGTAGGTGACGGCTGACAATTGCTCGACCAGGCTGCGATACAAAGTTTCAGCTTCCTGGCGCGCGCGTTCGTTTCGCATGCGCTCGCTGACGTCCACCGCGATTCCGATGGTGCCGGCTAGTTTTCCTTCCGCGCTGCGTATGGGCGCCCAGTGGGTTTCGAAAGACAAGTCAACATCGGGAAGAGTACTGGCGCTGGAAAACTCTTCCCCGGCGAGGGCGCGACGCACCGACTCCAGAATTTTTGGATACTGCCGATAGAGCTGGAAGATCGATTTCCCGACGGCCTGGCCAGGTTGCAGCCCAAGTTTCTCAAGTGCTCTGCCCTCGGAGAGAGTGAAGACTCCATTGGAGTCGAGCGCGAAGAAAACCACCGGCGCCTTGGCGACGACCGCTCGAAGGCGCTGCTCGGCTTCGGTGAGTGTAGGAGCGGGTTTTGGGTGAACACTCAAGAATTTCTTCCCATGGAATAGTGCGTGTTGCGGAGCTAACCCAATGCTGCCTGCCGGGCTGGGCCAGTCTAGCGCAACGTATGGAACGTTAGTGAATTACCTTCGTACCCAGCGCCGTGGCGGATTCAAGTCTGTGGGGCCCCTACTTCGTCAGCCGATTGTATTTCTTCAGAACCTCCCTGAGCTTGTCATGGGGTAGCGCGGTCACGGTCTTGTTATTGATACCGGTCATCGTCTCCGCTGCGACCATGGCGTTGACCACCGCTTCTTCGGTCGCCTGCACGGTGGCCAGGAACAAGGGGTCGAGGTCTTCATTGGGAACCATGGTGATATGGCGGAGTCCCTTAGATGAAATCGCCTTGGGATTCGCTGTGGAGAAGGCGATAAAAAGATCGCCCGAGCCATCTCCCGAGTAGCTGCCGTCCCTGCCCAACCCAAGCGACACCCGGCGCGCCAGCCGTTTCAGTTGCGTAGGAATCAGCGGCGCGTCGGTGGCGACTACCACGATGATCGAGCCGGTATCGTCGTCCCAGATTTTCGGCCCAGGAATTTCACGGCCAACTGGAATGCCGGCAATGCGCAACTGTTCGCGCTCGCCGTAGTTGCATTGCAGCAGAACTCCGACCGTGTAGCCGCCCTCTTTCGCGCTCAAAACACGCGATGAGGTCCCAATCCCGCCCTTGAATTCATTGCAGATCATGCCCGTCCCGCCGCCAACATTACCCTCGGCGACCGGGCCGCTGGTGGCGGAGTCCAGGGCGTGAATCGCGTCCTGCGCGGTCACGTGAAAGCCGTTGATGTCGTTCAAATAGCCGTCCCAAGTCTCGGCGACGACCGGCAAAGACCACCAGTAGCCTTCCATGTCGGCCTCGCCGCGCTTCACCTTCCACGCGATGACCGCATCGTGCACCACTCCGACGCTATGAGTGTTGGTGATCATGACCGGGCCATCGAGGAAACCGGAATCCTCTACCCAATGCGATCCCGTCATTTCGCCATTGCCATTCAGGCTGAACCAGCCGGCGAAAACGGCGTCTCGGGACTCTTTACCCCGCGGGAGAATTGCGGTGACTCCGGTTCGTATCGGGCCCACGCCCACCTTTAGCGGCCCGTCTCCCGAAATCAGGGTAGTGTGCCCGACCTGTACGCCTTTGACGTCGCTGATCGCGTTTAGCGGTCCGGGATTGCCGTCGAATGGAACTCCCAGGTCGCGAGCGCGAGGCTTGCTCTGACCTGCCGCCGAAAGCGAACAGAAGAGTACAGCTGTAAGCCAGATCTCGTAACCCGGTTTGCGCATCCAAGTCCTCCAGGGAAAACTTGAAGTATAGTCGAGAGATCATGGTGAGGCGAGGGCGGCGGAGAGAGATGGAGAACTGGAAGCGCGTGCTGATTTCGGGCTCTACCGGCTTGAGTGTGATGTGTTTTCTGAAGCGTCGGCGCGCGGCGGGATTCCTCTTCGGCGGAGTCGCGCTAGCTGCTCTGGCATCTGAATACCCGCAAGAGTTTGCCGAAATCCGGGCTCGCCTGCCGCAATATCTGGAGCGCGGAGCAACTCTCCTGACCATCGCTTCGCGGATCGGTGAGCGGCTGGCGGAAGTCGCGGAGGATGGAGATTCTGACTGGGACGAAGAACTAGTCTGAACCTTTATTCGATTCCCAGTTGCTTACGCGCATCCGGGCTGATTCGCTCCGGCGTCCACGGCGGGTTCCACACCACATTCACATTTGCGTTGCGGACGCCCGGCAGTTGCAGCAAACGGATTTTGATCTGCTCGCCAATGGTCACGTGGGCGGGGCACCCTTGCGAAGTCAGCGTCAAATCTATGGTGACATCCTGCTTCTCACCTTCCGCCGGATCAAACTTCACCCCATAGATCAACCCCAGGTCAACAATATTGACTGGAATCTCCGGGTCGTAACAATCTTTCAGCGCGGTGAGCACTTCTTCCTGTGTGGTGGCTGGCATGGTTTCCTTTGGGTTCAAGTTTACAGCAGTTTCGGAACCGGGTCAGCTATTAGCTTTTAGCCTCTAGCTGTGGCTTTTTGGCTGAACTCTCCGAGATTCAGCTGCGAAGCGGCGGCATGTGAAAGCCCGGCACGGAAGTGCCGGGAAAGCTGAAGTGGATGACCCTGAGTCCCTTCAGAGACGGCACGGTTTTTTGCCGCACATTCCAAGACCTAATTCCCGTTCGCCGCTCTGCTATCCTACGCAGCAATGAAGCAGAAAATCCAAATCGCTCTACTGATTGGAATGCTGATCGCGGGCATTCGTCTGGGGATTATTCTCTACGAGCGGCACGAAGAAGCGGTTGAGCAAAGCAAAAAACCGCAAGCGCGACTGCTCAATCCTGACTACTACGTCACGCCCAAGAAGCTATATGCATACGATCTGAAATCGGCAAAGCAGTTGACGAAGCAGCCGGCGTGGGTCAAGGTCGGATACGCGTACTCGTACTACCCCTACGACACGGCAACCCGTCACATTGACTTTTCTCACGAGGCCGGGAAGCTGTTGCCCATCCAGAAACTCGAGATCAAAGACATCGTGCCAGGTGTCTCGCCAAAGGATCCGGGAGAGCGCCAGGTTCTCGCCGTGTTCGAGCAGGGCGGCAAGCATTACGCGGCACCCATCGGCACGGAAAGAGATGGCGACTACAAGTTCTATTCCGACGACATGCTGTTCATCGAAGATCCGCATCAGCTCTACAAACACTGGCCGGCGGACGTATGGCAGGCGATTGACCAGCATCAGGTGAAGCTCGGGATGAGCGAACTGGAAGCGGATTTCGCCGTCGGGATTGGACTCCTGGAGGCTGGCAGCGACTCGATAGACAGGAATCTCGATTACCCTAACGGCGGGAAGCCGCTTAGCATCAGCTACCACGACGGCAAAGCGGTAGAGGTTCGTCCGGGGGCGGGCAGTTAAGAAGAAAAGAGCGGCCACAGATTTACGCAGACTTCCACGGACTAAGGCAAATTCAAATCTGACGAAGTTGATTCTTCACGATTTTAGATCCGTGCGAATCCGTGTAAATCCGTGGCCGCTCTTTCGTCCACCCTCACTTCACCACCTCCGACCCCTCGTCAGCTTCTTTCTGCTCATCTCCTCGAATCTTTCCTTCCTCGTCCGAGAAGAATGAACGGTGCGTCGCGTCCTGCTGTTTGGGGACCATGGTGATTTCGAACGTGTCCTTGTCTTTGTGCGGGCGAAATTTCACGGTGTAGTCGCCGCGGTCGGTCGAGACCATGCGACGGGTGAACGAGCCGGTCTTTGAGAGATCAAGCAACGTGGTCGCATAATGCCCATACTTCTTCTTGTAGATCCTCTGCGCGCGCAAGAATGTGCGCATGTATCCCAGCGCCGCTGCCTCGGAATCGGAGCGCGCCGGGTCTCCCTTGAACTTGGGTTGATACGCCGCCTGCGCCGCCGCCAGCACTGCCACCAGCACTACCGAAACCACCGCCAAAGACGCTCTTTTCATCAGTCTTGTCCTCTCATCAGGTCGTCCTCGCTGAACTTGGATGCGACTTATGTTACTCCCGTAATTCAATATGCATTACGGAACCTTGCGCCGCTCAGAGATACAGATATCCTAAACACATCCTTAAGTCCGGGACAGGCATACCTATGAAAGCTGCAACAGCTATGAAAGCTGCACCCACAAAGAAGCCAGCAATCCGCATCGCGGTGGTCGAGAGTGATCCACTGCGCTTCGTCGGTTTCCGCGCCCTTTTTGATTCCGAGCCGGATTTCGAGCTGGTTTCCGCCGGCTTGCCGGAAATTGCGATCATGCAGGACATCGAACTGATTCTGCTCGGCAACCGCAGCGGCCAGAACCTGTTTGACGTGATGGCGAGCCTGAAAGCTTCCCGCCCCGACCTTCGTATTATCGTGACCGGCTCAGGGGTGGACGAAGAGACTGTCCTGAAGGCGATCGCCGCCGGAGCTAAGGGATATGTGGATGAAGCAGCTTCTGCATCAGAATTTGTGCAGGCCATCCGGATTGTGAGTCAAGGATCGGTTTGGGCGCCGCGCCGCGTGCTCTCCATGTTCATCGAGCGCGTCAGCTCCTCACCCGGACGCATCTTCCCCAACGGTCGCGTGACCTTCACCGACCGCGAAAAAGAAGTCCTGGAAATGCTGGTAGCCGGCCGCTCCAACAAAGAGATCGGCTCAGCTCTGGGCATTGAAGAACGCACCGTGAAAGCCCATGTCGCCAAACTGATGCGCAAAGTCGGGGTCCAGAACCGGATTGCGCTGTCGGTGCATGCCATTACGCATTCGCTGGTTACGGCGAAGTAAGGGCCACGCCAGTCTGGATCAAGTTCATAAACACCGTGGATTTCGCGGATTCACGCGGATCAAAAATCGAAAGCAGCCACGGATTTTCACGGATTCGCACAGATCAAAATTCAGAAAAATCTAAAGACTTACTTGGTTCGAATTGGTTCGAATCCGTATATATCCGCGTAAATCCATGGCGCTTTTGAAGTTCTCCGCGGTTACTAAAGGTCATTGTCCTTGGTAATCTTGTCGGCCCCGCGGAGCCAGTCCATACTCGCTTCACCTACCACAGAACCTGGGAGACGGGGTTGGAAGTGGCGGCTAGTCCGCTATTGCCGACCCCGATTTTTTTGCCCGGGAAATCCGAACAAGTATCTGGATCGTCAACAGCTTCCCGTCAATAAATCCTTCGTCCACAGAGTAATCTCCTAGAATCAGGTGTTCAGGTTAGAAATCTCTGTTTCCGAAAGCGTGAAAAGCTATGAAAAAGCTGCTGTTGCTCCTGGTAGTGCTGGGTTTGGCCGCCTCGTCCTTTGCCGCTGATGACGACGAAAACAAGGCCGCCGTCCGGGTGAAATCGGCCTCCACGATCCTCGAAGAAATCCAGACCGCGCCGGACACCGGCATCCCTGACCAGGTCATGGGATCGGCCCAGTGCGTGGCGGTGGTGCCGTCCATGCTGAAAGCGGGGTTCATCATCGGCGGGCGCTATGGGCGTGGCGTGGCGAGTTGCCGCACCCCCAAAGGATGGAGCGATCCCGCCTTTTTCACCATCGAGGGCGGCAGTTGGGGTCTGCAGATTGGCGGCCAGGCAGTTGATCTGGTCATGCTGATCATGAACCAGAAGGGCATGGAGAACCTGCTCAACAGCAAGTTTAAGCTGGGCGCTGACGCCAGCGTCGCCGCCGGGCCTGTGGGCCGTCATGCCGCCGCAGACACCGACTGGACCATGCGGGCTCAGATACTCAGTTATTCCCGGGCGCGTGGCATTTTCGCAGGCCTGGAATTGAACGGGTCGGTCATCAAGGTGGACCGCGAAAGTACCCGCGAATTCTACGGCCACATGCAGCCCTTCCGGACCACTCTTGAAACCGTAAGCTCGCCGCAGGGATCGTATCCGTTCCTGTTGAGTCTTTCGAAGTGGGCGAAGCTGGCTAGTAAGTAAAAGCTGGCCACGGATTCTCACGGATCTGGAAATTCAAAAGAATCAAGTAAGTTTCTCTTGGATCTTTGATTTTGTTTGATCCATGGAAATCTGTGTTGATCCGTGGCTGATTTTGTTTTTCCGTCGTTTGACAGTGGATTTTCCTCAGTGTACCGTCACCCATTGCCTTGCGTTACCGAATCGAATACGCGCTGGCATGGACCATCCTTAAATGTATAGGCGCGCTGCCACGGCCACTGGCCCGCGCGGCGGGCATCTCGCTTGCCTGGGTGATCTACCTGCTCCATGGAAAATTGCGCCGGGTGGGAAGGCGCAATCTAGAGCTGGTGTTTCCTGAAAAAAGCCGTCGGGAGCGTACCAAAATCCTGCGCGGAGTGTTCACTTCCCTCGGCCGCCAGTTGGCGGAGCTTTGCCTGTATCGCAGATACACCCGCGAGAACGTCAGCAAAATCGTGGTCTATGAAGGCTTCGAGAACTACGAACGGGCGCTGGCCCGCGGCAAGGGTGTGCTGTTCTTGACTGCCCATCTGGGAGCCTGGGAACTCTCGGCTTTTGCGCACTCCCTGTATGGGTATCCGCTGGGAGTGCTGATGCGGCCGCTCGACAATCCCTATCTCGACCGCCTGGTCCGCACCTATCGCACGCTTCACGGCAACAAAACTGTGGACAAAGATTTCGCCCGCGGCCTGATCGCCGCCATGCGCAAAGGCGAAACCGTCGGCGCGCTCATGGACACCAACATGATAGCCAGCCAGGGTGTGTTCGTGGACTTCTTCGGCACACAGGCCTGCACCGCCACCGGCGTCGCACGGGTGGCTCTGCGGACCGACGCCGCAGTTGTCCCGGGCTTCACCATCTGGGACCCGATGCTGAAAAAATACCGACTCCGCTTCGACCCCGCCGCCAAGCTGATTCGGACGGGAGATACCGAAGCCGACGTGGTCGCCAACACAGCGCTGTTTACGAAGATTATCGAAGACTACGTGCGGCGCTATCCTGATCAGTGGCTGTGGGTGCATCGGAGGTGGAAGACAAGGCCGGAAGGGGAGAAGGGGTTGTATTGAGACTTGTGATATGGCGATGTTACAACAGTCAACCAGTTCAAACGGAGTGGGCAGGTCATGCCAACGGGTGATGTGCGACAACATTGCCCTTGCAGTTCAAGAGCTTAGCTGATGACTCACAATTTACCAGTTGAGGATTGGTGAAAACTGAAGATTCATGTTACGGATCAAGTATGTGGCGGGCACTGGCAGGGTTCATGGCAGTTCTGGTTTCAGCATCTTTCATGTCGTTAGCGCAGACCGTTCCAGCAATCCCTCAGTTTCGGGTACTTATTTTGGACTTCAAGACTAACCGTCCGGTCGCAGGCCATCGCGTTGAACTGCTGTTGCCATGTGTTTTCGAGGGAAACTGGCCCCGCAGCACCGTACGAAAAACAACGATTAAGGACGGGATCGCCGTTTTCAATCTGAGTAGGCCTCTTCCTCCTGACGTTTGTGTGGTGGAGGATGGAATGGAGCAAAAGTTCGCAATATCTGAGGTGCTTCAGCAAGGAGCGGTAAGCTACTCCTATGACCCTTATGCTAGGCCGCTCTCGTGGCCATTGGCTAAACACCCTGGAGAACTTGTCGTTTACATCCGGCGCATTGATGCTTGGGAAAGGTTCAAAGGTTCGTTGTCTTCTTTCTTTGCGGGACCCTAGAAGATTCAGAACATAGAATGTTGCACCGGCTGAGGATTTGACTTGATCAGGCGCGATTACGCCCATTGACTGTAGCTGTCGAGGACAGGCGATAACACTGAGAATGTAGAATTCAAAACCAATCGCTGCGATACGCCACCCACCATGCCGCATAGGCGCAAGGAATGGTCGCTAGTAGTGCCCACCATATTGGGAGTACCACGTCCGCGATCAGCCCCAGAATGATGAAGACCGCCCAGAAAATTTTCTTCTCCACGCGTCCATTGTAAGCCCCCTGCCTGGTTTCCCCGTGGACTCGGTGTCCTCTGTGGTTACCGCTTTTTGATTGAAGCACCAGAAACCCACCTTTCCTTTCCTGCCGCAAACGTATAAAACAAAGTGCAATGAAACGGCGGATCGGCGAAATTGCGGAAGCGGTCGGCGCGCGGTTAGTGGGCGATACGGCCGTCGAGGTAAGCGGCATTGCCAGCATTGCCGGAGCCTCTAGTGGAGACATCGTTTTTGCGGAAGACGAGAAGAGCCTGGCAGCTGCGCTTAAGTCCGGCGCATCGGCGGTGATTGCCGGCAGCTTCGCGGAAACCGCGAAGACCTCCAAGACACTGCTGATCGTCGCTCATCCCCGCCTTGCCTTTGCGCGAGCGGCTGAGTTGGTTCGTGACCTCGCCCGACATGAGCCCGGAGCTCATCCCAGCGCCGCCGTGCATAAATCGGCAAGATTGGGACAGCAGGTTTCGATTGATGCCCACGCCTCCGTGGAATCGGACGTCCGCGTTGGGAATCGCACCTGGATTGGCGCGAATTGTGTGATCGGCGAGGGCGCAGAAATCGGAGGAGACTGCGAGATCTACCCGAACGTGACCATCTACTCCGGCACCAAGCTGGGTGATCGCGTGGTCGTTCATGCCGGTGCCGTGCTGGGCAGCGACGGATTTGGCTATGTTCGCGACGAGGCGAGCGGCCGGTATGAGAAATTTCCGCAGATCGGGAAGCTTGAAATCGAAGGCGGCGTGGAAATCGGCGCCAATGCCACCATTGACCGCGGTGCGCTTGATGTCACGCGCATCGGCCGGGGAACGAAGATAGACAATCTGGTCCACATCGGCCACAACTGCCTGATTGGCGAAAACGTGATCATTGCAGCCCAGGCAGGGTTTTCTGGCAGCATTGTGATCGAAAACAACGTCGTCATCGGCGGGCAAGTGGGCGTGGGCGAACATGCCCGCATTCAGGAAGGCGTGATGCTCGGCGGCCAAGCCGGGGTCTTGCCCAAGAAAGTTCTGCGCGGCAAGGGCATTGCGTTCTGGGGAACGCCGGCGAAACCGCTGCGGGAATATTTGAAGCAGTTGGCGGCGCTCGCGAAGCTGGGGAAGAGGGAATAGAACCCCGACGCCGGGCCTGCGGCCCGGGGACGGACGAGGGCGTCCGTCCCTACGTGTACAACTCTGTGGGGCCCCACACGGCGCACGTCCTGTCCTGATATTCTTTCCACTCCTGATATCCTTTCCCCTCGATGCTGCGAATTGAAAGAAGCGCGTGGCTGCTGGCAATCCTGTCAGCGATCCTGCAAGTCGTAATTTTCCCGCTGCCGAACTTGTATTGGCTGAGCTGGATTGCGGTCGCGCCCCTGCTGATCGCGATATTGCGGGCCCGCCGTCCTCAGACTCTGCAACTGCAAGGGGAAGAGAAGTTCCTGCCGGCAAGTCCCATGCAGGGATTTTTCCTCGGTTACGCGACCGGAATCCTCTGGTACTGCGGAAATTGCTATTGGGTGTACAACACGATGAAACAGTACGGCGGACTCAACGCACCCGAGGCCGCAGGCTTGCTATTTCTCTTCGCTCTCTATCTCGGCCTTTATCACGGGCTATTTGGATTGATGATCAGTTGGCTGGCGCGCGGGGAATCCGGGCTCCGCAATGCGCTCGTGCTCTCGCCGTTTGTCTGGGTGACGGTAGAGCTGGCGCGGACCCGCATCACCGGCTTCCCCTGGGACCTGCTCGGCGTGACCCAGGTGGACAATATTCCTCTCGCGCGAATCGTCACCTTCACGGGAGTGTATGGAGTCTCGCTTGAGATCATGATCGTCAATGCTGCGTTTGCAGCGGCGTTTTTGGTGCGGCGAAATCGCCGCCCACTACTGCTGGCCGCGCTGACCGCAACTTTTGTGCTGCAAATCGCGCGCTGGATTCCCGCGCCGCCAGTCCCTGCCGATCACACCGCGCTGCTGCTACAGGAGAACATTCCCCCAGAACGCGCAAACCTCGATGGTGGTAGGAAACATTGGCGTGGAGAACGCCATGATGTCCCCGCAGCACGTGACGCAAATCTTCAATTCGGCTACGTTGGTCGCCCCCAATGGGGAATGGGGCGCCCGTTACGACAAGATTCACTTGGTTCCGTTCGGTGAATATGTTCCTTTCAAGAATTGGTTTTCGTTTGCCGGAGGCCTGACCAAGGAAGTCGGAGATTTTTCCCGCGGCGCCTCTCGCCAGCCGCTGCCGGCCGCGTATCAGAAGCTAGGCGTCTTCATCTGCTACGAATCCATTTTTCCCGACGACATCCGTCAGTTCGCCAAGAATGGCGCGCAGGTATTCGTGAATATTTCGAACGATGGCTGGTATGGCGACAGCGGCGCTTACGCTCAGCACCTGAAGCAGGCCCGCATGCGGGCGGTGGAGAATGCCCGCTGGCTACTGCGCGATACCAATACCGGCGTCACCGCGGCAATTGATCCGTATGGCCGGGTCGTCGCCAGCGCGCCACGCAAACTTCGCAACGTCCTGGAAGCCCCCTACGCGCTCTCCGCCGACACAACGTTCTACACCCGGCACGGCGACTGGCTGGCTTACGCGTGTGCGATAATTTCACTGGGAGCGATTTTGGTTTCGCTCACCTCCTCTACCGGCAGACGAAAAGAAAAAGGGAAAGAATAAAGAATGATCCAGGATTTCGAGCAAGAATACACGTTGTTGCAGGTCAAAGTCCGCGAACTCCAGGAGTACCTTTGACGCCAGCACTTTGCGCCAGCATCTGGCTGAAATAGATAAGCAAGCCGCCGACCCGAACCTGTGGTCGAATCCGCAAAAATCCCAGCAGGTCATGCGCGAGAAGAAGCGGCTGGAGCACCTGCTAGCCACCGAAACCGACCTGGTCCGGCGCACGGAGGACATCGCTGCTTATTTCGACCTGGCGCGCGAAGGTGAGAACGTAGAGCCTGACCTGCGCCGCGAGATTGACGCCCTGCGCGAACTCGTGGATCGCCTGGAGACCGAAACCCTGCTCTCCGGCGACAACGACGCGCGTAACGCAATCGTTACCATCCATCCCGGCGCTGGCGGAACCGAGTCTCAAGACTGGGCTGAGATGCTGATGCGCATGTACATGCGCTGGGCCGAGCGCCAGAAATTCCAGACCGTGCTGTACGATTACCAGCCCGGCGAGGAGGCCGGCATCAAGTCGGCAACTTTCGGCGTGAATGGCGAATACGCGTTCGGCCTGCTGACCAGCGAAATCGGCGTGCACCGCCT
>WNFG01002783.1_pt1 | contig 19526 bp, 17 predicted proteins | sample 5400431 | NCBI WGS metagenome assembly WNFG01 (sample SAMN13153346, study PRJNA577476) | soil metagenome | isolation source: 120 cm saprolite under Douglas fir tree site 2 hole 3 replicate 2 | place: USA:California | collected 2015-04-18 | reverse complement strand
CGATCCGGGACGCGCTCGGCGAGTTCAAGCTGGTGATCGGAACCGGCGGAGGGGCGCGCAGCCGCCACGTGACCTCCATCGGTATTGATCTCGGCATGCCGACCGGCGTGCTGGCTCAGCTGCGCATCATCGATGCCCTCGGCAACGCCCACCTCCTCGGCACACTGCTGGCGCCGCACGGCGTGGTTGCGATTCCACCGGAGATTCTCGGGCACATGCTACCCTTCTTCATCCACTCGGCCCCGGGTGTGATCTGCAACGGCGACCCGCCGTTCTCGATTTGGGAGCATACGCCCCGCTTCGGGCGCATCCCACCCCACCGCACCGACGCCGGCACCTTCCTGCTCGCCGAGTGCTACGGTTGCGCCACGCACACCCTGATCAAGGACGTGGACGGGCTCTACGACGCCGACCCGAAGGTCAATGCCAAGGCCGAGTTCATCAAGGAGATCACCGTGTCCGAGCTGAGGGCGCGCAACCTGCCGACGCTTCCGTTCGACCGGGTCATGATCGACCTTCTGGCTAACGCCCGGCAGCTGAAACAATTCCAGATCATCAATGGCCTGAAGCCGGAATTGCTGGAGCCAGCCCTGCGCGGCGAGAACGTCGGCACGATTATTCGAAAGGACGAATCGTCCTGACGTTGCCACCCGCAACGGTGCCGGACTCGTTTGCACCATTCGGATCAGGGACCCCGTTCGAATGCAGGAGACGATCGCGTATGGCACATTGATGATGACGGTGGGCCTCGTGCTGTCCTTGCCTCGCTTGAGCATGGGTCGGCACATCGGGCCCGGCGACGTTGCGGCTGTGGGTGTGCTCGTGCTCCTGACGACAGGAGTCGTCTCTCCAGCGGACCTCGTCGACAGCTTCCAGGTCCTCTGGCGGCCATTCGTTGCGGTCCTGTCGATCATGCTGACCACCAACGTTGCGCTGCGGTTCGGCATCATCGACTACTTCGCCAGGTTACTTGAGCCTCGGCCGGGGCAGTCGCTCCAGCTCGTCTTCTGCTTCGTCTTTGTTTTCAGCGCAGCGACGTCAGCGGTGCTGAACAACGACGCGGCGGTGCTCTTGCTTACTCCGCTGATCGTGGGATTGGTGAGGCGCTGTTATCCGGACCGGCCGGACCTCCTTGTCCCATTCGCGTTTGCGGTGTTCTCCGCGGCCGGCGTCGCGCCGCTGGTGATTTCAAACCCGATGAACCTGATTGTCGCGGAGGTTGCCGGAGTCGGCTTCAACGAGTACGCCGCACGCATGATCCCAATTTCGGTCGCAGGGTGGCTGACGGCTTACGCAGTCCTTCGCGTCATTTTCCGCCGTCAGCTTGACTCGACTGAGGAAGGCAAAATTGCGAGCCTTCAGCCCGCTCGCTTGTCGCGCCCCGCAAAGCAATTTATCGGCTTCATGGTTGTGGCTTTGAGTTGTTATCCTGTTCTCTCTTACGCGGGCGGTCCGGTGTGGGCGGTCGCCGCTGCGAGCGCCACCGTGGGCGTCTGGCTGAGTTGGCATCACAACATAGCCTCCCCCAGACGGCTGGCCGCAAGTTTGCCATGGCAAATTATGATATTCCTCTTTTGCGTCTTCGTAATTGTGCTCGGTCTCCGCAACGTCGGGCTGGTGGATCGCATCACCGAACTCTACTCATCTGCAATCAGTCCTGCGGCCAAGGTTGCGGTGATCGGCATCTCATCGGCGATAGGCTCGGCAGTCATGAACAATCATCCGATGGCGATCCTCAATGCGCTCGCAATCAGTGGCTTGCCGGAGGGTAAGGAACCGCTCATACTGGCGGCGCTCATCGGCGGCGACCTGGGCCCCCGCCTGTTGCCAATAGGATCCCTGGCAGGCTTGTTATGGCTGGACTCCCTCAGAAGGCAGGGAGTTTACATCAGTGCTTCCCGTTTCATCCTTGTTGGCCTCCCCGTTACGATACCTTCGCTTGGATTGTCGCTGCTGATGTTGTCTTTTACCATGTAAGGCACTCGACTGCACAATCCCGGTAAAGGCCGGGATCAGTTCCGGCGTCTCGGCTGATCGCCGGCCGGGGGCCCTCGCCTCGTCCTAGACCTGCGTCGTGGCGAACCCGCGAGGGCGCCAGTCGCCTCTCTCTGCTGGCCCAGCGGCTAAGGAGAGAGCTACTGTGATAGTTGATGAAAAAAAGTCCCAAATGTCACAACATGTCCCATCGGTAAAACGGTCGCTTTGTTTTGTGGGGCCTGTCTCTTCGTGGCGCTGCTCATGGCCACCTATGGCTTGGATTTGAGCGCCGGTTTTTTCTAGTGCCGGTCACCTTTCAAGATCGCCCAAAACCGATCTCTCCCCGCTGCTTAAAATGCGGCGAGCAACCCAAATTTGTCACGAGCATGCTGGACTCTCCGACAGGGCGAACGTTTCACATGTTCGAATGCCAGTGCGGCAACAGAACTTGGATTTTAGAGAAATCGGGGCGATGACGGCGGCGACGCGCACCGGTCAAGGCAGGGGCGATCTATGAGCAGGAAACGAGCCAAGCGAGTCATCCGGCGGGGGACGACGCGAAGCACCGGGCCAATCGATAAATATTTCGGTGACAGGATACGCGCGCGACGTATCATGATCAAAATGACCCAAGAGGAATTGGGTGAGAAGCTAGGCGTGTCGTTTCAGCAAATTCAAAAATATGAAAAGGGCGCCAATCGGGTGAGTGCGGCCATGATGGTGAGCGTGGCTGGAATCCTCGACGTCGACATGAGCTATTTTTACGACGGGATACCGAAGGTCAGGCGCGGCGGAGAGATCGAAACGCCAGCGCTGACCGAGCTTGCGCTCACGTTGCATGGTCGCCGGTTGATCGACGCTTTCCTCAACTTGAAAAACGATCAGTTGCGCGGCGCAGTTGCTGATCTCGCGCATGTGCTCGCACGAGGTTGATAACTCAGGCTGGACAAAATGGAATATCGCGGCATCGAATATTCGGTCGTTCAAGGCATCCGGCGGAACTTGTGGAAGTGGTCCGCGTCGGTTGCGAACGTGGTGATCACCGGCCAATCGCACAGCAAATCTGAGGCCGTGACGGAAGTCGAGCGCGCGATTGACCGGGCGCTCGCTCCGAAAAAGGTGCGGCTTGTTCCGCTGCCTAGACGCTGGGATTGACAGACGCAGTTGCCGTGCCAGTATCGGCACCATCAAGGTCGACGGGCGGATGTACCCCTTCGGCCCGGTAGGGCCTCGGGACTGCGGTTCCGGGGCCTTACTTTTTTGCAGGAACGATCCCCGGTTTCGTGCTTAAATTCCCGGTGTTGCGTTGTTGGGAGTTGCGTATGCGCCGGAGCTGGACTCCATCGATCGTGCCGAGCGGCACCGATCAGAATTTTTATATCGTCATCAACGATTACGGGACCGACCTTGGCCTCGCATTCGCCGAGACCGATGTCGCGCAGGCCAATCTCGAAACCACGATCAGCGATCTGATGTCCGGACAACACAGTAACCCGGTTCGCGTCGTCGCGTTCAACATCGCCGAACATTGGGCCGAGGATGCCTCGGAGGATATCGCTCGGGAGATTTCACGCCGCGCCGATCTCGCCGGGCATGAGCTGCCTTCGTCGATCGAGGCGTTCGTCGACAGCCACCTCGGTCCACAGCTAGCCACCGTCAGAATGCCGCGCTACGCGTATGAAAGAGGCACCAACTGAGGCGGCCTTCAAACCCCGTCATTTTCCATCACTATTCGCAACATGCCTTCATCCGTGACGATAAGTCCGCCAAGGACCTCCTTAACATAGCCGATCAAGATCAACCGTTCCCGAATTTTAGCGGGGATAGTTCCCGGCTCCCGGCCATCGCCAATTTGTTTCAGCGCGGCGAACTCTTCGCGGGTTAGTGGGTCTGGCAGAAATTGGCCCATCTGAGGCGGCCTTACATTGTAATTTCGCCGTTCATCCTCGCGGCAAGATTCGCCATCGTATGCCACTCAATCGCCAACTCTGCCCAGTCCTGTTTTGATGTCGGATCGGACGCTTCGTTCGCAAGTTCCTCGCAGAAAAGCGCTTTCAACCGGAATATGCCGGATCGATCAGTAATGGGGGCCCTAGTTGGAAGTTGCTGGTTGAGCGTCATGGCACGATGTCCTTTTGCTCGGAGCCAAATCCAACCCACTACTTGAGCTAGAGTTCCAAACGCGGACAACTATTTCGCGGATTAGGCAACCAATGGTTAAGATAGGCCAACCGGGGGCGCACACGGGAGGGGACTTTCTATGTACATGACGGCCTTTCGCGTGGCCGTTACGAGGACTCACTCGCGCTCGACATCGGGCGCCCGCGATTGAGCGTCACCTCCTTGTACAGGCCGCGATGCTGTTGCCCGAGGTCCGCTTTGCAGCGCATTACGGACTCAAGTCAGAAATCGCGCTGAGTCCGAAAAGTGCCACTTTTCGGACATGGCGCGATGTCCGACTTGTGTCCGTAGAGCGATCAGAAGCGGACATCGGGCAGCGACTTTCAACAGCGCGCGAAGTCCCTGAGGAGCTGGTCTGAGGGGCCCCTTCACCGCCCCCGAAAATCGAGCTTCGCAAGGCACATGCGATCGTGAAGTCGTACCCGAATTTGTTGAACATCGAGCCGACCATGGTTGGCGGTAGCGAGGCGTTCGACGTCAACAACGACAGCTCGGAAGCTTATCAGAAACTTGTTGATATGGCGGAAGAGCAGCGGCGGCGAACGCCGACGTTGACCGCAGCGCAAGCTTTCGCTCGCGTTTTCGAAGACCCGGACAATGCCACCTTGGCCGCAAAGGCACATCGTCGTCCTTCGCCGACGACGTCATACGCCTTTCCAACTTGATTTGAATTCGCGGTGCGGCCGTGTGGTTGGTGCGGCGCGCGTCGCGAGGGGTGGCGGCAGTCGATCCTTCTTCCTGCCGCCGGGGTGTCCGGAGGGGCGGCTGCCCCCAGCAAGCCCCTCCGGCGCGGCAAGACGGGCGAGTGCCGCGAAAAAAAAGTAACCCCCGTCAGCCGGTGCGAGGTGTGTGTCGGCACCTCGGCGACCGGCACTTCTGAGCTAGGCCGTTGAAACCTTGCGCGTAACACGCTCCAAATTGTCTTTTAACAAGTCCCACTTGTCACGAAATTGCGATAGCTCCTTCGGCCAAATAGCGCAGTGCAGCGAAAGCGGGTTCTTGGGGCGTCGTCTTCCCTTGTAGCGTCTGGCAAAATGGTCCTGAAGTTCTCTAATAGGAAATATATAGAACTCGTCCTTCCCAAAGCCTTTGAGCAATACGAAGATGCACAACAGTTCCGGATTAGGCAGTGGTACTTTGCCCATTATCCTCTGCTCGCCGTCAACAATCTTGATCCGAAGGAACTTGTCAGCGCTAAACTGCCACGACGGACCATTGATTGCCTTTACTTGGATCGGGATCGCGTAGCTACGAACGTCCGCGACCAAAAGATCAAACATTGGGATGTTTCCTGCAAACGGTGTGGCCACATAACCCCGTCGCCCAAGTTCGCTAGCTACAAGATGCTCACCAATCTGGGCGAGTAATACCAGCCTTCAAAGAGATTGACCGATGATGATCCAATCACGTTGTGCGATTGAGGTGATGCGGCCGGTCTCTGCGAGAAGTTTTCGCCAGGCGTCCTGGCAGGCGTCGAGAATGGCGGTGTAGTCCGCGAACACACGGTTGGCGAGATAAGTCTGGCGCAGATACTGCCAGATGTTCTCCGCCGCGTTAAGTTCGGGGCATGCTGGTGGCAGCGGGACAAGGGTGAGATTGCTGGGTGGGTTGAGCTTGCGCGTGGTGTGCCAGCCGGCCTTATCGAGAATGAGCAGCGCATGCGCCGATGGCGCGACGGCGCGGCCGATCGCCTCGAGATGCGCCTGCATGGCCTCGGTGTCTGCCTGCGGCATGATGAGGGCAACGCCGGTGTCGCGGCTCGGGCAGACGGCGCCGAATACATAGGCGTTCTCGTAGCGCTGATCTTTGGGCTGGCGTGGGCGCGATCCTTTCCTGGCCCACTGATAGACGAGACTGTTCTTCTGGCCGACCCGCATTTCGTCCTGGAACCACACTTCGATCGGCGTCCCCGGGGCGAGCGTGCTTACGATCTGCGCGACCTGCGTCGGAAAGTTTTTTTAAAAGCTGCGATCGCCTCCGGATTCTGGACGGGGTGCTGTGGTCGGGCGCTGATGTGCGAGAAGCCGAGCTTCTTCAGAACCCGCCCCAAGCTCACTTCCGACAGATCGACGCCGAAGCGCTGCCCCAGAACACGCTTCAGATCGATGCAACGCCAGCGCACGACTCCATCCGTCGCCGGGTCGGGTCCGGTCTCGACCAGCTGCTTGAGCACTTCTTTCTGCTTCTCGGAGAGTTTCGACGGCCGCCCGGGCGGCTTGATGTCGATCAGTCCCTCAGGGCCGTACTCGTTAACGCGGTGCACCCAGTCTCGCAGCGTCTGCCGGTCCATGCCGCCGATCCGCGCCGCCTCGGAGCGGTTCATCCCGTCATGAACTGCCGCCAGCGCCAACAGCCGACGGGCTTGCGCGCCGTCCTTGGCCTTTGCTGCAAAGCGCCGCAGCTCATCCGCCCCAAAATCCTGCCGCAGCCTGACCGCCCCACCCATCGCCGATCTCCCGAATCAATTCGGTCAGGCAAAAGAGAATCACAGCGGCGGTCGCTTTACAAAACAGAGTCAGCACTTTTGAAGGCTGGTATAAGCTGCATGTCACGTCCGGTTGCCATGGGAACCCCTTTCTGTACGAAAGGACAATGCATGAGGAAATCGAATCCGCGCAGGCCGCTACTGGATATGCCACCTAGGTGTTCGGCGGCGATGCAAAGCGGTCGCGCTCATGAAAAATTCGGAATTCTTGTATTTGGGCAGGGGTCAGCTCAGCGTCCGAACCAAAAAAACCAAAATGGTGCAATAACCGATTTGTCTCTCCACCTTGCAACCTCGTGACGCCATCCGAACCGCCATCCATTATGGCCGCGTCCCGAGGGCCTTCCTTGTTGTATAGTTCAAGAAGAGTATCAAAAAGTTTGCGTGCGCCCGCGTCGTCCAATTTAAATTCGGCCGTCATATAGCCGACAAAAAACCTCTCCATGAGACCGCGACCGAGTTTTTGGCGCAGTTGTAGACCTAGGATAGTCGTTACGGCATCGAACATACCAAATGCATAACGTACAAAGTAGGTGTCCGCGAGAAAATCGCCTCTTTGCTTTCCATCAAAAAACATAAGCAAATCTAATTGAAGATTGATGGCTTCGCAGACTTTTGCGAACCCCTCACTTAACTCATTCGCGGCACTTTCTACTGTCCGCCGGTGCTTCGATTTAAATATTCCGAACAAGTCCCTTGCCCCCGTTCGCCGCGAGACCGGGCATTTGAACCGTTTGTCAAAGGTTAGCGCCACAATGAAAATCAAGCAGCGCAAGATCAAGGATTGGCTGAAACATCACGGTCCCTCCGACACGGACTTGATGCTACCGCAAGCCTAGTTCAATCATGCTATCGCCGCTATAGCCGCTAGGATGAAGCAGCAGATGAAACAGCCAACCAAAAATGATTTCACAGTCGATGTTCTAGAGAGCGGAGGCGGCGTAACAGTTTTGTTCAAACCGACGCAAAGCTATTATACCTTCAGCCGCCTTGCCGATCAAAAAGATGGCCCCTTGTCGCCAGAGCCAAATGTTCGTCATGCTGGACCCTCTGGCGACACCGGCGATTACCGATCAGACGAAGTTCTAGCGATGGCCCGTTCATTGGCCTTAGATGCAGCGTAGGGCGCTCGTTAGCCTCGTCGCTCTCAGCGAAGCTCGTTGACAAGCACCTTGCCGCCACGGTGCATTGCGTTGACGACGAGATTTTCGAATGGCTGCAGCGTCGTGAGCAATGCCGGCGCCAGCCACGCCGTAGCAATCCGGGAGGCGACTATCCTGTAGTTGGCTGTCGGCGTATAAGTATCTCCCATGAGTTGGGATGCGGAAGACGTAGCGCTGCTCAAAATGCTCTGGGCCGTAGGACAGAGCGCCGCGCAGATCGCGCGCCATCTCGGGTATAGCCGTAACGCGGTCTGCGCCAAGCTGACTCGTTTGGGCCTGAAGCGCGGGCACAAGCCGCCAACAGCAAAACCCAAGATAAGGCCGGTGCCGAAGCAAAGGCCGGCATTGTTGGCTACCTGTGCCCGCCCGGTGGCAAAGATGGTGTCGCGGAAGACAGTAGTGAGGCAGCCTAAGGAATTCAGCAAGCGCCAGCTTTACGCCATGCTAGCTGAAGCGGTCAGGAATACGGGCTAACGGGCTCACAGCGACATCGTTGCAGCGGGCGCACAACCCACTGTCTCATCCCCTCGAGCACCCGTTCCGTAAGCCAATGAAACACCGCGTCCGGAACGGATAAGCCGCCATTCGTACGCGCGAATCTGTCGAAGTGTTTCGCTGTCTCATGTATCGAATCGCTGTTCCACTAAAGGCATTTGAGGGCTGGCATAACGCGCGCGCTTCGCCTGCACCGCAAATTCTACTTCCCGCTCTCGGCCGGCAGTTTGATCGGAACGTGTCGCGAAGTGCTTACCACCTTGCTCGGTGTAGGCCCCATTCAGCCCTAAGAGTCCCGCTGCACGCTGGCGGTGGTCTCCGTCGGGAAGATGCGCTCGTATATCGCGCGGGCCTCTCGAATTAGACGCGCCCGTTCGAGGTCGCGCTTCGGTGCTGACCTCTTGTTCCGACTACCATACGGATAGAGCTAGGCGGAAATTGTTTGCGACGGAAATTAGGCGACATTCGTGCCATATTGAAGGCCATGACTGATCAGAGACCCCGGCCGACATTCACGCCTCGACCAGTGAGAGACGAATGGTATATCCATGTCGAGTGGCCAGATGGTCGGTTCGAGCACATCCAACATTTCCAATCAGAGTCGGAAGCCCAACATTGGATCGTCGAAAAGTCTGAGAGATGGCTCAGGGTGCGGGGCTTCATCCTATGAGAACTTCGGGTCCGGACGGCCACAGCCTCGCGCACATGCTCCGAGCTGCGAGCCGGGCCATCCATGGGGAGGTTGCTCGACAACGGCGCAAAAATGTTCCAATCTGGGGCGGTTTCCTAAACCATGAGCATGGCGTGAGACGGAGCATTCTAATCACCCTGATGGCAGTCGCCTGCCTCTCGATCGCGGCCTGCCAGGATCAGGGCAACAAACAATCCGGGGGAGAGACTCGGCGTCAGGAGCAAAGCGGCAAGGCCTCCGCAGGAGAAACTCGCGGCACGGGACCTGTTCGGACGGCGTGCCAGGCCGAGACGGAGAAGTTCTGCCCTGGAGAAGAGCAAGCGGGCCGCTGCTTGCGGAACCGCAGCCCGGACGAACTGTCGGAGACTTGCAGGGCAGCCTTGGCCAACCGGGGTTCACGGTAACTCAACTTGCGTCGCGGTCCCGGCGACAATCCATCACGGTGTGCATTTCGTGCGTGATATGCCGGTGCCGACACGCGGCGTCGAGTCGATGCTGATGCGCGAAAGCCTGCTCGATAAGCAGGTGATGTCCTCGACCGAAACCCCCGTCGTGCCGATGCTGCCGTTCTGCCACGTCGTGAAGGTCGGCGGACGCTCGATCATCGATAACGGCAGGAAGTCCGTGTACCCGCTGGTGGACGCGCTGATCGGGTGTCTCCGCAACTTTAAGCTGGTGATCGGCACCGGCGGAGGCGTGCGCGGCCGCCACGTGACTTCGGTCGGGATGGATCTCGGCATGCCCACGGGCGTGTTGGCCCAACTGCGCATTATCGACGCGCTCGGCAATGCGCACCTCCTCGGCACCCTGCTGGCGCCGCACGGCGTGGTCGCCATCCCGCCCGAAATCCTCGGTCACATGCTGCCGTTCTTCATCAAGTCCGCACCGGGCGTGATCTGCAATGGCGATCCGCCGTTCTCGATCTGGGAGCATACGCCCCGGATGGGACGCATCCCGCCCCACCGCACCGATGCGGGCACCTTCCTCCTGGCCGAGTGCTACGGCTGCGCGACCCATACGCTGATAAAGGACGTGGACGGGCTCTACGATGCTGACCCGAAGGTCCACCCGGACGCCAATTTCATCAGCGAGATTACCGTGTCCGAGCTGAGGGCACGCAACCTGCCGACGCTACCTTTCGACCGGGTCATCATCGATCTCCTCGCCAACGCCCGGCAAGTGAAGCAATTCCAAATCATCAACGGCCTGAGGCCCGAGCTTCTGGAACCGGCGCTTCGCGGCGAGCATGTCGGCACCATCGTCCGCAAGAGTCAGTTTGGAACCTGGGCCCGAGCCCGGCGTTGATAGGTCGCCGCAGATGTAGTCACGGGCGTCGCGGATCTATAGGCAGCGAGCCAAAGAGGTTCGCCAAACGACAATTGGATTGGCTACGTCCCTCCAACGAAAGGAACATTCATGCGCAAGATCCTGTTGGCGTTCGCGGCAGCAGCCGTGATGCTGTTTGTCTGTATTCTGGCGGACAGCTCATCGCAAGCCACGCCGATCATGACCGCGGGACAGTCTCACAGTGCCGTCAATCTCATTGGAGTTATCGATCAGGTGCGCTTGGTCTGCCGCCGGGAAACCCGTTGTGGACCTATGGGGCGCTGTCGCTCGTTTCGAGTTTGCGAGGACGTGTACGGCCCAGGTTCAGGTGCCGGTACCGGCATTCCAGGTTCCGGCATGGGCCCAGGTAGCGGTTACGGCTGTACTCGCTGTGGCCCCGCGGGGCGTTGCTGGTCTGTTTGCTAAAGCATGATGATTTTAGGTTGGTACATAGCCTGAGTTTCGGAATAGTTGGTGCATTCCTGGGGCGTGAATGCTCCGAGGATTTCGCCGATCGCCGCGCCGATGGTTTCGACTTGTCGCGCACCGGCTTTTCGCAACAGATGCTTGAGCTTGGCGCAGACTTGTTCGATGGAGTTCAGGTCGGGCGAGTATTTCGGCAGGAAGAAGAGCTTGGCGCCGGCCGAGCGGATGAGCTGGCGCACCGCTTTGCCCTTATGACTGCCGAGATTGTCCATGATGACGATGTCGCCTTCGCGCAGCGTGGGCACGAGGAGCTTCTCGACGTATGCTCGAAAGCTTTCGCCATCGATCGGCCCCTCAAGAAGCCACGGAGCGTCGATGCGGTCGTGGCGCAACGCGGCCAGGAACGTCGTGGTCTTCCAGCGGCGGTGCGGGACCTTGGCCCTGAGTCTGATGCCGAGTGGCGCCCATCCTCGCAGCGGCGCCATATTGGTCTTGGTCCAGGTCTCGTCGATGAAGACCAGACGCTCAGGCTCGATCTTGTTCTGATGCTTGGCCCACTGCACCCGCCGTCGGGCGACGTCGGGACGATCGCGCTCCCCAGCCACCACGGTTTTTTTGAAGCTCAGCTTCTCGGCGTGCACGAAGCTCCAGACCGTTCGGTAATTAACCTTGAGACCGCGCTCGGCAAGTTCGACCAACCAGCCCGCGCAAGGTGAAGTCCTTCTCCTTCGTCCGTTCCAGCAACCAGGCACGATGCTCGCCCGCAATCGCCTTCGGCTTGTGCCCGCCCATCTGTCCCGCGCAACGCTACCAGTCTGTCTGAAGCGCCGCACCCAGAGAATGGCCGTGTTAACGCCCACGCCGAATTGCGCCGCTGCCCGGTGGCAGGACATGCCGCCTGTCTCAACCGCTGCGACTACCCGCTCGCGAAGATCGATGGAATAAGGTTTGCCCATCCATGCTGGCCTCCATCCCAGCCAGCATGTTGAATCAGAACCGACCTGATTTGGGAATCCCAAATCGATTCAGCCTAAAATCATTCCGCTCTAGTTTGAATTTTCCCTTAAAACATGAGTTTATTGTGCTGTTAAGCTAAGTATCGTGACCCGATACGCAAAGCAGATTATGAGCTACGCACGACGGCGTCTGCGCTGATCGTGACGTCGATTGGTTGTTGGCGATATCAGGCTTCACTGTGTTGTTCCAGTCAATCTCGACGCTCATGATAAGGTTTGGAGCACGTGAAATGGAAAGCGAGTTATTTGGCTAATGGGATGATCAATCCGAACACAAGCCTAATAGAAGGGAAAACAAAGAACGAAGAGAAGAATCCTTAAAGATGTGCGTTTACACTGGAGCGCACGTCTTTTGGATCTGACATCTTAAGTTTGCCCCCAAAAGTTCGTATTACCGCCCCCATAGGCCCATTCGCGCCACGCTGCCTCCGTCGAAACGGTGCCGCCCGGAATTGTTGGTGGGTGGCCGGCGCTGATGGCGTGCTTACGCGCGTTCTCCAGTTGTGCAATTTTCTGCAGCAGTTGCTGGCGGGTCAGTTTGGTTTCGGTTGTCACAGTGATGATCCTTTCGTTGTTGTCATGGTCCGTATCGCAATGAATGATCGAAAGCGGTGTCGGTCATGAGATTTAAAATCTTTCCCTAGGCGTCCTTGGCCACAAGTCGCCACCGCCGTTGTTGATCCATTCGTAGTAAGCTGTCGTGCTATTGGTCCCCGGGGTTGCCGGCGCGGGAGGGACACTTGGTTGCTTGGCGCGCTCCTTGGCAGCACGGGCCGCTTCTGGGTCCGCAGCTCCCACGCTGTCACCGCCGCCGGGTCCAGCGACGATACCTGTTCTGGTGTCGTATGAGATCAACGGAATTACTTCTTCGTAGACCGTCATAGCGGCGTGCGCAGCCATGCCGAGCGCAACGATGACATCGATCTTGTGCGACTGTTTTTCCTTGGCGATGCGCCAGCCGCGAACCGTCTCGATGGCAATCGCACGCGATGCCGACAACCGCATGGCGGCATCGGGATAGAGAACAAGATTGCGACCCTCGATCAGCTCGTACAGGTTCTGCGATGTAATGGTCAGATTCGGGCTGGTCTGCGGGAATTCCCGGATCGGCAAGCCTCGTTTCTGCAAGCGCTGCGCCGTGGCCTGCATCTGATATGGATCAAACAAAATTTTGCGCACCGCGAAGCGCCCGCACAGTTCAATCAGCGTCTCCTCGATGGCGGCTTCGAAATCGAGCGGCTCGGCTGGCGTCGGCTGGAACACGCGATGCGTCACCAGCCGCACACGCTGCTGATCGATCGGCGTGACGGCGACGATGGCAGTAGAGTCGTGCTTCACCGAAGCATCGACGCCAATGAATACCGGCAGGTTCTTGTCGGCAAACACCGGGGTTGCAACAGGATCGACGCAGGCGTCCCACTTCACGATATCGACGAAACTGCTTTCGCTGGTGACAAAGCGATTCTCGATCATGCGCAGGAACTGGCCCGGGCGCAGACTGCGGCGCATCTCGGCGAGCCACGCCTCGGTCTGCCACGGTGCGATGGGATCGTGGTGCCACGCCAGCAATATGCCGTCGCCCGCGTGCAGGCTGGGTGCGACCTCGGGCTGCGCCATGCCGCGCTTGTAGAGTTCTTCGAGCAATATGGATTCACCGCTGAAGCCCGCGTAAGTGACGGTCAGTCGGCATGTGATCTTGCGCGTCGGCGGCGGCACCATCTCATCCCACAATCGACGGGAGTTCTCGCTGACGTAGCCCCACAGCTCATCGAAGACGCTAATCGTCGGGTTGGCGCCGGCCATGCCGGCGTAGTCGCTGGCAACGGCGCTGATCGTTGCGCTGTGAAATGCGGGAAACACGATACGGTCGGCAGTAATCTTAGCCTCGCGCTTCAGCAGCGGCGATGCCTCAACGATGCGCTTGATTGCCTGAAACACACGTGACTGCGCCTGTTCGAAGTCATTCGCCAACGTATAGCCTTCGGCGAAGTGTTCACCAAACAGCAGCACGGTAGTGAGCATGTGTAGCGCGGCAAAGCCGGTCTTGCCGGATTTCTTCGGCGCAGCGTAGCACTGCTCCGGGTAGCGCAGATGACCGTCATCGCCAATCTGAAAGGCGTGCGCGAGAAACTGCTTTTCGGCGTCGAGTAGTTTGAACGGCTTGCCGGTCTCGGGATCGTGCAACACCGATTCGATGAAGTGCGCCGGATCGGCTTTCCAGCGATCGATCGCGCGAGTGCGCTTCATGGTGAGGCCTCGTCGGTTTCCTCGACTTCTTCGATTTCCCCATCCATGACGTCACGCAGCGTCATGATATCGCGCGCGACACGCCGCATTCCGAGGCGCGAAGCGACGCGCACCATCGTCGAGATCGCCTGGCTGTGGGCGAGGATGTCGACCTTGTCGCCCCTGAGCAGATGGGCGTTAAGCATGTGCACATGCACGGCGACGCCGGCAAAAGCCTCGACCAGGCTCTTTTGAACGGTCGAAAGCAAATCCACACCTCCGAGATCCTCGGATATGCCTTTGGCGACGGCGACGAAGTGTTTACGAGCGTGGGTACGGCCATCTAAGGCAGCGCAACTGAGCAAGCGCACCTTGAACGCCCGCGATTTGCGCGGCGGCCCTTGACCTGGGCGCGCCCGAGGTTTCTTGGCCGCGACACCGACAAGTGGCCCGTGACCCACGGGCGCCCGAGGCTTCTTCCTTCTGAGGGGTAGCAAGGTGGTCATCCGTGGCGGCGTGCGACGGTATTTCGATACGCGCCGAAGGCTCACCGGATGAGGTTTTGGCAGCCATCAAGCGCCTCTAAGTGTTGACACTGAGCTGACATAACTGTTCATGAATTGCACTAATGTCAATGATATCGATACTTTAAGGCCATACGACCCCGTCATTAGAAATGACTTTCCGACCTCTTTTGGCTGCACAAGGCCTTGGAATACTTGCATATTTCGCCGGTGCCCCGGTAGTTGATTTTCAGAAAGTTGGCGCATTGGAATACCTGAAGAATTTTGCGGGTTCCGCCGCGGCGGATTGGGCAATCGGAGGGCGCCTCCGGTTTCCGGCAGCCCTCCGATTTTTACATGACGAAATAAAATTTCGCGCCATTCGCGCCAAAATTTCGCGCCAAAATTTCGCGCCGCCCCAGCGGAATGCCAATGCCAATGCCAATGTCAACGGGGGCCCCCCGCACAACCGATGTCAACAACGGTTGTAGGGGCCCCATGGTTGTCGACATTCTCCGGTTGGCAGGCCGTTGGCAGGGTCGTTGGCATCCGTTGGCATCGGTTCCCTTGTCCTCGCCGTGGGGGCCAGTTTTCAAGCATGAGCGCCGCCCTCGACCACTGCCAAGTGGCCGCGACTCCGCTTGCCCGAGCTGCTGACGGACATGCGGTTCTCGATCAGCTTGTCGCGCAGCAGCCGTTCCATCGCCGCGGTGAAATCCCGCGCGGTCAGCCCAGTGGCCTCCGGCTGCCGGGCGAAGGCGGTCGGCGCATAGTTGCTCGGGTTGACCTTGGCGCTCACCGTCCGGTTCTGTTCGGTCCAGCGCCGCAGCAGCGCGATGAAAACCCGGTCCGCCTTGGCGGCGCGCTCGACGGCACCCATCGAATGCACGCCGTCAACCGGCAGGAACATCCCGTGCTGCCAGCGCACGAAGCTCGAGGCGACCGGCGGCCCGTACTGGTTTTTATGGAACTTGATCTCGCGGACCCGGTTCTCGGCCACGTCGCTCTCGTCCTCGCCGTTGACCTTGACCTTCTTCATCACCGCCCGCGCCCGGACGGCATTGTGCCATTGCGTGGTCCCGCTGAGGCCCTCATGGCTCGCCACATTGCTGGTGACGCCGGTCATGCTGGGATGCGTGACCAGGGCGACGGACCCGCCGGTCACCAGGGCGATGCGCGTCAACAGCTTGGCGAACTGTTGCACCTCCGAGCGGTTGTTCTCATTGCCGGCGAAGGTGTTGGACGTCGAGGCGATGCCGATCAGGACGGGCTTGGTGTCGCCGGCCAGCTCATAGAGCCAGTCATAGGCTGCGGTCGGCTCGACGATGCCGTTGCGGCCGGTGGCGGCGAGAATGCTGTCGTGCTCGATCATCGAGCACATCCGCAAGCCCGCGGCGGCAAGGTCCTTGAACGAGGCGCCATAATGCTCGGCGATCGCGGCGAGCCGCCAGTGCAGGATCTCCTCGGCGTCCTCGCATTCGAGATAGATGGCCGGCCCCTGCCGCACCGTGCAGCCGAGCCAGGTGGCGCCCAGGCTATGCGCCGCGCACAGCTGCTGCAGCATGATCGACTTGCCCTCGCCACCCTCGCCCGAGAACAGGAAGACCTGCCGGGCCGGGATGCGGTCGGGCACAGTGTATTCCGGCCGCGGCACCGGCTTGCCGTCCCATTCGCCGATCGGCGCCATGCGGGGCTTGCTGTAGAAGGGCCGCGCCGCCTCGATCCAGGCCCGCAGATCCTTGGCCCCGTGCCCTTGCTCGATCCAATCGGTGAGGTCGCCGTGCTCGGGCAGCTCGCGGAAGCCGACGATCCGGATCTCGGGCACGATGCCGCGCAGCGCGTTGGCCACCTCGATGGCGTGGGCCTGCCCGGTCTTGTCATTGTCCTCCATGATCGCGACGCGCGGCCGGCCGGCGAACCACGTATTCAGCTCGGGGACCCAGGCGCCCTTCTTCTCGCCCTCAGGATTGCATGTCGCGACGAAGCCGAGGGCCGCGGCGCTGTTGGCATCCTTCTCGCCGGCGCAGATCAGTACCCACCTGTCACGTTTCGCCTTGATCAGCTCGGGCAGCCTGTAGGGAATCCGGAGGCCTGCCGGCGCGCCCTTTTCCCACTTGGCTCCGTTCAGGTGATACTGCGGAAACTGCTTGGTCGACGTCCGCTTGACGCCGAGGTACGGCGACCCGTCGGCGTGTTTATAGACGTAGAAGGCGACCTGGCGGCCGGTGTCGCGCTCGCCGTGGCCGGTGCCCGTCGGGCCGTCGGAGTCCCCGGGGTACACGTCGCCCGGGTCGTCATCGGCGTTGGCGTCGTTGCCAGTGGGTTCGGCCAGGCCCTCGGCGCGCGCAGGCTCGGGCGTGTCGGCGTCCGGGGTGGCCACAGGATCGGCGGCCTGGCGGGTGTCCAGCGCGTCCAGTGTCACGGCGATGGCGTCAAGCGGCACGTCCAGCGCGACCGTGTCATCGAGCAGCACCAGCTGGAGCGAAAGCCGGGCCTGCTCGGCGTTCTCGATCAGCGCCTGCCGCACCTTCGGCTGCCCGATCTCGCCGGCGCGCCCGAGCAGGGTTTCGAGATCACCATAGGTGCGGATCAGCTGCGCAGCGGTCTTGACGCCGATCCCGGGCACGCCGGGAACGTTGTCGGTGGCATCGCCGGCCAGCGCCTGGACGTCGGCCACCCGCTCCGGCGGCACGCCGAACTTTTCGGTCACCTCGGCGATGCCGATGCGGCGTTCCTTCATGGGCTCGTACATGGTGACGCGGTCGGTCACCAGCTGCATCAGGTCCTTGTCGGAGGCGACGATGGTCACAGCGCCGCTGGCCTGGCGCGTGTAGGTCGCGATCACATCGTCGGCCTCGACGCCGGCCTGCTCGATGCAGGGCAGACCGAGCGCGCGCACCACCTCGCGCATCCGCGGCAGCTGTGAACTCAGCTCCTCGGGCACCGGCGGCCGGTTCGCCTTGTACTCGGGATAGATATCGTTGCGGAACGTGGGCCCCGGCGCGTCGAAGATGACGGCGAGATGGGTTGGCGCGGATGCACCCGCCCCTAGCTCGCGCAGCGTCTTCTGCAGCATGCGGCGGAAGAGCGGCGCGGCCTCGCGGTGCGCCACGTGATATGCGCGATGAATGTAGGTGGACCCGTCGACCAGGACGACGTGCTCGGCGCTGGGCAGGTCTACAAGACTGATGTCTGGACCATCCTCGCCAGGCGATTCCGGAGGGGCTTCAGCGGTGCCGTCAGGCTCGGGCATGTCGGTCGCGACCCAGGGCGGCGCCTCATCGTCAGCGTCACTACCTTGGATTGAAGTGGCTGCATCGTCGACCGCGTCGCCAGCATCATCTGAGGTTGCAAGGGTGATGTCGTCGGCATCGGTCTCGACCGAGGCGGCATCGTCGACCGAGATAGGACTGATGGCTGAAGCATCACCGACCGCGGCCGGCCTGCTGTAGCGCTGCCCCTCGCGCACCTTCGCGGCGATCGGCAGGCCCTCGGCCCAGGCCACCGCCGCGACCAGCAGGCGGTGGAATTCGTCGAGACTGCCGGCACCGTCCGGCACCTCGGCGATGATTTCGTCATGCACCGTCAACACGCACGCATAGCCGGCGGCCTCCAGCCGCATCATCGCCGCGGCCATCAGATCGCGCGCGATGGCCTGCACGATGTTCTCGGTCCAGAGGCCGCCGTAGGCGCCGAGGCCATAATGACAATCGCTCCACTTGCCGAGCGCGGTGTCCTTGAAGATCACGCAAGGTTTGCCGAACTTGCTCTTGCCAATCCGCGGGAACGGATACCGGACGATGCGGCCCGACGGCAGCTTCAGCTTGAGGAAATCATCGGCGCACTGAAAGCGGAGTCCGTGGCCGCTCTGCACTTTGCCCGGCGTCCGCACCGCCTCGATCGCGGCGCCGTCGACGGCGTACCAGAAGGCCATCGTGCGCGGGTGCAGCTGCCGCCACGTGGCTTTAAACTGCTCGCGCTCGGCATCCGTCGAGGGGTCGCCCTCATAGGTCGTGCCGGCGTAGGCCGCGATGCCGCCCATGTATCCAAATGCGAGGTCGACGAACTTGCCATGGCGCGCCGTCTCATCCGGCATTCCGCAGGCCTTGCCGAGGATGAAGTAGGGCTCGTCACGTGGATCGCCAGTCGCGTCGAATGTCCGCCACTGGTCGAGCTTGGTCGTCTCGCCCGCGATCCACGCCAACACTCGCGACTCGACGCCACTGAAGTCGCCGATCAGGAAGCGGTGGCCAGGCGCCGCGCAGATCGCGCCACGTGCCGCATCGGCGATGGCCCCGAGCGGCTGCGGGTATCGACCAAAAGATCGCTGGCCATGATCGCCGCGACCTTTGCGTCGACGTCGCCAGGGTCGCGGGTGAAGTTTTGCACCTGGACACCGCGGGCCGCCCAGCGTCCGGTACCGGCGCCATGATACTGAAGCGTGCCGCGGATGCGGCCATCGGCGCCGCGGTGCGCGAGCATGGTGTCAACCTTGGTGTCGAAAGCGGCGTCGCGCCGCAGCTCGATGGCGCGGCGGGCCACAGCGTCAAGATCCCTGCGGCGCAGCGCAGCCTTGAGCGTGTCCTTCTGCATGTCCTTGACGTCGCAGCCGCGGCCGGCCAGCCACGCCTGCAGTGCGCCCACCTGGTCGGTGCTCGTCACCACGCCGTCGGTGATGCGCGCCAGCTCATCTTGCATTGCCCGGTCGACGGTGGCGGCGATGCGCGAGGCGGCATCGAGCAATGCGCCGTCGACGTGGAAGCCGCGGGCGTTGATCGCGGCGTCGAGCACCCATAGGCTTTGCTCGGCATCGCTCAACGGCGGCAGGCGATGGTGCAGCTCGCGCTCGACTTCGACGTCGCGCTTGCAGTACGCGCCGAGCCGCACGAGCTTCTCGGGCTCGTCATTCCAGTGGAGGACGTTCGGGTCCTCGCCTTTGCGAGGTTTCCGAGGCTTCGCCATCTTCAGCATCAAGCGGTGGCCTTCGGCGTCCTTTCGGAACTCCAAGCTGAGCGCGTCGGCGACTTTCTCCAGCTT
>WNFG01001552.1_pt1 | contig 19530 bp, 16 predicted proteins | sample 5400431 | NCBI WGS metagenome assembly WNFG01 (sample SAMN13153346, study PRJNA577476) | soil metagenome | isolation source: 120 cm saprolite under Douglas fir tree site 2 hole 3 replicate 2 | place: USA:California | collected 2015-04-18 | reverse complement strand
TCTCATCGAGCGGCTGCCGAATTTGAAGCTCATCGCATCCACGGGCGCCCGAAATGCCGCCGTCGATCTCGAGGCCGCTCGTCACCGTCACGTTGATGTTGTCCATACGGGTTATTCTTCGACCCCGACGATTGAGTTCACCTGGGCCATGATCTTGGCGGTCGCTCGACAGATTACCATCGAGAGCGCTTCGTTGCGCAGCGGCGGCTGGCAAAGAGGCGTAGGGAGTGATCTCAGAGGAAAAACCCTCGCGGTACTTGGACTAGGAAACGTCGGGGGGCCGGTTGCGGCAATCGGGAAAGCCTTCGGCATGCGTGTCATCGCCTGGAGTCCGAATCTGACGAGAGAAAGAGCCGAGTCCTCAGGGGCACAGTTGGTGTCAAAAACCGATCTGTTTCGGGAGGCTGATTTTCTCTCGCGGACCGCTGATCGAAGAGACGTCTTTGATCAAGGCGCTCGAAGACAAAAAGATTGCTGGTTTTGCAGTCGATGTATTCGAGCAGGAACCGCTTCCCGTCAATCACCCTTTTCGTCGGCTCACAAACGTATTGGCAACTCCTCACATCGGTTTCGGATCGCAGTCCTTATACGAGACCTTCTATCGGGACTCCGTCAAGAATATCACGAACTGGATACTGCACAGCAAAGGGAGAGATCCAAGATGAAGAGTGTCTCGTTTTTCGGGCTCGCATTGGTTGTCGCCCTGCCATCATTCGCAAGAGACCACCAGGCATTTTCATTGAAGGTGTTCACGTCCCCAGACGACCAATTCTGGGCGAACTCGACGATCATCGAGGGAGCCCACGAGGTGATGTTGGTGGATGCGCAGTTGACAAAAACCAGTGCTGAAAAAGTGTTGCAGCAAATAAAAGACACCAAGAAGCCACTATCTCTGATTTACCTCACACATGAGCATGCCGACCATTTCCTTGGTCTCGAGGTCTTCAGGGATGCTTATCCTGGCGCGAGAATCATCGCGAACTCTGCCGTAGTGGATCGAATCAACAAAGTCTACCAAGAGAAGATCGATAAATGGGAAAAGATTTTAGGATCAGGCGCGACCTCCCATGTCGTTGCGATCAGCAAATACGACGCTGGTTTCGTAGAGTTTGAGAGCTCCAGGATTGAGATCCTCAAGAAGGTCCAGGGAGACACGGACGAAAACACCATGCTCTGGTTTCCCGAGCAGAGAACTCTCATTGCCGGTGATACCGTGTTCAACGACATGCATGTCTACACAGCAGAGACCGACAGCAATGCGAGAAAGAACTGGTCGAGCACGCTCAAGAAGATCAGGGAACTCAAACCTTCGGTTGTCATTCCAGGACATAGCAAGGTCGGAGCCCCCCTCGACGCAACCACCGCCTTGGACTTCACGGAAAGATATTTGCTCGTGTTTGAAGAAGAACTCAAGAAAGCCAAAGGCCCGGAGAGCCTGGTCAAGGCCATGAAAGATGACTTTCCGTCTGCCGATTTGATCTTGGCCCTCGAACGGGGCGCAAAAGCGAACGTCAAGCACTGAGTGACAGGTCGGTCACTTGATTGACCCTTTCGCTTTGGCATTGTCATCGCGGATTTGCCAGTATCGGCGGCATGGGCCGGATCTTTGGCAGCGTCAGCGCCGCGAGCGCCGTGCTCGGCGTCGTCGCGATGGTCTCTCGCGCCGAAGCGCCTCGTTGCCCCGTGACCGAGCTTGATGCCGAGGCCTCCCCGCTCTCCCGGCAATTCGACCGGGATGCGGAGAGACAGCGGGTCCTCGTCTTCGTTCCCCCTGGCTGAGACGGGTGTTTGCGCGGGGTCGCCGCGGCGCACGATCGACTCGTCTCGCTCGGCCGCGCAGCCCGGTTGTACGTCGTCTGGTTCCCGCTCTACCGGGCCAGGATCCCGCGCTCGCCGTGCGAAGCGCCGCCGACCTGTGTGACGAAAGCACCGTTCATTACCGCGACGCCGCCCAACGACTGTCGGCAATGATCGCCGACGCGATCCGGGCCCCGGCGCAGGATCTCTCGCATGCAATCGTCTCCTACGACGCGGGCGTAAATTGGTCCTCGCCCGCGCCTCGACCATCCTCCTGGCACTGATCGAAACCCAAACCCAAACCCAAACCCAAACCAGAACTAGAACGAGAACGAGAACCAAAACGCAACGCACCGCGTAGGTCCGCACCGCCCGCCCTCGTGCTAAAACTCGCCGCGGAGGTGCCCTATGCCGAGCAAAGCCAAGCCGGTCCCGGACGGCTACCACACCATTACCCCCTACCTGAACATCGCCAACGCCGGGCGCGCCGTCGAGTTCATGAAGAAGGCCTTCGGCGCCGAAGAGTCGTACCGGATGAACACGCCCGACGGAAGGGTGGCCCACGCCGAGATGCGTATCGGCGACTCGCTGGTCATGGTGGGCGAGGCGATCGAGATGCCTTCGCAACCCGGTTCGCTCATGCTCTACGTCGAGGACGTGGACGCGCTGTTCAAGCGCGCCACCGCGGCGGGAGCGATGGTGCGCCAGCCCCCGACCGACATGTTCTACGGCGACCGCAGTTGCAGACTCACCGATCCTTGCGGGAACAACTGGGCCATCGCCACGCATATCGAAGACGTCCCGCCCGCCGAGCTGGAGACGCGCGCCGCCGAGTGGATGAAGCAGAAAAAGTAGTCGGAGACGAAGACGCGAACCTCGTGGCCGGCGCGGACGAGGCGCAGGGAGCGGTCGCCTCGCCGATCCCAGAATGCGCACGCCGTGACTGTCTGAAAAATCGACCGCCTGACACTTGCTCGCAAAGCCCGGGTGCACCGCGTGCTCACCGCCGGCGCGTGAGCCCTGCTGCGCAACGTCACGTTCTGGGGCAGAATCCCGCTCCTCATGCATCCATCACGTGGGAAACCGTGAAAACCGTCTTCTTGCTCGCGCTCTGTGGCTGCGCTTCCTTGGTGGAGGGACGCATCGATTCGCAGGTCGCTCCCTCGCCGGCCGCACAGGTCCGCGAGCCGGTCACCGCGCCGCCGCCGCCCGCGCCCGACGCCGAGCTGCTGGCGCGGCTGGAGAAGGGCGGCACCGTTTCGCTGGCGCAGCTCATCGACTTCGCCCTGCGCACCAGCCCCACGACGCGCGCCACCTGGTTCGACGCGCGCGGCGCGGCGGCCGGGCTGGGATCGAAGCGCTCGGCGTATTATCCGCAGATCGAGCTGGACGGAAACCTCGGCGCCACGCACCAGACGCTGGGTCTCACCGGCCTGAAATTCGACTACAAGAATTGGGGCCCCTCGGCCCAGCTGAGCTGGCTGCTGCTCGATTTCGGCAGCCGCGGCGCCGACGTCGACGAGGCGCGCGCCGTGCTGGCGGCGGCCAACCTGGCGCACGACATGGCGGTGCAGGACCTCGTGCTGCGCGTCGAGCAGGCGTACACCCAGTACCAGGGCGCCAAGGCGCTGCTCGCCGCGCAGAAGGTGAGCGTGGCGGAGGCGCAGACGGCGTACGCCGCCGCCGAGGAGCGGCGCAAGAGCGGCGTGGCCACCATCGCCGACGTCCTGCAAGCGAAGACCGCGCTCTCGCAGGCGCAGCTCCAGTTCCAGACCGTCGATGGCACAGTGAACACGCTTCGCGGGGCGGTGGCGACCGCGGTGGGCGTGCCGGCCAACGTCCCCGTCGAGGCGGAGGATCTGCCGCCGGCGCAGGTCGATACCCAGCTGCAGAAGATCGAGGTCCTCATCGGCCAGGCCGAGCGCGAGCGGCCCGAGTTGGCGCGGGCGCGCGCCCAGACGGCGCAGGCGCAGAGCCACGCCGAGTCGGTGCGCTGGCGCGGCTGGCCGCAGCTGGTGCTCAACGCCAACGCCGGACGCAACTACTTCATCTATACGGGCGCACCCACCGCCGACAACTACGGCGCCTCGCTGCTCCTGCGCATTCCGCTCTTCACCGGCTTCAAGGACTCGTTCGACGCCGCCCAGGCCGCCGATCAGGCCAGGGCCGCCGAGGCGCGCGCCGAGAGCGTCGAGCAGCAGGTGATCCTCCAAGTGTGGAGCAGCTACCACGGCGCGCGCACTGCCGCGCATCGCGTGCGCACGGCGCGCGACCTCCTGGCCAGCGCGCAGCAGTCGGAGGAGGTGGCCACCGGCCGCTACAAGGAGGGCGTGGGCAGCATCCTCGACTTGCTCACGGCGCAGGCCGCGCTCGCCTCGGCCCGCGCGCAGGAGGTGCAGGCGCGCGCCGACTGGCTGCTCTCCCTGGCCAGCCTGGCGCACGACACCGGCGCGCTGGGGCCCGCGCCCCAGGAGAAGAAATGAAGCGTCTCGCCATCGCGCTCCTTCTCGCGGCCTGCCAGAAGAGCAAAGGCGCCTACGCGCCCGAGCCGGTGCCGGTCACGGTGGCCAAGGTGCAGCAGAAGACCGTGCAGCTCACGGTGCACGCCATCGGGAACGTCGAGCCGATCAACAGCGTGACGGTGCGGCCGCAAGTGGGCGGCGTGCTCCTGGCGGTGCATTTCGCCGAGGGACAGGAGGTGCACGATGGGGATCTGCTCTTCGAGATCGATCGCCGCCCCGTCGAGGCGGCGCTGGCCCAGGCGCTGGCGCAGCTCGCGCGCGACAAGGCCAACGCCGCGGACGCAGAGGCCACCGTGCGGCGCTACGCGAATCTGGTGAAGAGGGAGTACGTCACGCAGCAGCAGTACGATCAGGCGGTGGCGCAGGCCGCAGCGCTCCGCGCCAGCGTGGCCGCCGCCGAGGCCGCGGTGAAGCAGGCGCGCCTGAACCTCGCCTACGCGGAGATCCGCGCGCCGCTGACGGGTCGCACCGGCAGCCTGCTGGTGCATCCCGGCAACGTGCTCAAGGCGCCCGACGACAAGATGGTGGTGATCGATCAGCTTCAGCCCATCTACGTGAGCTTCGCCGTGCCCGAGCAGCTCCTGCCCCAGGTGCGCGCGCAGCGCGGGGCGAAGCTGCGCGTCGAAGCCACGCCGCCGGCCAGCGCCCCCGCGGGGGTCGAGCAGAAGGCGAGCGGCACCATCTCGCCCGAGTCGCATACCGGCGAGCTCACCTTCGTCGACAACACCGTCGATCCCCAGACGGGGCAGATCCGTCTGAAGGCCACCTTCCCCAACAAGGACGAAGTGCTCTGGCCGGGCCAGTTCGTCGACGTGGTGCTCACGCTGGGCGAGCGCGAGGGCGCCATCGTCGCGCCCGCCGAAGCGGTGCAACGCGGGCAGAACGGCGAGTACGTCTTCGTGGTGAAGCAGGACCACACCGTCGAGTCGCGTCCCGTCACGGTCTCGCGCTCCGACGAGCGCGAGGCGGTGATCGAGAAGGGCCTGCAGCCCGGCGAGACCGTCGTCACCGACGGGCAGCTGCGCCTGCAGCAAGGCTCCAAGGTGCAGATCAAAGGGGAGGCGGGGTCATGAGCGAGCTGTTCATCCGCCGGCCGGTGATGACCACGCTGGTCATGCTCGGCCTGTTCCTCTTCGGGGTGGTCGCGTATCACGGGCTGCCCGTCAGCGATTTGCCCAACGTCGACTTCCCCACCATCCAGGTGGGCGCGTCGCTGCCCGGCGCAAGCCCGGAGACGATGGCCTCGTCGGTGGCCACGCCGCTCGAGCGGCAGTTCACCACCATCGCCGGACTCGACTCGATGACGTCGGCGAATGCGCAGGGCGCGACCTCCATCACCCTGCAATTCAATTTGAGCCGCAACCTCGACGCGGCGGCGCAGGACGTGCAGGCGGCCATCGCCGCGGCGGCCCGGCAGCTGCCGCCCAACATGCCCACGCCGCCTTCGTACCAAAAAGTAAATCCGGCCGATCAGCCCATCCTCTACGTCGCGCTCACCTCGCCCACCATGCCGCTCTCGGATCTGGATGAATACGGCGAGACGATGATGGCGCAGCGCATCTCCACCATCTCCGGCGTGGCGCAGGTGCTCGTCTACGGCTCGCAGAAATACGCGGTGCGCCTGCAGGTCGACCCCAAGGCGATGGCCGCCAAGGGCATCGGTATCGACGAGGTGGCCAACGCCGTCGGGCAGCAGAACGTCAACCTGCCCACCGGCACGCTCTACGGGCCGCGCACGGCGTACACCGTGCAGGCCAATGGTCAGCTCACTGAAGCCAAAGCTTATCGAAGGCTGATCGTCGCTTATCGAAACGGCAATCCGGTCCGGCTCGACGAGTTGGGGCGCGTGATGGACAGCGTCGAGAACGACAAGACGGCGGCGTGGTTCATCGACCAGCGCTCGGTCATCCTCGCCATCCAGCGCCAACCCGGCACCAACACCGTCGAGGTGTCCGACGCGGTGAAGCGTCTGCTCCCGCAAATCTCGCTGCAGCTTCCCGCCTCGGTGTCGCTGCACGTGCTCTACGACCGCAGCGAGTCGATCAAGGCGTCGGTCGCCGACGTGAAGTTCACGCTCGCCCTCACGCTGGCGCTGGTGGTGCTGGTCATCTTCCTCTTCCTGCGCAACGTGCGCGCCACCATCATCCCCAGCCTGGCGCTGCCCATGTCGCTGGTGGGAACGTTCATCGTCCTTTACCAGCTCGGGTACAGCCTCGATAACCTGTCGTTGATGGCCCTGACGCTGTCGGTCGGATTCGTCGTCGACGACGCCATCGTCATGCTGGAGAACATCGTCCGGCACATCGAGATGGGCGAAGGCGTGATGGAGGCGTCGCTCAAGGGCGCGCGAGAGATCGGTTTCACCATTCTCTCCATGACCATCTCGCTGGCGGCGGTGTTCATCCCGGTCCTGTTCATGGGCGGTATCGTCGGGCGGCTCTTCCACGAGTTCGCGGTGGCCATCGGCGCGTCGATCCTCGTCTCGGGATTCGTCTCGCTCTCGCTCACGCCCATGCTCTGCAGCCGCTTCCTCAAGCCGCACGCCGAGGAGCACCACGGCCGCGTCTACCAGCTCTCGGAGCGCGCCTTCAGCGGGATGCTCAACGCGTACGAGCGCGGCCTCAAGTGGTCGCTGCGCCACCGGCTCATCGTCCTCATCTTCTCCGCGCTCATCTTCGTCGCGCAGGTCCCGCTCTTCACCTCGGTCCCCAAGGGGTTCTTGCCCAGCGAGGACGTGGGGATGATCATCGCCTTCACCGAGGCGCAGGAAGGGATCTCCTTCCCCGCGCTGGCCGAGCACCAGAAGCAGGCGGCGGAGATCGTCAAGCAGGACCCGAACGTCCAGGAGTTCATGTCCAGCGCGGGGGCGCGCGGCGCCACCGGCTCCAACCAGGGCATCATTTTCATGCATTTGAAGCCGCGCAATCAGCGCAAGCTGAGCGCCGACCAGGTCATCGAGGAGCTGCGGCCCAAACTGTCGCGGGTCATCGGCTTGCGCGCGTATTTGCAAAACCCGCCGCCGATCCGGATCGGCGGACAATTCACCAAAGCGCAATATCAATACACCCTGCAGGACGCCGACACGCGCGAGCTGTACCGCGTCGCGCCCGGCCTCGAGCAGAAGATGCGCGGGCTGCCCGGGCTGCTGGACGTGAACAGCGACCTGCAGCTCAAGAACCCGCAGATCGAGGTGAACATCGATCGCGACAAGGCGGCCACGCTGGGCGTCACGCCGCAGGCGGTGGAAAACGCGCTCTACACGGCGTACGGGTCGCGCCAGATCTCGACCATCTACGCGCCGACCAACGAGTACCAGGTCATCATGGAGCTGTTGCCGCAGTACCAGGCCGATCCCCAGTCGCTCTCACTGCTCTACGTGCGCTCGAACAGCGGGCAGCTGGTGCCGCTCTCGGCGGTGGCGGCGCTCTCGCAGGACCTCGGGCCGCTCTCCATCAACCACGCGGGCCAGCTCCCGTCGGTGACCATCTCCTTCAACCTCCGCCCCGGCACGGCGATCGGCGACGCGGTGACGCAGGTGAACCGGCTCGCGCTCAACACGTTGCCCGCCACCGTCACGACCAGCTTCCAGGGGACGGCGCAGGCTTTCCAGTCGTCGCAGCAGGGGCTGGGGATGCTCACCGTTCTCGCCATATTGGTCATCTATATGGTGCTCGGCATTCTCTATGAGAGCTTCATTCATCCGCTGACCATCTTGTCGGCGCTGCCGTTCGCGGGGTTTGGCGCGCTCTTGACGCTGCTGGTGTTCCGGGTCGAGCTGTCCATCTATGCCTTCGTCGGAATGATCATGCTGGTCGGCCTGGTGAAGAAGAACGGCATCATGATGATCGACTTCGCGCTCGAGGCGCAGCGCTCCGACCCGGCGAAGTCGCCGGCCGACGCGATCTACCAGGCGTGCGTGGTGCGCTTCCGCCCCATCATGATGACCACCTTCGCCGCCTTGATGGGCACGCTGCCGATCGCCATGGGGTTCGGTGCGGGCGCCGAATCGCGCCGCCCGCTCGGCCTGGCGGTGGTGGGCGGGCTTTTGTTCTCGCAGATGCTGACGCTCTACGTGACGCCCGTGTTCTATACGTACATGGAGCAATTGCGAGAAAGGCTGGCCCGCCGCACGCCTGCAGCAGCACCAGCGCCGCAGGGCTAAACTGCGACCCGCAGAGACCGAAACCAAATGCAGCTCGCCTGCTGCCGCAAGATGCGGCTGCCGTTAGATCGGTTTTTGAGTTAAAACGCGGCCCATGTCGCCGAACAACTTCCGCGTGGCCCTCGTGCAGATGGCCATGTCGGCCGATCCCGCCGCGAACCTCGAGAAGGCCGCCGCGCGTGTCGAGGAAGCCGCCCGCAAGGGAGCGCAGGTGGTGTGCCTGCCCGAGCTGTTCCGCTCGCACTATTTCTGCCAGCGCGAAGACGCGGCGCTCTTCGATCTGGCCGAGACGGTGCCCGGTCCCTCGACGGAGCGGCTGGCGGCGGTGGCGCGCAAGGCCGGCGTGGCGGTGGTGGCGCCCATCTTCGAAAAGCGCGCGCCGGGCCTCTACCACAACAGCGCGGCGATCCTCGAGGGCGACGCGGTCGGGCTCTACCGCAAGATGCACATCCCCGACGATCCGGCGTTCTACGAGAAGTATTACTTCGCGCCGGGCGACCTCGGGTTCCGCGCCTTCGATACCAAGGCGGGCCGCATCGGCACGCTCATCTGCTGGGACCAATGGTATCCCGAGGCGGCGCGGCTCACGGCGCTGCAGGGCGCGTCGGTGATCTTCTACCCGACGGCCATCGGCTGGCACCCGCACGAGAAAGCGCAGCACGGCATCACCCAGCGGGACGCGTGGCGCACGATCCAGCGCGGGCACGCCATCGCCAACGGCGTCTACGTCGCGGCGGTGAACCGCGTCGGGCACGAGGGCAACCCGGGCCTCGAGTTCTGGGGCACTTCTTTCCTCTGCGATCCCTTCGGCGTCGTCGTCGCCGAAGCTTCGACCGACAAGGAGGAGATCCTCGTCGGCGAGATCGATCTGGCGCGCATCGAAGAGGTGCGCCGCAACTGGCCCTTCCTCCGCGACCGCCGCATCGACGCGTACGGCGGCATCGAGCAGCGCTTCCTCGACGATCGATGAGCTCGGTCATGCCCGCCGAGTGGGAGCGGCACGAGGCCACCTGGCTGGCCTGGCCGCACAATGTTCGCGATTGGCCGGGGAAGTTCGCGCCCATCCCCTGGCTCTACGCCGAGATCGTGCGGCGCATCGCCGAGGGAGAGTTGGTTCGGCTGCTGGTCGGCGACGCGGCCGGCGAGAAGAAAGCGCGCGCGGTATTGCAGAAGGCCCACGTCCCGCTCGAGCGCGTGCAGATGCTGCGGATCCCCACCGACCGCGGCTGGACGCGCGATTCGGGGCCGCTCTTCGTGCGGCGCGGGAGAGAGCGCGCCATCGCGCATTTCAAGTTCAACGCCTGGGCCAAGTACCGCGACTGGAAGCGCGACGCGCGCATTTCCGAGCGAGCCGCCAAAGCGCTGCGGCTTCCGCTGCTCGAGACGGGCGGCGTCGTTCTCGAGGGCGGGGCGATCGACGTCAACGGCCGCGGGTCGATCCTGGTCACCGAAGAGTGCCTGCTCGATCCCGAGGTGCAGGTGCGCAATCCCGGCTTCGGCAAAGACGATTACCAAAAAGTGTTTACTGAGGTGCTCGGCGCGCCGAACGCCATCTGGCTCGGCCGCGGCATCGCCGGCGACGACACGCACGGCCATATCGACGACCTGGCCCGCTTCGTCGGGCCGCGCACCATCGTGCTGTGCAAGGAAGAGAATCCGGCCGATCCCAACTACGCGCCGCTGCGCGAGAACGCCGAGCGGCTGGCTTCGGCGCGCCTCGAGGACGGCTCGCGCCCCGACGTCGCGGTGCTGCCCATGCCGCAGCCGGTCTTCTTCGCTGGGCAACGGCTGCCGGCCAGCTACGCCAACTTCTACCTCGCCAACGCCGCGGTGCTGGTGCCGGTGTTCACCGATCCCGCCGACCGGACGGCGCTGGGCATCCTCGCCGAGTTGTTCGGCGACAGGCCCGTGATCGGGATCCCCGCGCGCGATCTCGTCTGGGGCCTTGGAACTTTGCACTGTCTTTCGCAGCAGGAGCCCGTCGCAAACTTGACAAGCCGAACGTCGGAAGGGCAACCTGCCGCTCGCTGAAACTCCCGGGAGGCTCACCTTGAAGCGCCGGACTTTCCTGAAGGGGTCGGCTGCAACAGTGGGTGGAGTGGTGGCGTTGGGCTTCGATCTGGCGAAAGCTCGCGCCGAGATGAGGGAATTCAAGATCTCGCGCACCACCGAGACGCGCAGCACGTGCCCGTACTGCTCGGTCTCGTGCGGCGTGATCATCCACACGCTGGGCGACAAGGCGAAGAACGTCACTCCCTCGGTGGTGCACGTCGAAGGCGATCCCGACCATCCCATCAACCGCGGCACGCTCTGCCCCAAGGGCGTCACGCTCAAGGACGACATCAACCACTCCAATCGGCTGAAGAAGCCGATGGTGCGCAAGCCCGGCTCGGACAAGTGGGAAGAGATCACCTGGGCGGAGGCCATCCCGCGCATCGCGCGCCTCATCAAGACCACGCGCGACCGGACGTTCGTGGCCAAGAACGCCAAGGGTGAGACGGTGAACCGCGCGCCGGGCCTGGCCTGGATCGGCGGCTGCACCGACACCAACGAGTTCAACTATCTGCAGTGGCGCGTCATCACCGCGCTGGGCATTCCCTATCGGGATTCACAAGCGAGAGTTTGACACGGTCCCACGGTGGCCAGTTTGGCCGCCACGTTCGGCCGCGGGGCGATGACCAACGGCTGGGTCGACATCAAGAACGCCGACGTGGTGTTCGTGATGGGCGGCAACCCGGCCGAGAACCACCCCTGCGGGTTCAAATGGGCCATCGAGGCGATGAAGACCCGCGGCGCCAAGCTGGTGGTGGTCGACCCGCGCTTCACGCGCACCGCCGCGGTGGCCGACTATTACGCGCCCATGCGGTCGGGCAGCGACATCGCCATCCTGCTGGGCATCGTCCGCTACGCCATCGAGACCAAGCGGTTCCACGAGGACTACGTCAAGATCCACACCAACGCGCCCTACGTCGTCGGTGAGGGCTACTCGTTCCACGACGGGCTCTTCTCGGGCTTCGACTCGGCGAAGGTCGAGTACGACAAGAGCAAGTGGGACTACGAGGCGGACGAGAACACCAGGGCGTACAAGCTCGACCAAACGCTGCAAAATCCGCGCTGCGTCTTCCAACTCCTCAAGAAGCACGTCGATCGCTACACGCCGGAGATGGTGGAGCGCATCAGCGGCATGCCGAAGGAGAAGTTCCTCAAGGTGGCGGAGATCGTCACCTCGACGGGCAACGCGCAGAAGGCCGGCACCATCCTCTACGCGCTGGGCTGGACGCAGCACTCGACCGGCGTGCAGATCATCCGCGCAGCGGCCATGCTGCAGCTTCTGCTCGGCAACGTGGGGCGGCCGGGCGGCGGCGTCAATGCGCTGCGCGGGCACTCGAACATCCAGGGCGCGACGGACATCGCGGGCAACACCGAGATCCTGCCGGGCTATCTCAAGACGCCCACCGGCGCGATGCACACGCTGCAGGAATACATCGAGAAGACCACGCCCTCCACCATCAATCGCCAGGCATGGGCGTCGATGAACTTCTGGCAGAACACCGACAAGTTCATCGTGTCGCTGCTCAAGGCGCAGTACGGGAAGAACGGCACCAAGGAGAACGAGTTCGGCTACCACTGGTTGCCCAAGATCGACGGGAACTTCTCGTGGATGAACATCTTCGACGACATGTACCGCGGCAAGGTGAAGCGCGCGGGCGGCGACGAGCCCGTCCCCGAGGGCTTCATCAGCTTCGGCATGAACCCGGTGGGCATCGGGCCCAACTCGCCCAAGATGGTGGCCGCGCTCTCCAAGCTGAAGTGGATGGTCGTGGTCGAGAACGTGGACACCGAGACGTCCTCGTTCTGGAAGGCGCCCAAGGAGCAGTACGGCACGCCCGACGCGTCGCAGATCCAGACCGAGGTGTACCTGCTGCCGGCGGCCAACTTCGCCGAGAAGGACGGCACCTTCACCAACTCGGCGCGCTGGATGCAGTGGAAGTGGAAGGCGCTCGATCCACCGGGGCAGGCGAAGGGCGATCCGGAGATCGTGGCGCGGCTCTTCCTCGCCGTGCGCGAGCTGTACCGCAAGGAGGGCGGCGCGGTGCCCGAGCAGATCCTCAACGTCGCGTGGGGCTATACCAACCCGATAGCGCCGGACCAGGCGGAAGTATTGAAGGAGATCAACGGCAAGGCATTGGCGGACATCAAGGATCCGAAGGATCCTACCAAGACGATCCGCACCGCCGGCCAGCAGTTGGAGAACTTCGGCCAACTCCAGGCCGACGGCTCGACGATGTGCGGCAACTGGCTGCACCTCGGCGTCTACACCGAAGCGGGCAACAATGCGCAGCGGCGCAACAATGCCGACCCGACCGGTCTCGGCATGTTCCCCAACTGGGCCTTCTCGTGGCCGGCCAACCGGCGCGTGATGTACAACCGCGCCTCGGCGGACGCGGAAGGAAAGCCGTGGGATCCGTCGCGGCCGGGCATCGTCTGGAACGGCGAGAAGTGGGTGGGCGACGTGCCCGACATCAAGCCCGATTCGCCGCCCGGCACGTACGGCGCGTTCATCATGCTGCCCGAAGGCGTCGCGCGGCTATATGCGCCGACGCTCAACGACGGGCCGTTCCCCGAGCACTACGAGGCCATCGAGGCGGCCGCGGACAACCTGCTGCATGCCAGGGTGCCGTCCAATCCGGTGAGCAAGAGGTTCACCACCGACAAGGACAAGTACGGCGACCGCAAGGACTACCCCGTCGTCTGCACCACCTACCGGCTCACCGAACACTTCCACTACTGGACGCAGCACCAGCACAACGGCCGACTCAACCAGACGCAGCCCGGCTTCTTCTTCGAGGTGCCGGAGACAATGGCGAAGTCGATGGGCATCGACAACGGCCAGCACATCAAGGTGACTTCGGCGCGCGGATCAATCACCGGGCCGGCCATCGTCACCAAGCGGTTGATGCCGATGAAGATCGACGGGAAGGAGATGTTCCAGATCGGCCTGCCCATCCACTGGGGCTACGCGGGTGACCCGGCGGTGGCGGGGCCGCTGGCAAATCTGTTGACCCCCAGCGCCTGGGACCCGAACGCGTTCACGCCCGAGTTCAAGACGTTCCTCGTCAAAGTGGAGAAGGCATAATGGCGACGACACAGACGGCCGAAATCCGCCGCTCGTCCGCCTCGCTCCGCGGAACGGGCACTGGCTCGCGTACCCTGCCGGTCGTTTCCAAGTACATCGACACCACCACCTGCATCGGGTGCAAGGCGTGCGAAGTGGCGTGCGCCGAGTGGAACGATCTCCCGCCGGTGCACACCGAGCAGCGCGGCTCGTACCAGACCATGCCGTCGCTGCACTCCAACTACTGGAACCTGATCAAGTTCAACGAGGTGGAGCTGGCCGACGGCGCGCTGGCGTGGCTGATGCGCAAGGACCAGTGCATGCACTGCGCCGACCCGGGCTGCCTGGCGGCCTGCCCCGCGCCGGGCGCCATCGTGCAGTACGAGAACGGCATCGTCGACACCAACCCCGAGGCGTGCATCGGCTGTGGCCTGTGCGAGACGGGTTGCCCGTTCGACGTGCCTCGCTTCAACGCTGGCAACTCGAAGATGGCCAAGTGCACGCTCTGCGTCGATCGCGTCTCGGTCGGCCTCGAGCCGGCCTGCATCAAGGCCTGCCCCACCGGCTGCCTGCACTTCGGCAACAAGAGCGCCATGCTCGACGAGGCCAATCACCGCGTCGAGACGCTCAAGACCAACGGCTTCGTCAACGCCGCGGTCTACGATCCGCCGGGCGTGGGCGGGACCGGCGTCATCACCGTGCTGGCGCACGGCGATCACCCCGAGTGGTACGGGCTGCCGAAGGATCCGACCGTGCCCATCGCGGTGACGTTCTGGAAGCGCGTGCTCAAGCCGGTCGGGTTCATCGCCATGGCGGGCGCGCTGGTGGCGGCCGTCGGCCATTATCTCGTCATCGGTCCCAAGGAGCCCAAGGACCAGGAGCGCCGGTCATGAGCGAGATTGCCGCGGCCGCGCCCGCACGAACCGCGCCGCCCGAGAACACCGTTCACGAGGGCAAGCTGGTCCGCCACGGCATCGCCGCGCGGGTCATTCACTGGACGGTGGCGCTCTTCTTCGTCGTCGCGCTCATCACCGGGATGCCCATCTGGACGCCGGTCTTCGGATGGATGGCCTACCTGGTTGGCGGTCTTCAAGTGTGCCGCTGGCTGCATCCGTGGGCGGCGTCGGCGTTCTTCCTCATGACGCTGGTGATGTGGGTGCACTGGCACCGCGACATGAAGCTCGAGGAGCAAGACAAAGGCTGGCTGGGCCCGAAGTTGATCGAGTACCTGCGCTTCACCGGCGAGGATCCCAACGTCGGCAAGTACAACGGCGGCCAGAAGCTCTTCTTCTGGGCGGCGATCCTCGACGCGCTCGTGCTGCTGCTGAGCGGCATCGTGCTCTGGTTTCCGGCCAACTTCGGGCAGGGGCTGCGCGAGATCAGCATCCTCGCGCACGACCTCGGGTTCATCTTCTTCGGCGTGGCCATCATCGCGCACGTCTACCTCGGGACCGCGGCCGAGCCGGGCACGTTCTCCGCCATGACGCGCGGCACGGTGAGCAAGGCGTGGGCGCGGCTGCACCACCCGCGCTGGTATCGGGAAGTCACAGGAGAGAAGAAGCGCTGAACGCGACCGAGCAGCTGGAGCTCTGCGCGGCGAGGGCGGAAACGCTCGCGCCGTCATCGGAGGCTGCGCGCGAGGTGCTGCTCTTTGCGGCGGGCCTCTACCGCGAGCAGGCGCGCTTTGCGGCGGCGCTGCGCGGGCTTTCCGCGAATTTGAAGGAGGATTTGGCAAAGCTGCCGCTCGCGCCGCTGCTGGACTGGCTGGCCGCTCACGGCCCCGAGCAGCTCGCCTTCGACGCCCGCGCCGAGGAAGACCTGCCGGCGCGGCTCCTCGCCTTCTGGGCGGCGGGCGATCGCGAGGACTACCTGTCGCGCGCGCTTTTGCGTCCCTATGTGCAGTCGCTCGCGACGACCGGCGTGCACCCCGATCGGCCGCGCGCCGAGCGCGCTTGCCCGTTCTGCGGAGGCGCGCCGTGGGTCGCCTCGCGAAGATCCCAATCCGACGGCGACGGCGCCGCGCGCCACCTGCACTGCGCGCTGTGCGGTACCTCGTGGCAGGTGCTGCGCGCCGTCTGTCCGTCGTGCGGCGAGAGCGATCCGGCGAAGCTCCCCACCTACAACACCGCCACGCACATCGGCGTGCGCATCGAGTCGTGCGAGAAGTGCCGCAAGTATCTCAAGTCGATCGACCTGACCCTCGATGCGCGGCCCATTCCCGAGGTGGACGAGCTGCTCTCGCTCGGAATGGATCTCTGGGCCGTCGAGCAGGGGTTGGAGCGCTTCGAGCCCGGACTGGCCGGCCTGTAGCGATACTTGGCACTCAAACGACTTTGACGCGCGCCGGACAAACCGGCACACGACGCGCGTGGAGTGGCGAGATCGGTTCCCCTGGGAACGCGCGGTCGTCATGGCCGTCGCGGCGGTGGTGGGCATCTACGCGGGAATCGCAGCGGGGCTGTTCGCGGCCGCCATCCGTTTCGTGCAGCTCGTCTTCTTTCGCGGCGGCGAAGTGCTGGCGGCGGTGCTCGGCGAGGACCCGCAGTGGTCGGCGCTCCTGCGCAGCAGGCTGGCCGCCGCGCACTGGCACCTCGAGTTCGCCGCGCTGGCCGCGCTGCTGCTCGTCGCCGCCGTCGCGCTCGAGGCGCTGGCGCCGCGCTTGGAGGCGCGCCGCTTGCGCTCGGTCGCCCTGGCCGGCGCGTTCGGCGTGGCGCTCTACTACCCGCTCGTGCTCCTGGTGACGTTCAACGGCGCCTTTCACGAGACGGAAGGCGGCGGCCTCTACCTGATGCTGCTCCAGGCGCCGCGCTGGACCTGGCTGGTGGCCCCCACCCTCGGCGCGCTCGCCGCCGCTTTGCTGGTCCGCTACGTCAGCCCCGAGAGCGGCGGCCACGGGGTGGTCGAGGTCATCGAGGCGGTGCACGGGCGCGGCGTCTCGATCCGCGGACGGGTCGCGGTATGGAAGTCGCTCGCCGCCGGTCTGGTCATTGGATCGGGCGGCAGCGCGGGGCGTGAGGGGCCGGTGGTGCACCTCGGCGGCGCGGTGGCGTCGTCGCTGAGTCGCACGCTGGAGTTGCCCCACAAGGAAGCCGCGCTCCTCCTCGCTTGCGGCGCAGGCGCGGGCATCGCCGCCTCGTTCCGGGCGCCGCTGGCCGGGGCGCTCTTCGCGCTGGAGATCGTGCTGGGCGATTTTGCCGTCCACCGCTTCACGCCCATCGTGCTCGCCTGCGGCACGGCCACCGCCACCTCGCGCGCGCTGCTGGCCGTTGGGTCCGATCTCCGCCCCATCGCCTGGTCGCTGACGCACCCCACGGAGATCGGCGTCTACCTGGTGCTCGGCATCGTCGCGGGGTTCTGCGGAGTGCTCTACGTGCGCGTCATCCATGGGGCGGAGATCGCCTTCGGCCGGCTGAAGCGCTGGCGCCCCGAGATGCGCGCCGCGCTGGGCGGGTTGATCGTCGGCGCCGTCGGGCTCGTCGCGCCGCGCGCGCTCGGGACGGGCATCGAGACGCTGAACGCCGCGCTCGGCGGACAGCTGGCGCTCGGCGCGCTGGTGCTGGCGCTGGTGTGCAAGCTGATCGCCACCTCGGCGACGCTCGGGTCGGGCTCGCCGGGCGGCAGCTTTTTTCCCGCCGCGTTCATCGGCGCCATGCTGGGCGGCGCGTTCGGTCGCATCGCCCAGGCCGCACTGCCCGGCATCGTCTCCGGCGCCGAGGCGTATGCCGCCGTCGGGATGGGCGTGTGTCGGCGGCGATCTGCAACGGCGTGCTGGGCGGGTCGATGTATCTGCTGGCGGCGAGGCGCCGCGGCGTGCGGCTCGCGCGTTCTGGGCCGGCGCTGGGGGATCTCTCGGTGGCGCAAGCGATGGAAAAGGCGCCGGCGATTGCGCACGACTTGTCGCTGGCCCGGCTGGCCGCCGACCTGATCGCCGTCACGCCGTACGCGGCGTTCCCGGTAGTGGAGGACGGCAAGGTGGTGGGGATCGTTTCGGCGCGCGAGGCGCGCAAGGCGCTGCTCGATCCTTCAACCGACCACAACGCGCCGCTCTCGGCGCTGGTGCGCGAGGTGCCGGTGTTTCTCCCCGACGACGATCTGGAGACCGCTTCGCACAAGCTGAGCGATGCGGGCAGCACCGAGGGGCTGGTGGTCGAGGAGGATCAGGCGCTGGGCGTGATCACTCAGCAGCGCATCCTCGAAGCCTGGCGGCGCGCGATGGCGGAGTAGGCTCTCCGCCGGGACCTATCGGCGCCGGCGCCTTTGCAGCCACGCCGCGAGACCGATCAGGCCGAAGATCGTCTCCGCACCCGCGCCGCCGCTCGCGCAGCCGCCGCCGATGAATTGAAGCGTGTGCGGTACCACCGACCAGTCGTACGAGGCCGGCGAGGGATCGACGTTGCCCAGCGCGTCGCGGGCGCGGACGACGATATGGTGGTTGCCGAGCGCCAGCCCAGCGAGGACCATCGGGTTCGAGGGGAGGGCCGAATAGGAAGTCGCGCCGTCCAGCAGCCACTCGAAAGTCGAGCCGGCCTTGCTCGAAGCGAAAGCGAAGGTAGCGTCGGTCGATGTCGTCACCGCCGAAGGCTCGGAGACGATGGTGGTCGTGGGCGGCACGGTGTCGACTGTCCAGGTAGCAGAGACGGGCGATGAAGCATTACCCGCTGGATCGGTCGCAATCACCGTGAAGGCGTGGCTACCCACCGCCAGACCCGAGTAGCTCATCGGGCCGGTGCACGCCACGGCTGTCCCTGAATCCAGCATGCAGGTGAACGTCGACCCCGCCTTGTTCGAGCTGAACGAGAGATTCGCCGTCGTCTGATTGGTCAGGCTCGCAGGATAAGCCGTGATGCTAACCACCGGCGGGGTCAGATCGATCGACCAGGTATAAGAGGCCGCCGCCGAAACATTGCCGGCCGCATCAGTGGCGGTGACCGTGAAGGTATGGCTGCCTGCGCCGAGACCCGAGTAGATCTTCGGACTGGTGCATGTCGCTGCCGCGCCCGAGTCCAGCTTGCAGCTAAAGGTCGACCCGGCCTTGTTCGAGCTGAACGAGAGATTCGCCGTCGTCTGATTGGTCGGATTCGCAGGCGAGGCCGTGATGCTCGCGACCGGAGACGTGAGATCGATGGTCCAAGTATAAGAGACCGGCGCCGAAACATTACCAACCGTGTCGGTGGCGGTGACCGTGAAGGTATGGCTGCCTGCGCCGAGACCCGTGTAACTCGTTGGGCTGGTGCACGCCGCAGCCGCACCCGAGTCCAGCTTGCAGCTGAACGTCGACCCAGGCTTGCTCGAGGTGAAGCTGAAGCTCACCATCGTCTGGTTGGACGGGTTCGCCGGCGTCGATGTGATCGATGCGACCGGCGGGTTGACCGTGACCGTCCAGGTGAACGAGACCGGCGCCGAGACATTTCCTGCCGTGTCGGTCGCGGTCACCGTGAAGGTATGGCTGGCGGCGCTCAACCCCGAGTAGCTGGTCGGACTGGTGCACGCCGCAGCCGCACCCGAGTCCAGTTTGCAGCTGAACGTCGACCCCGGCTTGCTCGAGGTGAAGCTGAAGCTTGCCGTGGTCTGATTGGTCGGATTCGCAGGCGAGGCCGTGATGCTCGCGACGGGCGGGGTCATGTCGATAGTCCAGCTAGCAGAGGCGGGCGATGAAGCGTTGCCCGCCGGATCGGTCGCAATGACCGTGAAGGTATGGCTGGCGGCGCTCAACCCCGAGTAGCTGGTCGGGCTGGTGCACGCCGCAGCCGCGCCCGAGTCCAGCTTGCAGCTGAAGATCGATCCCGCCTTGTTGGAGCTGAACGAGAAGCTGGCCGTCGTCTGATTGGTCGGATTCGCAGGCGAGGCCGTGATGCTCGCGACCGGAGGCGTGAGGTCGATAGTCCAGGTGGCAGAAACGGGGGTTGAAGCGTTACCCGCCGGATCGGTCGCGG
>WNFG01006754.1_pt1 | contig 19535 bp, 20 predicted proteins | sample 5400431 | NCBI WGS metagenome assembly WNFG01 (sample SAMN13153346, study PRJNA577476) | soil metagenome | isolation source: 120 cm saprolite under Douglas fir tree site 2 hole 3 replicate 2 | place: USA:California | collected 2015-04-18 | reverse complement strand
CGGGCGAAAAGATGGTAGACCTTGCCGTTGCGCAGACAGGAGCGCGCGGAGACGTGGCCTTTCTCGAGCAGCTTTCGGACAAAGGACTGGCTCCGTTTTCCAGGCTTGCCTTGGATGAAGCGAACAAACTGCTGACAAGTGAAGTAGCCAGAATGTGTGCCGACAAGGTAGAGGAAACGGGCCTCGTCATCGGTGTAGCCGAACGCGCCGAGAGCGATGATGTACATGCGGGGGATATTCATAGGGCAAAAATCCTCGCGGTGATTTCCTGCGTGTCAAGAACGCGGCGCAGTTTGGGATGGTCTTGTTGCCGAGCGAACAACTGGAATCCAGCTTTGGCCTTCTCGGCGAGTCCCTGGGGGCGGTAGTCACGCGTGGCGATTTCGAGGTCAAGGCGACGGAGCTCTCTGCACTCGTCCTCATACTCAATGCGAAGATCGGGGACAGGAATCTTGTCGTTCACAACTTTGAGGTCGTATTCGTTTGCGACTCGGATTCGCTCGTAGGCTAACTTCTTATTCGGATCGACCTGCGACAGCTTCTTGTAGAGCTCCTGTTTGAGTTCGTAGTCAAGGACGACGCGGCGGACCTTGCCGCCCACATCATCAATCTCTCTGGCAACTTTGTGATAAAGGCGGTAGAGATCGGCGTCGTGGCGGGCCTCCTTGGGTTTGACGAAGCCGTGATAGATCGCCTGTCGATCAGGAATCAAATTCTGGCGTAAAAGAAGCTTGTGGCCTTCTTTCGTAAGGGCAAGGACTTGCTTCGAGTAGGACTCGTGCCCTTCGATGCTGCGCTGCTCGATGAGTCCTTGGTGACGGAGATGCTGAACGTCGTTCTCCATCCGCGAGCGGTCGCCTCTGTAACCTAGCTGAGCGAGGTCATCAGCCGGAACGACACGAAATTTGCCTAGCTCGATGAGAGTTTGAACTTCCGACTCGCGGAGCAAATACTCCCGATTGCGGTCGCGGTAGGTGGTGCGGAAACGATTGGAATTGTCTCTGTTGGAAGCTCTTTGGTCTCGACTCTGGCGGTCGCTATGCGAGTTTGCACGCGAGCCGCGATCCATCTGAGCGCGGTCTGTTTGCTCGGATTGTCGAGACAGAGAGGTATCGGAATGCTTTCGAAGAAAAGCCTCAAAGTCCGCAGGCCGATAAACTCGGGACACGCGTGTGTCGCTCCTGTACCAAAGTAGGGGCGGTAACGCTCGTCTGGGGCATTACCGCTCAACAGTGGAGGGAGTCTGCGCGGGTACCGGCTCTCAATTTCGGTTACTCGGGTGCCGAACGCCTCAGCCCAGTGAAGGCGTGAGCCCGTATCGATCCGGTTGCTCACGATTATTTTTGTTCCTTGCCTGGGTCATAGTTGGCTCGGTGGAGCTGAGAGGCGGATTTTTTAGGTGCGCATGGCTATAAGAACTCACCTCATCTGGTTGCTAGACGCAAGGAGGCTGCCAAAGGTTTCCTATTGGATGAAAAAAATTTGAAAGGCGACCACGACCGATTTCGCAGGATAATAGCGGGCTTGTGATCCTGTGGCAGGGTTCTGTACGGTGTTGCACGGTATTCGGCAGAGAATCCGCAGTTCGACTAAGGCCATTCCGTGACAAGGCACAGCAGCCAGGGCCAGACCGCCGACCGTGTGTTGGTCAACGCGGACATGGAGCAGGTAGGAGAGAAACTTGTGAATCGCCAGTTGGTAGATGCGGCGGGGTCACGTGGCCGCTACGATGCGCAGGTTTACATGAACGATAAAGCACACCTTAGCGAGCAACTCACGCGCGAGGTGTCGCACCGATCCGCGATGGAACAAGGCCGCCTACACCAACTGGTTTCACTTCAAAACGGTGGTAACTTAAAGTCGTCAGCTACCTTGGGGATTCCGGCGGCCAAAAGGATGGGTTCATTTGACATAGCCCCGCTATAGGCAGGAGGAATACAATGAAGGTACCGGCAAAATCTTCGGCAACAGGCATTGGACAGAGACTTTTTACCCGCTGTTCGTTCCCGCATGTTTGTGTGTTATCCCTTTTTGCTCTCGGCCTGCAGGGCACCACTTCCAAAGCCCAGAATGCGGTTGTTTTGGTGGGGTCCGGATCGAGTGTCCCGGCGCCTCTTTACAGCCGCTGGGCACAAGAGTACGGCAAGCGCAACCCCAACATTCAGATGCGATACCTTCCGGTCGGCACCAGCGAAGGGATCAAGCAGATCTCACGTGGCGCGGGCGATTTTGGCGCCGGGGAAGCTCAGCTTACAGATAAGGAGCGGGAAGAGGGCAGTTTGATCGAACTGCCGGTCGTGCTCATCGGAATCGTGCCCATCTACAACGTACCCGAGGTCCACCAGGAGCTTCGGCTTTCAGGGGAAGTGTTGGCCGGGATCTTCCTCGGCGATGTGAAGACGTGGAACGCGCCACAAATCGTGAAGCTCAATCCAGAGCTCACTTTGCCCAATCTTCCGATCCAAGTGATCAACCGCCCCGCAGGAAAGGGATCCAACTACGTCTTGACTGACTTTCTCTCCAAGGTGAGTTCCAAGTTTCGTGCCCAACTTGGAGTCACCCCTTCACCCAAGTGGCCGGTTGGCACGCCGGCGGAACGCAGTTCCGACATGGCAGACAAGGTGAAAAACAGCCCCGGCTCCATCGGCTACGTCGAGTATCAATATGCGGTGAAGGGCCATATCCCCCAAGCCGCGGTGCTGAATCGCGCCGGTAAGTTTGTTGAAGCATCCGTTGAGAGTATTGCTGCTGCGTGCCAGGCAGTAGAAGCGCCGCGGTACAATAGCTTCTCCGCCTCGTTGACCAACACACCCGGAGCTGATAGTTTTCCTATTACCAGTTTCACCTTGATTTACCTGCGCATGAAATCCACCGATTCCACGCGCGCAGCCGCGTTAGGCGATTTCCTGGATTGGATATACACGGAAGGCCAGCAGTTTGCCGTTCAGGAAGGCTATTCCGAACTGCCCCCGCCGTTGCTCGCAGCAGTGAGAAAAAGAGCAAAAGACTTGCACCAACGCTCAGTTGTCTAGAAGATGGCGCGGAACTTGATCAAGATTCGCTGCGTTTTGCTTTGGAGGAATTATGCGAGATTGCCTCGTCTTCGTTTGTATTGCGGGGCTGACTGTCTTTGGTCCTGGCGCAATAACCCGCCACGCCGGCTAAGATTGGCGAGAGCCGGCCAGACAGTGCTCGTGCATCACGATGGTGTCATCATGGATGTACTCGTTGATTCGAGGTGGGATTGAAGAAAATCGTGGCTCTTAAGGAGGTGCGTCCACACCAGCCAGGATTGTTGCGGGTGTGTATTGGTTAACAGTGGCTTTGACGTCCGAGGGCGCGCCCTGTAAGATTCGCAATGCTTTGCTGTAGCGAATTTTCCCCGTGGTTTCTTACCGAAGGAGACGCGCAGGCCGACCGCCTGGGCGGCAGGAAATCCAGACTGGAGGAGGAAAGAAATGCACAACCGCAGCGGCGTCGGTAGCGTGGCGCTTGTGCTGGCGTGTTTGGCCTTCGCGCAGAAACCAGCCACCAAGGGCAGAGTCAGCGAAGGCAAACAAGCGGACCGCCCGCCCGCCCAGCCGGAGCTGAAAGACCTGCTGGAATCGAACGTCAGGGCTGAATGGGAAGCATTCAGCAAGAAGGACAAGAAGGCTTACCGCGATCTGCTAGCAGAGGATTTTGTAGCTGTGGAAACCGACGACCAGGGCGCGCGCAATAAAATACACGCGGTAAACGAGCTTGACCACGGAAATGTTTACAAATACTCGCTGTTCGCTTTCACCGTGACCCCGCTAGGGCCGGATGCAGCTTTTGTTACCTACGAATCCACTCTGGAGTTCCCCCCCAGGGCGCAGATACGTTTCCTGAGAGTTTATGTGAGCGAACTTTGGGTAAGGAAGAACGGGCAATGGAAAGCCCGGCACCATCAGGAAACTCGCGTCAGGTAGATCTTGCTCAGCGAGAGACTGCGGCTGCCACCCTCGGGAAGACCGCCATCATGGCCTTTGCCGCCTAAGCGGGTTCTGAAGCCGGAAAGGAGCCCGGGACCAGAACTGGATTCGGGCTCCCTTGTACACCACCATCACATCAGACTTCTCTCCCTACTGCTGGGCGTAAACGCCGATGCAACCGTTAGCGCTTTGGGTGGTGCACTGTGGGCCCGCTTGCAAGGGCACAAAGACGTGGTTATTGCCGGAATCGACTGCCACGCTGTGGGAGTTGGCATTGGTCGGGACATTTTGGAGCCACTGGTTGGTCTTGGCATCGATGACGCCGAGGACGGGTCCGGTGGGCATGTCTCTGGCCGCCAGGTAGTACCTGTTGTCCCCTGGGTTGTACCAGATTTCGTCCACCCCCCCCACCTTGTCGATGGTTGCAATGATTTTCCCCGAAGTGCCGTCAATCACGTACTCGTTTGGCGGAAAGGCTACGCCGTCATGGTCGGCGCATCCCACAAGGAAATTGTTGCCGGGTCCTTGGACAATGCTGGTCGGCATGCAGTTAGGCGTCGGGAAAGTATTGATGACCACCGGTCCATTCGGATTTCCCAGCCTGGGATCGATCTCGTCCACGGTTCCAACCGTCAGATCGGTTGGGCTGGCGTTGCCGTTCGTGACCAGGAAATGCCCAGTATTGGGATTGAAGGCTGAACCACCTATTCCAGTAAGGGCAATCGCGCCGAAGCAAGTGCCCGGAGGCGTGACCTGGCTGGAGCAGTAACTCCCATCTGGATTGAGTATTGGCCCATGATGGCAGCTCGCGCTATTGCCGCCTCCAGGGCCCGAGACACCGGAGGGTACGGTTGTGGAGGGGTCGGGGCAAGGGGCTGGCGCAGTATCGAAAACTGTGCCGACATTGTTGCTGCCTGCTCCGTCGTAATAGATCTGTCCCACGATGCAGCTCGGGAAATTGCCATTGGGAAAGGTAGAACCGGGAATCGCCGGGTAGTACGGGTCAGGTGGACTATTTCCAGGCAGGCAATGCTGCTGCGATGGTGTTCCGGTCCTGCTGATAATGTTGCTCACGTCGATTAAAGTCACGAAGGGAAGACCCGGATCGCCGTTCGCCGCCAGTAGTATGGTCCTGCCGTTGATCACGCCAATAGCCATCTCGTCCAACCGCATGTCGCCGCAGGTGGGGTCCGACAATGCGCGTCCGGCGGCGGATGCGATGCACGGAGCTACACCAGTGGTATTAGGGGTCGAGCCAGGGAGGCACGTCTGGCCGGTTATGCACCCATCATAATCGGGAGAAGCTCCCGTCGTGAATGCCGCAAGGACCCTCGGAACATTGGTCTGGGTGCATGGTGCTCCCCCGCAGGTCAGATCAAACGCCACGACACTGCTGCTGCCGTTTCCGACGAACAGGACGGTATTGTCCGGGCTCAGAACTTCTCCATCGGGAGCCGACAGTGGGTTCACTCCGTTTGCGCGGGAGGCGCAACACTGCGCCCCAGGAAATCCCCCGAACAGACCGTTCGGGCCGAACCCAGGGATCCCGGAGGTTGCCCATGAGATGGCCGGGTTGGCCCCGGCCGGGACCGTTCTGCACCCAAACCTTGTGAAGTTGCCCAAGGCGCTGACGATCGGAGGAATGAGGGGAGCGCCAGTAACCGGATCAACAGCGCAGACGCTGGGGTTGTCCCCCGCACCGGCCACGCCGTTCGCACCGGTGATGATGCCGACCGCCAGATTTTGGTTGGTATCGAACACCGCAACGTCGAGGCCGATCCGATCGGACACATAGAACCTGTGGTGCACGGAATCGGTCACGCTGATATCAAAGGAGTTAAAGGGCCCGCCTGGCGCCCCCGTGGGATTGTGCTCCGGCACGGGTATGATGTCGATGATGCCATAGCCAGCATTCACGGTTGTGCCGCATACGGGACAGTTCGTGGCTGTCCCGCAGCTACTCGGGAACAGCGCGCACGCAAAGAGCAGAGCGAGAACAAGCAACATTTTGGATTTCATGGAGTATCTCCTTCTGCTATTTTTCCCTATGGCGACGCCCTGTTAGAACCTGAACTGCAGCCGCTGCAAAGTGGTGAAGTAATTCTGCGGCAGGGCGCCCGTGACACTTGGCTCCTTTAGCCGATCCACACTGAAGTCGAGCATGTATCTAACCCAGTAGTTAGGATACCAGTTGATACCGGCCGTGAACGCGTCGGTGTGGTCGTCAAACGTGGGCACTAATCCCGGCGTAAACTGACTAGGCTGATTTACGCCCGGTGCCTTCGCATGTATCTTGTCGTACCGGAACGCCAGTTCCCAAGCTCCCCATTTGCGTCCCGCACCCGCAGTCTCCGGACCAAGGAACGGGTGCTTCACTTTTGGCGCCCCATTCTCCGGCCGAGATTCACCGGTTAAAAGGTAAGTGGCCTGCAGGTAACCCGCCTTGGCTACCACGGCTGGAAGAGTTGTGAAGCCCAGCCCCCCGGATTGCTCCGAGCCAACCCCACGGCGGAACTGTCGAAGCTGATCGTATTCGCCGCGCACCGCCCAGGGGCCATGTGTCCAGGTAAATTCGCCGTTATAGCGCTCCACCGGGCCATTGACCCTGAACGAGGGGAAAAAACTGTAGGCAGCATCGGGAGTGGTGCCGCTGAAGCTCGTTTCATTGGAGAGGCCCCGGGTTCGCCCGTGTCCGATGGCTCCGCCGAAGGCAAATCCCTGGAACAAGCTATCTTTCTTCTTCTTCCACGGGTAGAAGCGAAGCCTGCCAATCACTTCCGGCTCATTCGTGGTGTTGTTGGTCAGGATTCCCTTGCCGTTGAAGGCTCCTACCCAGTACTGCATGACGCCGCCGGAAATGTCCCCGCGAATCATGGCGCCCGGGCTGCGGTACGCTGTGGCTGCGGACGGATACAGAAGCGACGCCAATGACCGCTCCACAAAATCAATGTTGGTTACGGCTTGCAGGACTTCCTGGGCAAAAGGCAGTTTGAACTGGCCAACCTGTACTTGGAAGTACGGAGTCGGCTTGACGTTCATGAAAAGGTCGCGGAGTGAAATGCCATTGCCGGCGGCAACGTCGGCCAGCACGGCAAAGTCGTAGTACTTGCCGTAACTGCCCAGAAAACCAAGACGTGCGCGGCGAATGACAAACGTGTCCGAGGGCGCCCCGTCACCTCTGTACGCCCGATAATCACTTTGGAAGTATCCATAGGGTTGAAGCTGGAATTGACCGTCGCTGCTCTTAATGAAGAAGTGCTCCCCGTTCCATCCAGCGGCCAAGGGGGGCGGCCCCTCCTTTTTCTCGGCAGGCTTTTGGTCCGTCTTGGTAGCCTGCACTGATTCAGACGCGGTCTCGGGCTGTACGAAACCGGCGTTCACCAGGTGAGCGCCGTCAGTTGCTGGGGCTGTGGCTCGCGACTTTATCTCTGCCAGTTGCTCAACTAATGTTTGCAGTCGCTCAATCGTCCGCCGCTGCGCAGCCAATTCCTTGCGCAACTCTTCCACTTCAGCCTTGCTCGCTGTCGCGGAAGCGGCCTGTGCGCCTTCGCCGGCAGGTTTCTCGTTCTGGGCTTGAGCACGCGGGCCGGTCTCAGCAAAACCCAGGATCAATGCCAGAAGTACAAACCAAGTCCTAAGTGGATTCATGTATTCCCTCCCAGAATGACCAAGCAAACCAGAGTGGAGGTCTCGCCTGTAACGCATTCACGGTTGTATGTCAAGGAAAAAAACCTTGTGAATGATTTAGGAAATCTAAGCGCTGGCCCTGTAGAGCACCAGACCGCTAGAATCGCTTCTCGGGAGTTTCATTTTCTGGTAAACAGTAAGTCTGCACCTTAGCCAAGCCATCTTCCTGTTTTTCGCTGCCGCTATCGCCGGGACGCTAAACGCAGTGGCGGGCGGAGGCAGCTTTGTTTCCTTCCCAGCCTTGCTCTTTACGCGTGTGCCTGCCGTCGTGGCCAACGCCACCAACACGGTCGCCCTATGGCCGGGCTTGGCGGCCAGTACCGTTGCTTACCTGAAGCGGTTGAACGCACCGCTCCGCGTGCTACTCCCGCTGGTGGTGACCAGCGTGGCCGGGGGATGGGCTGGCGCGTTGCTGCTGCTTAGGACCCCGCAACACACCTTTCTGCATCTCGTGCCCTGGCTGCTGCTGGGCGGCACCCTGCTGTTCATCTTCGGCAACAAAATGCGCGCAGTTGCAGGTCGGGCAGCCATCATCGATGACCTCCGTGAAATATCATGGCAGTCGATCCTGGTAACTTCGATCGTGGAGCTGCTGGTCGCCGTGTATGGCGGATACTTCGGTGCTGGCATCGGGTTCATGACGCTGGGAATGCTAGCGACGCTGGGTATGCGCGACATCCTTGCCATGGGCGCTATTCGGACCCTGCTCGCCGCGGCGATTAATGCGGCTGCGGTCGTCACTTTCATCTGGGCTGGCGCAGTTTTGTGGCCGCAGTGTGCAGTGATGATCGCGGGTTCTCTCGCCGGGGGATGGTTCGGCGCGCACTACGCACAGAAAGCCGATCCCCGCAGGATGCGTTACGTCGTGATCGTCGTCGGCCTGGTGATGAGCGCATACTTCTTCGTCGCCACTCGTTAACACGTGAGCGCGCGAGCGGCCCCGGCCCTTCAATCCGTTTCGACTCGCGCCGATCGAGGGACCGACCCTTCTTGGGCGGGGGTCCGGATGCCACATCGAAAGTCAGCTAAACTGGATGTTCATCCCTCCTCCAGTAGGTCCCTATCCTGTTTTTCCGCGGCCGAAAAAAATATTGCCGATGGTTGACAGCGGGTATACACTCTGCTGGTCCACTTACCGGACCATTTGGAGGTCTCAGTGTCACTAACCCTCAAATCCGAGTTCGAGACAGTCCGCAGGGATAAAGTTTACGAAGGAGTCGCCAAGCAGATCGAACGTCTGATTCTGAAAAAATTGCGGCCCGGCGATAAACTTCCTTCCGAACGTGAACTGGCGGAGATGCTTGTTGTCAGCCGAAGTTCCTGATGGGCATGGTCGAACCGCGTCAAGGTGCAGGCACCATCGTTCGCGAGATTTCCTCCGACTCTCTGGTGAATCCTCTTGCCGACGCCCTCAAGCGCAAAGAAAAACGGATCGGCGAGCTGCTTGACTTTCGCAAGATGCTCGAACCGCCGGTGGCTGCCCGGGCCGCGGCGCGGGTTTCTGCCGACGAAATTTCTGAGATGGAAGAGATCCTCGAACGGCAGGAGGAGAAACTGCGCAGAGGGGAGAGCACCATTGCCGAAGACTCCGAGTTCCACTACGCCGTTGCTTTGGCTTCCGGCAACAGCGTTGTGCTCAAAGTGCTGGATGCTCTCATGGATCTTTTGCGCGACTCGCGGGAACGCAGTTTACAGGTTGAGGGACGCCCGCAAAAATCACTGGCCGGCCACCGGCGGATCTTGGGTGCGATCAAGCGCAAGAACGCCGAAGCGGCAAAAGTGGCAATGCGGCGGCACATCGAAAACGTCGAAAAGATCGTACTTAGGACAATGAGGTCTTGACCAATGGAGGATCTTCGTCATGGGCCGGATGCTCGCGATTCGCACTTGCGGGAAGGCGCTCGCATCACATTGAGCATGGCGGTTAGCTTTTTCAAGGGCGAAGGGTAAGCAATCGAAAATGTCAATTGGGGGACTAGCAGATTGACGGATCTGAGAAATAATATGGCGGCTGGGGTCATCGCACCGCAAGCGCCGGATTGCGGGGGACACCGGGGATTGTGCCCTGACGCATGTACTAAGGAATGCATAGGAGAATCATGGGTTATACGGAACTCACTGTTTGGACGCGCGGCATCATTATGGACAAAGAGGGCCGGGACATCGTTAATTCCATCTCCGCTTCTGCCCGGCTCGAGGGCAAGTTCGCTCAGGCGATGGAGAACTATGTGGACAACAACGTGCTCGAAAACGAGCTTACCTACGAAAATGAGAAACCCAACATCGTCGTCCTGGTCGAGGGCACCATGGTCAAGGGTTGGGATTATATGCGCGGCATGCCTCCGGGCGGAACGCTGGTGATCAACACGCACTACACACCTGAGTACATGATTCGTTTCGTGCCCGGTCCCGAGCGGCTGGCCCAACTAGTCTGTGTTGATGCCGCTAAGCTTGCCGACCACAAATGGCTCTACTACCGGCTGGGGCAGCTTGGCCTCGACCGCCTGTCGACAGAGGGCGCGGCCGAGCGAAGCAAAGCCATCGCACCCGATATCGCCGCTCCACTGATTGCAGCCGTGGTCAAGAGCACAGGCATAGTCAAAAGGGAGACGATAGAGCCGATGATAGCCAACAAAAAAGCATTTCAGATGGCACTCGACGAGTTACACATTATGCTGCTGAAACCAGTGGCCGCCTAAGGAAGGATCCTATGTCGACTAAGGGCACGCACATCCCTGACTGGCTTACCGTCCCCTTCGCAGGTATTACGCCTGCTCCATCGCAGGAAAAGGGGCAGGACTTGTTTCCCACCGGAAATTGGCGTTCCATCAGACCGGTGTACCGAGACAAGTTGCCCCCTTGCAACAACGCTTGCGGAACCAACGAAAAAATCCAAGGCTATCTCGACCTCGTCAAGCGCGGCAAGTATCTGGACGCCTATGCGCTCATTAAGGAAGACATGCCCTTCCCGTCAGTCACCGGCCGAGTGTGCTACCACCCGTGCGAGCAAGCCTGCAACCGGGGCCAATACGATGAAGCCATCTCGATTCGCGCGGTCGAGCGGTTTCTTGGCGATCTCGGACAGGCCCTGGCACGCGACGTGGTCAAGGCCGGGCCGCCCAACGGAAAGAAAGTCGCCGTTGTCGGCTCGGGTCCCGCCGGCCACAGTGCCGCGTACCAGCTCGCGCGCCTCGGCTACGAAGTGACGATCCTTGAGAAGTCACCGAAAGCGGGCGGACTAAATCGCGGCGGCATTCCAGACTGGGTCCTCCCGCCGCACGTGCTCGATCGCGAGATCGAGCGGCTCGTCGAGATCGGCGTGAAGATCAAGACCGGCGTCGAAGTCGGGAAGGACGTCACCTGGGACGATTTGAAAAAGAACTACGATGCCTGCGTCCTGGCCGTGGGCCTCACCGAACCCAACAGCGTGCGAGCCGAGGGCGAGAATAAGAACGGCGTGCTGTACGGACTTCCGTTCCTTCGCGACATCGGCATGGGCACGTCCAAAGTCAAGCTGGGTGCTCGGGTCGCCGTCATCGGCGGCGGAAACACCGCGATCGACTGCGCCCGTGAAGCGCTGCGGCAAGGTGCCGTAGAAGTGACCATGATCACGGTGGAGGCCAACACCAGAGAGATGCCGGCGGTACCGGAAGATCTGCACGACATGGCCGAAGAAGGGGTGGAACTATTACACGGACGGGCGATGACCGCCGTGCTCGGCAATGGCAGGGTCGAGGCCTTGCAACTGTATCCTGCGCGCTTCTCCGGCGCCATCAACGCTTCGCCGATCACGGTCAATCGAGAGGCCCCTGCTGAGTCCTTCGCCGTCGACAACGTGATCATCGCTGTGGGACAGCGAGCGTCGCTCGGTTGGTTGCCGGACGAGTTCAAGAGCGAGCGCGGCACGATCAAGATCGACCGGTTCGGACGTCTCGGCAACACGAAGTTCTTTGCGGCAGGCGACGTTGTACAGCTTGGTTCGGGTCAGCCGCTGATGGTGGTGAATGCCGTTGGCGACGGGAAGCGCGTCGCTTTCAATCTAGACAAGGTGCTGCGCGGGGAGCGCTTGCAGCCGCAGACGATCGCCGTCGACGTCATCTTTGATTTGAACCGGATGAACATGACGTATTTCCCGCACTTTCCGCGCGTCCAGCAGTCGCTGCTGCCACCGGCAAGCCGGCGCAGAACGCAGGAGGAAGTGATTCAGGCGTTCTCGGAAGAGCAGGCGGTTGAGGAGGCCAGTCGCTGTTTCAGTTGCGGCACCTGCAACGCCTGCGACAATTGTTATCTGGTTTGTCCCGAGCCTTGCATCGTGCGTTCGGTACGTTCGAACGGCCTCTATAAGATTCTGGTCGACTACTGCAAAGGATGCCGCGTGTGCATTGAGGAATGTCCGACCGGTTGCCTCGAAGGCGTGCCGGAACTCGACTTCGACACCGGCGTCGTGCGAATGGACACGGCGTTCGCCATCACACCCGGGCTGCACGGACGGCAGGCGCAAGAGTTGAGGAATCTGTCGGAGCGAGCGGCGAAGAGCATTTAGAATTGGCGTTAGGCCAGGCTGGAAGCGGACACGGCGTAAGAATCAATCGTAGCGTGCGTAGCCGCCAATTGGAGCGTCCGCCATCGGGCGGACGGTACGGAGTAAACCATGGCAACGGTTGCCGAAAGAAAAAAGAAAACGGTCCGGATAAACGGCTGCGTTGCGTCGGCGCAAGCCGCCAAGTACGCCGATGTTGATGTGATTACGGCCTACCCGATCCGGCCTTATACCGCGACGATGATGGCGCTTGCGCAGATGGTCGCGAATGGAGAACTCGACGCCGAGTACATTGTGGCCGATAGCGAGCACTCGCAATTGAGCATCGCGCACGGCGCTGCATCGAGCGGCGCGCGCGTTTTCACTGGCAGCTCCGGGGTCGGCGTGCAGTTCGCCTACGAGCTTTATTCACCGATCTCGGGGAGTCGTATGCCGGTGCAAATGATGATCGCCGATCGTACGCTCGATCCGCCCGGCGATTTCGGTTCCGAGCATACCGACGCGCTGTCGACGCGCGACATGGGGTGGCTGATGGGCTGGGCGTGCGACGCCCAGGAAGCCTTCGACAATCACCTGATGGCCTATCGAATCGGTGAGGATCCGCGCGTGCTCTTGCCCCAGATGGTCTGTCAGGATGGCTTCTTTGTTTCTCACATCACAAGTGACGTCGATTTGCCAGACCCGGGCCAGGTCAAGGAATTCCTGCCGCCCTACAAGCATCCCTACCCGCTCGATCCGCGGCATCCGGTTTCGCACGGCCCGCAGATCATGCCCGAGCAGGGTCCGCCGCTGCAGTTGGAGCGTGCGCGCGCCATGGAAGGTTCAATGGCGGTCATTGAGCAGGTCCACGACGAGTTTGCGAAGATCTTCGGGCGACGATACGACCCGTGGGTTGAAGAGTTCATGACCGAGGGCGCCGACGTCGTCTTTTTCATGCAGGGCGGTCACGCGGTGACGGCGCGGCACGCGATTCGACACTTGCGCGATCAGGGCGCGAAGGTTGGTCTCGTACGGTTGCGAACCATCAGACCATACCCGACCGATCGCGTGAAGGAGGTCCTCAGTAAGTTCAAAGTGGTCGGCGTGATCGAGACCAACATGGGGCTCGGCAGCGTGAGCAGTGGCGGGGTGTTATACGCTGAGGCCTGCGCGGCTCTCTACGAAAGCCAACAGCGCCCACTCGTCGTCTCGTTCATGGCGGGCATGGGCGGCGAGGCGATCGTGCTGAAGGAATTCTACTGGATGACTCAGAAAATGACGGAAGCGCAGAAACGCGGGAAAATCGAGAAGCGCACGCACTGGGTCGGATTCGAGGAATAGTAGAGTATTTGTTTTGGCGGACTTAAAGGTCCGCACTACGACAGTGGTAGTGCAGGGTCTCTGGGCTCTGCCATTGGGAGGAACCGATATGTCAGCAATTGAAGTTCAACGGCAGCTGCTGCCGATTCTCGACAGCCCGAATCAGGGGGCGCGTTTCTATAACCCTGATTTACCGTCGACCGAGCCGTTCGTCCCCGGTCACCGCACGTGTGCCGGATGCGGGCCCTCCATCCAGTACCGGATGACGAGCAAGGCTGCGGGAGACAATACGATCCTGGTCGGACCAACAGGCTGCATGTATGTGGCGAACAGTTCGTATTTGTGTACGCCCTACAATGTGCCTTGGGCGCACACACAGATTGGCAGCGCGGGCAGCTTCACGGCGGGCGTCGCCGCCGCCTATGAAGCCATGATTCGAAAGGGCAAGTGGAAGGGCGCCTTTCCAAACATTATCTGCGAAGCGGGCGACGGCAGCGCGTCCGACATCGGTCTCGCCTCGATTTCAGGCGCGCTCTATAGGAATCACGACTGCCTGATTATCTGCTACGACAACGAACAGTACGCGAACACCGGCATCCAGGCCTCGTCGCGCACACCCTACGGCGGAATGACGACCTTCTCCCCTCCCGGTCCGATGGTTCCTGAAGCGAAGACACTGTTCCCCAAGGATCTCGCCCGCATGATGGCGGCGGGCCATCCCCACTGCTACGTAGCGACCGCGAGCGTGGGCTACCCCATCGACTTAATGAATAAAGTACGCAAGGGACTCAACCACAAGGGCGCGGCATACCTGATGATCTACACCCCCTGCCAGAAAGGCTTCGTGTACGAGACGCCGCGCTCGATCGATCTTGGCCGGCTCGTCGTCGAATGCGGGCTCTACCCGATCTGGGAGTGGAATCCTGAGAAGCGCACGTACAATTACAGCTTCCGCCCGCAGAATATGCGGCCGGTATCAGAGTACTTGAAACTGCAAGGACGCTTCGGCCACCTGCACGCCGAGCACATCGCGAAGCTGCAGAAGTTTGCCAATGACCAATGGCGAATGATGGGTGTCGAGCTGCCCGAGGCCTTGATCCATGCCGCGGATGCGAAAAACCTGGTCAATATGGCGTCTGCGGTTGAAGCCGCGGCCGTGGCGGAAACTCTATGAACACTAACGCAACCACTCCTCCTGCGGCTCCCGCTGCGCAGGAAAGTTATATCGTCAGCGAAGGCAAGAAGCGCGGGTCGACGCGCGACGTACGGCCGGAGGCGGCTTTCGACCGCTACTACACCGTGCTGCGCGTGCACGCTGGTGACGCCATCCTCACCAACAACTGGCACACCAATGAAGTGCTGGAGCACGCGCGCAACAACTTCGAGGGATACACGTTCGCCATGCGCACGTTGGAGGCATGGGGCGCAATGATTGAGAACGACCACCGTGCCTACTATACGGCCGGCGGGCGAGTGTGGGTCCTGGATCTGGAGCCCTCCGAAGGCAAGAAGAAGCGGCTGCCTGGCGCCGGAGCTGGCAAGAAGTAGCGCACGCTTTGCGCCGCATCCTGCTCATCGACGACACGCCGGAGATTGCCGAGCTTCTGACCTTTGCGCTTCGTGATCTCGGCTACGAGGTCTTCGCTGCGGGATATGCCGACACCGTCAACGAGCTGGTTTTGGAGCAACGAGCCGATGCGCTCGTGCTCGACTGTTCCGCCTTCGACATGAGCGAGTCGCTCTTCGACACCGTGCGTCACCACCCGGATCACGCCGAGCTTCCCGTCGTAATCATCAGTGACACACCGGAGGAGGCTGACGCGAGCCTCCGTTCCCGGAGTGCCCGAAGAGTCTTGCTGGTCCCGAAACCGTTCACCGGGGCGCAGGTCGCAAGAGCGCTCGAGGAGCTGCTTGAATAAATATGCCGTTGTGGAGCATGGACGAGTGGCAATACGTCGAGCGCGAGGTCGTCACCGACCCGAAGGGTAAGCAGTGGACTGTGGCGCTGATGGACGTGCTGGGTCAGGAAGGGGATCCTGATATGCCGAACCAGTGGCTCGAACTTCAGTATTCATCGGGCCGGTATTTCACGCTCATCTACTCGGACAGTGGAGCGCTACAGTGGGAACGCGGCTACACCTCACTGTCGGAGGCGACTAGCGCGTACGGAAACCTGCTCGTGGCCGTCATCGATGGTAGCCTCGATCCATCACAACCGGTGTTCCGGCAAGACCTGGAAGATTGACGGTGCGATAAGAGCGTCGGCGACCGTCAGTATCTCTCTCGTGTCGAATCGTGCTGGCCGAACGGCGGGAAGTTTACCAGGTCTCTAGCGACCGGGATTCAGATCTCTCATCACCACATAAAGCACTTGCCCTGCCAGGCGCGCATTGCACTCGGAAACCGTCGCCTTCGCGCCGCTCTCACCGTTGGCATGGGTGAGATCTCTATACGTCCGCGCGACTGCTGGGAGCCGGGCGCACCCGCTACGAATGAGTCCCGTCCTCTCTGCGACGGCGAGCCGCGTTTCAAACGACCAATCGGCAATCTTCCCGGCGAGTGTACCTGAGGCAGCCAGCGCATTTAGCCCCTTGTGCTCCAGCGCGTCGGTTACGATGGCCTCCAGGATTCCGCAAGAAGTCCGCAGCGCCAGGTCATAGTCCCCTTGCTCGAGGGCACGCCGACTATCGGTGTAGGCCTGCTCGACAACGGGCCGGAGCTCGGGGTTGTGAACGAAATCGAACCGGCGAGGAGGCGCTGTTTCCGAAGACGCAGAAATGGCTTGGCCATCGTCCATTCGGGAGAGCGAGGCAACGGCTTGCTCGAGGACGTCGAGCAGTCGCTTGACGATCTCGGCTGGCCCCGTCCCTTCGACGGCAAGGCCGGTTGTTGAGCGTATCAGGAAGGCTTCGCTAAACGACCGAGCAAGCCAATGGGCTTTGCTGCCCCCAGACAATTGATTGACCGTTACGCCACAGTCTTGCTGCCAGACGCGCATGGCGGCAATTGCCAATGTGTTGGAGGGATCAGCCGCCAAAGTGTCGCGAACCTGACGCCCGCGGCGGATCAATGAATCGAGGTGGGACAGGTAAGTCTCGATTTGCGCTCGTAGGCTCTCATTCATCGGTCGCGTCTCGCGAGCGCACCCTGTCAACGCGAGCGCACCCTTGACACCCTGGGGCGAGCATGCTAGATTCCCGGCCGCAAGTGGTTCGGTCAGTGGACCAGTATATATCACGGTTGGCTATCAGCCAAGAGAGTCTTGAGTTGACGCCGACGTGGGAAAGTGGCTGGTTCCCGGGTGATGCGTGTCCAGACAGAAGTGGAGTCCGACGCTCCGCCCGCTTAGAGAACAATGGCGGGCGAGCTAAGTCTGGTCGCGCACCTTTGGTGGGTACAGATCGCAGGCAACGGGGAAGTGGGAACTTAGAAGTGGGCCCTTAAAGTCTGACGAGACACGCAGGAGGTGTATCGATGGCCGAATCCATAGCACCCCTTATTCACCCATCGCGCATAGTCAACCGTTGGGCCCAGTTGATCGCCGGCATTATCGCAATGATGGCGATAGCGAATCTGCAGTACGCCTGGACCCTTTTCACCAAACCCATGCAGTCCCACCTGCATGTCACCCTGACGGCTATCCAGGGGATCTTCAGTCTCTTCATTCTGGTCGAGACTTGGCTGGTTCCGTTTGAAGGATATCTAGTTGACCGAATCGGTCCACGCTTGATGCTAGGCGCTGGTGGCATTCTGGTTGGCCTGGGATGGATCTTCTCAGGTCAAGCCGAAACTCTGCGGGGCCTGTACTTCTGGTACTGCTTGGGCGGCGTTGGCGCTGGCATCGTCTATGGGGGAACCATCGGAAACGCGCTGAAATGGTTTCCGGACCATCGTGGTCTTTGTGTTGGTCTCACCGCCGGCGCGTACGGCATCGGAACCGCACTGACCGTCGCTCCCATCGACAAAATGATCAGAGCTTCTGGCTACCAGCACACGCTGGTCGTTTGGGGGATTATCCAGGGTTTTGTCGTGCTAAGTGCGGCGCTATTCCTCGCGAGGCCACCCGCAGGCTGGACTCCTCCAGGCTGGGCGGAAAAGGAACTCAAGATCAAGCAACGCGTCCGCAGTTCGGCCGTGGACATGACCCCTCAGCAGATGCTGCGTCAACCCTCCTTCTATGTCATCTACCTGATGATGACCATGTTGTCTTTCGGGGGCTTGGTGGTCACGGCCCAACTCAACCCCATGGCCGTCTCCTACCATATCGATAAAGTCGTCGTCGCCTTTGGCATGACTGCTCTCGTCCTGGCGATCTCGGTGGACCGCTATCTGAACGGGCTTACACGTCCTTTCTGGGGATGGGTATCGGACCATATCGGCCGGGAAAACACAATGTTCATCGCTTTCACCATGGAGGCTGTCGCGGTATTTGCGCTGCTCCAATTAATTAGCCGTCCGGTCTGGTTCATCGCCCTCTCGGGCTTGTGCTTCTTCGCCTGGGGCGAGATCTTCTCGCTGTTTCCCTCCATCACGGGAGACTTGTTCGGCAAGACATGGGCGACCACAAACTACGGCATCGTCTACACCGCCAAGGGAGCGGGCGCGCTCTTCGCTGGTTTCGGCGCCGCCTGGTTGTTTGAAAAGACCGGTTCCTGGACAAAGGTCTTCTGGGCGATGATTGCCTGCGACCTTATCGCCGCGTTTTTAGCATTGTTCTGGCTGAAGCCGGTGGCCGCACGCACGATCGAGAAATCGATCAGCGGCCTGCAGGCTGTCGACATGACGGCGCCAACAAAGGCGCGAGGTGTGGCATAGCCAGCGTCTGGAGCGCGTGGCTACCGCTCGCCCTCGAAAACCCGGCCGGCAGCTGCACGTCAGGATTTCTTCGGAGCGCATCGCCTTACGCCATCCCGTTCGCAGTGAGGAACGAAACCGCGGTCGAGGGAACCCCGGCATGTTTGGGCACGCGCTTAGCTTAGTCTTTCTTGTTGCAGCGAGCTTGAACTCGATCCTGACCTCGTTCTTTCTCCGTCTCGTATCGCCGAGAAGGTCTACCAGGCCCGGCCCAATCAGAAAAGAAAGCTCTCAATACTTTCTGAAGCCCACGGCTGATCCGGGCGCACCAGCAGCTCTTCCCGAACGATGAGTCGATGCTGGGGTTCTGGCTTTCCTTGATCTTTCTCCTGGTTTGGTTGAGCGGTATGACCTACAGCATGCTGGCTTATCCTTAGACCACCGAGAAATAACCCCCTGTCTTTCAGAAGGTCATACTCGTCTGGTCACTGTGGATGCTCGGTATTGCGACAGCAGTTTCGCGCACGCGTACACCGGAATCCCGCAGTTCCGGTGTCTGTCGGACTCCACGTGGATTCCATTACGACGCTGCTCCCAAGTTCCTGGTACTCAATACCGATGCGAATTACGGGTTGGAGTGCCCAGCGCCATCCGCCGAAGATCACACCCGTGCTACCTCGACTGAAATCCCATGGCAGAATGGAGTGGCTGAGGGCTGTGTTGGCAGCTGCCGCCGTGGTCGCTCGACCAAGTAATCGCGTTGAACGAGCGACAAACGACATCTGAAGCGACTTCTCTCCGATTACGTCTCCTGCTATCACAAAGACCGAATGCACCTTGGGCTGGAAAAGCAAACCTCGATTTGTCTGAGGGTACGACAGACGTGTCGGCTCATTCAGCCGGGCAGTAAGAAGTCCGCCGCGTCTGACCTCCGCACTCCTCCAACCAGCGGGAACTCATGTCCGGAGCCCTTTTGAGTATGCACCGCTATTTGTTCGTTTTGGATTGTGGCGAGACACAGAGCTCGAGGAGCCTTAAATTCAGTTGCTCAGCCAGGTTGGAGCTCAGGGTCGAGCAGGCCGAAGGCAATCGTCGAAGTTACATGCAGGAATTGTCGTAAGTTCCTCGCGCCGATCATTCCGCCGGGGCGGAATATGAGAAGCCAATTAGGGCTCGATCGAATCTGGAAATTGTCCGCACACTGGCGGAGGTGTAGCAGTCTACTGCCAGTGAAGAATTCGCGCTTCTTTGCACCGTCCGCG
>WNFG01003096.1_pt1 | contig 19536 bp, 20 predicted proteins | sample 5400431 | NCBI WGS metagenome assembly WNFG01 (sample SAMN13153346, study PRJNA577476) | soil metagenome | isolation source: 120 cm saprolite under Douglas fir tree site 2 hole 3 replicate 2 | place: USA:California | collected 2015-04-18 | reverse complement strand
GATCCGGATCGCTTGAGTTTTACCGAGGCGGTCTTTCAGCTGTGCGAAGCCGTGGCCGATGAGCGGGGCGAGCCAGAGTCAGCCGGGCAACCGTGCCGCACTCAGCGCTTGCTGCAACGGTTGCGACGTCACCTGTTGTCCGAGCGGCGTTTGCGCATCAACCGTCGGGAGCTCAAGCAAGTCTATCACAAGTACAAACCCAAGAAGCGCGATGTCCCACCGCCCAAGCCTTTTGAACCCGGGGAGCGCTTTGAGGAGTTTGTGGTCATCGTGGTGCGACCCCAAGGCTCCAAACAGCTGGTCGAGGCTACACCTCTTGTCCCTATTTGAAATGTATTGAGCACAAGGCCCCCTCCTCCACCCCACCCAACCCCTTGTCCCTACAGGACGGCTTACGTCTATTGCTGCATTCGGTCGTCAAAATTCATTAGGGGCCTCAGCGAAGCGAAGCGGAGCGCGTATCAATACTCCGTGCCCATCGCCGATGTATCGGCCTTTGCCGGATGTTCTGATATCCCGATTTAATAGGCAACTTGCATACATAATCATTAACTTATGTAAAGCTTTACAAGTTTAGAAGGGATTTCCTGGACGTAACAGGACTTTGCGTGTTACACTTTCTACAAAAGACAAAACAGAAAGCGGGTGAGAGCATGAAAAAATTTGAAAGACGAAGCGACGGAGGAATGAGCATTACTGAAAACCAGGCACAAATCCACCTGGCTCCCCATGAAGCCGACGCTTTATGGCAATGGCTGTCCGCTCGTAAGGACGCCTTTCAGGCACACTCCAGCGAAGTTCACCTGTACCAGGAAGACCTGAGCCACTTAGACGATTTGAAAGCTGCCATCCCTGACCTGCACGCACGTGGACCCATTGTCAGAGTCCTCGACGCACGATGGAAGACAGTTACTGAGCGAGCATTGAAGTTGCTCAAAGAATTCCAGATCGAAAACCATCATGTCCACCCTATTCTTGAAGACGACTCTACCTATGCTCAAGGGTAAGCAAAGCCTAAAGACGTTGCTGGCGAATGCGAGCACTACGCGATGGTGCCCGTACACAGGGCGACCGCAAGGGATCGCCCCTACTAGAGACGGCCTGGCAAGCCGACCCACCCGTGTATAGTAGGGGCTGGGCTTGCCCCTGCCCTGCCGCGTTGCACTCGTTCTTTCATTCGCCAGCAAAGCCTGAAGGCCTTGTAAAGATACCCCGTATCTTTCTTGCCCAGCCACTCTCCACCACCCTCGCCCACGTGCTGGATAAATCCGCACTCTACGGAAACGGTATTTCCCATGCAATGATAGAGAGCCACGCCGAAAATCGTGGTTGACCCTATCCCTCTCACATGCTATTATAATGCGAACTGATCATTCCAGAGTGCTTAACTTTATCGGACTATGTATTAGTATGTATGATGTTGTACCTGGCACGTTACAACGCCTCCGTGAAGCTGATATCGTCGGCATGGCCGGTCTAACACTAGCGTCGTTGGGACTGGAGTATTGCCGCGTAGGTGCCGTGCATGCAACGAAGCGCCGGGGCGCGCGACTCTCCGGTATCGTTGAAGTCTCCAACTCGCTCTCCAACCAGGGCGCATCAACGACAAATGGCGCAAAAGAGACGGGACAGGCACCATTAACTCCCCTGGAACGCTACAGCGTCGAAGTCGAGATGCGTGATCGCACTTCATGCAATGTCAACTGCACCTGCAGCCAGTCCGCCGTTCAATCACCTGTAGTCTGCGCGCATGCAGCCGCCCTCCTTTATACCTGGCTTGCTCATCCCCTGACCTTTAAACCTCCTACCACTTCAATCTCTTCCTCAACATCCCAGCCCTTTGAACAGCAGGCTGCAAAACCGCTGCTTGCAGTGGAGCAAACAGGCAACACGACGTTTGAGATGAATCAGTCTCGCCCACTCCCGCAGGCAAGGCCGGTACCTATCCTGCAACCCCTGGTCCCCACGAGCAATACTGCTGAAATGCTTGCCCAATCGGGGCTGAGTGAACTACGCGGCATAGCTCGCGAATGCGGCATTACCACAAATGGTTTGAGCAAGCAGCTACTCGCCGAAGCCATCGTAGAGCTACTCAAACAGCCCGAAGCAGTACGCCGTGTAGTAGCGACGCTGGAGAAACAGCAGCGCCAGTTGTTGGCCGCCCTCACACTTGCAGGCGGCTCTATGAACGATGAAGACCTGCGCGGCCTCTCTGAACGCTTCTCGCTTGGAGGGCCGGGCCAGTTACAGAGCATGCTGCTCATACTCCAATCCAAAGCCTTGATTGTGCGTGCGGCCCTCAATAGCTCTATGCAGCAGCGTAGTGGTATGAGTGGCTCTCCCTTTGACATCAGCTGGCATGTGCCGGCAGAGGTGCGCGCGGCTTTGCATGTAACCTTACCGGTCACTCCCTTTGATGTCGAGGCAGGCAGCGGCCAGGACGCGGACTCACCAAAAGTACAGCAGGTCGAGCCGTATAGCCTCCTGGCTGACCTGCTCCTCGTAGCGCGTGCGCTGGATGGCAACCAGCTTGAACGCGAAGAAAAAGACTACCTCTCCGACCGGCTGAGCGAAGCTAGGACGCAGTCCGTTGCCGGTCGGAATAAGAGCGAGGACTACCTCTCCGACCGGCTGAGCGAAGCTAGGACGCAGTCCGTTGCCGGTCGGAATAAGCCTGCTGAAGTTGGCCGGTATCATCTTTGTTGATGATGGCGGAACGTCCAGCTTGCGAGTCTTGCCCAATGCTGCCGAGTTACTGCTTGGCCCGACCCACACGGAAGTCGCGCATGAACTCTATACTCACTGGCTGAACCAGCCTGCTTATGAAGAATTGTTTGAACTGCAAGAGCAGGATTTGCGCCTGTGCTGCCGCACGACGCCGTTGAACCTGCCCGCGCTGCGACCGGGCGAACTGGAGGCCGAAAACAGGGAGGCCCGGCAGACACTGATCGCGTTGCTGGCGCAGGCTCCTGCCGGTCAATGGATCAATTTTACCGCGCTTGCGCGTTTCGTCTATCGTTTGAATCCCATATTCTTGCAGAAGCGGCAGCGCCAGTTTCCTGCACCGCACTGGTGGATAGAGTATGAAGGACGGCCTCTGCGCCCGACCCAGTTAAACGACTGGATGCGTGCGGAGGGTCGCTATCTCACTAACCTCTTGCAGGGGCCATTGCACTGGTGGGGCATCAGCGACGTGGCGCTGGCTGCTGACGGGCGACTGCTGGCATTCCGGCTCACCCCCCTGGCAGATTCATTCTTACACGAGGCACCCGTAGGGGCGCAATTCATTGCGCCCGGTGTTGCGCCTGCTACCTCACCAGCCATCGATGTCTCAGAAAATGGCGACCTGTTAATCCCCTGTACCTTCGCCAACTGGCCTTTGATTGAACTGATCGAGCGCTACGCTGAAGTGCAGGGCATCCATGCGGGGCAACTCTGCTACCGGCTGACCCCGGGCTCACTCAGCGAGGCTTTCAGTCAAGGAGAGTCTCCTGCCGCTTTGCTTGATCTCTTGCACCGCGCCGCCGAAAACCGGCAGGCGCTTGCACCCGGTAGCCCCCTCGTCAGCCTGCTGGCGCAGCTTGAACGGCGTATAGCAAGCTATGGGCGTGTGCGCCTGTATACTGACGTCTCATTACTGGAAGCTGCCGATCAACCGGTTTTGCGCGAACTAAACGCCACCACTTCACTACAGGAACAAATTGTGCGCCCTATTCATCCCACGTTACTGCTACTCAAGAAACAGGCTGTCGAACGTCTTATAGATGAACTGAAACGACGTGGACAGGTTCCGCTCCTGCATGAATCTGGATTCGCTGCGTCCAGGCCAGAGGAGTGATATGGAGCAAAGTGACCTTTACCTGCTGCAGAATGTGCCATCCTATCACCTGCAGGCGTTGGTAAAAGCGCGGCGTTTACCATATTCATTCAAGGGACAGAATATCAACGCCCCTGGCGATCCTTCAAAGACCACGGCAGAGATTGCGCGGCTGCTTTTCGATGCTGTTTCCTGCCGTGAGGCTATAGGCAGCCTGGGTGAAATGGAGAAGCTTATCCTGCGCGAACTGGTAGCATGTGGCGGGCGCGCAAATAGCCGTGATCTCGCTCTCTATCTCAGCCTTGCAGATACACCTCTCAACTCTGACAAAGAGGATGCATCTCCCTCGACAAATAATCCCGAAGGCATATCCTCCAGCACCCACCAGGGCATACCGCCGCAGTATCCTGCACCACATCCACATGGCGTTTTTGAGCAGGCAGTACATCGTCTCCTGCTCGTGGGCCTACTTTTCTGGAGCAAACAAACCAGCTTTGTTGGACGAGACTACGCTGGCGGCGTCTATGATGGCGTGCTGATTGTGCCTCAAGGTGTTATGGAAGCTGCAAACGAGGTCTGGCGTGCGGATCGAGAGGCCGGCGCGCATGCGTCACCTGCTGAGCAAGAGAGCGGCGAGAACAAAGTAGTCGAAAATGCAGCAGCAGGCGTAAGCGAGGGGATACGCGCGTTGCAACGCAACCTCTACCTCTACTGGTCACTTGTAGCAGCGATGCGTGAGGGGTTATCACTGGTCAATAACCGCTTGCTTTCGCGCTCCGCCTTGCGCCAGGTCGTGGATCAATTGAGCCCGGCAGGAAGCTCGCTGCCAGAGCACATACGGACTGAAACAGACCTTCCCCAGCTCCTATTCACCAGGTTGCTCCTCATGAAATTGGGCCTGCTTGTTGAACGGAGCGGTACGGTCTGTGCTATGCCAGCCGATGCTTTTTTTTCATTGCCATTGTTTGAGCGAGCGCGCCGCTGTTATCACATGTGGCTGGATAGCGCGTTCTGGAACGAACTGGCTTATCTACCAGACGTGGTCGTGCGCCCAGGTCCCGCTGCTCTCGACCCTGCTCATGAAGAGGTCGTGCGTTCGCGTAAGCTGGTGCTAGAACAGCTGCTACAGGAACAGGTGGGAGCATGGCATGATTACTCAAAGTTCATTGCGCACGCCAAGTTATATATCCCCTACCTGCTGTTTCCGCGCCAGTATGGTTCGCGTGCGGAGCGTTATTCAACAGGCAGTAACCTGTATGGCTGGGATTTTCGTCTTAAGCATGGCTGGTTAACGCCGCGCGAAGGCTGGCATCTCGTAGAAGGCGGATTCATTCGCGCGATCATCTCCGGCCCATTGCACTGGTTGGGGCTTGTTGAAGTGGATAATGAAGAGCACCCCGGAGCTTTTCGTATAGTCAAAGATGCAGCGCTCGCTACCAGCGAGACACCTCCAGACACCCAGGAACCTGCCTGGGGACGCCTGGTCGTGCAGCCAAATTTTGAATTAATAGCCCTCGCGCCCGTTTCTGAGGCGCTGCTTATCCAGCTGGATCGTTTCGCAGAACGTACCGGGCTCGAGTATATTGCGCAATACCGTTTGACGAGGGCCAGCGCCACGCGCGCCATTCAAATGGGCCTGCACGCCGATACTATCCACCAGGTATTGGAGCAGGCCGCGGGAGGGCCTATTCCGCAGAATGTGCAGTATTCACTGGTGGAGTGGGAGCGCCAGGCGCGGCGTATCGAACTCTGGCGGGGCGTTACACTGCTCGAGGTAGATGATGCTGCCCTGCTCGACGCGCTCTTTAACGATGAGCAAACCCCTTGCTTGCGGAAGTCGTTACCGCTCAACTGCCAGCGGTACAGGCAATCCTCTGGCAACGAGACTACCTGCCCTCGCTCGTATCTGCTCCTGTGCAGGACGGCCTGTTGGAGAGCGGGCGTTTCCCAACCCGCGAACCGCAATGGCGGCTGCAGCAGAATGGCCTGTTGCAGCCCTGCCATGCCGTGGTGGATCTCTATTTAGCCGCGGAGGTTGAACGAATCACGGAACTGGACGAGGCAACAGGCTGGAGGAAGATCACACCGGCGGCGCTTCAGCAGGCGCGCAGCGCCGGGCTATCATTGGAACATATTATGCGCTTCTTGCAGCATTACTGCGAAGGTGGGGTGCCTGCATCATTCTTGATTCGCCTCAAATTGTGGGGTGGTGGCTATGAGCAGCAAAGTGCCATTGGAGTCGAACATGCGCCGCTGTTACGTCTCTCCGCCCAGGCATTGCAAGACATCCAGGCCGATGCAGAGTTGGGTCCGCTGCTCGGGACAGAGGTTCCCCTTGATAATCGCCTGGTGCGTGTGGACCCCAGAGCACTGGAGCGCGTGATAGCGCTGTTGCAGGAACGCGGCTTTGATGTTGAGTAGTATGCTCATGACGCTAATGGGGGCTCAGCAACCGGCGAACCGCGTCCTCGTCGGGCGCTGTGACGACTTTTTGAGCCAGGATATTCAGCGCAGCAGGATTGTCAATCTGTGCAGCCTGCTGTTTAGCCAGTTCGGTCAGGCCGGGGTACCGAGCACTGACAATGTTCACAAACATCGTCTGTGCTGCTCGTAACTCCCCTTCGGCCCTACTTTTGGCCCTTTCCTGTTTTATGCGCGGGCTTTCTTCCCAGAGTTGGTCGTACATATGCAATTGCATCTCTATGATACTGCGGTGGGACTAACCAATAAACGAGCCATATTCTCGTCAGGAGCAATTACGACTTTCTGAGCCAGGATATCAAGCGCAGCAGGATTATTGATCTGCGCAGCTTGTTGTTTAGCCAGTTCGGCTAGAGCAGGGAAACGAGCACTAACAATGTTCACGAACATCCTTCGTGCCACTTGTAATTCTCCTTCAGCTTTACCTTCAGCTTTACCTTCAGCTCTACTCCTGGCCCTCTCTTGTCGTATGCGTGGGCTTTCTTCCCAAAGCTGGTCGTACATATGCAATTGCCTTTCTATTTCGCTTTTCTCCTGTGGAGGGATGGTATCCGTCCGTTCCAATAAAAGGGACATCCAGATAAGCTGGTCTGCTAATGTGACTTCATCCTCTCGATACAGTGCTACCAACTCGTCCGTCACTTGCTTGATCATCTCGTGATGGACACCCTGCATGGTTGGTAACAATGGATACATACAAACTACGTGGTCGCGTACAAACTGCTCGGCATCCAACTGAAATAATGGTAACATCTGAAAGTGAAACGTGAATATTATATTGGCTCCAATTGCTACTTGCAGCGGAGATTCTGCCAGTGTAACCCGAAACGGATAGACCACTATTGTGATCACGGGCAACTTATGCTCCTGGTAGAGTACCGCATTATAGATCAGTAGTCGTGAAGGCAAATCACTGTCTGTGCCTGACTCAAATTCTATCTCAAGGATCGCATCCTCGCCATTGTAGATCACCTTGAAGACCTTATCCGCTCGCATCGTGGATCGGACAATCTCCACATCGAGTGTATCCACGTAGGTCACTCCCGGCAAAAGCTGGGGTAAGATGTCGCGTGGATGCGCTCGTATCCAGGCTTTGAAGCTGGTGTCAAACCGTTGTGCTTTTTGTGATTTCCGTCTGGGCTGGCCTCTCTTCCGTGAGTTACGCTTTACATTTGCCATAGTAATAGTCCCCTCCGACCGCTTTTGATGCCATCATACCATGTCTCGTTGGACTATACAATCCTCCTTCTCAGCTTCCTCCTGCTCCTCCACCCCCCACGTCTCGGTATTCATGAGCGCAATAGCCTCTGCATGCTTGCCCTCGTCGATGAGCCGGAGAATGCGCTCCGCGCCTCGTTCCGCCCTTGCTGTGATGAAGGCATGCTTGCTGCTGCCTTCGGCAAAGCCCGTCAGACCCCACTGGGCAGCTTGATACTCCAGGTCGATTCGACGCAAGAGTTGGGCAATTTCGCTTTTCGATTCGGGTTCGCTCATAAGGAACTTCCTCCCATTTTTCGCTTGTGATGTACTTCTTCCTCATAAACATTGCCTTGAGCCAGGATGCATGGTACACTCAGAGCAGAAACTACCGGGTTGGCATTGGCTTACCCTGGTGACAAAGCTCAAAATGCAGCAGGCTCCATCTGCCTGCTGACTTGTATCATGCATCCTACACCTTTAGTATCGTCTGAAATCAGAAATGCACAAACCGCATTTCCCGAGAAACGATGCCATGATGGAAGGAACGCTATGGTTGATATGCAAGCAACACCGATTGAGCACAGACATCAGGGGAAAATTGTGGCTCAGTACCGTAGATTCGCAAATTTGTCTCAACGCGACCTTGCAGAGTTGATGCATGTCAGCACGCATACGGTGCAGAGAATGGAGCAGGAAGCTGTGATTAAGGAGCTGGATAGGCGTCGGTTCCTTGTCGCTTTGCTCGGCATCCCCGCAGCATACTTGGGACTTGATCACGAGCAACAAGAGATCGAAAAAACCATCTTCATCTTCAATGACGATCCTATGTCTTTCCTGGAAGATATGCTGGCGACCCGTTGGAAGACCCATCTCATGGGAGGCCCACTCCATGCTGCCCACAGCTTAGATCGGCTAGTGAACGAGGTCATTACGTTCGCACAGCAGGTGCAGGGACAGGCATGGCAGAAGCGTGCGCAGGTGCAACTCTGCATGGCCTATCAGCTTCAGGGCAGTGTTGCCAGCGATATGATGCGCTACAACCAGGCGCTTGAAGCATATCGAAATGCCTTTGCGGTGGCACATGAACTGCACGATGTCGAACTGATGGCAGCTGTACGAGTGCGTGAAGGGATCATCTTCATGAGGCGTGAAAAACCATTGCAAGCCATCATGCACCTCACGAATGCGCTGGAACTCGTCAACGGTCAAGGCTTTCCTGAACTGAGAGGCAATATCCTGGCCGTGCTTTCGGAAGCATACGCCAAGGCACAGCGACCGCAAGAGAGTTCACACACCATTGGATTAGCTGAACGCGCATTGGAACAGACGGAATCCGTTCGAGAGCGGAGCTATCGGATGTGTAGTGCTGCCTCGGTGACAGCGCATAAAGGGGTTGATGCGCTCCTTTTGCACGACTACGACCGGGCACTCAGGTTGATTGAGAAGAGTTTGAAGACCTACAATCCGACATTGACGCCTGGACGTGCCAGACTACTAGCTCGCAAAGCTGAAGCCCATTACGGGTTGCATTCTCTCAGTGAGTGCATTGACACTGCTGAGCAAGCACTGACGCTGGCCAACTCGGTAGGGGCGAGTAATACCTTTGTACGAGTGAAGCATCTGCATGCAGCGCTGGCACAATCTCGCTGGAGCAGAGAACCTGGCGTTCTTCGTTTGGGTGCGTTGCTCGCAGGGAATTGACGAAGATATCTCTGTGGCTGGTCTCCTCGAATTGCCGAATGCGCTACGGGATATTTCAAAACATGGTATGATGAGATAAATACGGAATCGTAGGCAAAGTGCAGTCAGAGATAAGAGAGTGGGAAGAATTCATATGCTTACAAACTACATACGGGCTGCCATGCGACGCGCAAGATATGAAATTTTGCCATCTGATGGGACATTCTACGCTGAAATTCCTGGATTTGATGGCGTTTACGCCAATGCAGATACTCTCGAAGCCTCTCGAGAGGAGCTAGAAGAGGTTCTGGAAGAATGGATTTTGTTGCGCGTCTCTAAACATCTCCCGTTACCTACTGTTGACGGCATCGAATTAACTATCAAGGAAGTGGCTTAATGCCTCGGTTAGGGCCTATCAAGCGTAAAGACCTGATATACTATCTCAGGAGATTAGGCTTTGAAGGTCCTTATTCTGGTGGAAAGCATCAGTTTATGATCAGAGGGAACATCTCTCTGCAGATACCAAATCCTCATCAGGGTGACATTGGAGAAGATTTTTTAGTCAGAATATTGAAGCAGGCTAGGGTTGGCAGAAAAGAGTGGGAGATGCTGTAAAGAAAGGCTATTAGGGTTAACACAAGAGTCAAAAATTTGTTGACAAATCGCCCCTGATATGCTATCTTAGTCTCACAAACGTAACGTACAAGCGGGAGTGGCTCAGTGGTAGAGCATCTCCTTGCCAAGGAGAAAGTCGCGGGTTCGATCCCCGTCTCCCGCTCCATCCGCGCCTCTCATACGCTTGCGTACGCACGCGGCGACGTCGCCAAGTGGTAAGGCACGGCTCTGCAAAAGCTGCACCAGCGGTTCGAATCCGCTCGTCGCCTCCAAACCAGACGTGATTTCGTTCGTGAGTCACGTCTTTTTCATTCGCTTGTAAGGTGTTCCCCATGCGACAGCAACGTAGCTACCCCATTGAAGCCATGGTACTTAAGCACACCGACTTTGGTGAAGCTGATCGTATCCTGACGCTATTCACGCCCTTCAAGGGCAAGATTCATGCCGTTGCCAAGGGTATACGCCGGCCTATCAGCAAGAAGGCGGGACACCTTGATCTGCTCAGTCGCAGCCAGTTGCAAATGGCGCTCGGCCGCAATCTCGATATCGTCACGCAGGCCGAGGGACGAGAAAACTTTCTGCACCTGCGCGGCGAACTCTGGCACATGACCTGTGGTTTTTACCTGGCTGAACTGGTGGATCGCTTCGTCGAAGATTCAACCCCGCACCGGGACATCTACGTCTTGCTGCTCGAAACCCTGCGCTACCTCGATGCCGATGCGAACGCCTTGCAGCAGCAACGAGCGCAGGGAACTGCGCTTGCAAGCGAGCAAGACAATGATAGCACGCGCCTGCTGCTGCGCTACTTTGAACTACACCTGCTCTCCGCCGTCGGCTACGAGCCAGCTCTACAAAACTGTGCTCACTGCGGAAACGAATTGCGCCCGGAAGAGAACGGTTTCAGAGCCTCGCTGGGAGGTGTACTCTGTCCCCAGTGCTCGCGCTTCTGGGAGCGCCGCCTATCCCTGAACGCTCTCAAGGTCCTACGCTTCCTGCAGCGCAGTAAGTGGATCGAGGCCTCGCACCTGCGTCTCGATGCCAAACTCCAGGCCGAATTAGAGGCAGTGATGCATGACCTGCTGCGCTTCCATCTTGAGCGTGACCTGAAATCATGGAGCTTCCTTGATACGCTCAGCCATACGCCGTGATCAGGAGCATCTTCAAACGTACTTTTCAACAGCTTCTCTGGTGTTGAGAACGTTCAGCTTCTCGAAGAGGAAGCGGAATTGCTGTTCAAGATGCTCCTTTATCGGCTGTTTTTCCTGTTCAGAAAGCTCCCACAGCCGTTGTTTAAATGGACCAAAGGCTTTTTTGCGCGTCGTGTACAGGAATTGTTCTCTATTCAATCCTGCTTCCCATTCTTCTTGACGATTGTTTTCCACCCATTGGTACATATCTTGTCGAAGCGCGTCCGGCATAGTGTCATAGACAATGTTCTGAAAACCGGTGGCCAGGTGAATTTCAAGCGTTTTATGCTTTGGAAATTGATCAAACAATTCATTGGGGAGTGTGGAGGCGCCATGTTGCACAACACCGCCAAGATGATATTTTTCTCGCGCGACCCGTCCCGTGTTGTCCAGCACCGAGAAATCAAGCTGCACATCTGCGATGCTCCCATCGGGCAGGGGAATGCCTCCATGACTTGTGCCGGTTTGCACGCTGATTTTACTTATACCAGGCATGCTATTCCCAAGTGCTTTGTTATAGCCTTCGAGAAAAGCTTCTAGCTCCTCCGGGGTACTATTCTTCCCGCCGATATGACCGATTTCTGCCCCAACGGAAATCGTTCCTTTTGTTTCAAGCGAGCGTATATATTCCGTGAATGCAGCGGTCACGCGGTAATTTTCAGCCTGCTGCTCATCGAGCGTGTCCTTTGAGAGATCCACGAGCGTTGACGCGTCAATATCAATATTGTGAAAATCTGCATCAATTGTTTCTTGAATGAGACGCTTCATTTGCAGTGTCTCCGCTGCAGGGTCCTCTCTGTAACGGCGTGCATTCACCTGAGCATGGTCTCCTTGCAAGAATACCGGCCCGCTATAGCCCTCTTTGATAGCTGCCGCAAGCACCGCGACAGCATAATCATCTGGCCGTTGGTACGTATAGCCCATTTCAGAGCGCGCAATTTCGACAATCAAGGGTCCAATGCTCAATTCTCTCTTCAGTTTGAAAAGCACGCGAGCAATGTCATAGGTCAGCGTGCGAATATTGATGGCTGGAACCGTCGAAGTTGTAGGAACCTCTCCTTTCCCGATGGCAAGATAATAGTGATGCAGAGAAGAGGAGCGAATACCAAGCGCTTCTGCGAGTTGCCGGATAAGCGAGCGGGCTTTTGCTTTTAACGCTTGATCAGCAGCAAACATCGCTGTGAAGACCAGGTCATCGATGATCTTCTCTCGCAGCGTTTGTTCGCCGGTGACACGCGGCGTGTTTCCATCAAGTCGCAGCACACCGGTGACTGCCTGTTGCAGTTCGTCTATTGATGTATACATCTCGTGTTTCTCCTGTAGCCCCTTTGGCAAATACGCTATAATACTACTGGTATTATAGCGTATTTGCGCCTAATGATTTTTGACAACCGAATCGGGGAATGATTGGGAATGTCTGCCTGCGTCCTGTAGGGACAAGGGGTGGACGTGGAGAAGGGTGGGGGCCTGGTGCTTGTCCTGGTGGCCTGACGAGTGATCTGGGTTCCGTGAGGCCAACCGCCTCCGTCCTGTAGGGACAAGGGGTGGATGTGGAGAAGGGTGGGGGCCTTGTGCTTGTCCTGGTGAATGGCGATTCCGCCAGGGTTTCATGCTGACCCGTTGGATCAGCTTACCCGGACGAGGACAAGCACCAGGCCCCCTCATCCACCCCGCCCAACCCCTTGTCCCTACAGGACGGCTTACGTCTCTTGCTGCATTCGGTTGGCAAAATTCATCAGGTTCCGAAGAGGCCCTCTGTATGGGCTTCCTATGTTTCCGTGCTGATGAACTCCTGCACGAGATCGGCCAGGATTTTTCCCCCACGGCTGTTCAAGTGAAGGCCATCAGTATGAAAGCGCCAGCCGTTTTTCTGGGCAATCCCGTCAAGACTGCGATGGAGTACGAGCAAACGGAAAGCATCGCGATAGAATGACAGAAAGCGGAAGGCGGTAAAGGCGCGCCCAGGTGAGGCCACGATTTGCTCATGGAACCGCTCATAAAAGGGAATGTAGCTCACGTTTTCTTCCTGGGCAACTTCCTTGATGATCTCACTGTATTGCTTAAAGCGCAGGTTGAGCTCGCGCTGAACTGGGTTGGTCGACTCCGGGTCCTCTCCAACCTGCGACAACGAGGTAAGCGCAATCTTGGCCGAAGTTTCTTCCTTGAGCCGACGCACTATCGTTTGCAGATTCTGTCGGTACCATTCGGGCGATGGGTCGCTCGGCAGGTGCTTCCAACCGCCAAAAATGCGTCTGACTTTCTTGAAGACTAACGTCACGATGTCGTTGTGCCCAACAATGATTACCACCTTATCGGGATGACAGGCCACCACGCTGGGTAGTCGTTGGAGCGCGCTGTAGGCAAGGTCGCCGCCAACGCCGAGGTTATAGAAACGAAACTGCTTTAACTGGATCGGCCGTTTCTCCAATTCGCCGATCCAGTTAAAGCTCCCCTTTGCCGCGGTTATACTGGCACCGAGACAGGCGATCACTGTAGGTTTCGTGGCAGATTGAGTTGTGTTTGTTTTCGTCAGGTTATTTTTGTTTGTGCTCATATTCATACGCTCCCCTTTTTAGCGTCTGCTCGACGACAGATGGTGCTTCATGGAGGTCCGCTTGTCACTTTCAAAAATAAGGGGCACTTCCGCGGCCCCGCTGCTTCAAGCGATCGCCAGACACATCACGCCGTTGTACCTGTCTCGTTTGAGCTGACCGATGTCTGTTCATCGGAAGCTCTCTCACGCCGAATCAGCGGGGCCGCGGAAGCACCGCGGGTATGACCTCTCCCCGTCAGCTGGAAGTGGTCTCGGCCCGGCGGCGAGCAGGTGACGCCTCCACCGGTTCGGCCCCTCCGGCTTTCGAGGCGGCCCTCCCAGGCAGGAAGGCCAGGGTGAGCACGAAACCCGCCACGGCGATTCCGGCGGCCACCACGAGTGAGACATCCATCCCCTGGACGAAGGCTGTGCGCACCGATGCGAGCAACGGTGCCGAGCCAAGCTGCTGGGCCACTGCCAACCCTCCAAAGAGGCTCTCCTTGACCACATTGGCGACTGCCGGTGGAAGCCCCGCAAGATGCAACTGAGCCTGATAGGCGGAGAGGAGCACGCTGCCCAGGATCGCCGCCCCGAACGGCCCTCCCACCTTCTGGAGAGCCTGCATCACTGCGGATCCCACCCCGCTGCGCTCCTGTGAGAGCTCGGAGAGCGCAGCAGAGACCGCTGTGGCCACGGCGAGCCCCATCCCGGCTCCGACGAGGGCCATCCATGCCGCGATGAAGCCGCCGCTGGACCCCACCCCGGTCGTGGCTCCCAGGAGCAACCCGGCAGCCAGCAGGGCGAACCCCAGCGCGACCGTGATCTTCGACCCCACGACACGCGCGATGCGGTCCGCGGGCAAGGCCCCCACCACTAGCCCGGCGATCAGCGGCAAGAGCCTCAGTCCGGAGCCCATGGCGTCTGTTCCCAGCACGCCCTGGAAGAACTGCGGCATCGTGAACAGCACGCCGATCATGGCCAGGCCCGCTGTAGCCGCCAGGATCACGCCCCAGGTGAAGGCGGCCGAGCGGAACAGCGCCAGGTCTACCAGTGGCTGGCCGCCAGGACGCAAGCTGAGCCGGCGTTCCCAGAGGAAGAACCCAACCAGCACCACCAGGCCCGCGATCATCGGAACCAGGGCGCTGGCATCGGTCCAACCATTGCGGCCCGCCTCGATCAGCCCATAGGTCACGCCAACCAGGCCGGCGGTCGAGGCAACCACCCCGACCAGGTCCAACCTGGGGCGCAGCTCCGCGCGGGACTCCGGCACGAGTGCGAAGGCGGCGACCAGCCCCACCAGGGCGACCGGTACGTTCAGCAGAAACACCCAGCCCCACCAATAGTGCGTCAGCAGCCAGCCGCCCAGGATCGGGCCAAGCGGCAGCGCCAGGAAGTTGGCAGCCGCCCAGATGCCGACCGCCCGCGGCCGCTCCTGCTTGGTGAACAACACCGTCAGCGCCGACAGAGCCATCACGATCACGCCCGCCCCTGCGATCCCGAGGACCACCCGCGCCGCGATGAACGCGCCTGCCGACGGCGCGTAGGCGCAGGCCACCGAGCCCGCTCCGAACAAAGCCAGGGCGACGAGCATCACCTTCTTGCGGCCGTAGCGGTCGCCGAGCAGCCCCGCCGGCAGCATCATCGCCGCGAGGACCAACAGGTACCCGGAGGAGAACCACTGGAGGTCCGACTCCGAGGCGTGCAGCGCGGTGGCAAGCGTGGGCAGCGCCACGCTGAGGACGGTGCCGTCCAGGCCGACCGCCAGCACGGCCAACGTGAGCGCACCGAGCGCCCACCACCGGCGATTTCCGAGATTCAACATGATAGTAACCTCCTTTTAAACTAACTGATTGTTTTATTAACCAACTAATTAGATACTAGCAGCAACAGCAGCGCCTATCACAAGTCTTGTTGCTCCAACGTCAGGGAATGACGCTGCTCAGGTTTCGTCGTCCTTTGGATCGGTCATCATCCCATGGACGACAAATTCAACAATGTGCTCCCGTGCTCGTGCGAGCCCTTCAGGAGAGGATAAATCCTCACCAGGAAGAATCATCCGATACAAGGGAATATAGGTGAGATGGGACAGGCAGATCTGCAGGACTATTGTCAGTTGTATCAAGGGAACGTAATCAGATCGGAGCAGTCCGGTGCTGTGCGCCTTGCGAAAGAGTGCCTCGATCTGCTCATTATCCTCTGTATTAAATTGTGAAATGATTTTTTCGTAGGTCTGCCAGCCCTCTGCCTGTTCCCAGAGCAACATGCGCATGAGGCGCGGATGTGCTGCCAGGTAATCAAAAATTGCTGCGACGATCGTTGCAAGTAATGCCCTGAACTTGTGAGCGTTGGAGGCAATGGTTTCATCCTCAAGCAGCAAGGGCGCGAGCAGGCGCACCTGAAATTCAGTCATTTCTCTGTCAGCACGCTTGATCACCTCCGCGTAGAGGCCGAGCTTATCGCCAAAGTACTGAAAGAGCAGGCTTTTGTTGTAGCCCGATTCCTCCGCGATGGCATCGATGCGCGCGCCATCGAAACCGTGTTCCGCGAAGACCATTTCTGCCGCGTTGAGAATTGCCTCCCGTGCACCCCTTGCATCATGGACTCGTCCTCGTCGACTTCCAGGTTCTCCAGGTTCAGACATCCTCTTCTCATCTCCTTTTTATAATCTAACCAGATGGTTATGTAACTATCTGGTTAGATTATAGCCGGAAAAGATGAGGATGTCAAGAGGGCATTGACCGGCATCCTTTTTCCATCTGCCTCAAGGCAGGATGGATCAAGAGCGAGAGCGTCGTCACCAGATACAATGCTCCCATGACCACCAGGGTCATCTGCAACCCTGCCCATGCAACCACGTATCCACTCACCCCTGCGCCGAGTGGAATACCCACCAGGACTCCTGCGCTTGCTGTGCCAAAGACTCGCGCACGCATCTCGGCTGGAAGTCGCTCCTGCATCACGGTATCGATCAATGGATTGACGGGGGCGAAAGCCAACCCGGCGATGACATGCAACACAAGGAGCGCTGGCAGGATGGGCAACAAGAGCCCCCAGAACCGCAGTGCTCCGTTTAGCGTGAGCCCCAGACCAAAGGTCAGACGTCGTGGCAACTGCTGGCCGATTGCACCAAAGATGAGCGTTCCCACAAACGTAGCGCCTCCGAGGGCCGCGAGCAGCAAACCGAGAGGGAGAGGGCTGTGAAAGACGGACTTGATGTAGGCTGGCTCCACGACCGAAAGGAGAGCACCGTCCAGCAGGTTCGTGATCATGACGGTCAGCACGATGGTGAGGAGCAGGGCATCGCGCTCAAGAAAGCGGACTCCCTCCCACAAGTTGGTCAGATAGCGGCGTGCGTTTGCTCCCGCTTCCAGGAGTGGAGGGGTCGATGGCACTGCCAGGCCGATGAGGAGGGCAGAACACGCAAAGGAGACCGCATCGAACCAGAGGAGGTTACTTGCCCCGATGACCCCGATCAGGACAACTGCAAGCGGGGCTCCGAGAAAACCAGCGATGCGGTACACCCCTTCAGCGAGTGCATTTGCTCGCTCCAAAGGCATCTGTGCTCTGGCTGCCAGGTCTGGGACCAGGGAGGTACGGGCAGTTACTCCAGGAGACTTGAGTAGCCCACCCAGGAACACGAGTGCCAGCAGTTGCCAGAAGAGCAGTCCCACCGTGTGGTACAGCACCGGGATGAGCGCCACCGTGATGCCGCTGGCAATATCGCCGATGACACTGGTGCGCTTGTAGCCCAGACCATCCACCAGCATGCTGCCAAAGAAGGCGGAGAGCGCCATCGGCACGGTCGAGAAAAAGGCTGTGATGCCCATCTGGGTCACGCTTCCGGTCGTCTGCAGCACAAACCACGGAATAGCCAGTAGGGTGAGCACATCCCCGGTGTAGGAGATGGCACTGCCAGTAAAGAATGCATACAGCGGCAGATGGTTGCGCTGTGTTTTCCCCGGTGATTTCACGCTGGCTTCTTGTATATGGTTCATAGGCCCCCTCTGTAGACGCGAAGCACCTCGTGGGTAAACGAAATCGTCTCCGCAAGCTATCCTGCCTGTTGGGGGGTGAGTTGCTGTCCACGGCGACGCAGCGGGTCCTCCTGAAAGTACTGCCAGGTCGTCCGTTCCTGCCCCCGGTACCTTCTCCAGAAGAGGTACTGCAGTCCCATCAGTGGACCCAGCACCACCATCACCGGGAACACTCCCTGGAGGGGCAGCGCCAGCAACATACCCATGGCACCTGGAGCGAGGACCATGGCGATGATCCCTGCAGAGCGGCCGAAGGCTTTGCGCAGCACGAGCGGGAACACCGTCGCCAGCAGCAGATCCCCCAGGCCAATGCCCAGCGCACCGCGGCCACTGTCCCAAGACAGCAGCGGAGCAAGTGGAAGGCCAGCCAGATGGGCGAACAGGGTGCTTGTCAGCGGCAGTTGGGACGTGGCCAGGACATCGTAGACGGCCAGAAATGCGCCCAGCAGGGCGGCATCGCGTGCCTTCATCCCGCTTTGCGCCCAGAGATTACTGATGCCGACCACGACCATGACCAGCACAGCATCGTTGACCGCGAAGAACCCGTTGCTCCTCACCCCCAGGAGGAAAGCCGTCCCCAGGTCCGCGGTCAGCAGCGCACACACGGCCAGCCAGGTCGCCCGGCGAGCATGCAGCACGGGCTCCCATGTGAAGTAGAGAACGCTCAGGGCTGCCAACAGCAGCAGACCTGCTGCGAGCCAGGTGGGCAAGACGAGGTAGAGGAAAGGCACCAGGATGATGAACAGCACCATGAGCGCGAGGTCCTTGAGGTTGAAGACACCGATGGGCGGTCGGCTGACCTGATAACGCCTGAAGTAGGCCCAACCACCCAGGATCGCGCAGACCGCGCCGCCCAGCACCACAGCGTATGATAGGTATTGCATCTCATTGCCCTCCTATGCGTGTCTCTTCCGGTTGCCATTGGAGGACAATTGCCTTGTTCGTCGCTGTGCGGTCCAGCACCGGCGGACTGAACGCCTGCTCCCGCAGGTCACCTCGCAGCGGCATAGGGTGCTGCAATTGCCGGCGGTCCTCCAGCAGGTGGAGTTCCCGCACGGGCACACCCTGCTCCTCCAGGCTCGTCTCGATCCTGCGGCGTGCATGGGGGGAGTCATCCCTCACGACCACCTCAACCGCCACGCCCCCAGGCACGGCCCAGCAGCCGTAGCGCGCGGGCAGGGGCACCGCCGCGAGTGCCTCCAAAGCCTCGGCGAGCTGGCGGGGGTACGTCCAGCCCTGTTCGTGGCGCACCGAGAGGCTCAGCTTACCCAGCAAAGGGCTGGTGGCGGGCTGGTGGCGCAGGCTGCAGGTGAGTGGCGTTGCCGGGGCTCGCACCACGTCCCCCGTGTCGTAGCGGAGCACGAGGGTGGTCTCGCGGTAGGGTGGAAAAGGCGTTGCCACAATGGTTCCAATTTCTCCAGGCAGGGCGGGGGTGGCAGTCTCGAAGTTGTATACCTCGAGCAGTCCTTGTGACACCTCGAAGTGCAGGTGACCTGTCTCGCAGAGACGCCCGCCGAACGGCCAGATCTCGGTCATGCCGTAACCACCCTCAAGCACACGGGCCGGGCCAAAGAGCTGCTGGCTGCGTACCTTCAGGCCTTCCGTGACCACTTCTCCCCCGACGAAAATGCGCTCCAGGCCGAAATCCGCCGGACGATATCCCAGGCGCAGCCCGCACTCGATCAGTTCCCCGAGATACGAAGGGTAGGTGTAGAGCACGCTGGTGTGGGGCTTCTTGCCCGCCAGGTGACGCTTTTCCGACAGCAGTGCGAGCGTGTGCGCTGGTTCGACAACTCCCGCCAGGGAGACCATCGCCCCGAGGTGCGCGCAAGCTCCAGCCAGGCAGACGTTGCCGAGGGTGCCACGAGTGCTGGTGCTGATCTGGACAATGTCCTCTGGTTCCAGGTCGCCGCTGAAGAGGGCGGAGAGCGCCGTGAGCGCGCAGTAGACGCGCAATTCGTACTCGGAGAACAAGATGCTGGTCGGCCA
>WNFG01001491.1_pt1 | contig 19545 bp, 13 predicted proteins | sample 5400431 | NCBI WGS metagenome assembly WNFG01 (sample SAMN13153346, study PRJNA577476) | soil metagenome | isolation source: 120 cm saprolite under Douglas fir tree site 2 hole 3 replicate 2 | place: USA:California | collected 2015-04-18 | reverse complement strand
ATGATGAGAAGTCCGGTGATGGCGTCGCCGTGCATCTCGGCGTAGATGTCGACATCCTCTTTCGTTCTGCTGGTGACCTTGACGATCTTCTTCCACGAGGGGCCGAGCTGCGTGCGGATCCGCTCAGCAATTGCTTTGTCGTACTCCCCTTCGTGCTCGAACTCGTAGCTGCGGACGTAGATGCCGGAGAGGCCGTTGATCATCTCCTTTGCCGCGCGCTCGTCGGCGTCGGTGCTGGAGAGGAACTTGCCGGCCAGGCGCAGCATGGGGCCGTCAAGAGTGACGTCGACGGTCTCGCTGGCCTTCGAGGCCATGTCAGGAAGATCGAGGTTGAGCCGGGTGCCCTGCGCCGATGCGGTGAAGGGGATGGCGATGCTGGCGATGAGGGTGAGCATCAGGTTGACGAAAAAGCGGGTCATGGTCAGTCCTTTCTGGGTTGCAGGGTTTCTGGGTTGCTAGGTTGCTAGGTGGCCGGAGCGAAGCACTGAGTAACTGAGCAACCCAGCAACCCAGCAACTTAGCAACCCAGCGACCCTCATCATTCAGTCGTGTGCGACAGCGCGTTGGGCGACGCGCATCTTGGCGCTGGCGATGTGCAGCGCGGTCATGAGCTCGCGGCGGGCGCGCTCTCCTTCGGTACGGCGGTGCTCGACGATCTGATGCGCGGTCAGACCTCCAAGCGCCGCGGTGAGAACGACAGCGGCGGCGATGCGCCGCAGGGTCAATGCGGTGAGACGGTGACGGTGCGGCGCTTGTGTCTGTCCGAGGCGTGCCAGGACGCGATCGGCGAATCCGTTCGGGGCAGAGGTTCGGGCCAGTGCTCGATTCAGTTCCGTATCGAGATTCATGATGTGACTCCCAGCCATTCCCGGAGCGCGGCCAGGCCGCGGCGGAGATGGCTCTTGACGGTGTTGAGGGGCATGTCGAGCACCGCTCCGATCTCGGAGGGCTCGAGCCCCTCCTGGTATCGCATGGTGATGGCGAGGCGTTGCTGCGCCGGCAGACGCTGCAGCATCTGCGCGATCTTTCTTGCCAGGAATGGGTCGCTCTCATCCGCGTCTCCGGCAAGGTGGCCCGCTTCATCGAGCGTGACGATTCGCCAGCGGCCGCGGCGCGATTCGTCGATGCATCGGTTGGCGGTGACGCGGCGCAGCCAGAAGGTGAGATGCGCCGGCGTTTCGATCTCGCCGAGCGTCCGGTAGAGCTGCAGGAAGACTTCCTGCGCGATCTCCTCGGCCCGGCCGCGGTCGTGCAGGAAGTTCCAGGCGATGCTGAAGACCATATCCTGATGCTCGCGGATCAGGGCTCCGAACGACTCGTGATCGCCGGCCGCGGCGCGTTGCAGCGTGGCATTCGGAGTGGCGAATAGGAGTGGTGCCGTCGCGCTCATCTGAGGCTATATACGGGGAAACCTGCCCGGCGAATGCAGATGCGCATGACTCTTGCCTTGATACTTCGTGAATTAATGTTCCAATATCCACCATGGGAGCGCGTCGGTCGGCGTTTCTCGCCATTCTCTTGTTGATTGCCTTCGCCGCGCAGTCGCACGCGCGTGAGGTGATGACGTACATCTACCATGCGCCGGAATCGTCACTCGATGTGCGGTATCAGTATCACTGGGAGATCCTCCGGACGGCGTTGGAGAGGACGACGCCGAAGTGGGGGGCCTATCGGATGGTGCCCTCGGCGTTCATGACCGAGAAGCGGCAGGCGTTCGAGCTGAAGAACGCCACCGGGAAGCTGACGGTGATGTACCTCAGCACCACTCCCGATTTCGAGAAGAGCCTCATCCCCATCCGGATCCCGGTCGACAAGAACCTCGGCGGGTACTGCGTCTTCCTCATTCGCGCGGATGACCAGCGTCGGTTTGAATCCGTCCGATCGCTCGATGACCTTCGCCGCTTCTCTTATGGCCTCGGGCTGGGATGGATCGACGTCGACATCCTGAGATCGAACGGTTTCAAAGTCGTCACGGGCTCGAGCTACGACGGACTCTTCGAGATGCTGGTCAACAGGCGCTTCGACATCTTCCTGCGTGCGGCTACCGAGGTGCTCGACGAATACGGACAGCGACAAAAATCGTTGCCGGCCCTCCATATCGAAGACAGCATCATCTTCTACTACCCCCTCCCCATGTACTTCTGGTTCCCGAAGACGGACGAAGGGCGGCGCCTGGCCGCGCGCGCCGAGGAGGGGATGCGGATGATGATCGCGGACGGAACGTATGACCACATCTTCGACAAGTATCAGAGGCGCAAAATCGAACAACTGCATTTGAAAGAGCGGAGGATTTTCAGGATCAACAATCCGTTTCTCGGCCCTGAGACACCGTTCAATGACAAGCGGCTCTGGTTCGATCCACAGACCTACAAGTAGATGCCAACACGCAGATTGTCACTAGCTACAGTGGTTGCCGCCACGCTGGTCGTGGTGACGACGGCGTTGCTCGGGACGTACTCGATCATCAGTTACCGGTCGGACGCGAAGCGACAGTGGGAGGCGCTCCGGGGTCTCAGGGTGGTTCAGGCCGATGAGCTCTCCGTGGCGTTGGCGCTCCCTGTCTGGAACATCGATCGTGCCCAGATCAATAGGGTGATTGACGCGATGTCCCGGCCGCAATCGGTCTATGGAATCAGCGTTCTTGCCGCCGGTGAAACCTATGGCCGGGTGCGTGATTCCAAGTGGAGAGTCGTCCCTTGGAATGGGAAGTCCGCTCCCGGAGACATGTTCGTCGAAGAGCGGGCGATCCTGTTTTCCGGCAATGAAATCGGAACCGTCCGCCTGCTGGTGACACCGAAGTTCACGCAGAACGACCTCCGCGATACGCTCCTTCGTATCGTCTCAACGATCGTTGCGGTGGATGTCCTGCTCATCCTTTGCACCTATCTCCTTCTCTGGCGCACCGTGGTGAGGCCGCTGACGGCGATCGAGAAGTATGCCGTCGCCGTCAGCACGGGAGACGCCGGCGCATCGCAGCCAGAATCAGGCTTCACCGCCGAGCTGGAGAGCCTTCGTTCCAGTATCGAGACCATGGTCCGCCAGCTCGATCATCGCTACGCGGAGTTGCTGGAGCAGGAAGCGTTCACGAACACCGCCATCAACACCATCGGCGGCGTCTTTTTCGTTCAGGACCGGGAGGGGCGGTTCGTTCGATGGAACGACACGATGGAGCGTCTGGCCGGTGGGGAGCAGCTTCTGCTCGAGCGTTCGGACCGTACCCTCGTTCACCCCGAAGACCGCGAGCACGTAAACCGGAAGATCGCCGAGGTGTTCGATGCCGGGCAGGCGGAGGTGGAAACGCGTATGGTTCTCGGTACGGAGGTGAAGAACTACACCTTCAGCGCCCGCCGTATGGACGTTAGCGGACAGCAGTTCCTGGTGGCCACGGGCGTCGACATCACCGAAAGACGTCACGCCGAGGCGGAACAACGAAGGCTGCAGGAAGCGGTCGAGCGTTCGGCGGCAGAATGGAAAGAGACCTTCGACACGGTCACCACGCCGATTCTGATCACCGAGCGGAGTGGAGCGGTCGTCCGCGTGAACCGCGCGGCGCTCGAATTGAGCGCGCTCTCCGAGGAACAGATCGCCGGGAGGCGCATCGACGAGATCAATGCCGGCGAGCCGTGGCAGACGGCCGCGCAGCTCATCACCTACATCGCCGGCGAGCGGCAGGGCACCACCGCGGAGACGAAAGACGCCAGCGGCAGAACCTGGGACATCATCGTCTCCCGCTTTTCCGCTCCGAACGGCTCCGAGCGGTTCATTCTGGTGTTGTGGGAGATCACCGGCTTCGTCGAGCTGCAGGAATCGCTGCGGCGGAGTGAGACCATGTCGGTCATGGGGACGCTCGTGGCCGGCGTCGCCCACGAGGTACGCAACCCGCTCTTCGGCATCTCGGCGACGCTCGATGCTTTTCACGAGGAGATGAGTCAGCCGGGCTACGCCGAATGCGCCGCCACGCTCCGGCAGGAAGTGAACCGGCTCACCCATCTGATGCAGGAGTTGCTCGAGTACGGAAAACCGCCGGCGCTCACGATCGAGCGCGGCGATATCCGGGATGTCATGGGTCAAGCCGTGGAGAGCCGTCTTCCTACCGCGCTCGCCGCGCAGGTCGAGATCCGGAATGGGATGACCGAAGCGATGCCGTCACTGCTGATGGACCGGTCGCGCCTGCGGCAGGTATTTGAGAACCTGATCGACAACGCCATTCAACATTCCGATCCCGGCGGTGTTGTCCGTATCAGCGGAGCGCTGGCCGACCACGCCGGCCGGCACTGGGTCGAATGTACCGTCGATGACGAGGGACCGGGATTCTCGCCCCAGAATTTCGACCGCGTCTTCGAGCCGTTCTTCAGCCAGCGTGAGGGAGGTACGGGACTCGGCCTGTCCATCGTGCAGCGCATCGTGGAAGAGCACTCCGGCAAAGTGTCCGCCTCGAACCGGCCCGAAGGCGGCGGCCGGATCCGGGTACTCTTCCCGCTGGCCGATGACGGCACATCGTCGGCGAAGAGCGTCCCAACATGACCGAGATGACTCGAAACCGCGTGCTGATCGTCGACGACGAGCCGGCCATCCGGATGGCCATCCGTCGATTTCTCACCGCGGCGGGCTTCGAGGTCTCGGATGCCGACAACCGCGTCTCGGCGCTGGCGCAGACACGCAAGGAGCGGCCCGACGCCATCATTCTCGATTACAAGCTGCGCGATTGCACCGCTCTCGATCTGCTGCCGCAATTGAAAGCGATCGACGCGTCGGTGGCCGTGATCGTCCTGACCGCCCACGCCAGTGTCGAGCTCGCGGTCAGCGCCATCAAGGAAGGGGCTGAACAGTTCCTGACCAAACCGGTCGAGCTTCCGACGCTGCTGGTCATCCTCAATCGCACTCTCGATACGCAGCGCAGCCGCCAGGCCGATCAGGCCGACCGCAAGAAAGAATCACGCGACGTTCTCGATCCCTTCAACGGCACGAGCGCCGCCATTCGCCAGGTCGAGAGCGACGTCAACAAGATCGTTTCGACCGACCGGCCGATTCTGATCCAGGGTGAGACCGGGACGGGGAAAGGAATTCTCGCTAACTGGCTGCACCGCAACGGCCGTCGGCGGCAGGAGCCGTTCGTCGATCTGAATTGCGCCGGTTTGTCGAAGGACTTTCTCGAGTCCGAGCTGTTCGGACACGAGCGTGGCGCATTCACCGGCGCCGTGCAGGCGAAGCAGGGGCTCTTCGATCTGGCCCACCGCGGCACGCTGTTTCTCGATGAGATCGGAGACGTCGACGTGCACGTCCAGCCGAAGCTGCTGAAAGTCCTCGAGGAGAAGCGATTCCGCCGCCTCGGCGATGTGAAGGACCGTTTTGCCGACGTGCGCCTGATCGCGGCCACGCATCACGACATGAACATCCTGGTTCGCAGCCGGCGCTTCCGCGAGGATCTCTACTTCCGGATCAGCACTATCGTCCTGCGCCTGCCGTCGCTCCGCGAGCGCCCCGAGGACATCGCCACGCTGGCCGGCGACATCCTCGGGCGCGTGGCGCATGAGCTGGGACGCTCAGGAGTGACGCTCGCCGACAGCGCCGTCCGGGCCATGCAGGAGTATCCGTGGCCCGGCAACATCCGCGAGCTGAAGAACGTGCTCGAGCGCTCGCTGTTGCTGAGCGACCAGAGCGAGATCCGCCGCACCGATCTCCGTTTCGAATCTCCATCCGGCGACGGCTCATCAGACGACACCAGACTGACGTTGACCGAGGTGGAGTCACGCCATATCGCACGCGTGCTCAAGGAAGAGGAAGGGGTCGTCGACCGCGCCGCCAAACGCCTCGGCATCACCCGCAACACGCTGTACTACAAAGTGCGCAAGCACCGGATCACGCTGCGGAAGGATCCGAAAAGCGCTGATTGAACGCGCTGTCATCCTGCCTGTCATCCTGATGATGACGGGTAAGGCCGTAATCCGCATGCCACGCGGGGCTCCCGATCAGCGCGTTCCACTGATCGCCGCGGTCCTGGCGGCGTCGACGCGGATAGAGACGTTGCTGGCGGGGAATGCGTCGGTCGAGGCGCCATGGCGGCGGACCCAGACGACGACGGTGTAGACGCCGGGGCCGTCGGGTAGGGGGATGGCGAAGGCGAAGTGGCCGTCGGGGGCGACCTGGAAGTCGCCGCGGCGGCCGTCGCTGTATTGCTCGGTCACTTCTTGGAATCCGCCGTCCACGCGGCGCGTGAATTTTCCTTTGAGCCGTGGAAGGTACTCGCGCCGTGATTCCGGCAGGCTGTAGCTCTGGATCGCGTTCGCCGTCACCACCGCCATCGGCTGCGGCAGTGGTTCGTGATGAACGGTGATGGCCTCGACGTCATAGCCTTTAACGGCGCTGCCGCTGCAGAGGATCGGCTGCGGCAACGACAGCCGGCGCGGCAGCGGGCGCGCCCAGTCGATGTAGCGGCGGATGAACTCCTGCGTCATCCGTAGCTCGCCGCGCTCCCACGCCAAGCCGATGCCGACATGCGTCGAGGCCGGATCGAGGATAGTGCGCCGGTGGCCGTCGTGCGGAGGCAGTTCCGCCATCATGGCCGCCTCGGAGCGCCGCATCATGTCGTACAGCGCGCGGTCGCTGAAGCCATAGTTCGCCGACCAGGCCGCGGCGTTTTCGCTGACGCCGTCGTTGCCTCCGCCGAAGGAGTAGCGCATATACGGCGCCTCGCCGTCGGTGGTGAAATGCCCGGTGGTGCCGTTGCGGATCTGCGCGCGGCAATAGGCATCGGCGATCGCCGACGCCTGCGCGTCGAGCTGCACCGGCGCGAATCCGAACTTCGCTCGGTCGTGGTTGATGAGACGCACCAGCTCCGCCCGCAGCGTCATCCGCGTCTCATCCGCCGCCCCCTCCCCCTGCGCGAGCGTCGCGCCGAAGGTGAAGGCCACTGTCAGAGCGACGAGCAGAAGGTTCTTCATTGGGAGCGTGTGTGTAACTTCGGTGCGGGGTAGTTTATTCGGATCGGGGTCTCGCGGTTGCGGGGTTGCGCGGTCAGCGGTTACGAGGTTGCAAGGTTGCAGGGTTTTGGTACCCAGCAACCCAGCAACTTTGCAACCCGACCACCGCCAGACCGCGCAACCGCGAGAGACCCCGAGACCCCGCTACCTCACCGGCAGTTCAATCGAAATCCGAAACCCAGGATTCAGATTCTCGGCGTGGACGGAGCCGCCGTGCTCTTCGATCGCTTTGCGGGTGATGGCCAGGCCGAGGCCGGTGCCGGAGGACTTGGTGGAGAAGTAGGGGTCGAAGATCTTCGAGAGGACCTCGGGGGCGACGCCGGGGCCATCGTCATCGACGGAGACGACGACTTTCGAGTCGACGCCGTAACTGGCCAGGAGCACATGGCCACCGGGGGCGGCCTGGAAGGCGTTCTCGATCAGGTTGGCGATCGCGCCGCGGAGGAGGCGGGCGTCTCCCGAGAACGTCTCCGGCGTCGACGGCTTGATGTCGGCGCGGAAGTCGATGCCGCGCTCGCTGCTCTCGGCGTAGCTCGATGCGATCTCCTCGATCAGTTTCCGCATCGGCAGCGGCTTGCGCTGCACTTTACGCAGTGAGGCGTAGTCGCCGAACTCCTTCGACGTTTCGCGCAGCGTGACCACCTGCCGGAGGATGTTTTCAACGCCTGCCGTCACGATCCTGGCCAGGTTGGGGTCGTTGTTCTCCGCCACGGCGCGCAGATGCTCTGCCGTCAGTTGGATCGGCGTCAGTGGGTTCTTGATCTCGTGCGCGACCTGGCGGGCCATCTCTCCCCACGCTTCGAGCCGGTTCGAGCGGAGGATCTCGGTCACATCCTCAGCGATGAGCATCTCTTCATCGCTGCCCGGAAGGGGAACGATCGATACGCGGAAGGTCCGGGCGTTTCCGTCGACGAACAGCTCGATCTCTTTGGCCTCCGCGCGGCGGGCGCGGTGTGAGGCGAGGAAGTCATGTACCTCGTCGTGAAAGTCGATGTTCTCGCCGAACAGCTTGCGTGCCGCGGCATTGGTCGCCGACACCTGCATCGTGCCGTCAAGGACGACGACGGCGGCGTTGATGTTCTCGAGCAGCGTCTGCAGGCGGTCGCGCTCGTGGCGGAGGTCGTTCTGCTGCCGGTGGATCGACTGGGCCATGTCGCGGAACGTCGTCACCAGCAGGCCCAGGTCGGGATCGGAGGGGACGGCGAGCGGGGTGTCGAAATCACCGCGCGCCACCGCCCGGGCGCTGCCGACGAGCGCCTGCACGGGGCGCGTCACGCTGCGGGCGGCGACATAGGCGACGAAGATCGCCGCCAGGACGATGAAGATCAGCAGCATGTAGATCGTCGTGGCCAGGTCGTTCACCTGCGCCTCGATCTGGCGCCCCTGAACGATGAGCGGGAGCCCCATCGTGTAGTTCTGGCCGCGCACGAGGTTGATCGGCGAATAGATCTCGATGAACTGTGCGCCGCCGGATCTTCGGATCGCCAACTGCCTGCCGCCGACGACGATGTTCTCGTAGACGTCGCCCGGCAACCGTTCTGATTCGACGCGGGCGGCGAAGAGATCGCGGCGGCTCGACGCGATCAGCTTGTCGTCGCGGTAGAGATGGAGATCGTGACCGATGACGCGCGCCAGCCAGCTCAGCACGTCGTCGTCGAGCACCTGTTCCGGATGCGACGTCGACGTCGTCGACGCCAGGTAATCCTCGATCACCCGCTCCGCGGCGGTGAGCGCGGTCTGTCCGCGGTCGAGGTACTCCGCCTCCAGCCGGTTAGCCAGATAGGCGCGGACGAAGAGGACGAAGACGATCAATGGCAGGACGACGACGGCGGTCAGATAGAGGGAGGTGCGGGTGCGGAAGTCGAGGTTGCGCGGGGAGCGGCGGATGACCGGCACAATGACCGGCAGCGAGCGGGCCACGATCACCGCCAGAACGAAGGCGATTGCCCATATGGCGACGCCGCCGGCGCGCCGGACCTGCTGGCCGCGCGTTGCCACCTGCAAAGGGAAGGCGTAGAGCGCGTCGTCGGTGCGGCGTACGTAGACCGCCGATCCCGCCCCTTCGTTCTCTTCGATCCAGATGCCGTGTCCCGGCTTGAGCGTGGCGAAATAGGAGCTCGGACTCCGCGGCAGGCGCACCGTGGTCGTGCCGTGCGGGTTGCCGTCGCTGTCGTAGACGACGATCTCGCGCTGCGGCCGAAGCCCGGTGACGGTGTCGTCGAACGACGGTTCGAAGAAGTCGCGGTAGACGTCGGCAAACGTCGTCGCCCCTGGATCCGCGGGGTTCACCACATGCACGCTCCCCTCGGCGACCGGAATCCCGCCGATGGTGAGGTCGAAGTCGTGATGCAGCAGGACGCGCGTCACGCTCCCCATCTTCAGGACTTCGCCCCCGGTCTCCCTCCGCCGTTCGCTGAACTGCGGAAGGCCGACGCCGAAGCGGCTGAGCGGGTGGTCGAAGATGTCGTGCACCGAGATGACCGCCGGCACCCGCCACTTCGAGAGGTCGCTGCGCAGCCAGAGCGCGTAGGCGAGGTCCTCGAGGTTCATCTTCCGGTAATCGTCGGGAAGAATGGAGGTCAGCTCCATCTCCGCGAACTCCTTGCGCAACGTGTCTTCGATCATCGTCCGGAGCTGGCCGGCCTCACCGACGACCAGCGGTGCGTAGGTGTCCGCGATGAAGTGCCGCGCACTCGACCGCTCGAAGAGCTGCAGCGGCATGTAGACGACCAGCACCAGTAGAAGCGCGTTTCCGAGCGCGCGCAGGGTGAAGTTCGCCGTCAGCGCATGCAGGAGCAGTGAGATCACCACTCCCGCCGCGATCCAGAGGAAGGCCCGTTTCGGCGTGTACCCGAGATTCATCGCCGTGACGGCGACCGGGATGGCGATGATGGCGATGCCGAGCAGCGTGGCCACCCGTGACGATTCATGACGCGTGAGCTGCAGCAGTGCAAAGCCGAAGAGCAAGAGCGCGCCAAGGAGGATGCCCTGTGCCGCGGAGACGGGGAGGATGTGATCGGGCACCGTGGAGATGCGCGAGTTGTCGACCAGGTTCCGGATCAGCGCCATGTACCCGCCGGCGGCAATCGCCGCGACGACCGTTCGGGCGATCTGCATCGGCATCGATGCGCCTCGTTGCCGGGTCAGCGCGGCGACGATGGCCAGGATGGCGGCGGCGCTGACGAGCAGATCGAACGGTGACCGGCTGAACGGCCCGAGCATGCGCGAGGCAAAAAGATCGAAGCGGAAGATCTGCCACGGATCCTCATCGACGCGCATCGGCAGCAGTGCAACGCGAGCCGCGAGGACGAGGAGGATGGTGAGGAGAGGGTGGTGGGCGGTGGGTTGCCGGTTGCCGGTTGTCGGTTGTCGGTTGTCGGTTGTCGATTGCGCTCCGACCTCCCACTTCCCGCTTCCCACGCCCCACAACACAACCAGCGTCGCCAGTGCCAAAAGGATCGAGGCGATGTCGTGACCGATGGCGCGCGCGGCGTCGATGACGTCAGCTTTCGCGCGCGGCGTGACATCGATCCAGAGCGTCGCGGACGGACGGCGCTCCACGATGAAGCGCAGCGAGCCGCGCTCCTGCCGCAGCACGCCGGCGTGAAACATCGTTCCGTTCACCCAGTCGTCATCGTCGAGATCGAAGAGTCCCGGCCCCTTCGGCTGATTCGGGAGGCGCTCGAAGGCCTGAACCGAGACAGCCGGATTCGGCAGTGGCCGCGAACGGACGATGTAGAGATTCGTGGCGTCGAACTCGTAGCTGGTCGCGCCCGGCGTGCGGAGGTCTTCGCCCCACCAGGCGATGGCGTCGCCATTCGGGGCGATGATGCGGATGCCCTGCCGCACGCCGTCGGCTTCGCCGCGAAGCATGGTGAACATCGCCTCACGGCTGGCGGACGAATTGGCGTTGAGCTTGGCACTGACGCGATCGACGGCGGCGTCGAGCCTCGATTCGGTGTGGGCCACGTCGCGCCGGATGCGCTGCACTTCATGGCCCAGATGAAGGGAGGAGCGTTGATCGAAATCGCGCCCGATCCGCAACACCATCACCTGCATCGTCAGCCAGGTGATGCAGGCGAGCAAAAGAAAGACCGCCGCGGCGCGCGCGGCGGTCGTTCGGGCTACCCGTGTGAGGTGAAGCCGCATGGTGTTGATGAAGAAGTGGATTAGTGATTAGTGGATTAGTAGGTTAGTGGATTCGACCGATGTGCCCACGAATCTACTAATCTACTAATCCACTCAGCTCCACTAACCACTAATCTACTAACCACTAATCACTATCTACGAACGCCTTACTTCCCGGCCGACCGGATCGACACCACCGACCACTGCCCGTCGGGCTTCTGGCCTAGGGTGATGTAGAGCTCGCGCGTCTCCGGCTTGCCGGCGTTCTGAATCGTCCAGGTTCCGGTGATGTGGTACTGCGCCTCGGCACTCTTCTTCTTCGCGTTCTGCTCTTCGAAGGCGGTCGGTTTCACTTTGCTGAAGAGCCCGTCGAGCAGGTAGGAGGCCTGATCGCGGCCGAAGAATCCGCTCTGATCGACGAGCCCCGGGAACTGCAGCATCACCTGGTCTCCCGTGGCCATCCCGGCAACGATCGCCTGCGGATCGCCGCTGCTGAAACCGCGCTTCAGGTTCGACACCGCCACATCGAGATTCTTGAACTGCGCGGAGGCGGCGAGCGGAACGAGAAGGAGCAGAAAAGCCATCTTGGTCGAGAGTCTCATGGTGATCTCCAATGACTGCCGTAACGGGTTTCGAAGAGTCATTATTCTAGCAGATTCAATGAGTTAGCTGGCCTCGCAAAGGGTCATGATGTCCTCACCGCGGGACACGATCCCGCGCTCGGACGCCGTCTTCCGAAAGTCATCAGGAACGGGTGCGGCGACGCGAAGTGGCTCATTCGTCAGCGGATGCGTCATGGAGAGCTCGCGAGCGTGCAACATCGGCCGCACTTCGTTTCGCTGCCCGTACAGCCAGTCGCCGGCCAGCGGATGACCGATTGCCGCCAGATGGACGCGGATCTGGTGGGTGCGCCCGGTCAGCAGGTCGACGGCGACGAGCGATCCTGCCGGCGTCGCGCGCAGCGGCGTGACGATGGTGAGCGCGCGTTTGCCGCCGTCGCCGACGCCGAAGGAAATCGGTCCGATGCGGATGAGCGGTGCATCGATCGTCTGCTTCTCGCCGAGCTCTCCTTCACAGATCGCCACGTAGCGTTTGTGGATCCGCTTCCCTTCGAACTGCCGCGTCAGATTGGCGTTGATGGATGCGAGCTTCGAGAAGAACATCACCCCGCTCGTGCCGCGGTCGAGCCGCTGCATGAGGAAGAGCGGTTGTGTGTGCTGCACGGCCACTTCGAGCAGCACCGGCTCCTCGGCGTCGTAGCCCCGCTGCACGACGATCCCTGCCGGTTTGTTGACGAAGAGGAGGGCGGAATCCTCGTGGAGGATGTCGAGAGATACCGGACCCACTCAGAACTTCACTTCCCCGTCCGGGTGCAGGCGCTTGCGAATCTCCCAGCGAACGCGTCGAACCTTCGGCGTGACAAAGTAGCCGAGGAGTGCCAGCCAGCGCATCGGAGCCCGTTTTGGCGTGGCAACGGCGATCGCGTGGTACGGCGGCAGACCGCTGGCCAAGGCATGCTTCTCCGCCGCGACCAGATCCCCGGGAAGCGACTCAGGAGCACGGCTCCAGTCGATCATCGGATAGAGCACAGAGAGAATCGTGCCGCCGTAATCGCGCCGCGCCAGCAGTCGGAAACCGCGCGCGAGCTGCGGCATGATCTCGCTCGACCGGATCGCTTCCGATGGATCGTCCGGTTGGATCGGCAGCGGAAGAGGATCGTAAAGCCGCAATTCCGCCGGGATCCGCGCAAACACCGCTTGATGCGGCGCAATCAGGGCGTCGTTCCAGTCGAAGCGCGACGGCCCGATGTACTCGTCGATGTAAAGCAAGCCATCCTTTCGCAGCGTGCGCAGGATTGCCGCCATCAACTTCTCCAGCTTTGCCACGTGATGCAGCGACTGATGAAAGAAGACGGCGTCGTAAGCGCTACGAGGCAGCTTCGGTTCGTTGAAGTCGTCGACGTAGTAGTGAATGCGGCCGCCGAAGCCTTCCTCGTCCGCCAGCTTCCGCGCGACGTCGATCGATCCCGGCGAGCCGTCGAAGGCATCGACCTGCCGGCAGATCCCGCGCCGGATCAGATCGCGCTCGAGGGGGCCTGTGCCGCAGCCGATGCTGAGAGCACGGCCGAAACGGCGCTCGCCGAGGAATTGGAGAAACCAACTGATCGGCCAGATGTGTGGTGACCCGCTGATCGACTCATTGATGTAGTCGCGGACAGTCTGATCGCCCATCCAGTTGACATGCGTCGGTGCGACTGACTGCTGGTCCCAGAATTGTGCAGCCGCGTCCTGTGGTTTTTCATCGATCACGGGCGTGCATTCGTGCCGTACAACAGAAACTCTTCGCGCATGTTGGTGAAGCTGTGCAGCGGCTCCTCCCACTCACGAGCCCATTCGTCGATATTGCCGCCGCTCTCGACCAGCTCGCGATACCGCGCGCTGCCGGCCAGGAGATCGATGGCCAGGCGGTCGGAGACGAACTCGTAGGTCTCGCGGCGCCAGTCGAACTTCTCGGGGTTCATGTCGCGGGCGATTTTCACGATCCAGAGTCCCGTCCGGTACGGCTCGAACGCGCCGCGGTTCGTCACGTGGAGCTCGGCGCCGCCGCAGACCTTGCCGGCGTGCTTCTGGAACGTCGGAAGGAAGTAGTGAGGGCGGAAGCGGATCCCGGGCAGTCCCAGTCCGTTCAATCGCTCGGCCAGGCGGAACGGATCGAGCCAGGGAGCGCCGAACAGCTCGAACGGATGCGTCGTGCCGCGCCCCTCGCTCAGGTTCGTTCCCTCGACCAGGCACATGCCGGGATAGACAGCCGCCGTGGACACGGTCGGCATGTTCGGCGACGGAAGCACCCAGAGCAGCCCGGTCCCTTCCCACCACATCGAGCGCTGCCAGCCGCGCATCGGCACGACGAGGAGATCGCAATCGAGGTGAAACGTCTTGTTGAAGTAGCGGGCCAGCTCGCCGGCGGTCATCCCGTGCCGCGTCGGCAGCGGATACATGCCGACGAAGCTCGAGAACGGTTCCTCCCGGATGTTGCCTTCGAGATGAACGCCGTCGATCGGATTGGGGCGGTCGAGGACGATCACCTGTACCCCTGCCTTGGCCGCCTCGCGCATGCAGAGCGCCATCGTATAGATGAAGGTGTAGTAGCGCGAGCCGATGTCCTGCAGATCGATGACGAGGGCGTCGAGATTGTGCAGGAGCTCCTGCCGGGGAGCGAGATCGTTCTCGCTGGCGCCATAGAGCGAGTAGACGGTCAGGCCGGTCATCGGATCGACGGAGTGATCGACGTGGGCCATGTCCTGCGCCTCGCCCCAGATGCCGTGCTCCGGCCCGAAGAGGGTGGTCAGCGTCCATCCGTGCCCGTGGTGCAGCAGATCGACAGAGTGGCGCAGGTCGCCGGTCACCCCGCTCTGGTTGGTGACGAGGCCGATCTTCCTGCCGGCGATGGGACGAGGATCGTCGAGGAGTACTTCGAGTCCCGGTTGGACGGTCATGAATGTTCTGTTTTCCCTTCGACGAGTTGCAGCGCATGCGGGATGAGGTGCAGAACCGCCTGCAGATTCTCCCGTGCGCCGCTCTCGCTCCCCGGCAGATTCACGATGAGTGCCGTTCCCCGCGTCGCCGCCTGCGCGCGCGACAGCGGCGCCATGGCCGTTTTCTGCAGCGATGCGGCGCGCATGATCTCCCCGAATCCCGGAATGACTTTCTCGCACACCCGCAACGTCGCCTCCGGCGTGACGTCGCGCGCCGCGATCCCTGTCCCTCCGGTGGTCACGATAAGCCGCACCCCGTCGCCGGCAGCCGTTTCGATGGCGTTGGCAATGTCGTCGATGTCATCAGGCACTATCAATACGGTATCGACGCCGTAACCGTTGGCCTCCAGGATCTCCCGCACCGCCGGTCCGGAGCGATCGACGCGCTCCCCGCGGGAGGAGGCATCGGAGCAGGTAATGACGCGGGCGCGGATCATTTCAATGTCAGGATGACACATCCATATGCGCCGTACGGACTTCTCCTACCACCTCCCGACCGACCTCATCGCCCAGGAGCCGCGCGAGCGCGGCCGGTCCCGGATGATGGTGGTCAGCCAGCACGCCATCGAGCACGATTCGTTCGCCAACTTCCCGGAACGGCTGGTGCCGGGGGATGTGCTGGTCATCAACGACACCCGTGTCATTCCGGCGCGGCTTTTCGCGCGGCCGAAGAGCGGGATGTCGCGGCCGATCGAGATCCTGCTCACCCGCCGGGTCGCACAGACAGGAGTGTCTGTGCCACATACATCAGCGGATGCAATTCTGAGAGGGTCTCAGCCACGGGAAGCCGGCCCTGTGGCTCAGCCCCCCGAATGTTCGGAAGAGTCTGCGCCACAGGCGAAACACAATGTGGCACAGACACTCTTGTCTGTGCCGGAGGTTTGGGAGGCCTGGTGCAAGCCCGCCAAGCGCGTGAAGATCGGCGACGAGATCACCTTCAGCGACACCCTTCGCGCGAACGTCATCGGCAAAAACGGAGGCACCGTCGTTCTGGCATTCGAAGGGGACACGGAAGAGATCGAGCGCATCGGCATCCCCCCTCTTCCACCGTATATCGCTCGCGAGACGCCCCGCGACTCCGACCGCGAGGCCTACCAGACGGTCTACGCCGCCGAGCGCGGCGCGATCGCTGCGCCGACGGCGGGACTGCACTTCACGCCGGAGATTCTCGATCGGATCGAAAAACGCGGAATCGAGGTCGTTCGGATCACGCTGCACGTCGGTATCGGAACATTCAAGCCGGTAAAGGTTGACGACATCGCCGATCACGTCATGGATTCGGAGCAATACGAGATCAGCGCAGATTCCGCGTCGCGCCTCAATCGCGCGCTCGATGAAGGCCGGCCCATCGTCGCCGTCGGTACGACCTCGGTGCGCACACTCGAGAGCGCGATCCGGGCGGGTGAGGGGCGCTTTGTGGCCGGCCGCGCCGAGACGTCGATATTCATCACCCCCGGTTTCGACTTTCGCGCCGTTGACAGGATGTTGACCAACTTCCACCTGCCCGAGTCGACACTGCTGATGCTAGTCTCCGCGTTCGCGGGGATCGAGACGATCCGGCGCGCGTACGCCGAGGCAATCTCAAGCCGGTACTTTTTCTATAGCTACGGCGACTGCATGTTCCTCAATGAAAGGATCCGATGAAACGCATCCTCATCGCTCTGCTTGCCTCACTGGTCGTTGTCTCCTCCCTCCCGGCACAGACCCCTCCGACTCCTCCCGAGAAAAAAGCGGATGCAAAGGAACCGGATACGTCGGAGAAGAAGGAAGAAAAGAAAGAAGAGAAGAAGTGGGACGTCGACAACCCGCCCGGCCCGCACTACGACGTTCCGATCGATGTGACCGAGGGGACGTGGCTGTCGCTTGATGTGAGCCCGGACGGCAGCGAGATCGCCTTCGATCTCCTCGGCGACATCTACACGATTCCGATGACCGGGGGTGAAGCGAAATCGCTGACCAGTGGCGTCGCCTGGGACATGCAGCCTCGCTACTCGCCGAACGGCAAGTGGATCGCCTTCACCAGCGACCGCGCCGGCGGCGACAACATCTGGATCATGAACCGCGACGGCTCGAAACCGCAGCAGGTGACCAAGGAAACCTTCCGCCTGCTCAACGAGCCATGCTGGACTCCGGACTCCGAATATCTCGTCGCCCGCAAGCACTTCACCGCCGAGCGTTCCCTCGGCGGCGGCGAGATCTGGCTCTACCACCGCAGCGGCGGCGAGGGATTGCAGCTCACCAAGAAACGGACCGATCAGAAAGACACCGGCGAGCCGGCGCTCTCGCCCGATGGGCGCTACGTCTATTACAGCGATGACACCACGCCGGGGGCGATCTTCGCCTACAACAAGGACCCGAACGGACAGATCTTCATCATCCAGCGTCTCGACCGCCAGAGCGGCGAGATCGAGCCGTTCGTCACCGGTCCCGGAGGCTCGGTCCGCCCGACGCCGTCTCCCGACGGCAAGTCGCTGGCCTTCGTCCGGCGCGTCCGCTACAAGACGACGCTCTTCATCCTCGACCTGGAGTCCGGCAAAGAGACGCCGATCACCGACATCCTCGATCGCGACATGCAGGAGACGTGGTCGATTCACGGCCTCTATCCGACGATGGCCTGGACGCCGGACAACAAGTCGATCGTCTTCTGGGCCGGAGGCCACATCAGCCGCATCGACGTCGCATCCAAGGCAGTGACGCCGATCCCCTTCCACGTTCATTCCTCGCGCCGTATCGAAGAGGCACTTCGTTTTCCGGTCGAGGTCGCGCCCGCGACCTATCCGGTGAAGATGCTGCGCTGGGCGTCGGTCTCGCCGAACGGCAAACAGGTGGTCTACGGTGCGCTCGGCTACCTCTACATCCGCGATCTTCCCACCGGAACGCCGCACCGGCTGACGAAACAGAGCGATCACTTCGAGTGGTATCCGGCCTGGTCGCGGGACGGGAAGTCGATCGTCTACACCACCTGGAACGATCAGACCCTCGGCACGATCCGGATCGCGCCGGCCACCGGAGGCGAGGGGCGCGTCATCACCGACAAGCCGGGCCACTACCTCGAGCCGGCGTTTTCTCCCGACGGCACGAAGGTGGTCTTTCGCACGACCAGCGACGGCGAGCTGCGATCGGCGCTCTGGTCGCGCGAGACCGGCATCTATGTCCTCCCCGCCGCCGGCGGAAAAGCAACACGGATCACGAAGAAAGGGGCCTCGCCGCAGTTCGGTGCGTCGAACGACCGCGTCTTCTTCATGACTTTCGAGGATGAAGGCAAGCGCGGCCTGCACTCGATCGGCATCGATCGCACCGACGAGCGGGAGCATCTCCTTTCAGCCTTCGCCACCGAGTACGCGCTCTCACCCGACGAGAAGTGGGTGGCCTTCCGCGAGAAGTTCAACGCCTACATCGCCCCGTTCATCCGCACCGGCAAGACCATCGACATCGGTCCGGACACGAAGTCGATTCCGGTGGCGAAGGTGACGAAAGAAGCGGGCGAGTATCTGCACTGGGCCGGCGATGGCTCGCGGCTCTACTGGTCGCTCGGGCCGGAGCTCTTCTCGCGCGATCTCAAGGACTCCTTCGCCTTTATCGCCGGCGCGCCGGAGAAACTGCCCGATGCTCCGGCCACCGGCACGAACATCGGATTCACACAGCCTGCCGACGTCCCCAGCGGCCGCATGGCGCTGACCGGCGCGCGGATCATCACCATGCACGGCGATGAGGTCATCGCCGACGGCACGGTGGTGATCGACCGCAACCGCATCACCGCGGTCGGCCCACGCGCCAGCACTACCGTTCCGGCCGACGCCAAGGTCATCGACGTCACCGGCAAGACCATCATGCCGGGGATCGTCGACGTCCACTGGCACGGCTCGATGGGGGCGGACGAGATCATCCCGCAGCAGAGCTGGTACAACTACGCGGCCCTGGCCTTCGGCGTGACCACGCTTCACGATCCCTCGAACAACTCCTCGGAAATTTTCACGGCCGCGGAGATGCAGCGCGCCGGCGAGATCGTCGGGCCGCACATTTTCTCCACCGGCACGATCCTCTACGGTGCCAAGGCGCCGATCAAGGCCGACATCGCCAACCTCGACGACGCGCTCTTCCACCTCCGGCGCATGAAAGCGATCGGCGCGATCAGCGTGAAGAGCTACAACCAGCCGCGCCGCGATCAGCGGCAACAGGTCATCGAAGCGGCCCGCCAGACCGGCATGATGGTCGTCCCGGAGGGGGGATCGCTCTTCGAGCACAACATGACCATGGTCGTCGACGGGCACACCGGCGTGGAGCACTCCATCCCCGTGGGCAAGGCCTATGACGACGTGGTGCAACTCTGGTCGAAGTCGCACAGCGGCTACACCCCGACGCTGATCGTCGGATACGGCGGACTGTGGGGCGAGAACTATTGGTACGCCAAGACCAACGTGTGGGAGGACAAGCGGCTACTGACGTTCGTGCCGCGAAGGATCATCGATTCGCGGTCGCGACGGCGCACGCTCGCGCCGGACGACGAGTGGAACCATTTCAGCAACGCCGCGTTGGTGAAGAAACTCAACGACGCCGGCGTCTCCGTGCAACTCGGCGCGCACGGCCAGCGCGAAGGTCTGGGCGCGCACTGGGAGCTCTGGATGTTCGTGCAGGGCGGCATGACCCCGCTGCAGGCCATCCGAGCGGCCACGCTGAGCGGCGCCCACTACATCGGCATGGACAAGGACATCGGTTCGCTCGAGCCCGGCAAGCTGGCCGACCTGTTGGTGCTCGACGCCAACCCGCTCGACAACATCCGCAACTCCGAGTCGATCCGCTACACCATCGCCAACGGCCGCATCTTCGACGCCATGACGATGAATGAGACCGGCAACCACCCCCGTACCCGCCAGCCGTTCTACTTCGAGCTGCCGGGCAATG
>WNFG01001663.1_pt1 | contig 19548 bp, 16 predicted proteins | sample 5400431 | NCBI WGS metagenome assembly WNFG01 (sample SAMN13153346, study PRJNA577476) | soil metagenome | isolation source: 120 cm saprolite under Douglas fir tree site 2 hole 3 replicate 2 | place: USA:California | collected 2015-04-18 | reverse complement strand
AATGCACCGGTCGTGGCATTTGCCGTGCCGGTGCCGAGCACGGTGGTGCCGTTGGTATCGTAGAGCGTTACGGTACTGCCCGGCTCGGCAATACCGTCGATTTTGACTTGCGTGACGTTGGTGATCCCGTCGCCCAGCGTGCCGCTGTCGGTTGTGGCATCGAGCGACAAGCCCGTTGGCGCTGCAGGCGCCGCTGTATCCACTCTCACCGCATAAGCGGTCGATGCTGCGCCGGTATTGCCCGCTGCGTCGGTCGCCTTGGCGCTGATGCTATGCGTTCCATCTGACAGCGCCGAGGTTGTGATGCTGAACGCACCGGTCGTGGCATTTGCCGTGCCGGTGCCGAGCACGGTGGTGCGGTCCGTGTCGTAGAGCGTTACCGTGCTGCCGGCCTCGGCGGTGCCGTCGATCTTAGCTTGCGAGACATTGGTGATCCCGTCACCCTTCGCGCCGCTGTCCGTCGCGGTGTCGAGCCCGAGGCCGGTCGGCGCCGCTGGCGCCGCGGTGTCGATTTGCAGGACACCGGCCGGATTGTAATTGGTGGCGCCTGACAGGTCGGCGGCGTTGCCAACTCCGTCCCGGATGGTCGCGCCGTTCAGGTTCAGAGCCGACACAGTCAAGTCCGATGTATTCTGACCGGAGGCGACGGTATAGCTGAAGGCGATCGCGCTGGTGCCCGAGCCCCCGGAATAAGTGGCGCTGCCGCCATCGTTGAGCGTGAGCATCGGTGTGCCCGCCGTGGTGTCGATCGTGACAGCCGAGCTGAAATTGACAGTCAGCGTGACCACCTTGCCTGCGTTTAAATCGCCGGTGCCGCCACTGATGCCGAGGCCGGAGGTCACGATCGACCCCACCGTGGTTGAGCTGGAGGACTTAACCTCGATCTGTGCGACGGAGGTCTGCCACCAGCCGGTGGCGACATATTCGTTGGAGATCCAGAACGAGTTCGGATTGTTGGGACCGACGGTGGCCGAGGAATTGATGCCCCAACGTTGCACGCTGGAGCCGTTGCCCGAGTCGAAGAAGCCGGTGCTCGCCTGATACAGAATTGGCGCGCTGAAGGAGCCAACCGGATCATTGGCTCCGTGAAAGACGTAATAGTCCCCCGGATACATGTTGGGGCCGCTGGCGGTGAAATTGATGATGACGTCCCCTGCCCCGTCAACGGCGATCGAGGCGTTGAAGGTCGCGACATTGCTGCCGAGCGACGCGCCGGAAATGTCGCCCTGCGCCACCAGGGTTGGGCTGTTCGGATTGCTGATGTCGATCTTGAACCAGTGCACCAGCGGCACACTTGATCCGATCGGCTTCTCCTCGGTGACGCCATAGAGAAAGCCGTTGGCGTAGGCGAGATTCTGGATCCGCTTGTCGCCGGCATCCAGCAGAAGGCTCGTTCCCAGTTGCTGAGCAGTATAGGATCCGCCCTGATCGATCTTGCCGAGCCCGATGGTGCTGATGGGTCCGAATGTACTGGTGGCGACGTCATAGATCTGCAGCGCAACGACGATCTGGCTGCCGTTGGAATAGCTCGAGGCATAATAGGTCTTGCCGTTGTTGCCGGCTACGACCGAGAAGACGCCCTGGCTAGACGGGACGAGCTCGTTCGCGGTGACGGTCAGCGTACCGCCGTTGTAGATGCCGCCACCGGCTCCCGCGGTATCACCGATGACCCAGCATTCCGTTCCGGCGGAACCCTGCGACGCCGTGATGTAGAGATTTGTGCCGTCGACCGACAGCATCGGGCGGTCAGAAGCAGTCAATTGGCCATTGATCGTCAGCGACGTGTTCAACGAGGCGAAATACCAGCCGTCGTTCGGATTGGAGTCCTTGGACACCGCAATGTCGATGGCGCTGATGCCGCCGGACGCGCCATATTCCATTATCACGATGTAGCGCTGATTGATTGGGTCGTAGACGCAGCGCTGATCGTACAAGCCCCCCGTCGGCGAGAGTGACGAGAAGAAGTCGTAGGTCGATTGCAGCGTCGGCGATCCGCCGGCGAGGTTCGTCCATTCGATCCGCGACCCCTCCACCATGACGATGTTGTTCGGCCCCACGGCAAGACCATTATGCGGCGGATAGGTGGTTGTGACGGAAGGGCCGGAAAATTCAGTGTCAATTTGCGAAGATGAGCTCATCTCGCGCTCCTGCATCTGCAAGGCTACGGTCGTTGGTATTCAGCAGCCCGTCATCATCCCGGGCTTGCCGGCCGGCGCGGTCCTGGAAAGGGCGAGCACGGCAAGCGCGCCGCAGCCCAGGCTGGACCATCCATTTCGATGCACATGCGTGAATGCGGCGCAATCGCGCGAATGCTGCGGCCAGTGTTTCGGGGGTCGTCCGGCGCGGCAAAGGCGGAGGGGTTGGTGCTCGGCTGCGCAATCCCTGGAACCGCGAGACGGCCGAAGCAGGCCGATGTAGTGGGAGCGCAGGATCGGGATCGAAGCGAGCAATGGATAGGTCCGGTCAGTGAGCCGTCCGAGTTGGTGCGCTACGAGCGGCAGGAGACTGCTGGGCTCGAGCTGTAACTCAAATGATGGGAAGAGCTCGCGAATCCGCGACTTCGTCATCGCCCTTATGGCTGGATTCCACGGGTTCGGATAGCGCATGTCGTACCAGACAACCACACCACGGCTCGTCAGGACGCGCCCTATATTCTGCGCTACGCTCCTGGCCATCGCGACATCAAGAATCGAAGAAAACACCGTGAAGACCAACACCAGGTCGAACCAGTCATCCGGAAAGGAGAGTTGCTCGGCGTTCCCTTCGAGGAAGGTGAAGGCTGGAAAGGTCTCGCGAGCGATTCTGATACGATTAGGTAAGAGGTCGACCCCATATAGATCCCCAGGCTTCACCCCTCGCTCGTGGAACCAGCCTAACAGGCCGCCGTGCCCGCACCCGACGTCGAGGACCCTGCACTGCGACAAGGGGTGCTGGAATCGCTCGGTCAGAATGCGCTCCAACGTATCGTTACGCTCCCGCAGCAGCCGTTGGCGCCCTGGGTTGCCCTCATTCGACTTATGCGTTCGCTCCCGCTCCGCGTAGGCCGACCGAATCCGACGGACCTCGTTGCTGGAGTGATCGGTGTGGACCCCAATGTTTTCGGTCATGATACGCATCCTACGTTTCGCCCGAGAGGCGCGATCAAGCGCTGAGCGGCCTCCTTGGTTAAGTGGTGCAGAGCCAGGGGCTCAACTGGAGCAGCCGACAGGATGTGGTCCAGGATTCTCTCTGCCTCGGGCAACCGTCCTCCTTCCGAGAATTCGCCGGCGGTCCTGGAAAGGGCGAGCACGGCGAGTGGGCCGCGCCACAGGGCAACTCGCATACGACTGGGAGGGGCCATCATGTGATGAAGTCTCTCTGCCGGCGGACCTGCTTGTCGGAAAGGCGGCAACGCCACCACTCGACCGTGCTTTCCAACCCCTCCCGCAGCGTGACCTGCGGTGACCATCCAGTCGCACGTACGAAGCGGGTGCAATCGGCGAGCAGCGCTCGTACTTCCGAATTCGGTGGTCGCAGGCGCTTGTCCTCCTGAAGCACAGGCTTGCGGCTGGATGTCAGGTCGATGATGAGGTCGATCAGATCGCCGACCATGATCGCGCGCTGACTGCCAGCATTATATGCCTGGCCGAATTCTATGCTTTCGGCGAGTCCGGCAGCCAGGAACGCTGCAGCAGTATCGGTAACGAACGTCAGATCGCGCACGGTCGTCGCGTCGCCAACCATGATCGCGGGGCACGAAGGATCGAGCGCCTGTCGGATAATGGTGCCGATGATCGCTCTTTCACTTTGTCGTGGCCCGAACGTATTGAATGGCCTGAGGATTACGACTGGTACGCCGAACGACCTGGCGAATGCCTCCGCCATCATATCCGCGGCTATTTTGGAAGCTGAGTACGGCGATTGTCCCTGAAGCGGATGGGATTCATCGATCGGCATTGTCAGCGCGGTGCCGTACACTTCGCTCGTCGATGTCTGCACTATCCGCTCGGTACCGTGTTGCCGCGCCGCTTCGAGAACGTTCAAGGTGCCGAGCACGTTCGTTTCCACATAAGATTGCGGCGCGACGTACGAATAGGGAATCGCGATCAGTGCCGCGAGATGAAAAACGATTTCGTGGCCGTGCACGAGGCGACCGATGAAAGCCGCATCGCGGACGTCGCCACGGACGAGATTGACTTTCCCTCGGATCGACTCCGGCAGATCGTCCAGCCAACCATGGCTATCGAAGGAATTGTATTGGGCAAGAGCGGTAACTTCGGCTCCCGCCGAAACAAGAGCTTCTGTCAGGTGCGAGCCAATGAAACCGTCCGCGCCTGTTATGAGGATCTTGGCACCAAGGTAGCTCATAGCCATCGTTCGCCCGCCTCATTTTCTGATTTCGTTTGCCTTACCTCCAAGAGCCGTTTCGGTCCGCGACCCTGCCGCGATCGCCCACGCTCCTCGAAGAATCCAGCCAAGATCGGAAACAAGTGTTCGGCGCGAGAAATAGGCGAGGTCGATTTCCGCTTTGGCCGGGAACAGAACTTGCCGATAGAACTCCACCACAGGGACACCGGCGGGGTAGAGCTTGCTTTCATGTCGAAACATGACCTGACACGGCCCAAAAATACCGGGCTTGTGCTCGTGAATCTTCTCGAACCCGTTGCGGTAACAGTCGGAGAAAGCAAGCGACTCGGGCCTTGGTCCCACGAGCGACATGTCACCACGCAAAACGTTCCAGAGTTGTGGCAACTCGTCCAGCTTGCTTACGGCGAGGACGCGGCCGATCATTGTTAGACGACCGTCTCCTTCGACGGTCAGCGGACATCCGTCGCTGCCGCAATCCGGTCCGAATTTGCGAAATTTGTACATCCGGAACGGCCGTCCATTCAGCCCAAGGCGAAGCTGCGAGAACAGGATGGGTCTTCCGCCTTCGATCCATATTGCAAGCGTCACAATCGGCATCACGGGCGCAAGAACGGATACCGCCACACCTGCACCCAGAATATCGAGGGCACGCCGCAAGCCGACGTGCATCCCGAGCGATGGCCCGGAGAGCTGGTCCGCTGCGTCGCGCATGGTCATGCGATTGCCTCCACCGGGAGCTCCGCACCCAGCGCGGCTGCAAGAGAATTCACGACGAGTTCGACGGTGGCCGGGGTCATCCGGGGATGGAGAGGTAGCGTGAGCTCCCGTCGGGCAAATTCCTCGGTTCGCGGCAAATGAGAATCCGGGTAGAGGTCGTTGTAAAACGTCAGGCGATGTGCAGGGGGATAATGAACGGTGGTTTGAATACCTAGCTTGCGCAGCCGATCGACGACGGTCTGCCGCCTGATTGAGGTCGGAAGCGCAACCGGCATCAGATGATGCGCCGATGGCCATGGATTCGTGAATGGCACCATTACCGATGGGCAACGCTCCGCAATGAGCTGGCGATACCGCAGCGACAGACGTCGCCTAGTGTCATTCCATTCCGGCAATCTTTTTAGCTGTACGAGGCCAAGGGCAGCCCGCAGCTCGTCCATACGGTAGTTGAATCCAAGCATCGTCACATCGTAATCCGCACTGCGACTGTCGAGGCGCTGCCGCGTGCCGCTCGTCATGCCATGAGACCGTGCTCGCCTGATGGTTTCCCTCAATGAGCGGCTGCGTGCAATGATTGCGCCTCCCTCAGCAGTCGTCATGTTCTTGTTGCCATAAAAGCTGAATGCTGCCGCCTCGCCGAAGGTCCCGGCGGCTGGCAGCCCCGGCGCGTGCGCAGCGTCCTCGATCAAGAGCAAGCCCTTGCGGCGAGCAAAGGACTGCCAGGCGTCACGATGCGCCAGATAGCCGCCAAAATGTACAATAATGACGGCTTTGGTTCTCGCGGTGCACTTGGCTTCAGCCTCATCCAACGACATCAAAGGAACTTCCGGCGACTCGATATCGACGAAGACCGGCCGTGCTCCCACATAGAGCACGCTGTTGGCAGTGGCGACGAACGTCAGCGATGGAACAAGAACTTCATCGCCTGGTCCAATGCCAAGTCCGTGCAGGATTAGGTGGAGGGCTGAGGTGCAGGAGCTGACGGCGATCGAATCCTCGGCCTCGTGCAGGCGGGCGAATGCCTGCTCAAATTCCTGGACCCGGTCTCCCATCGTAACCCAGCCGCTCTCGATTACTGCGGCTAGAGCTTCTTTCTCCTCCGCCCCCAAAATTGGCTCTGATACCAATAGCATGTGTTAGTCTCCAATCCCGACCTCAGCGAAATGTTGAATTGGCCAAAGCAATCACCGCGACATGCGGCATTGCTTCAAGCAGCGATGGTGGGCGTGAATGCGGGCGACTGCTCGTCCCAAGCGACATCCTGAGCTTTGACGAAGTCATCCACCCGGCCTATGTCGAGCCACATGCCGTTGTGCTTGAACACGTTCACAGGTGTGTCGTCCTCCAGCATCTGGTACATCAAATCGTCGAAGCCGAATGGAACGCCCGACGGGATGCGTTCGAGTACTGAGGGATCCATGCAGTAGATACCCATGCTGACGAGATGCGACAGTTCAGGCTTCTCGCGAAATTCGGTCACACGTCCGTCAGTCTCGTCGATCACTCCAAAGTCCATCTTGGTGGGTCGGGTGGCGGTGGCGATAGTGAGGGTCCCGTGATGCCGTCGATGACAGTTCACGAACTGGTTGAGGCTGAGATCGGTAAGTACGTCGCCGTTAAGAACCAAGAACGGCGCGTCGAGGTGTTCGTGCAGGAGTGACAACGGACCCATCGTTCCAAGCGGTTCGACCTCCTGCGTGTACGTGATCCGCATGTTCCACTGACTACCGTCGCCGCAAACGCTGCGAATGAGGTGACCCAGGTATCCAGTCGTGATGAAAACGTCTTTAATCCCGTTTCGTCTGAGCCATTTGAGCAAAAGCTCCAGCACAGGTCGCGACCCGATCGGCATAAGTGGTTTCGGTAAAATGGATGTGTGTGGGCGCAAACGCATGCCCTTTCCACCGCATTGGATAACAGCTTTCATTTGATCTGATCCTCCCATATTGCTAAAAGCGGCAAATGTTCGCACCTCAAGCGCACTTCTCTGATTCAATCTGATTCAAGACGGCGATCGACAGACCTTTGATGTTAGCCCGGCTCGCGATTGGCGCGCACGGCTAAGGCGCATTACCACCTGCAACGCAACCCAGAGAAGTTACGATACAAGGCGAAATGCTCAAGTCGGCCTCATCATGAATGGAGTCGGCGTTAGCATAGCCATTATATGTTTCTCCCGGCGTCGGATCATTGCCGTTCGCTTAGGATACGCAGACGCGCTCGTGCGCAGAGATACAAACATCGTCTGGATGGCGCCTCGGTGTGCATTACCTTGGCACCTGATGGACCAAGCTTATGGCGCCTGATGGACCAAGCTTACCGTTGCAAGCATTCACGCTGCTCGACTAAACCGGGTTATGATCAGCAATCGTTGCAGGGGCGCACGTCGCTATTGATGATGCCCAAAAATAGGTAGACCTCCTTTTGAGGGCCGGGCTGATAACGTTGAATGAAGTTGGTCGCCGCCGTACGACCCATGTCGGTGCCGCGGGACGACAACCGGGTCGGGCGTGACACCATCTGATCGCTGGCAGATGCAGATGTATGTCATCCCTCTCCGGCCGGACGATAGTTCGGCTGCGCAACATCGTCGTGCAGGTATGAACCCGCCATCCAGGCTATCCCGCGCGGTATACCCCTTCATGCATGAGCGGTCGCGTGCGCGCTGTGATAACGATGCCCGGTCGCGCGCTAGCGACTTCTCTGGTTCGGCAACGAGTAGGAGGGATCCTGGCCTTGAGCCCGACTCCTGCCCTGCACGGGAGGCGAGGGCCACGATCCTCGCGTCCCGTTCTTCCTGGCGCCTTGCAACCGGGGTACTTACGGCCTCACCTGGGCGAGGCACTTGCGTCGAAGGCGATGAGAGTGCTTTGCGCGGTATCACTGCTGGCGGCATCGGGCTTTGCCGCGCTGGCATTTGACGAACTGGCGACAACTCCGATCGTTGTCGCGCCGCCGATGCCTCGCCCCGACTATCTTCAGGCGGTGACGGACCCGCTGCTCGGGACGGGCTTCACCCGTGTCACGGAACCCGGGCGGCTGCTTGCTGCGGGTATTTCCTGCAACCCAGCCTATTGTCGGCACCGGTATTCAAGCACGCAAGCATGGAACGCTGATCAGAGCCTGTTGGCGATCAACAACGGCTGTAATGGCATCTGCTTTCTGGATGGCAGAACGTACGAGCCGACCTTTCATCGCTCCATGGACGATGACTGCAAGTGGCACCCGACCGATCCTGCGCTCATGATCTGCATATCCCGCCGCGCGATCTATACCTGGGCGCCGCGGAAAAACGCCAACACGATCGTCTACGCCCCCGCCGACTACGCGAACCTCCAGTTCGGGCCGTACAAGGGAAATCCATCTCGTGACGGCAATCGACTGGTGGTGGTTGCAACGAACGGCGCCGGCGCGCTCGTGGCCTTCGCCTATGATCTTTCAGCAAGGAGGAAGTATCCGGACATCAATCTCGGCAATCTCCCGGGTGCCAACGCCTACTGCGGTATCTCGCCCTCTGGACGGTACATATACTGCTTCCACAGGATGGATGATGGAACGGAGGTCACGTATATCTTCACCGTGGACGGCGTGCAGGTCCAGCACTGGACTGAGCATCACCGGCCTGGCCATGGCGACATGACGATCGATGAGGACGGCAGCGATGTCTACGTGGGCATCAGCAAGACCGATCCTGACAAATGGCACGTCATCAAGCGCCGGCTTGAGGATGGTAGGGTCACTGATCTGGCGCCCGCCGGCTACGGTACTCACGTCTCAACGCGCAATATCAACCGGCCGGGCTGGGCCTTCGTGAGTTACGAAGGGAGCTATTCCAAGGTGGTCGGGAGCCCCGGCTATGCGCAATTCTACCAAGAGATTGTCGCGCTCCGGATCGACGGGAGTGGCGAGATCCGGCGTATCGCCATGACTCGCAATGCCAAGAGCGACTACTACAGCGAGACCCACGCCTCGCCATCGCCTGATGCTTCGCAAGTGATCTGGTCCAGCAACTGGGGCGAGTCCGGTGGACCGGTCGCGGACTACATCTCTCGCCCGTCGTGGCCTGAGTCATCGTCCAGGGAATGAAGGTCGCGGCGGCCGACGAGAGCCACACAAGAGGAGGTCGTCATCGCTACGGAATATTCCGGACGATCCACGGTCCCACCCGGTTGGCGAGTGCCAGCGGCATCTTTTTCCAGCAACGGACCGCGAGCGCATATTTCGGATTGTTGGCGCTCAATTCTGGCAGCTCGATTCCGGACGCCAGCCAGTAATACCAGAATAGCGGGCGTACCTTGGGGTTCCATTGCATCTTGAACCGAAACGTCCCTCCATCGATCGAACACCGGCCCAGGTCCAGTTCACGGGCGCCCGACCTGCAGGCCCACTGAATGGCATTCCAGTACAGATATTCGTTCGCACTAAAGGACGACTGTGAGTAATCGGAACAGATCCAGGGCAGCTCCACCCGTTCACCGCGGCGCAGTGCGATCGCTGCTGCCGCCGGCCGCCCTTCATGGCGCACGAGCAGTACCGCCGCATCCTTGGCGAACCGGAGGACATTCTGAAAGAATGCCGGGCTATAAACAGGCGTACCCAGATCCCGCATATTCAGGCCGAACACGCGATAGAAGTCGTTGAGCTCTTCGGCCGTTCCCACCGAAAACGTGGCTCCGGATTTTTCGGCCTTTCGTACCTTGCCGCGCAGGCGAGAACTCAAACCGGACCAGTGTGTGTCGGGATCGACGCTCAGCGGGATGACGAGCGCGGCTTTGTGCTGCCGCAACTTCCATCCCGCCTCCGCACATCTCGCCGCCGCGAACGATTGCCGCAGCTCGACGTGATGCGCTCCTCTCTTCGCGGCCAGGTCCGCGGCGGCGGTTGCCAGCGCCGCCTCGTGCTCCGGCGTGTCGGCCAGAATGCCGCCATAGTCGAGAAACGGCAGGGATACGAAGAAGTGCCCGAACAGTGCGCTTTTCATCTCGACCAACGGCAGGACCCCTCGCGTCTTCCCATCGTCCTGCGCCATCAAATACCAGCTTCGATGACCGAAAGCGCGCAGCAAGACGTCCCGCCATTCAAGCGCGTGATACAGGGAAGCGTGTGGCGCGCTCTTTACGTAGGTCTGCCACTCTGCCTCGCGCCCCGCATCCGCCAATTCGACGACTTCGAAGTGCTTCATTTGGTGTTGTCATCCGAATCGTTCGGACCCTTTGGTATGGGCGGTCCCGGTGGCAGCTGGCGTCGCCACAACCCTCGCGGTTCGATTTCCTCCGCGCCGGCGCTGAGCCAACCAAGCTTACTCTCGCTTGCATTCTTCATGCATGACCAAGCCGGGTTACCACCAGGAATCGGTACACCGCGCAGACAATGTGCCCGGCGCGCGATCCGCCGGAATCGGCATCAAAAGAAGCCGCGCCACGAACGAAGTCGGCAAGCGCGCAGGCTGCATACCCCCTCCTAGGTATACTCCGTCATACACGCACGTTTCTTGGCTTGCTGTGGTACTGCTTCTCACCCGCGCACCGAGACATCGCTCTTTTTCGCGGACCCATGAAGCGAGCCGAGCCCAAGCCGAGCCGATGATTCTCTCGATCGAGTCATTCCAAAATCTCAAGGCCCGCGCGAGTTGCGCAAGAGCGGCCCACCGGCTGTTGCAAAGGGGGGTGCGAAGGTGAGCATGATCACAGAGCGTACGGGTTCCGGCAAGGCCGCGCTATCAATCGACGTCGAGGACTGGTTCCATTCCGCCAACCTGAGTGGTGTGATCGCACGCGAGGCATGGGACCAATGCGAGCTGCGGGTTGAGCGCAACACCATGCGAATGTTGGAAATTCTCGACGCCGGCAATGCCCGCGCAACCTTCTTCGTGCTTGGCTGGGTGGCCGAGAAGTGTCCGCAGCTTGTGCGCGCGATCGCCGCAGCGGGCCACGAGGTCGCATCTCACGGGTATGCTCACGAGTTTGTCTACTCGCTCCGGCCCAGCGAGTTCCGGTCAGACGTACAGCGCTCAAAGCAATACCTCGAAGACTTGACTGGCAAGCCGGTCCGCGGCTACCGCGCTCCTTGTTTCTCCATCACCGAATGGGCAATCCCGATCCTGCAGGATGTGGGTTTTGATTACGATTCTTCCGTCGTGCCGACCGTCGCGCATGATCGCTATGGCCGGTTGGACGGGATGGATGCGGGCAGGCCGGTGGTTTTGCTCTGCGATGGTTTCTATGAAGTTTGTATTTCGTGCATCCAGCTCGGCAAGCGCGGAATCCCTTGGGGCGGGGGCGGCTACTTCCGGCTCGTTCCCTATCTGTTGTGGCTCTGGGGTGTGCGCAGGATCCTGGGGTCGGGGATGCCTTACATCTTTTACATCCACCCGTGGGAGATCGATGCAGGGCAGCCCCGCGTGACCGGGGTCAAGGCCACAAATCGGTTTCGCCAACGCGTCAACCTTCAACGATGTGAAGGGCGCTTCGCCGCGCTTGTTGACGCATTCGAATGGATTCCGCTTTGCGATCTGATCGACGGGTTGAGCGCCGGACGTGACTCGCCGCAGTTGCAGTGCTCACCGAGCTGATAACTTGCGCGAGTACGCTTCTGATGCAGATTGATCCGGACGGGCAGCAATGAGGATACTCACGTGAGATCGCACCTGCTCTGCATTGGAGGAGAGGACCATTCTTTTCGTATCCCGTTTTTGCTTGCGCTGCGTGACAAAGGCTTTCGGATAAGCACTGCGGGGACCGGCAATCCCATCCCGTTCGAGCGGGCCGGCCTCGACTATCATCCCTTCCATTTCGCCAGGTTCGTCGACCCGCTGTCCGATTGGGCAGCGTTGAAAGCGATCTCGAAGCTAATCGCCGATGTGCGGCCGGCCCTTGTTCAGTGCTTCGACACAAAGCTGAATTTGCTGGTTCCCTTCGCAGCGAGAGGCTTCCGTGATGTGAAGGTCGTCAGCACCATCAACGGACTGGGATGGCTCTATTCATCGTCTTCACCGATGGCTTTGGGGCTACGCCCGGTCTATCGCGCACTCCAGCGGTTAGCGGACCGCTGGACGGCGGTGACCGTGTTCCAGAACCGCGACGATCAGGCCTTCTTCATGCGCCACCGGATGGTCGGCAAAGGAGGCAATGTGGTGATACCCGGCTCCGGCATCGATATCGAGAGGTTCGAGCGGGCCGGAGCGACGGGACCATCGCCCGCCGAGCTTCGCGAGGCGCTCGGTCTGGGCGCGTCCGAGGTCGTCGTCACGGTGACGCGCATGACCAGGCAGAAAGGGATCCCTACGCTGCTCGAAGCGGCAGCGCTGGTCCACCAGCATCGACCTGGCGTGCGCTTTCTGCTGGTGGGACCGCGCGAGAGCGAGGGGCCGTTCGCAGTGACACAAGCCGAGATCGAGCGCCATGCCCCTTACGTGCTGGCCGTCGGTTCGCGATCCGATGTGCCGGCGCTGCTTGGCCTCGCCGACGTGTTCGCGTTTCCGACCGAATATTTCGAGGGGGTGCCGCGTGCGCTGCTCGAGGCTGCAGTAGCCGGCCGCCCGATCGTGACGACGAGGATGCCGGGCTGCACCGATGTAATTCGCGACGGCTGGAATGGCTTTCTCGTCCCGCCGCGTGATCCCCGACTCATGGCCGAGAGAATTCTCGACCTGCTTCGCGATCGGGAGGCCGCGGCGGCGATGGGCGTCCGCGCCGCGCATTTGGTGAAAACGGAGTTCAACCTCGAGATCACGGTCGCGCGCTACGCGGCGGTGTATGAGGATCTGGCGAGGCGCGCCATTCGGAGCCGCTCGCAGGTGCTCAAGGACGCGCGCGAGCGTGAACCTTATGCCCAGGACGCCACGCAGTTCGGCGATTAGGAGCAAAAACGGGAGAGTAGTTCATGCCGTGCCGGGATGTGATGGCGTCGGATTGCAGTTCGTACTCGTCTACGGAGGCGTGACGTGGTGCTGGACGTGCTGCTCACCCTCGGCTTGTTGCTGTCGACGGCATCGCAGTTGAGGCCAGAAGGCGCCCCCGTTGGACCAGGCGAAATTTGCCTGGCCGTCTGGGTTTTGCTGACGCTCTTCCGCGAGGTGGGTCGATTAGGTCCAGCGCTGACGCCGCCTTTGTCAAGGTTGCTGATCTTCTGGCTGGTGTTCGCGGTTGCTCAGTGCGTCGGCACGATGGCGGCATTTGCCATCGGGGACAGTCACGATTCGGGTTTGTTCATGCATGATGTCATGGCCTATCCCTTACTAGCCGCCGTCAGCTGCCTGAGTGTGGCCGGCTCTCGCCTGCACCGCGTCGCCTGGCTGCTGGCGACGCTTGGCGCCGCATGGCTAGCACTTCAGGTCGCGGCCGGTTGGGGGTTGGTCGACCTGGGAGATTTCGACACCTGGGAATGGGAGCGGTTTCGCGGCTTGAGCGACAACGCGAACCAGCTCGCTCTCTTTTGCGCGGTGCTCAGTCTCCTCTCGCTACATCTTGCCGATGCGGCACGCCGACTCGGTGAAAGGATCGCCGCTGTGACCTGCATGATCGTCGCGATCATCGTGGGTCGGCTCACAATGAGCGATGCATTCTTGCTTGTCCTTATTGCCGCCGGCCCGATCTTCATCGCGCTCAAGCTCCGGAGATGGCTGATGTCGCGGGATCGGAAGATGCCCTTGCGTTCCGCGTCCGCGTGGATCCTTGTTCTCGCCCTGCCGCTGGTCATGGCCTATGCTGTCCCGCTCGGAGCCTCCGCCGCCACCGAGTTCGAGGATTTCATCAAAGGAATGACCAAGGGGGGTGGCGGCCGCGACACCGAGGAGGTCACTCGTCTGCGCATCCATATCTGGAATGAGGCGATGCGCCGAGGCGTCGAGTCCGGGATGCTGGGCCTAGGGCCTGGCCCGCATCTTGAAATCCCGCCCTCTATCGTGGCCGGCAGGCGGGATTCGACGAATGACCCAAAGCATGTAGAGCATCCGGAGTTCGGATTCGTCCCGAATTTCGAAGCGCACAACACATTTCTGGATCTCTTTGTCCAAGGCGGGCTGATTGCAGTCTTGAGTTTGGGGTGGCTGGTGGCAACTGCTCTCGTCGTGACGCAGCGGGCCGAGCTGGACGCGCTGACGACGTTGCTCTGCGGGCTTGCCATGTTCAGCATCTTCCACCTGATCGTGCGCCATCCGATCTTCTGGTTTGCAATCTCACTCTGCTTGGTCGCTGCTGCCGATCCCCGCAGAGCTCCGACAATTCGGGTTAGGAGTTGAGGCCATGCGGGGCGTCGCCAGCATTCTTGCCCAAATGCAAGCGGCTGATCCCGACCGGTTCGCGGCGATCGAAAGCATGATGGCGGACGTGAATTAGTGCGGGCGGAGTGACAACGGACTTTTGATCGTTCCAATCCGCCACGAAATACTGATAGCCAGGTGAGGTTGAGCGATGTTGCGGGTGCGTTTAGACGACTATGCGGCTGATGGCAGGGCTCATCTCGATAAAGCTCCGAGAGCCGAGCACGACGCGCCGGGGGCGCAACCGGCCGGCAAGCCGCAGCCCGCTGGCGAGCTTCACTTCAATCAAGTAGTCGCCATCCTGCGTCGCCGCAGCCCACTGATCCTCACGATCGCGGGAATCGGTACGGTGCTGGCTACTGTCGTCGGGCTGCTGATCCCACCCAAATATACCGCAATGGCCCAGCTCGTGATCGAGGCTCCGGCCGGCAGCTCCGCCGAGCGCGCGCCAGGGGTGTCGGCGTTGGACGAGAGCATTGACACTCACGTGACGCTGCTCAGCTCTCGCGATCACCTCCAGCGTGTCATCGAAAGTCTGTCGCAGGACCCGGAGTTCCGGCCAGCAGCGCCCAACAAAGCCGACCCTGAGCCAACGCTCGGTGCCAGTAGTGGCGCACCGCAATCGGCCGTTTTGGACCGGCCAATGGGCTCGACGGCGACGGAAACGACGGGCCTGAACGAGCTCAAGCGCCGCCTGAGTGTCTGGCTTGGAGCGCTTCGCAGGAGCGGAAGCACGGCCGTGCCGTCCCTCGAAGAGTTCGAACGCAACACCAGAACCATCCAGGAGCGCCGTTCTCGCGTCATTACCGTCGGCTTCACGTCGACGAGCCCCGAGAAGGCGGCAGCGTTCGCTAACCGCATCGTCCAGCTCTACGTCGACCGCCTGACCGAGCAAAAGCAAGCATACGCAAGTCGTGAAATGGCGCGGCTAGATGAACGAATTGCCGAGACCAAGTACGAGATGGAAAGAGCCAAGGCTGCCGTGCAGAAGGCGATCCAACAAAGACACGGCTCCGAGCAGAACGCCGGTAGCGAGGAACGAGAGGCCGATGGGCAACTGCGTGAGCTCGTGCGTCATGCGGGGACCAGTGCGCAGCTCTATGACAGCCTTATGCGGCGTCGAAAAGAGATGCAAGACCGGCAGGAGACTGTCGCGCCCGGCGTAGGAATGCAGTCGCTCGCGGGGGTGCCGAACCGGCCGAGCTCTCACAATCCAATCCTCTTCATCTTTCCCGCGTTTATCGTTTTTGCAATCGGCGGAAGTTGGCTGGCGGTCATTCTTGAACAGCTGGATCGAGGATTGCGCAGCGAGCAAGAAACCAGCGATGCGCTCGGTATTTCCTGTATTGGCCTTGTGCCGCTGCTTCCGCGCAAGCACGCAATTCGCCCTTACCAGCATCTCCTGACGGAGCCATTTTCCGCGTACGCCGAGGCGATACGGTCGGCGGTTGCGTCGTTGGGGCTGGTGGGGTCCGCTCGCACCTCTAGGGTGGTTCTGATCAGCTCCAGCGTTCCTGGGGAGGGGAAAACGACGCTGGCCCGGAGCCTCGCTGCCTACGTCGCGGTCCTCGGGCGACGCGTGATCCTGGTCGATCTCGATTTTCGGCCAAGCTCGCCGCTTGGCGAGTTCGACGATGCGGCCGAAAGAGGAATCGTCGATTTGCCCCTGCAGAACCGACCGCCCGCGGAGCTCATCCGGCACATCCCGGAGGCGGGGATCGACTACCTCCCGATGGCCGGTTACCACCTCGATCCGTTGGCGCTCTTTGCCCGCGAACAGATGCCGCGCCTCGTCCGTCAGCTGTGCGAGAGGTACGACTGCGTGATCATTGATGGCCCGCCTGTGCTCGGTTCTGTCGAGGCGCGGTTGCTTCCTTCGATTGTAGACAAATTGCTCTTCGTCTTGAAATGGGGAAGCACGAGGCGCGAGGTGGCTCAAAATGCGTTGAGCCTGCTTCGTGACTCCGGCTGCTTAGACACAGATCGTAGCGATCTTGCGGTCGCCATCGTGACACAGGTCGATCTCAAGAGACACGCTCGATATCGCTACGGTGATGTCGGCGAATTTCTCGTGAAGCACAGCAAATACTACTCCCGCTCCGTTGAAGTGCAACCGGACACAGGCGGCAAGGACCCGACAGCGGGAGCCTACGACGAGCAGCCGTCCAGGCCGAAGGTGCCGGGAGATTAGACAGATGGATGCTCCGTATGACATAGGCATGGTCCGTCGATCACGCGCCGAAGACGCGATGCCACCTGGGCTGGTGGAGGTCTTGAACGAATTTCATCGGCAGCAGGTTTCCTACTGCTATTGGAAGAGCAGCAGGCGCCTCCGTGCGGTGTTCGCCGGCGAGGGGGATGTCGACCTGCTCGTGGCACGAAACGACCAGCATCGCGTTCAAGCGATATTGCTTGAGCGGGATTTCAAGCTCTTTCCATCCGTGGCCGACCGTGATCATCCGGCAACGCTGACCTTTCTCGGCTACGATGAACGCAGTGGCCAGCTGATCCATATTCATCTCCATTTCCGGTTGATCGTCGGCGAAAGTCTTCTCAGGAACTACCGAATTCCGTGGGAAGAGGTGCTTCTGACTCGGGCCATCCTCCACCCGACACTGCCGATCCGAATACTTGATCCGACGACCGAGGCAGTACTTTTGGTGGTGCGCGCTTGCCTTGAGCTGCGGCGACTGGATCCCATGACGCTCTACGTCTGGCAGGCGACAACGCGCAAGTTTGCGCTTGATCGCGCAGAGCTCGCTGCGCTTGTCGACCGCACCACACTTCGCGACCTTGCCGCTGAGCGCTTGAGTGAGGACTTGGCGGAACTCGTTGCAGATGCCTTTTACGGCGCGCAACCGTTGGAAACTCAGGTGCGGCTCCGCCGGCGCATGCGAAAGCATTGTGCCGCGTATCGTAGCTACAACGCCGTCGAGGCGCGGGTGCGCAGCGCGGGGCGGGCCCTGCTCTGGGTTGCCGGAAGTCTGAACAAGCATGTTCTCCATGCGCCGCGACCATGGAACCGGCGCGCGCCCGGCGGCGGGTGCATGGTGGCGATGCTCGGCGTCGACGGCAGCGGCAAGAGCACGTCGGTGGCAACGATGCGGGCTTGGCTCGGCTCGAAGATCGACGTCGTGCCGATTTATTTCGGTACCGGTGACGGCAGACCGTCGCTGTTGCTCCGGCCGCTCAAGCTGACGATGCCCTTGATCAGGCGTCTGCTCAAGAGCAAGCCCAAGGTTGCGTCGCACGGCAAGAAGTCGGGGCCCGCCCCGGGACTGCTCTACAGCCTGCTGCTGATGGTCTGGGCTGTCGCTGTGGCCATGGACAAGCGAAAGAAGCTCGTAGCGGCACGGCGCGCAACCAACCGGGGACTCATCGTCCTCGCCGACCGATTTCCACAAAATCAAATCATCGGCTTCAACGACGGTCCCTTGCTGACACGCTTGACCGTGGTGCCGCATTGGCTTCGCCGGTTTGAGGGCGCCGCATATAATCTTGCGCGTCGCCTTCCACCGGATCTTGTCATCAAGCTGGTGGTAACGCCCGAGACCGCCGCAAGGCGCGAGCCGGAGATGGACCCGGCCGTCATCCGGGAGCGTATCGCGGCCCTGCAGCGACTCGAGCTTCCCGGGGCTCGCGTCGTGTGCGTGGATGCCGAACAGCCGTTGGCGGAGGTAATCCGCGCGGTCAAGCACGAAATCTGGCGCCTGATCTAGGCGCAGTTAGCAGGGGGCGGGACATGATCATCGAACTATTCGGTCCTCCAGGAGCTGGCAAGACCACTTTCGCGCGCGCGCTCACGGACCGGCTAAGAGAAAGCGGCCACCTCGCGGAACTCAGACTGAGCTACCGACCGACCGAGCGTCTGCCGGTCCTTAACCGTTGCGGGGCAGCCGCGGGACGATATCAGAATGTGGATATCCATCGCTTGAGCCGGCCGCTCCTAGAGATGCTGACGATCGCGCGTCACCCGATTGCAAATTCTGGTGCTCGTTGGCGTTGCGGGCTGGAGTGGCGAACGACACGCCGATCGCCAACGCCCTCGATTATGCACCGAAATCCGACTTGTTGATCCGCCTGGAGGCTCCTTTGGAACTCCTGAAGGCCCGCCTCCACGACCGGCGGCGCCTTCAAAGCACGGTCGAGCAGCTGTTCGAGCCTGACCTGAAGACGAGCCTCGCATCGATCCCGATGATCGACCGCTTGCACAATCTGTTGCTGCAGCGAGGTCGATCCGTGCTGAGCGCGTCGTCCCTCGATCAGCGTTCGCTTGGCGAGAGTCTGAATATGATCGAGAAGGAAGTCGTTAGGATGCTTCAAAACCGAGCACAGAGGAGCTCCGTGATGACGACGGCCAAGGCTGCCGGGCCTCGTCACGGAGGAGACCGATATGGGTGATGGAATACCTGGAAGCGCGTCGGTCAGCCGGGTGGCCCGCGGCGGCGTTACCGCGTTCTTCATTTACGGTGCCGGTATCGGGCTAACCTATTGCTCGCAGCTCGTCATCGCGCGCATTGTCGGCGTCGATACCTATGGCGTGTACGCGTATGTCTTCGCCTGGATGGTCGTGCTGACGTACTTCTCGACACTCGGCTTCGATGTCGGGCTTCTGCGCTTTGTGCCCGCTTACGAGGCGGAGCGCGCGTGGCCTCTGCTCCAGGGGGTGATTCAGTATGCGCAACGACGGGCGGCGTTCGTCGGCCTCTCCTTCATCTTTATCGGCATCTGCGTCGTCAAGGCTTGGACGTCGTCACCGGAACTCCGGAGTACTTTTCTTGCCGGGTTCGCGCTGGTGCCGATTTTGGCACTCGTGCGGATCCGCTGCTCTGCCGTGCGTGCGTTTGGCGGTGTGGTTTCGGCGCTTGTGCCCGACCGCGTGGTACGGGACGGGACGCTGATCGCCCTCCTTGCCGTCGCAAGTTTGGGCCTGGGATGGACCCTTAACGCGCCGTTCGTGATGGTGGCCACGCTGATCAGCGCGGCGCTGGGGCTCGTCTGTGCGGGCCTTGCCATGCGGCGTCGCCGCCCCCGTGCCATTGAAAACATCTTGCCGGCGTACGACGCCGCGGTATGGCGCCGGGCAGCGATTCCGCTCGTCATCCTCGGCGCCACCGAGGCCCTGATGAACCGTACCGGGGTCATCTTGCTGGGCTGGATCGCGGATACCAAGAACGCGGGAATCTATAGTCTGGCCTTCAATATCGCTCTTGTTGTCACGCTGC
>WNFG01001489.1_pt1 | contig 19557 bp, 16 predicted proteins | sample 5400431 | NCBI WGS metagenome assembly WNFG01 (sample SAMN13153346, study PRJNA577476) | soil metagenome | isolation source: 120 cm saprolite under Douglas fir tree site 2 hole 3 replicate 2 | place: USA:California | collected 2015-04-18 | reverse complement strand
CGAGAAGCAGGAGATCCGGAGGCGTTTTCTTGAGGGTATTAAGACCGCTGGTGCCGTCGAAAGCCGCTTGGACCTGAAATCCTTCATTTGCAAGGTTGTAGCGAACCAGTTCGACGATATCGCGGTCGTCTTCAATGATAAGGATTCGTTTCATGCAGGTGGCACGTTCCGCCCGCCGGCTTGTTCGAAGTGTACCGTAGGCCCGCGAAATGCGGAAGGTATTGGAGCGCCTGGGGTCACTTGAGCCTTCGGGTAGCACAGTGAATGGAGAAAGTGTGGGGGAGACGGATGACGCGCAGATGAGACGGAGATGAATGGAATGTTAAAGAGGCGCGGTAACGTCATTCCGTCAGGCTGGTGGTGAACGCGAGGCTGAGTAGCGTCTTTTGCTCCAGCTCGTGCGCTTTGGCGGAGCCGGTGGCGGGGCTGGCGCTTGGGGAGCGCTTGATGGAGCGCATCTTCAGGCCTTTGCTCTGCACGAGCTGGCCGATACGGGGCATCACGAAAAAGTGCGCGCCCATGTTTTTTGGTTCTTCCTGGATCAGCTGTACCCGCTGTTGCGCCCGGAAATTGCCGCCGCCATCGACGAGCATCCCAACGCCCGCGAAGTCGTCTGGATCCAAGAAGAACCAAAAAACATGGGCGCGCATTTCTTCGTAGTGCCCCGCATCGGCCAATTAGTGCAAAGCAAAGGCCTGAAAATGCGCTCCATCAAGCGCTCCCCCAGCGCCAGCCCCGCCACAGGCTCCGCCAAAGCCCACGAGCTGGAACAAAAGACGCTGCTCAGCCTCGCGTTCACCACCAGCCCGACGGAATGACGTCATCGCACCTCTTTAACATTCCATTCATCTCCGTCTCATCTGCGTGTCATCCGCCGCCCTCACACTTGCTGCATTCACTGTGCTACCCGAAGGCTCAAGTGACCCCAGGCGCTCCAACACCTTCCGCATTTCGCGGGCCTACGGTACACTTCGAACAAGCCGGCGGGCGGAACGTGCCACCTGCATGAAACGTATCCTGATCATTGAAGACGACCGCGACATCGTCGAACTGGTTCGCTACAACCTTGCGAATGAGGGATTTCAGGTCAATGCCGCCTTCGACGGCAGCAGCGGCCTGAATACCCTGAAGAAAACGCCTCCGGATCTTCTGCTTCTCGATCTCATGCTTCCCAAAGTTTCCGGGCTCGATATTTGCCGGGAAGTTCGCCGGGATGAATCGCTTAATCGTTTGCCAATCCTAATGCTCACCGCGCGTGGCGAAGAAGCCGACCGCGTCGTGGGCCTGGAGATGGGCGCCGACGATTACGTGACCAAGCCGTTCAGCCCGCGCGAATTGCTGGCGCGCGTCAAAGCGCTGCTCCGCCGCGCGGAGCCGCCTTCGGACTCGCCCCGCACCATTGAGGTCGGGAAGCTAGCCATCGATCCGGCGTCGTATCGCGTCAGTCATTCCGGGAAGCCCGTTCCGCTCAGCACGCTCGAATTCCGGCTGCTCTACTACCTGGCTTCGCGGCCTAACCGCGTTTTCACGCGCGACCAGCTTCTCGATGCCGTCTGGGGCACCGATCGTTTCGTCACTCCGCGCAGCGTGGACGTCTACGTCCGCCGTCTGCGCGAAAAAATCGAAGGCGATCCCGAGAATCCCGTCCACCTGAAGACCGTCCGCGGCGCCGGGTACTTGTTCGAAACTCGTGCGGCATAACCTTTTCTGGAAACTAACGCTGACGTTTTTCGCCTTGCTCGTGGGCGTGCTGCTCGCCGTGGATTTCTTCGCCGAGCGCGCCCTCCGCGAGGATTACGCCAACACCGCCTTTGCGCAGTTGGCTGCCATCGCGCACATTGCGCAAGCGCGCCCGCCGCGCCTCACGGCCATCCCTCCGGCAAATCCCGAAGAAATCAGCGGCCTGCAAAAATGGACCGCGGAAATGGCCGCCAGCGGCGCGCGCGTTACCATCATCACCCCAGTTGGCTTGGTTCTCGCGGATTCGCAGTCCGATCCCCGCACCATGGAAAATCACGCCGGCCGGCCCGAAATCCGTGACGCGCTCGCCAAGGGCGAAGGGCAGTCCACGCGCCACAGTGTCACCATCAATCGCGACTTGCTTTATTACGCCGTGAAGCAAAACGTCGGCGCCGGTTCTCCTGTCGTGTTGCGTTTCGCCATTCCGCTCGCCACCATTCAGGAGCTTCTCGGCTCCTTCCGCCGCAGCTTGTGGCTCTCTTCCTTCATTATTCTGTTGCTCGCAGGAGCTGCTTCGCTGCTGGTTTCCCTCGGCCTCTCCGCACGCATCGAGCGCCTCGAGGACTTTTCCCGCCGTGTCGCGGAAGGCGATTTCCGCCCGCTTCCCGGCGATGGCTCCGGCGACGCGCTGGAAAAACTCGGCGCTTCGCTGAATCAAACAGCGGCGCGGCTCGATCAGACCATCCGCACGCTAACCGAGGAGCGCAATCTTTCCTCCGCAATCCTCGGCAGCATGGTGGAAGGCGTCGCGGTAGTGAGCGCCGCGGAGCGGCTGGTCTTCGCCAATCGCAGCTTTGCGGAAATTTTGGAGCTGCACGCGCTCCCGAAGTCGGGGAGCGCACTGGTGGAAGTGGTGCGCCAGACGGAAATGATTGAAGCGGTGCGAAGGGTTTTAGCCGGCGAGCCGCGCGTGGAATCCGAGATCGTCACCGGGACGCTGCGCCAGCATTTTTTCGCCGCCACCGTCGCCGCGGTCCGCGCCGGCGAAACCTCCGGCGCCGTCGTCGTCCTTCACGACATTACCGAGCTGCGCAAGCTTGAGCGCGTGCGTCGCGATTTTGTCGCCAACGTTTCGCACGAGTTTCGCACGCCGCTGACCGCCATCCAGGGTTTCGCGGAAACATTGCTCGCCGGCGCTATGAACGATCCGCAAAATCGCGAGCGCTTCCTCGAAATCATCGTCGAGCATTCGCGCCGCCTCGCGCGGCTGACCGAAGACTTGCTCATGCTCTCCAAAATGGACGCCGACCGCCTCGAACTTGAAATTCGGCGCGTCAGCGTCGCGCAGCTTATCGAATCCTGCATGGAAACCTCGCGCCATCGCGCCGCCGAAAAAGAGATCGCCATTTCCGTCAAGCCATTCAACGGCTTGCCCGATGTCGCCGGTGATCGCCGCCGCCTCGCGGAAGTGCTGCAAAATTTGCTCGACAATGCCACGCAATACACGCTCGCGCGCGGTCAAATCGTGGTCAGCGCGGAATCTCGCGACGCCGAAGTCGTCTTCACCGTCGCCGATACCGGCATCGGCATTCCCACCGCCGATCAGCCGCGCATCTTTGAGCGCTTCTATCGCGTCGACGCCGCGCGCTCCCGCGAGCTGGGCGGCACCGGCCTGGGCCTCTCCATCGCCAAGCACATCGTCGAAGTGCATGGCGGCCGCATCTGGGTCGAAAGCGAAGTCGGCCGCGGCTCGCGATTCCATTTCTCCGTCCCCATCTTCGACGCCGAGCGGGCCGCCCGCGCAACCCCGTCCGCCGGGACATCACGCGGCAGCGGCCGCGCTTCCGCGTAGAGGATCCGTCAGGCCACGCCCTGGAACACTGCAACCGATTTTGTTTCCGTTCGTTCACAATCGCTTCATCAACCTTTAATCGTCCCCGCCGCATATTTTTGCTTACGGGCGGAAGTGTCAGTTGCCGACGCCCATCCGCACGGAGGGCCAATTCATGGCGAGCACCACGGCCGGACTCACCGAGGCAGTACTGTACGACGTGCTGGTGAACTACCTCGTCTCCATGGCCCGTATTGTGGAAGGTGCCATGAATCGCGCCCTGGACGCGGTCACCTCGCTCGATAGCACGCGCACGTCCGCGTCCCCCAGCGAAGTCTTTCTCCTTGAGCCGCGCATCAACGAAATGGAAATTGTGATCGACGAGCACGCCATACGCCTGCTCCGCCGCGGCTCCTTCTCCGATGACGAAATGCGCCTGATCGTGGCGGCGCTGAAAATTACCAACGACCTTGAGCGCATCGGCGACCTCGCCGTCAACCTCGCGCAAGGCGCGGTTTCCCTGCGCGAAATGCCTGGTGCGCGGATTCCGGAGGAGTTGGTCCCCATGGCTCTCGCCGTGCGCGCAATGGCCAGCAAGAGCCTCGGCGCGCTCATCTTTCGCAACGTGGAAATGGCCACGGAAGTCCTTGAAAGCGACGATGTCGTGGACCAATACCGCGACCGTATTTTCGAAAATTTGCTCGCCTCCATGACCCAGCAGGCCACGCTGGTCAGCTCCGGCATGCAATTCATTCTGGCTACTCGCCACCTCGAGCGCATTGCCGATCACGCCAGCAACATTGCCGAGGACATCATTTTCTGGGTGCGCGGCCTCGACGTGCGCCACGGTCGCGGCCTGACCATGCGCCCGGACCGCTCCGAAGGGCAACCCAGCTCCGGGATCGCCAGCGAAACGCGGGGCGAAAGCCCGCTAGCCGGCTCGCCCGAAGCTGGCGCGGTCATCGAGAATTCACACGCGTTTGATGCCGGTGTGACCCCGGCCTGCGACACTGAGCACGCTTAATCTTCACCAATCGTTCCTACCTGGAGACCGGCGCACCCCTGGCGCCGGTCTCCTCCTCCTCACCCTTGGTTCCCGGGCATTGCCTTGGCGTCGTGAGTTAACTAGACGGACTCCAGGAAACGCGTGGAACCCCGCCGCATGGTAAACTTAGATGTTTGATTGAAGGAGAATTTCCGTGAACTGGGGCTGGTTTCCGGTGGGCAGTGCCATAGCGTTGACGCTTCTTACCTTGCTATTTCTCTCCCAGCGATTTTGGTATCGCTCCGTCTGGCGTGTCACCGCCAAGTGGCGCATCGCCTGGCTACGCGCCGCAGTGCGGCTCGTGTACGTCGCGCTGCTGGTTCTGATTATTGGCTCCGTGGCCGACGGATTTCGCATGGGGTACCGCCACCACTTGATTCCCGGCGCCAAAATCACGATGTTCGCGGGCCTGTGGTTTACCAGCGCGCTCTTCGCCTATATCGCAGTGAAGGTGGTTCGCGTCATCGAGCGCCTTTATGTTTCCTTCCGCTCTGTTGCTCGGCGCAACTCCGCGTCAAGCTCTTCGCCTGCCCCGGTGACAGCAAACGCGCCGGCCACGCGCGCAACTGCCGTGGCTGCGGACCTGGTCCCGGACCCTTCGCGCCGCTACTTCTTCCGCACCGCTTCCGCCCTGGCGGGCGCTGTTCCTTTTCTCAGCGTGGTCTATGGCTTCGCCGCCGAGCGCTTGGATTACCGGGTCCGCCGCGTCGAAATCCCCACCGCCAATTTGCCGCCCGCTCTCGACGGAATGACAATCGTCCAGCTTAGCGACATTCACCTCAGTGGCAGCACGAGCCGCACGGATGTTCGCCGCGCGGTGGACATGGCCAACGCGCTGGGCGCCGATCTCGCCGTCGTCACGGGAGACTTCATCACCGGAGCTGCGGACCCGCTGGCCGATTGCGTCGACGAGATCCGCCAACTTCGCGCACCCCTCGGTATTTTCGGCTGCAACGGCAACCACGAAATTTACGCAGGGGCCGAAGATGCCGCGCAGGAACTCTTCGCGCGGGCCGGCATGAAATTGCTTCGCTATGAAAATGTGCAGCTCGCGTTTCGCGGCGCGTATTTTAATCTTCTCGGCGTCGATTATCAGCGCGAGCGCGCGCATAGCGGCCAGCGTCTGGAGATGCTTCCCGACCTGGCTCCCCTGGTTCATCGGGACATGCCAAACATTTTGCTCTCGCACAATCCGAACACTTTTAATCGTGCCGCGGAGCTGGGCATCGAGCTATCGCTGGCTGGGCACACCCACGGCGGGCAAGTCCAGGTGGAAATCCTCGATCATCGCTTCAGTCCGGCGCGCTTTATCACCGATTACATTGCCGGCGCGTACTTCCGCCCGCTCTCCATGCCCGCGACAAACCTCCGTGCGCTGAAGGAGGCAAACTATTCGAGCCAACAGGCGCTGACATCCAGTCACGCCCAGCCGCCCCTCTCAGTGCTCTATGTCAACCGCGGACTAGGCACGGTCGGCGCCGCCGTGCGCCTCGGCGTTCCGCCGGAAATCACGTTGATCACGTTGCGTCGCGCATAAACACCTCATTGGCAGTCGTCGGCGATTGACCCACTCGTGTCCGCTTATTCCCCGGCACGGAAAGCCTTCCCCGCCGGAGTATGATGGTGTTGCCTGACGTTCCTATGCTCCTGCGAGTTGCCAACGTCCTGTTTTCGGTGGCCTTCGCCTGGGGACATCCTTCCCCGCGGATGGAGAAACTGCAGATTCCCCGAGGAAACGGCGACTACGTTATTGCCGGTTCCGCGCGGCGCGAGGACACGGATGAACCTCTTCCCGGGGTCCGCATGCAGTTGCTCACCGTTGCTGGAAGCGTTGCTCACCCCACCGTTTTGACCAATCCTTCCGGTGAATTTTCCTTCGGCCACTTTGCGCCGGGTCAATACGAAATCGTCGCCGAAGAGGATGGTTACCAGCCCACACGTCTGCCGGTGGAAGTCACGCGATACGATCAGCCGAACGTGATTGTCCGCCTACGAAAGCAACTTGTCGCTGCCATTCCCACTGGCGATGTGACCACTGCGCATCAACTCGCCATCCCACAAAAAGCCCGCGCCGCCTTTGAGAAAGGCATCGCTAAAGCCGACTCGCGAGGAGACTACACAGGAGCCGTGCAGGAATTCCAGCGCGCCATAAATAATTACGCGGACTATTACGAGGCTTACGCGCAGATGGGCATGGCATATGTTCACCTGAAAGACTTCCCTGCCGCCGAGAAAGCGTTGCGCCAATCCATTGCGATGAGCGCGCAGAAATACGCACCGCCATTGCTGCTGCTTTCCATGCTCCTGAACGATCAGAATCGTCCGAATGACGCCGAGCCCGTGGCTCGCCAGGCGATCGCCTCTGATCCAAACACCTGGCGCGGACCTTACGAACTGTCTCGCGCTCTGCTTGCCTTGCGCCGCTTACCCGAATCGGAAGCCAGCGCGTATGCTGCTCGCGGCCTCAAGCCGGAAAACCCCGATGTCTACCTGCTGCTGTCCGAAATCCACCGTCACACGCAAAATCCTTCGGCCCTGCTGCAGGATATTGACGCCTACCTCAAGCTCGCGCCGCAGGGCCCGGCCGCGCCACAAGTGCGCAAGCTCCGCGAGCAGCTCCTGAAATTCATGGAATCGCAGGCCAAACCTGCCGTCGCTCCCTGAGAGAGTTAAAGCCGACAAGCGTCCTGAGCATCGCCCCACCAGCGGCTTTGCGCAGCGATCTGCTCTGACGACTTGATTCGCCAAAACGCTGAGTCCTTGCGGCCCAGCCGCGCTTCCGATTATGAAGGGGAGGATCGAGGGCCAGACCCGCTGCGGCCTTGACCCGCGTTTTGCTGGACGCGGAGATGAGCCGCCACCAGGCGAATCTCGCCAAATGTGATTTCCTCTGGCAATGCTTCCTTTACCGGCTTCAGGCGCTCCTTGCCAAATTGTTGAATTGCCGCAGCAATCTGCGCGTAGCGCTCGGCGCTGAGCCACTTCGCCTCGAACTTCACCTCGCCGCCTTCCATCAGTTTGGCCACCATGTCCACCACGCTACTGACCTTGCGGCCGCGAATCTGCGCTATTTCCTCGAATGTGCGTCCTTCTCCGAGGAGCTGCAGCGTATCCTCGCGCGGGTGTGAGGCGGCGGCGTGCCAGTCATTGTTGGCCCGTTCGCCTTTGTTGAACCGCTGCAGTGCGTCCAGGATCTCCTGGCCGTAACGCTCCACCTTCTTGTCTCCGAAGCCAGAGACCGCCCGCAGCGCCTGCAAGGATGTCGGCTTGACGGTACACAGCGCATCCAGCCCTGTGTCATGCAACACGACGAAGGCGGCCACTCCCAAATCTCTCGCCGTATTGCGCCGCCACTCGCGCATGTATTCCCGCAATTGAGCATCCGGCAAGGACAAAGTGGCGCCAGCCGGACGCTGTTCGCCCGCGACCCGCTTGTCGGGTGGCGTCCGGCGAGCCTTCGCGCGCGGCCCCCAGGACCGCGTTTCCTCCACTTCCAGCCAATCCGGCGTACCCGCGCAGATGTCGCAGGTGCCGCAGCGTTCCCACTTGGGTTGCTCGCCGAAGTGCTTGCACACATGATGCTGCCGGCACTCCATGGACTGCACAAAGCGTTCCACCTCGTGGTAACGCTGCCACGATCGCTCCCGCTCTACGGGATCGCCAATCTGCCCTATGAAATAGGCGTGCAGTCCACGATCCTTTTTCTGCCATAGCAAAATGCAATCTGCGGGCAAGCCATCACGCCCCGCGCGGCCCGCTTCCTGGTAGTACTGCTCGACGCTCTTCGGCAGCGACAGATGAATCACCGAGCGTACCGCTGCCTTGTTGATCCCCAGGCCGAATGCCAGCGTGCCCACCAGCACGCGCACCTCGTCGCTCATCCATTTTTCCTGATTTTCGCGGCGCGCCTTGGCCTCCATCTGGCCGTGATAGCCGATCGCCGCTATCCCATTTTCCTCAAGGACATCAACCGTCTCGCCCACCCGCGCAATCGTCGGCGCGTACACGATTACATTGCCTTCGCTAACCCTCCGCACCGCTCGCAGCAACATCTCTTCCTGCGTGCGCGAGTTGCTTTCGTGCACGATGTAATGCAGGTTCAGCCGCCGGAAACTGGCGATATGCTTGTGCGGGTCGCGCAGCCGCAACTGCTCGATAATGTCGTGCCGCACGCGCTGCGTCGCGCTGGCGGTGAACGCCGCAATCGGCCGGTCCGGGAAGAGCTCGCGCAATCGGCTCAGTTGCCGGTACTCCGGGCGAAATTCGTGGCCCCACTCGGAGATGCAATGCGCCTCGTCAATCGCGAAGAAAGAAACCGGTATTCGCTTCAGCCACTCGGGCGTGTCCCCCAGCGCCACGCGTTCCGGCGAAAAATACAGTAGCCGGAATTCTCCCGCTGTGGCGCGCTTTAGAATTTGGCTTCGTTCTGCCCCGCTCAGGGAGCTGTTCACGAATGCCGCCGGAATCCCGCTCTGCTCGAGCTGTGCCACCTGGTCCTGCATCAGGGCAATCAGCGGCGAAATGACCACCGCCGTGCGTCTGGCGTCCAGCACTGCCGGCAATTGGTAGCACAGCGATTTGCCGCCGCCGGTGGGCATCACGACGCAAGCGTCGCGTCCCGCTGCAATGCTCCTCACAACCGCTTCCTGTCCGGGCCGAAACGCGTCGTATCCCCAGTAATGCCGCAGGGTGTCAGTGAGAGAACTTGCGGTTTCGGGCTGCATCCCGGTTTCGATTCCCTGGTCGGGCAAAGCCGCAGCAAAGCTCATAGCATACTCCCTAACTCCGCAGCAGTTTCGCTTTTGTTTCGCTATATGTCAAGTAAGATTTCTGTGAATCGTTCGCACCGTTGTGGAATCTGTGGAAAACCGAGAAACAGGCTGGTGCTAGCGGCGGCGAACTCGACTCATTGCCCGCCCGAAACCGAGGCGGGTTGCTGGCCGGGGAGCCCGGTGCCATAATCCTGCTTCAGGTAAGGAAGCGTGTCCCCGCTCGGACCTCGGGTTGCGGAACACGAGTTACGGGGGATAGCCATGGCTTTGCGCGATAGTTGGATCGAAAAACGAGAAGCGGCGGCGGCCACCGCGAACGGCAACAGGAACATGTCGCAGATGCATCTCGCGCGGCAAGGTTTCATTACCGAAGAGATGCAGTTCATCGCGAAGCGCGAACGCCTGGAACCGGAGCTGATCCGCAGTGAAGTGGCGCGCGGCCGTTGCATCATTCCCGCCAACATTCATCACCGCAACCTGGAGCCGATGGCCATCGGCATCGCCACCAAATGCAAAATCAACGCCAACATCGGTAATTCCGCCACGAGTTCCAATATTGGCGAAGAGCTGAAGAAGTTGCATCACGCGGTGCACTACGGCGCTGACACCGTTATGGACCTGAGCACCGGCGGCGACATCCCCGTCATACGCAAAGCCATTATCGAAGCATCGCCTGTGCCCGTCGGAACGGTTCCTGTTTACGAAGCAATCTCCCGCGTGCGCCGGCCGGAAGATTTAACCTTCGAGTTGATGCTCGAAGTCATCGAAGAGCAAGCCGAGCAGGGCGTCGATTACATGACCATTCACGCCGGCGTAATGCGCGAGCATGTGCCGTTTGTGCGCAAGCGCATCACCGGCATTGTGAGCCGCGGCGGTTCGCTGATGGCGCACTGGATGGAGCATCACAAGAAACAGAATTTTTTACACGAACATTTCGACGACATCTGCAAAGTTTTCAAGAAGCACGACGTGAGTTTTTCGCTGGGCGATGGTTTGCGGCCGGGTTGCATTGCTGACGCCAGCGACGAAGCGCAGTTCGCGGAATTAAAAGTCCTCGGCGAGCTCACCAAAAAAGCCTGGGATCACGACGTGCAAGTGATGATCGAAGGCCCCGGGCACATTCCCATGGACAAGATTAAGGAGCAGGTCGAAAAAGAAATGGAGTGGTGCCACGAAGCGCCCTTCTACACGCTCGGCCCACTCGTCATCGACATCGCTCCGGGCTACGACCACATCACCAGCGCGATCGGCGCAGCCATGATCGGCTGGTACGGCGCCTCGATGCTCTGCTACGTCACACCGAAAGAGCACCTGGGCCTGCCGAATCCGGAAGATGTGAAGCAAGGCGTGATCGCCTATAAAATCGCCGCGCATGCCGCGGACGTCGCGCGGCATCGTCCCGGCGCGCGTGATCGCGACGATGCGCTTTCCTACGCACGGTTTCTCTTCGACTGGAACAAGCAGTTCGAGCTCTCGCTCGATCCCGCCACCGCCAAAGCCATGCACGACGAAAATCTTCCCGACGATTTCTACAAAGAAGCCAAGTTCTGCTCCATGTGCGGCCCGAAGTTCTGCTCCATGAACATCACGCAATTGGCCGAAGCCGAGGGCGGCCACGACCAGGCGGAACGCCAACAAAAATTTGTCGAGCTGCTCGCCAAGGTAAAAGCCGCAGGAGCGTAACCAGCTGCATTCGGTCGGTGAATGGCAATGTCGGATCGCTCAGATGTGATGGCATTGATTGGGGCGGGGCCTGTGGGGCTCGGCATGGCTAAGGCTTTGCTCGAGCACAAAATTCCCTACGAAGAATTGGAGGCGGACCGCGAGTTGGGCGGGAATTGGCTGCACGGCGTGTATGAAACCGTGCATATTATTTCTTCGCGCAAAACCACGGAATACGCGGACTATCCGATGCCGGTGGATTATCCGGATTTTCCCAGCCGCCAGCAGATGCTGGATTATTTGCGGGACTATGCGCAGAAATTTCAGCTCACACCGCACATTCAATTCAACACCAAAGTGGTGATGGCTTTACCGCTTGCGGATGGACGCTGGGAGCTCGAACTCGCGAGCGGCGAAAAGCGCATCCACAAAGGGCTGATTGTTTGCAACGGGCACCACTGGGACCGGCGTTTTCCGAATTATCCGGGAAAATTTGCAGGCGAGTTCATTCATTCCAAGGATTACCGGACGCCGGCACAGTTGATAGGACAACGTGTGCTGGTAATTGGCGGGGGAAATTCCGCTTGCGACATTGCGGCGGAAGCGGCGCGCGTAAGCAAGACGGCGCGCATCAGTTTGCGGCGCGGCTACTGGTTTTTGCCCAAGACGCTCTTTGGCATACCTTCGGCGGAATTGATCAAGCCATGGGTTCCAGTGTGGGGGCAGCGGATTTTCTTACGGATGATCTTGCGAATTGTCATCGGAAAATATTCGGACTACGGTTTGCCGGAGCCGGACCACAAAATTTTCGAGGCGCACCCGACGATCAACAGCGAACTGCTCTATTACATGAAGCACGGGAGGATTCAGCCGCGAAAAGATATCGCGCGCTTTGAAGGCCAGACCGTGCATTTCGTGGATGGCACAAGCGAAGAGTTCGACACGGTGGTGTGCGCCACGGGTTATCACGTGAGCTTCCCATTTTTGCCGCCAGGCCTGGTGAAGGTAAAAGGCAGCACCGCGCAGGTGTATGGCGGCTGTGTGCTGGCGGACTATAAAAATCTCTACATCATCGGGACCTCGCAATTGCGCTACGGCTTCGGCCCCGTGGTCACTCCGGGTATGGATCTGATGGCGCGCCTGATGCTCGCGCAGGATCAGATGGAGTTGCCCATTGGTCTGGTGATGAAAGAGTCCGGCGTGAAAATTCCTAGGACGCACCTGGTCGACCCGCACGCCGCCATACGCGCGATTCGCCGGGGCAAGCGCATGCTGCCGCTGCTCTTGTGGAAAGAAAAGCGGTTGCGCAAGGCATTGGCGGGACGGGCGGCCGTGCCTCCACCGGTTCCAGCGTCTGCTGTGCCGCAAATCAATCGTGGCTTGGAAGTGTTCTGAAGCCAGAGCAACACAGACTGCGAGTACTGGCGAAATCGATGCCATTTCTAGCAAATGGTGTGGCGGTTGTGACCGGCGCGGGCTCTGGCATCGGGCGCGCGCTCGCGCGGCAGCTTGCGGCGGCGGGTTCCGCGCTGGCGCTGGCGGATGTCGATGAAGCGGGACTGCAGCAGACGGCCGGTTCGCTGAGTGAAAGAGGCGTCCAGCTAACCACGCATGTCGTCGATGTTTCCGATGAATCCGCCATGCAAGCGTTTGCGCAAGATGTTGCCGCCAGGCATGGACGGGTCACGCTGCTGATCAACGACGCCGGCGTGGCGTTGCACGGCAGATTTGAGGAAATTTCGCTGGACGATTTGCGTTGGCTAATGGGAATCAATTTCTGGGGCGTGGTGTACGGCGTGAAATATTTCCTGCCGCTACTGAAGAAGGAGCGGCGAGCGCACATCGTGAATATTTCCAGCGTGTTTGGGATTGTCGCGCCGGCGGGGCAAAGCGCCTATTCCGCGAGCAAGTTTGCAGTGCGTGGATTTACGGAGGCGCTGCGGCACGAATTGGAAGGGACCTCCATGTTCGTTTCGTGCGTGCATCCCGGCGGGATTCGCACGCCGATTGCGAGACGGGCACGCCTTGGCGCGAATACGCCGCCGGGTTCGCGGGATGAGGCCGTGGCACGGTTCGACCGGCTGACGCCGACAATGCCGGATGCGGCGGCGGCGAGAATCTTGCAGGGCGTGGAGCGCCGCGAGCCGCGCATTTTGGTTGGGCGCGATGCGCGGCAGATCGATATCTTACAGCGGCTTCGGCCGGGAACGTATTGGAAGGCGCTCGCGCGGCGTATGCAGGAGCCGACGCACTAAGCGCGGGTATCAGTTCGCGGACGCCCACGCGAAGGTGGCCGCTACTGCCGCTACTTCGCGTCGTGGAAGATAATACCGAGCGTGTAGCGAGTACCGCGATGAACGCGACTGACTCCGTGGCGGAGATTGACGCGATAGTAGCCGCGCGAACCTTTCACGGGTCGATAGCGCGTGGCGAAGATGATCCCCTGGCCCTGGTTGGCAGTGACCACTTCGCCTTTGGATTGTGCGCGAGGTTGCTGTTCCATCAGGAGGAATTCGCCGCCTTGCCAATCGCGCCCCGGCTGCCCGAGTAGAAAAACTATTTGCAGTGGGAAGGCAATTTCGCCGTAAAGATCCTGATGCAGGCAGTTGTAACCGCCCGCTTCGTAATGCAGCACCAGCGGCGTGGGTTTGGTCTGTCCCACTCGGTGGCACGTCTTCAGAAACGCTGCGTGATCGAGAGGAAATGGCGCCTTCGGTTCGCCGAAGGCTTTCGCCCACTGATTTGCAATAGGCGCGAGACGTGAATATGCGCTGGTGCGGAGATCGGCGACGATTTCGGGCAGAGGATTCGCGAAGTACCTATAATCACCAACGCCGAAGCGGTGGCGTTCCATGATGACCTGGCTACGGAAGCGGGTTGGTTCGTTGTACAGGGAGATGATGGAAGCGCATTCTTCGGGCGTGAGTATCGCATCGGTGATGGCGTAACCGCGGGCGGAGAGCGATTCCTCCGCTTCGTTCCAGTTGAGAGCGTCAATTCGTTTTTGAATGTTGGCATTCATGGACGATCTTCTCTGCGCCGGGAAACGTAACATCCCACTGTAGGGCATCGCGCAGAACGAAATCTATCCGAGTTTCTTTGCCAAATTGGAAACGAGAGGACTATACTCAGCCAAATCGACGAGGGGATTTCACCAGAGAGTTCGCAGAAGTCACAGAGAAGAAGAAAGAGGGGATTGGGATGGGGCTTGTGTTGGCCGCGAAGGCTGGGGATGTGCCGCCGGGGACGATTCGGGAGGTTCAGGTGGAGGGGAAGGCGGTTGCGCTGGCGAATGTGGATGGGCAATTCCACGCCATCGACGGTGTTTGCCTTCATCGGGGAGGGCCGCTGGGGGACGGACCGCTGGAGGGGGCGGTGGTGACGTGCCCCTGGCATGGCTGGCAATATGACGTGCGAACCGGGAAAGTCCCGCAGAACCCAATCGTGGGTGTGGAGTGCTATGCGGTGGAGGTGCGTGGGGACGAGATTTTCGTCAACGTGGGTTCCTAGCCATCTAAACCAGTGAATCTAAAGGACATACTACCACTTTTTAGATGCGCCGTGCGCTTCTTCCAGTTTCTAATGTAAATTTTGCCGAAAACCCGCTAACCCCCACATTTTGTTTCGCTTTTTCGTCCACCCCGTGTATAGTGCTGCCGACTCGACGTTCTCGATGGCACTTCCGACCGCGCAACGACACCACTGGATCTTCAGCGCCGACCCGCACCACTACCACTGGGATACGCTTTTCGTAAAAGGCAAGGAGATGTGGCACGGCGCCGCCGGGAAACAGGATGCAATCCGTGCGCTGAAACAAGTGCGCAAGGGCGACCGGGTGCTGTGCTATCACTCCGCGCCGGAGAGGTCGCTGTATTCGATCGCCGAAGTGACGCGGGACCCGTATCCGGATCCGCATGATCCCAAGGAAAAAAATCTGGTGGCGGACCTTCGCGCATTCGAACGGCTGCCGCGGCAGGTGACGTTGGCGGAGCTGCGGGAGAATCGCGCGCTGCGGAAGATGAAATTGCTGAAGAACGTGCGGGTGCTGATTTCTTCGATTACCGACGTGGAGTATCTGGAAATTTTGCGGATGTCGGGAATTGTGGCTACGCCGGGACTTCCGCTGCCGTAGGTAGGTAGCACCAGGAGTTCCGCTCGGAAACTGCGCTTGCTCTTGCGTTGAGGTCTTTTCCGGCAGGAGCCGGAATCTCCGATCACCCGTCCCATCCTAATCGGATGGGTTCGGGATGACTGGTTTTAGTGTAGTTGTTGACGATTCGCTGGGGGAAAGATGGGTGTCTCCGGGCGGTTGGGCCGTTTCGTTGTTGCTGCTGTCACGCTTATGATGTTCCTTCCTATGGCGCTTTTTCCGCAGCAACCAGAACGCGACAGTTTGCTCTCCGGCATTGCCAGCGGAAAGACGCGCGTGGTGGATCTCAGTTACGCGATCAATGACAAGCTGGTGCCCTGGCCGGGAGACAAGCGTTGGTTTGAAGCGCAGGTGAATGCCACGGTGGAGAAGAACGGGTACTTCACGCGGAGTTTCTGGATGCTGGAGCACTACGGCACGCATCTGGACGCCCCGATTCATTTCCCTCCCGGCAAGACCACCGTAGATCAAATTGCGGCGAAACACTTCTTTGGCCCAGCCGTAGTGCTGGATGTCCACGAGGAAGGCGCACAGGACGCGGACTATCGGGCGCCAGCCTTACGCGCCGAACAATGGGAGAGGAAGCACGGGCGGATTTTGGAAGGCTCGATTGTGCTGCTTAGGACAGGATGGGCTTCGCGGTGGCCGGATGCGCAGAAGTATCGAAATCAAGACGCGCAGGGGAAAATGCATTTTCCGGGGTTCTCGGCGGAGGCGGCAAAACTATTGATCTCGCGCAAAGTAAGCGGAATTGGATGCGACACAATGAGTGCGGACTATGGAGCCTCGGAGGATTTTGTGGTGCACCATTTGGTGCTGGGGGCCGGTTTGTACCAGCTCGAAAATTTGGCGGATTTGAGTGGCTTGCCGGAGGCGGGGGCATTTTTGGTGGTGGCGCCGATCAAGTTGGAGGGCGGGTCGGGGGGAGCAGTGAGGGTGTTTGCGATTTGGCAGTGAGGAAATACACACGAACGGGAAGCGGAGAAGCGAGAAAGAAGAAAGCAAGAAGGAAGAGAGCTAGAAGGAACAGAGCTAAGCTCAAGACATTAAGTGTTGCCAAGCTGGGGGTGGGTTCATGAGGACAATCCGGTGGTTTCAAAACGCGGCGTTCGTGCTTTTGTGCGCGTCATTCGTAATGCCAGCGCGGGGACAGGAGTTTCCGGTGGCGACGAAGACGCTTAAGAATGGGATGAAGGTGCTGGTGCAGACAGACCACAGCATCCCGAATATTGCGCTGTACATTTTTTATCGCATTGGCTCGCGCAATGAGGGGCCAGGGACGACTGGGCTCTCGCACTTTTTCGAACACATGATGTTCAACGGCGCGAAGAAATATGGGCCGGGCGAGCTGGACAAAGCGATGGAGGCGAATGGCGGGGCGAATAATGCCTATACCACACGCGATGTGACCGTTTACCAGGATTGGTTCCCTCGTTCGGCACTGGATTTGATCTACGACATCGAGGCCGACCGCATCCGCGACTTGAGTTTCGATCCGGCGAAAATCAAGTCGGAGCGCGAAGTGGTGGCATCGGAGCGGCGGCTGCGCACCGACAACGACAATAGCGGGCTGCTGGACGAGCAGCTATGGGCAACATCGTACATCGCGTACCCTTATCAGTGGCCAGTGGTGGGATGGATGAGCGATATCGAGCATTGGACCATGGAACAACTCCGGCACCACTTCGAGATGGGGTATTCGCCGAATAACGCGACGATGGTGGTGGCCGGCGATGTTTCTCCTGAGGAAATCTTTGCACTTTGCGAGAAATACATTGAGCCGATTCCAACGCACGCGCCCCCTCCTCCAGTCACAACGGTGGAACCGGAACAGTTAGGAGAGCGACGTCTCATTGTGCGAAAGCCGGCGCAACTGCCACTGGTGCTGGTGGCGTACCACATCCCACCGACGAACAGCCCCGATTATTACGCGCTGAACGTTTTGCGGACAGTATTGTTCCAGGGAGAAAGTTCACGGATGTATCGACGCTTGGTGGACAAGGACCAAATCGCGCTGGATGTTTCCTCGTCCGTCGAGCCTGCATTCGATCCCACGATTGTGGAGGTAGCCGCGCAGCCGAAGCAAGGAGTGGATCCGCAAAAGTGCGAGAAAGCGATGTACGAGGAGTTCGAGGACGCGAAAAACGCGACGATCAGCGACACGGAGTTGGAGAAGGCGAAAAATATCCGGCTGGCGGAGTTCTACCGGGAGATGCGCACGATCAACGGGCGAGCGAACACGATCGGCACCTACGAGATTTTCTTTGGGGACTACAGAAAATTGTTTGATGCGGCGAAGAACTATTCGGCAGTGACCAAAGAAGACGTGCAGCGGGTCGCGAAAGCGTACTTTGGAGCGAACAACCGCACGGTGGCGACACTGATACCGGAGAATGCGGAAGAAAAGAGCAAGCCATGAACCGCGTCCGCCATGGATTGTATGTGCTTGCTTCAACGATGGCCGCGCTGGCTCTAGCCTCCTCGGCAGCGGCGCAGAGGCTGCACCTGCCGCCGCACGAGAAATTCGTCTTGAAGAATGGATTGACGGTGCTGCTGCTGGAAAAGCACGGCGTGCCGATGATTAATTTGTTTGCGATTGTGAAAACGGGCTCGGCGGCGGACCCGGCAGCCGAGGACGGGCTGGCGTCGATTACCGCAGGATTGTTGAGGAAGGGGACGAAAGCGCGAACGGCGCAGCAGTTTGCCGCGGACCTGGATTACATCGGCGGAGATTTTGAAGCGCAAGCGGGGGCGGACTTCAGCAGCGTGAGCGCGGAGTTCCTGACCAAGGATTTAGCGCGCGGGCTGGAGCTGTTCTCGGATGCGCTGCTGCACCCGACGTTTCCGCAAGCGGAGGTGGAGAAGCTGCTGGCGCAGTCCATTGATGGGGTACGCGGGGCGAAGGATGATCCGCAGCAGGTGCTGGGGCTGTACTACTACGGATATCTGTATGGAGCGCATCCTTACGGAAGACCGTCGGCGGGCGACGAAGTTTCGCTGCAGCGCATCAAACGCGACGCGATCGCAAAGTTCTACGAAACGAACTATGCGCCGGGGAATACGCTGCTGGCGATGGCGGGGGAGTTCAATGGCGCGGAGATGCGGAAGAACCTGGAGGATGTATTCGGCGGATGGCGGGCGCGCACGGTGGCGGCTTCGCCGATTGCGGCTACCGCGCCGGTGAAAGGCAAGCGCTTGCTGCTGGTGGACAAGGACGACGCGACGCAGACGTATTTTGCTTTTGGGAATGTGGGGATTACGCGCAATGACCCGGACCGCGTGGCGATTCGCGTGGTGAACACAATTTTCGGCGGGAGATTTACGTCGGAGTTGAATGAGGCGTTGCGCGTGGAGTCCGGGTACACCTACGGAGTGTCTTCTTTCTTCGATTCGCGGAAAGCGCCGGGACCGTTTGGGGTTTTCAGCTTCACGAAGAATGAGACGACCACGCCGGCGATCGACTTGGCGCTGCAAGTGCTGCGGAAGCTGCACAAAGACGGAGTAACGGACGAACAGTTGAAATCGGCGAAGAGCTATATCAAGGGGCAGTTTCCGCCGAACATCGAGACTTCGCGACAGTTGGCGCAGATCATCGCGACGAACGAGTTTTATGGACTGGGCGACGACGAGATCAATCAATTGGAGGCACGCGTCGATGCGGTGACGCCGGAAATCGCGAAGCAGGTGATACAGAAACATTTTCCGTCGGAGAATTTGGTCTTTGTGCTGATCGGGAAAGCTTCGGCGATTGGCGCGGCGATGGAGAAGTATGCGGAGAAGCGGGACGCAAGAGCCATTAGCGAGCCGGGGTTCTGGCCGCCGCCGAGTGCAGTAATCAAGTAACTGCGCGGCTCGTCCCGCGGATGATTATGGACGCGAGGTAAAATTCTTAGTGCCTGCGGACATTGGGTACTGCAGTGCTTGCGTGCTGCAGGCTGGCTGCGGCCCTGCATTTCGCGGCAAGACTTATGCCGGAGCTTCCTGAAGTTGAGACTGTTGCGCGAGGACTGCAAAAGTCCGTCGCCGGGCGCCGAATTCTGTCGGTACGACTGGGGAAGACGGATTTCATTGATGATCCGGCCGCGGTGGAGCAGCACGTTCCTGGAAGGCAGATCGAGGCTGTGGAGCGGTATGGGAAATTCATGCTGCTGCGGCTTTCGGCGCGCACGAGCGCGAGCGGGGATTCGGAGAATGGAGACGCGGAAGCAGCTTCGCTGCTGGTGCATCTGGGGATGACGGGGCAGCTTGCGCCGTGTTCTGCGGCGCAGCCTTGCGCGAAGCATACGCATGTGTGGTTTGGGCTCGACGATGGACGGGAGCTGCGCTACACGGACCCGCGCCGTTTCGGGCGCATGGCGTATCTTACCGGGGCGTTGCTGGCTGAGGAGCTGACGGCATTTGGCGCCGACCCGCTGTT
>WNFG01005778.1_pt1 | contig 19560 bp, 20 predicted proteins | sample 5400431 | NCBI WGS metagenome assembly WNFG01 (sample SAMN13153346, study PRJNA577476) | soil metagenome | isolation source: 120 cm saprolite under Douglas fir tree site 2 hole 3 replicate 2 | place: USA:California | collected 2015-04-18 | reverse complement strand
CGCTACACTCTGTCATTGAAAAGGCCTCTTTTCTTCGGACACTGACTACGCCTGAACAACGCAGTTATGCCCGAGAAAGCGGCCTTTTTCCACTTCTATTCAGCGTTTTGTCTTATTCCTGGTGAGATTTCCGGGCTAGGAGCTTGAAAGGTCCGCAGATCTGCGGGCGATTTCGCGCATATTCGGTGCGGTTGGGTTCCTTAGCGCCAGACTGTCTGGAATCTGTAGACAGTTGAGAGATCATTTGTCCGCCAAGCACGTTAATCAGCACTTGCGTCTACGGAATCCGCTTATGCGAGCTCGTGCACCAGTGCTCGCAGTGTTTCTCGCTCTTAACCAAGTTTACATGGTCAGAACGACGCGGAACTGTGCATTGCCGCTCATCATTCGCGCGTAAGCCTCGGCCGCTCTTTCGAGCGGATACGTTTCAATCATGGCACGCACGCCAGTTATTTCGGCGAAGCGCAGTGTGTCCTCGGCGTCCGTTGGCGTTCCCGAGGCCCAGCCTTGAATCGTTCGGCTTCCAGTGATCAGCTGTACCGGTGTGACCTCGATGGGATCCATTGCCGCACCCACGACCATGAGCTTGCCATTCGGCCCTAGACCGTCAATCACATCGGACATCGCTTTCGAGCTTGGAGCTGTCGCTAGAATGACTTGTGCGCCGCCCAATTTTTGCAATTCTTCTGCTGCGTTCGTCACTTTGTTATCGATGTACACGCTCGCTCCGAGTTTCTTTGCGAGCGCCGCGTTTTCCGACCCGCGGCCGATAGCCGCGACCTTATAACCAAACTTGTTCGCGAATTGAATTCCCAGGTGACCAAGACCGCCAATACCCAGCACCGCAACAAGGTCGCCAGGGAGCGCACCGCTGTGCCGCAGAGCGTTATAGGTGGTGATTCCGGCGCACAGCAGCGGTGCTGCTTCGACGTCACTTAGACTTCCCGGTATCGCCGTCAGCGCCTCCACGGGAGCCACCATGTATTGCTGGTATCCGCCGTCATAGCTAATGCCCGCTATTTTCAGGTTCTGGCAATTACGAAAATCCCCGCGCCGGCAAGAAAGGCACGTGCCGTCGTGTCCGCCGTGCCAGCCAACGCCCACGCGCTGTCCCTCTTTCCACTCGGACACACCGGCACTCACTTCGTCGATAATGCCCGCGACTTCGTGTCCCGGCACCCGAGGGTATCGGATGCCCGGCCACACACCTTCTTTGGTAAACAAGTCACTGTGACAGACACCACAGGCCTGCACCTTGATGCGCACCTGTCCTGCACCCGGCTGAGGAATCTCGCGGTCGAGGATCTGGAAATCGGCGCCCGCCTTAGGAATCTGGGCTACCTTCATTGGTTCTACTGCAACCCTTGTCGTGGCCATAAGTCCTCCTGTGAATTTTCAGCCATTGTTGAAAAGCACTTACTGCTACTATCCGTTTACCTTCGGGGGTAGTCCGTGAAAATGAAGTCTTTTGCCGTTGCAAGCGTATGGCACTGGTAACATATTTGCGTCACAAGTTCCAAAATTGCACGGGAGAGAAAGGCTTTCTGACGCCAAATCGCGTTCATCCGCAAATCCTCCCGCAATCGACCTGGCCATTATTATTGTTTTACGTCGCTCGAAAGAGCGAGTTCCGTCCGCAAGTGGCGAAAAGACTATCACAAAATGAACGTCCGGAGCATTAACTCCATCTGGTAAGTGGGCGGGTGGCACACGTCTAAAGCAGCGCGACGCGGAAAACTTCTGATTCAGGAAACTACTCGAGCAGCTCCGGCTCGTCACGAAGGATACTCGCGAGCATCGGCTGAAACTGGAACCATCCCGCCATAGGGCTTCCGATTTGCTCCCTCGTCGCAACCGCGGTGGCATGATCGACCTTTACCGGCACGCCGGCCGCTTCTGCGAGCAACTGCGCCTGGCAACTGCGGTCCATGGTAATGAACCACCACGCCGCTTCCTCGACGCACTTGCCGACAGTGAGCAATCCGTGATTCCGCAGAATCGCCGCTTTGTGTTGTCCGAGAGCCTGCGCGATGCGCGCGCCCTCCGACGTTTCGTAGACCACGCTGGTAAAGTCCGCGAACAATCCGTGGTCCTCGTAAAACGCGCAGGCGTCCTGCGTGATGGGATCGAGTAGCCGCCCGAGCGACGCCCAAGCTTTCCCGTACATCGAATGCGCGTGCGCCGCCGCAACCACCTCGGGACGCGCCGCGTGCACTTGCGAGTGGATGGCAAACGCCGCTCCATTGACGGGATACTTTCCCTCGACCACGTCGCCGCGGTGATTTACCAGAATCAGGTCGGACGCGCGGATTTGCCCGAAGTGCATCCCGAACGGGTTCACCCAGAAGTGGTCGAGCCGTTCCGGATCGCGCGCCGTAATGTGTCCCGCCACACCTTCATCGAATCCAAGACGCGAAAAAAGCCGGAACGCTGCGGCCAGCATCCGCTTGCGATGTACGCGCTCCTCCGCGGCCGTGGCAAACTTAGGCGGTCGCGGGATGTTCAATACATTGGCAGTTGCTCCCGGCATTTACACCTCCGTCCCGCGCATCGTACCCCTCCCCTGCCCCCAGCACAAACGAATTTGGCAGCCGGTGGCAAAGCCCTAAAATAGGGAGACGCTTTCAGGATGGTAAAAAGTCAGGTTCTCACTTCAACGTGCGCCTTCCATATCGGGATGACGATTAAATAGCACAAATGAAAATGACTTGGCTGAGTCTGCTGGAAAACCCTGAAGCTATGGCTAGCCTTTTTGAAGGAGCGCCGTCCTTGGAGGATGTCGAAGTTGCGTCCATCACGATGGACCGCGACGGCCCTACGGTCCTGCTAGCGCATTCCTAAAGTATTACTTTAACTACGTCAGCATCGCTACAGGGATGAACTACTTGGCGAACAGCAGACTGCTCAGAAGGGCTTGGTCCCGTTCCATCTTCGCGCCGCGCTTCCCTTGTCACTGCGAAGCTCCCGAGCGCCTTGCGACCGCCGAGCTTACTTCTCAAGGCGATTCCTTACTTCCTTACCTCATTACTTCGCTACTTCAATCCAGGGCCGGAACCGCATTCCGCTCATTCCGCCGCCGATGCAAATAGTGCATCGCAATGTTCAGATAAATTTCACCGCACGGCGTCTCGATGCAAATCACCAGCGCTTCGGTGTCCGCGCTTCCGCCGAGCCCTTCATCGTTCATGTGGATTTCCGGCGGAAACACTTTGAAGTGAAACCCCTGGTCGTTCAGCAACGTCACCGAATTTCCGATGACCATGTTCGCCAGTTCGCAAACCGTTTCCCGCACTACCTGCTCGCTAGACGGAATCTCCGCGCCCGCGAGTTGGCTCGCCACTTTGATCGCCACTTCCGGCGACAAATCCAAAATGACGCGCCCTTCAATGTCTCCCTTGATGGCGATGAGCGCCGCGACACCCTTGCGCCGATACGCGTCTTCCTCCATCGCCAGGTCCACGATCTTCGTCGGCGCCTGCAAAGACTCCGCGAAAACCGCATCCGCGGCGTTGATGAACGGCTGAATCAATTCCATTCTCATGAGCGATGTTCTCCTGCGAGCGCCACCGGTGCGCCGACGGCGTTGGGGTCGTCGCTGAGCACGTATCGAAGAATTTCGTACAGCACTTCCGGCTTCACCGGCTTCTGTACGAAGTGTTTGGCGCCTTTCTGCAGCGCCGCCAGAATATTTTCCTGGTATCCGACGGACGAGACCATGACGATGCGCGCATCCGCGTGCTGCCGCACGATGCGTTCCACGGCCTCGATGCCTTCCATCTGCGGCATGGTGATGTCCATGAGTACGATGTCCGGCTTGACGCGGTTGAATTCCGCGATGGCCGTCAGGCCGTCGCCCGCTTCGCCGGCTACTTCGCCGCCGAACTGCTCGATCATCTTGATGAGGTTCTTGCGCGCGAAAACGGAATCGTCCACCACGAGGTAGCGAATCGGGTGATTATCTTTTCGCAGTAGAGCGGCAAATGGTTTCATGGACTTCTCCTTATCCCCGCGCGCGTCTTCACGAGCGCTGGGAAGAAACTGGAATCTTTTCAACTTTCTCGCTCTTGTCGTTCTTTACAATTTTGTCCGCAGCACCTTGTGCTGCAGCGTGCCGTTCCGCGCCGTACTGGTTCACCAAAAAAGCGGCGAGCCCATCGAGCGGAATAATTTTGTTCGCATATCCCTTAAGAATCGCCGCCCGCGGCATCCCGCTCACGACGCAAGTGTCCTCGCTCTGTGCGATGGTCATTCCGCCCGCGGCCTTAATTGCGCCGAGACCTTCCGCGCCGTCATCGCCCATGCCGGTCATCAAGAGTCCGACGGCGGTGAGCCCAAATTCCTGCGCCACGGAATGGAACAAAACATCCGCCGAAGGACGATGTCCATTCACCGGCGGTCCGTCGGAGAGTACGACCATGTCTCCGCGCGGCATGCGGCGAACCATCATGTGGCGATTTCCCGGACAGATGAGCACGCGCCCTGCGATCAAAAGATCCCCCGAACGCGCTTCCTGAACTTCGGGAGCGCAGCATTCATCGAGGCGCTTCGCAAACATTTCCGTGAATCCCTCGGGCATGTGCTGCACGATCACGATAGTGGATTGAAAATCCGCAGGAATTTGCGACAAAACAAATTGCAGCGCGTTGGGGCCGCCGGTGGAAATTCCGATGGCAATAACGCGGCGCGGCGGAAGCGACGCGCGGTTTCCCTTCTTCTTAACCGGTTGATCGTCGACGATGGCGGGTGGGAGCCTGCGGCCGGTCGCCCGCTTGGCCACTTTGATTTTTGCGATGAGCTGGTCGGCGATTTCCTCGAGGCGGCCCGCGGGGGCGTCTTTTGGTTTTGCGACAAAATCGACGGCGCCGAGCGCAAGGGCTTTGAGCGTGGCGTAGCCGCCTTCTTTCGAATGAGTGCTGAACAAAATGACCGGCAATGGCGCGCGTCCCATGATCAAGCGCAGAGTTTCCATACCGTCCATGCGCGGCATTTCCAGATCGAGCGTCACGACATCCGGCTGAAGCTCCTCGATTTTTTTCAAAGCAAATGCGCCGTCCATGGCCGTTCCTACGACTTCGATCGAGGAATCGCGCGCGAGAATCGCGGGAATCAATTTCCGCATCAGCGCGGAGTCGTCGACGACGAGGACTCGAATACGTTCCGTCATGCGATGGCTCCCAGTGGATTTACGCGTGAGAGGCGCGACAGAACTGCAGGCACATTCAAAATGAGAACGACGGTGCCATCGCCGAGGATGGACGCACCACTGACCAGGTCGCTGGATATGATTTCTGTGGGGAGCGCCTTGATGACCAACTCTTCTTCTCCAACGAGGCTGTCAACAAGGAGACCAAAACGTTTTTCGGCCGCGCCGATGACGATGACGAAATGCTTTTTCTTAACGGGCTGCGTTTCTATGCTGCGCAGGCGGCTGAGCTCGTCCAAACGAACCAGCGTGAGAATTTGGTCGCGGAGGCGAAGGACCTCGCGCTGATCCACGCGATGAATTTCGTGGTCCGCGATGCGCGAGATCTCCACGACGGAAGAAAGCGGCACGGCGAACAAACGGCCACCCACGCGGAAGAGCAACGTTTGAATGCTGGCAAGCGTGAGTGGGGCGCGAAGCTGGAAGGTAGAGCCGTGTCCCGTTTTAGAGGAAACCTGAACCGTTCCCTTGAGGCGATCGAGGACGGTTCGAACGACGTCCATACCAATACCGCGGCCCGAAACTTCCGTGACTTCCGAAGCGGTGCTCAAACCTGATTCAAAAATAAGATGGAGAGCATCCTGCTCGGAGAGCCGGTTGGCTTCTTCGGGTTTCAAAAGCTCTATCTCTACGGCCCGCGCGCGGAGCCGGGCAAGGTCGATGCCGCGACCATCGTCGCGTACTTCAATGACGACCTGAGTGCCCTGATGATAGGCGTTGAGATAGATGGTGCCGCGAACGGGCTTACCGGCAGTCAGTCGTTCGTCGGCCGGCTCAATGCCATGATCCACGGAATTGCGCACGATATGCATGAGCGGCTCGGCCAGAGCATCGAGGATGCTTTTGTCGAGGTCCGTGTTCTGACCGGAAACTTCCAGAGCCACGTCTTTGCCGCACTGTTTGGCGACGTCGCGAACGACGCGCGGAAAACGGCGGAAGAGCTGTTCGACGGGCACCATGCGAATCTTCAGAACGCATTTGTGCAGTTCGCCGAGGATGCGCGCCTGAAATGCCATGGCGTCGGCAAGCTTGGCACGCAGAGGATCGCGGGCGTGCTTCTGATCGAACTCCGCGAGCGTGCGATTGAGCATGGACTTGCCGATGATCAATTCACCCACGAGATTCATCACCGCGTCAATACGCGTTGCCTCGACGCGGAGAGTGGCTTCGGCAAAGGCGGCCGCCGCTGAGCCCGGAGTGGCGGTCTTCGATGTGACGCCGTTTTCAGCAGCGCCGGCCACAAAGCTTGCCGCCTGCGCCTCCAGGACATCACCCAACAATTCATGCTCGGAGGTTTGCGCCGTCGCAGCATGCTCGATGCGCACGTCGGAAACAATGGAAGGGATGCGGCAGCGTTGCTTCAATCTTTCGACGGATTGCGAACTCGCGAGAGCGGCTTCGATAATTTCAACGCTGGTAGCACCAAGGTTGTCTTCGGGGCGCAAGGCAATGACGGTGCCGCTTCCATGAAGAACATTTCGAATCAGCTGGAAAGCGGCGGCGCGCATGAGGCTGTTCGGGTCAACGCGCAGAGCGATGTTGTAAACCGCTTCGCCGCGATGGACGGCTTCCGAAATCATGAGTTGCTCGTATTCGGTCCAGGCAAATTGGCCGGGCCGCTGGACCGCAGCCGCGGGCGAATTCTCCGGGGAGGCGGGGACCTCCAACAGCCGCTTGATCAAGGCATGCAGGGCTTCGACGGCGGGCGGATCTACGTTTCGCTGATAGGCGGCAAGCATGGCGCCGAAACTGTCCGCGGCGGCAAGAACAAGTTCAGCGAGTTCCCCGCCGCGTGCCTCCGCCACCTGCGGGGTGAGCACGTCTTCGAGCTCATGGGCGAGTTCACTCAGCTTATGAAAACCGCAAGCCGCAGAATCACCCTTGAGAGTGTGCACAGCGCGGCGAACCCGGCGAATCACTTCCTCATCGCCGGGACGCGATTCGAGCTCTAGTCCCGCCTCATTGAGCGATTGGAGCAGTTCGTTGGCGCTCTCGAAGAAGAGAGCACGCAACTCACCGCCGCGATCCTCGGGAGGGCGTTTCACGAACTGACCTCGTTGCGCTGATAGGCCGTGCCGTTGTTCTCATGGAGCATGCGGAATTTCTGCGAGAGCCCGAAGAGACTTTCCGCATGGCCGACGAAGAGATAGCCGGCCGGATTCAAGCAGTGCCAGAATTTTTCAATCAAACGTTTTTGCTCGGCTTCGTCGAAATAGATCATGACGTTGCGGCAAAGGATGATGTCGTTGCGGCGCGGCAAGAATTCCGTTTTCAGATTGTGAAAGTCGAACTGGATGAGTTCTTTGAGCTGCGGCTTGATGGCGTACTTGTCGCCGAACTTTTGGAAATAACGCAGCCGACAGGTGTAGTCGACCGGCTCCATCTGCTGATCAGTATAAAGGCCTTCCTGGCCGATGCGAAGACTGGCGTAGCTGATGTCGGAAGCCACGATTTCGACTCTCCAAGGCGGCGGGATCAGAGGTTTCGGCGAAGGCATTTCAAACGGAAGCGGATTGCGCAAGTAGTAGTAGGCCAGCGCGTCACAAATCAAAATGGCGACGGTATAAGGCTCCTGCCCGGAGGAGCATCCGGCACTCCAGACACGAAGTGTGTAATCGCGGCGTTCCTGTTTGCGACGGAGGATCTCTTCGAGAACAGACTTCTGCAGCAGATCGAGTTGGGGGCGATTTCGAAAGAAGCTGGTTTCGTTGACGGTCAGGTTTTCGAGGAGAAGAGCGAGTTCGGCTCGACCTTCCCTGCTGGTCAGCAGGCGATAGTAGGCGTAGAAGGAATCAAGCTGACAAGCCTTGAGGCGGCGTTGCAACCGGTCCTTCAGGAAATGCGAGCGGCGCTCATCAAAAAACATGCCGCATTCCTGATAGACGAGAGTCTGCAGGAGTTTCAGCTCGGCTTCGGTGAGTTGAACCTGGACGGTGATCGTTCCCATAGAGATCGAATGCGGGGGACCGGCAGTTCATCCCGTTTTCGGAACAGCGCGAAAGCAGGGCTACTTTGCGGTGACGACGGGTTCCGCGGCCTCCTCAAGTCGTTTGTACTCCGGACGCTGCAGCAATTTTGCGATGTCCAGCAGGATGATGAGACGGCCTTTCAGTTTTCCAACTCCGGTGACGTAGCTGGATTCACCTTCCGCGAAGACCGATCCCGGGGAATCCACTTCCGACGGCGGGATCTTCAGGACTTCGGACGCGGCGTTGACGATGAGACCGATCAATTTGTTTTCCAGCTCAACGACGAGGATGCGATTTTTCTTGTCCGAAACGATCTCGGTCTGACCGAAACGCTTGCGGAGATCCATGACCGGAATGATCTTCCCGCGAAGGTTGATCACGCCTTCGATGAGATCCGGAGCACTCGGAACGGAAGTGATTTCGGGGACCCGGACAATTTCGCGCACGGAGCCGATTCGAACGCCGTACGTTTCATTGCCGATCCGGAAACCTACAATGTGTAAATCCTTTTCCATCGAGAGGGCCCCTGCCTCCTATGAGCGCGTCACTTCGGCATATTCGAGATCCTGCTCGCGGCGCGATTCCGATCCGCGGCGCTGCCGGGGCGAATCCCCGCGGTGAAAGTGCGCCGGCGCAGTACGTTCCAGAACGAAACGGTCCATGCTGTCCAGCAGATTGCGGGAGAGCTTCAGCATCTGCTCCGCGGCGGCGGAAAGTTCGGTGGAACTGGAGGCAGACTGCTGGACTAGCTCGCGCATTTTATCCATGGCACGAACAACGGCCTGGGCGCCGGAAGCCTGCTCTTCGACGGCGGAGTTAATCTCCTGAGTGATTTCCGTGAGGCGGCTGGTGGCTTTGGCGATTTGCGCGGAACCAACGGACTGTTCGTTGGTGGCCGCGCCAATTTCCTGGGAAAATTTGTAGACTTCGGTGACCACGTTGGAAATCTTGTGCAGCGCGGAACCAAGATCGTTGCCGAGGGTCAAGCCCTCTTCGACGATGCGGGTGCTGCGCTCCATGTTTTCGACGGCCTGGCGCGCTTCGCGCTGAATGCTCTGGATGAGGTCGGCGATTTCCTTGGTGGATTGCGTGGACTTTTCGGCCAGCTTGCGGACTTCGTCGGCGACAACCGCAAAGCCGAGACCGTGTTCGCCGGCGCGGGCGGCTTCGATGGCGGCGTTGAGGGCGAGCAGGTTGGTCTGCTCGGCCAAGTCGTCAATCACTTCGATGATTTTCCCGATGTCATCGGCGCGATGGCCAAGGATGTTGATGATTTCCGCGGAAGACTGAATAGCCTGGTTGGTGCGATTGAGGCCGTCGGTGGTCTTTTCCATGGTCTGAATGCCGATGACCACTTCTTCGCGCGAGCGGTTGGCGATATCCAGAAGGACTTTCGCTGTGTCCGCGACGCGTTGAATGGAAGTAACCATCTGATCGATGGAGGCAGATGTTTCCGCGACGCTAGAGGCCTGCACCTGCGTGTTCTTGACGACGTTCTGCACGTTGATGCTCATCTCGTGCATGGTGCTGGTGACTTCTTCAATAGCGGAGGAAGCCTGAACGCTCACCTTGGCCGATTCATCGGCAGCGCCAGCAACCTGATTGGAACCGGCAGAGACCTGTCCGGCAGAATCGCGCGTGGTGCGGACCAGTTCCTGCAAGCCATGGGACATGCGGAGGAAAGCGTTGCCGAGAGTGTCGCGCTTGGAGCGCGGTACGACCTCCACGGTGAGGTCCCCTTCGGCGACCGCCATGGAAACGCCAGCCATCTCCTTGAGGTACGCCACCATATTGTTGAAGGTGGTGGCCAGGGCTCCGATTTCATCGTTACGGTGAATGTCGATGTTCTGATCCAGATCGCCGGAGTCGCCAATTTCCCGGGCCACGGTGATGAGGTGCGTCAGGGGTTCCGTGATAGACCTGGCCGTATAGACGGCGATGAAAGCTCCAGCCAAAACCGCGAGAAGAGTTCCGAAGGTGGTCACCCAGGTACTGAATGTGCTCATGCGACTAGCAGCCAGGAAGCGGGATCCTTCTGCAAGTAGAAGATTTGCAGGTCGGAAACGGTGGCGTCTCCGGAATCGACTTGATGGCGCTTGGCCATGAGGGGCTTGGCAAAATTGTCCGCCCAGCTCGCTTCCGTGCTTTCCACCTGGATAAGAGCGGTGCGGACGGCTTCATTGTTGGCCTGGGATTCACCGCGCTTGATCATGTCGACGATATCGGTGAGGCCTTTAGAGACCTTTTCCTCGTCGCGGGGATCCCCGCTGAGAAGGAAATTGTTCATATTGAGGCGATTCAGCATGATCTGGTAGCGCACAGATTCGACGGTGCGAACGCTCTCGAGGGCCGCAGTAGCATCGGCTCGCGCCGAGCGCTCCTTAAAGCCAGCGATGATGTTCACGATGAACAACAGCGACAAGAAAACCAGGATCAGGCCAAAGCCCATGTAAAGCTTTTTTCCGATGGTCATTGCAAAACGCCTCCGCTCCCCGCAGCACTGCAGCCTGAAGCCGGCCACTCATGCCAAAACCAATGCTCTCCGTCTTTTCCCCTAGTTGTGAAACTCAAACTCAACAATCTGAGAAGTCTCTTCCGATGCGGCCACAAACTTCCATTCCTTGAGCGCGTCCTGGCACGTTTGCACGAGCAAGGGGTGGCCCCCAACGACACGCGTGTTTTTCACACGGCCGTCCGGGGCGACTACCACTTCGATCTTCACTTTGCCGGTGACGTTCATGCGGCGGGCAAGCTCAGGATATGCAGGCGTGGTCCTCGACTTGACCTTGCGCCTGGTCTCATCGGTTGAACCCGTCTGCGAGAACGTAGAGGCCCCCGCGAGAAGGAATGCCACCGCGGCAGTTGCAGCAAACTTCGTCCATCGACTGACTCTCATCGACACTACGCCTCCTAGGATTGGGAGATGCCCCGAGGGAAAGAAGGCACGTCGAGTGCCATGGAAAGGAACCGCGACAGCAGCGATATTCAGCATCTCGGAGGAGTCGCAACTAACAGACCCTGAGAGGTTTAGCCAATTTTTGCGGAGCGCAGGAAGACATTTTCTCGAAGCACAATCGTCTCAGTCAGGGTGGCCTCAAAGGCCAAGGGTCTCAGCCTGAGACGGCAAGAGGAATCGGCGTTGTGGACAGATTGGGTACACGCAGCAAGCGCGTGGTTGACTCACATTGAGACTAGTAGGTAGGGTGTAGAGTCAGGCGTCTCACACACTGAGACACGCGGCCACCTCATCCAGCGATGCGTGCACCAAAAACGATTGCGACCAGAAGCTCCCTCCGGCGTAGTGCAAAGCCGCCGACGCCACCGCCCATTTCAAAACACGCGAAAGAATTGATGGACCTCGCGGTCGAGGCGGCGCAGTCGCGCCACCTGCCAGACTTTCTGGAACAGTTTGCACTGCGAGCCACGCGGATGCTGGGCGCCATGTGGGGAGGAGTGGCCGTTTATCGCGGGCGCGAAACGGAACTGCACTCCGCGAAAAGAACGAACGGGGCGACGTGGAGCGCGTGCGAAGAGTGGTTGATTGCGAGTGCGCGGGAAAGCCGGAACGAGGTGGAGACCCGGGCGCTCCCGAAGGAAATCGCAGCAAGGTTTGAGGGAGCGGCGGCAGTGGCCGTGTTCGTGCGCATCGCGGCAAGCGACAAAGAGCGGCTGGGAACACTTTGCCTGATTGGAAAGCGAAAAGGTCTGGATGGGGACGAAAAGCAGCTGCTGCATGCGCTCGCGAGCCATGCAGCGCTGTCGCTGGAAAACTTCAGACGGTTTTCGCAACTGGAGCGTTCGAAACGGCAGTGGGTGGAAGACATCGACGCAATCAGCGACTACATCGTGGTGCACGATCGCGCGTGCAAAATCGTTCGAACGAACCGATCGCTGGCGTCGCATCTGGGCGTTCCGCCGGTAGCGCTGGTGGGCGAAGCGATGAGCAGCTTGCGGCAGATCGCGGAAACCGGGAGCGAACTGCCCTGCCCCTTCTGCCGCGATACGAAGCGAATGCGGGAAGAATACGTAGCGGCCTCGGCGGAGCGGATCTTTCTGGTGTCGACCTCGCGAACGCCGGGAGTTTCCGACGACGATACGCGCACCATTCACGTGTTGAAAGATATTACCGACCGGCGCGAGGCGGAGCGGAAGTATCGCGAGCTCTTTGACAGCATTCAGGAAGGATTATTTTTCGCGACGCCGGACGGGCGATTTCTTGACGTGAATGACGCGATGGTGCGAATGCTGGGTTACGCTTCGCGGGAAGAGTTATTGCGCGCGGATGTTAGCCCGCACCTTTATCCGGCGCCGGATGTACGCGAGCGGTTCCTGCAGGCGCTGGAAGAACGCGGCGTGCTGCGGAACTACGAAGAGACGCTGCGGAGGAAAGACGGGACACTGCTGCATACGCTGCAAAATATCACGGCGGTGCGCGATCCGCGGGGGCGAATCGCACAGATTCGCGGATTGATGCTGGACGTGACGGAGCAGAAGACGTTTCAATCGCAGTTGCAGCGCGAACGAGACTTCAATCAAAAGATATTGAATACGACGCAGAGCATGATTCTGGTGCTGGATACGGCAGGGCTGATCAGCTATGCAAACCGGCGCTGCTACGAGGCGGGATACCAGGAAAATGAATTGATCGGGCACCGGCTGGTGGACTGGGTGGAGGTTTCGCATCGCGGAGATTTTGATGCGGCGCTGGATACGACGGCGCACGGGCAGCAAGTGGAAAACCTGGAGCTGCGAGCCCGGCGAAGCGACGGATCGATGGGGCATTTTTCGATCAGCCTGAGCCCGATGAGGGATGAGCAGAAAGCGGTCAACAGCGTCGTGGTGGTGATGACGGACATTACCGACGCCGTGCTGTTGCAAGCGAAACTCGCGCACAGCGAAAAGATGGCGACGATCGGACGATTGGTGTCCGGCGTGGCGCACGAAGTAAACAATCCGCTGGCCGCGATATTGGGATTCACGGATTTGCTGCTGGAAAATCCGGAAGTGCCGCTGTCGGCGCGGGACGATTTGCAGATTATTCTGCAGGAAACACAGCGGACGAAAGACATCGTTCAGGATTTGCTGAGCTTTGCGCGGCAGCGGCCGGTACAGCGGGAACCGGTGCAAGTGAACAGCGTGCTGCGGCAAACGATCAAGCTGCGGAGCTATGACTTTGCGAGCCATGGCGTTGAAGTGCTGGAAGATTTTGAAGAAGCGCTGGCGCCGGCGCTGGGCGATTCGCAGCAACTGCAGCAGGTTTTCTTGAACATACTTAATAATGCGTATGATGCGGTTCAGGAGGCAGGGCAGCGCGGACGGATCAAGATTCATACGCGGCGGCGCACGGATATGATTGAAGTAGCGATCACCGACAATGGGACCGGCATCGCCGATCCGCAGAGGATTTTTGACCCGTTCTATACCACCAAGCAGGTGGGGAAAGGGACCGGCCTGGGCTTGAGCATTTGTTACGGGATTGTTCGCGCGCACGGCGGCGAGATTCAATGCTGGAGCAATGAAGGAGATGCGGGGAGCACGTTTGTGGTGCGGATTCCGGTGGCGACGGAAGGGGCGCTGGCTGCGGCGGCGACGAAAGAGGCGAGTCGATGAGCTTTCCTACCGCGAAGGCGACGAGCCAGCAGCCGATCCTGCTGATTGAGGACGAGCCATCGGTGATCGCGTTTCTGCGAGCCGCGCTCGAACGCAAGGGATATGCTGTGGTGGATGCGGCATCGGGGGCGGAGGGGTTGCAGCGGCTTTCGCATGGGCAGTTTGCGGGAGTGATTTCGGACATTCGAATGCCGGGAACGGTAAACGGAGCGGAAGTGCACGCCTGGATCCAGAAAAACCGGCCGGAACTCAAGGCGCGAATCATATTGATCAGCGGCGACACGGCGAACAGCGATACGCAAGCATTTCTGGCAAGGAGCGGGACGCCCTGCATCGAGAAGCCATTTCGGGTCCAGCATTTGATTTCGGTGGTGGAGAAGACTTTCGGAAAACCATGAGCGACGAAACAAAAACGCGATTATTGGTGGTGGATGACGAGCAGAGCATTCGCCGGCTGTGCATGACGATCGGAAATACGCTGGGATACGCGTGCAGCGAGGCGGAAACGGCGGAGGGGGCGCTGGCGCGGCTGGAGTCCGAGGCTCCGGATCTGATTTTGACGGACCTGAAGCTGCCGACCATGTCCGGCGTGGAATTGCTGAAACAATCGAAAGTCACGCTGCCGCACTCGGAAGTGGCCATCATGACGGGTCACGGGTCCATCGAGTCCGCGGTGGACGCGATGAAGCTTGGCGCGTACGACTACATCGAGAAACCGTTTCGCGTAGAGAAGATGCGGCTGCTGTTGCAGCGCATGGCGGAGAAGGTTCACCTGGTGACGGAGAACGAATTCCTGCGTGAGCGGGTGACCACGGAAGAAAGCCTCGACGGCATCATCGGAACATCGGCGAATATTCAGGACGTGTTGCGAATGATTTCTCGGCTGAAGGACACCCGAACGCCGGTCTTGATTTCCGGGGAAAGCGGCACGGGAAAAGAGCTGGCGGCGCGCGCGATCCATTTCCGTGGGTCAATGGCGCAGACGCCGTTTGTGGCGGTGGATTGCGGATCGCTGGTGCCGACGCTCATGGAAAGCGAACTCTTCGGATACGAGAAAGGCGCGTTTACCGGAGCAACGAAAACGAAGGCCGGTTTGTTTCAGGCAGCGAACGGCGGGACGATTTTCCTCGATGAAATCGGCGAATTGCCGCTGGAGATGCAGGCCAAACTACTGCGCGTATTGCAAGAAAAGGAAGTACGGCCGGTCGGGAGCAATACGAATGTAAGCGTGGATGTGCGCGTGATCGCCGCGACCAATCGCGACCTGGAAGCCGCGTATCGTGCGGGGACGTTTCGAAAGGATCTCTATTTTCGGTTGAACGTCGTGACCGTCCATCTCCCTGCCCTGCGCGACCGCCGGTCTGATATACCGGTCCTGGTTCATCATTTTCTGGAGCGCTATGCCAAGGGCACACACCTCCAAGTGACGGCCGCGGCCATGAAGAGCCTCCTAAATTACGATTGGCCGGGAAACATCCGCGAGCTGGAGAATTGCATCGCGCGCGCAGTCACCCTGGGGGACCGCAAGACGATCGACGTGATCGATCTTCCGCCGGCGATTCGAACTGAGCAGACCGATTCGACGACTGCGGAGTCGGCAAATGCCGCTTCTCTCTCAACTACTGCGCTCGCGGAGATGGAGCGAATGACCATTCTGCGCGTGTTCGAACAGGCAAATGGCGACAAGGCACTAGCGGGGAAAATGCTGGGGATCAGCCGGGCGACGCTATATCGCAAACTCAAACGCTACAATATTCCTTCCCGGAGCGGCAACGAGGCCGACCGCGTGACGCCCACCAACTAACAAATGAGGCGTCTCACAAGCACTGCCAGAGTGGAGGCGCGCTCAAGGACCATGAGACACAGACGTTTCACCGTGAGACGCGCGAGCCACATCCACGCGCACGGAAAAACGTAAGCCCTCCCGTTTCCGTAGCTTCCACGACGTCCGCGATTTTGAATCTTTGGCGCACGGCGTGCTTCTCTGTCACCGAAAGTTTGTGTTTAGCGGCGTGTAGTGTGTCTCGCCGCAAAGAATCGCGTGGAAGCAGGGCGAGAGGGGCAACGTGAGACGTTTCAGTGGTTCGACAGTCACCGCGAGCGAGCAAGGCTGCGCGGAGCAACTGGCCCGTTTCTTCCCCCAGTCGCGGCCGGTTCGCATCCCGGTACAGGTGACTTCACTGCGCGGAGGCGAATCACGATTGCGCGAGGCGACCGTTTTGGAATTTGGCGGACCAGAGCACGCAATTTTTCTATCGACATTGCCGCTCGAGTTCGATGATCGCGTGCGGCTGGAAGCAGTCGCGCAGGGGCGCCCGGCGGAAGCGACAGTGATTGCCGTGCAGTATCACGAAGGGCGCAAAGCGGTGGCCGTCCGCTTCTTGCAAGGCCACAGCAATTGGGTGACACAGCCGTGAACAAAACGACGACAACGTTGAACATCCCCGCTCAAGCCGGATCGGAGAGCCCGCGCCAAATACAATGGAAGGAAGCGCGCGAGGTATTTCCAATCTACCTGGCACTCGCCAAGCAATTGGAGATGGAAATACCCTTTCCCCAGGCAAAACGGAGCCTCCCGGAAATGCCAGAGCTGGAACTCTTCAGCCAAGTTGGTGAGTGGCTAGATTCCATGGACCAGCGCGTCATGGTGCACCAGCTCCGTCACCTGTTGCAGATGACGACGCTAAACGCCAGCGAGGGTGGCCTTCGCGCACTAATCAGCCGCCACCTGCGAAAGAACAAGAAGAGCAACATCGACAGGGACAAAATCGACTTTCTGCTGGTTCAGTATTTTGCGCTCTGCGCGCCAGCGAAAATCTATCACAAACAGATCGAGCCGGCCGACGTCGCTCAAGTCCTGCAACCGGTGCTCGGAGAAGTTGCCCCGGACCCGCTGGCATGGTGCGAACCGCTAGAGAAAATGATTGTGGCCCTGCGCGGCTTCCGGAGCTTACGGGAAATCCTGAAGACGAATTTCATTGAGCAGGGACGGAAGGTGAAAGAAACCGCGGGAGGCATGTTCTATGACCCCGCGGCGCTGGTGGCTTTCATCCGGTTCAATTTTCTGTTGCGGCGCACACTGATTGAGCTGATGCACGCCGACCTGATCGCGATCCGCAACGGCATGACGCAACTTGAGGCAGGCGGGGTGCGGGTCCTCGATTGCCATCATTTCGGGCTATCCGCTGCAGAACCACTGAGCAGGATCCGCGTGATTGCGGATGAGTGGAAGCAGCCCTTTCAGAAGGAATACACGGAACGAAGTGTCAGCCATGCGTTTGACAAGCTGTTAGGCTTGCGAACGGATGTAGAGCACACGATTGAAAAGGCTTTTGGAAAGCACTCGGAGAATGCTTCCCTTGGCGGTGCGGGGACTTCCTTGCGATCCACACCGGGAGCTAGGAAGACGGGTAGCGAATCCGTCACACCAGGCAACAAGACGAAATCGAATGAGCGGAGTGCGCCGGCTGCGAGCGCTGCGTCCGAGCCAGCAGCAGAGCTTGATTTTGAATCGGGCATGGAGCAGATCTGGGAGCAACTGATCGCCTCGCCTCCTTCGCGCGGGAGATCGATGACCACCGTCAAGGTTGGCGGGGCACGCATCCTGCTTTCCTCATGGGAGGTAACGGCATTCGTGAGCGAGGACGGGCAGTCAGCCGAAGATATACGGCGAGCGGTTGTCGCGCGAGTGCTGGTGACGGCCGCGGCGGAGTCCGCCAAAGAAACTGAAAACGTGACCAGCCTCGACAGGGCGATGAGCATGGCACGTGTGGAAGTCACGCGCTTGCAGGAACGCGTGGACGTGGCGAAGCAGGCAAAGGACACGGAAGCAGCCGTAAACCTGGGAATCAGCACGAAGCGTCTGCTCTCTGCTCTTGACGAAGCAGAAAAGCTGTAAAAGATTTTCCATTGAACCGGTAAAGCCGGCTAGGTATTTCAGGGAGCGAGCTCTCATTGCGACACGCCAACGTTCTAGTCCTTACGGATGAAACCGAATTTGCGCAGATGCTTACGGCATGCTGGCAGGCCGAGCGCCAAGCGCCGGGCATTACCGTGATCGGTAGCGAACTCTGGCGCGAGCAGGACGCGCCTCGCCACGATCTGGTGGTAGTCGGGCCTTTACGCGAAGGAAAACTGACGAATGTGCTGAAGTCGCTCGATCCCAGCACCGCGGTGATACTTTGCGTGCCCGCAGATTCGCGAGAGTACGGACAACTGCGCGCGAAATATCCAAGACTTGTCCATATCCCTTTGCGCGAAGATTGGGCGCAGACGCTTCTGCTGGTTGCCGGAGAATCGCTGCGACGCGCCGAAGCTCTTCGTCTGGCGCGGCAGGCAGAGCAAGCCGCAGCCAAGAATGAAAACCACGCTACGCTGGGACGCTACATGCTGGACTTGAAACACAGCGTAAATAACGCGCTGACTTCCATGTTGGGGAACGCTGAACTCTTGCTCCTCGAGCCCGGGCAGCTTTCTTCGCAATCGCTGGCGCAGATCAAGACCATTCACAGCATGGCGCTGCGAATCAATGAGGTAATGCAGCGTTTCTCATCGCTGGCGAGCGAGATGCGGGACGCTGAGACTGCATCTCAAGGTGAGACGTCCGATACAGCTGCACCCGTTTCCCGGCGCCGTTAGGTTCCTCTGAGGTTCGCGGAACGTAATACAAATACAGGACTTAGCGTGACACGGAACAGCGGGCTTGATAGGTCGAATGGTGGCCGCTGACGTGCACCTTTGGGCCATGGACAAGTATGGGGAGCGTACGGCTGTGCAGAAGAAAGTGCTGATTATTGATGACTCGCCCGCGCAGGTGAAATTGATGCAAAGCCTGCTCGAAAAAGAGGGTTACTGGCCCGTGGGGTTGAGCGACCCCAAGCAGGTCGAGAACACGATTGCCATCGAGCGCCCCAACGTGATCCTGCTTGACGTGGTGATGCCGGATCGAAACGGATTTCAGATTTGCCGCGATTTGAAAGGCAACGCCGAGTTCAACATGATTCCCGTAATTCTGGTGACCTCGAAGGACACCGCGAGCGACAAGTACTGGGGTCAGCAGCAAGGCGCGGACGGCTACGTGACGAAGCCTTTTACGCGCGAGGAGTTGCTTCGCGCGGTACGGCGGTTCGCATGATTTCGGATGAAGAATTGAACGGACTATGAGCGAAGACTTTCATCTGGTGCCGCTTCCTGCAGACGCCGATTCCGGCGATCTGCTGGAAGCGCTTGGTCCGATCGAAGAGCGGCCGCCGGAATCGCAGTACTGCGTTTTCCGAAGCGGGCGCGAACGCTTTTGCTTGCCGGTCCTGGATGTTGAAGAGGTCCTGGACTGGCCGCTGGTCACAAAAGTTCCGCTGGGCCCACCGTACCTTGTAGGAATCTTCAACTTGCGCGGAGCGATCGTGCCGCTGATTGACATCGCGATTACCGAAGGCCGGCGCCCGGGGCTACTGCCGAAGCATGTAGTGGTCGCTTCCATGCGCAGCGAAAACCATCACGACGAAGTTCGGATCGGCATTGCCGCCGATGAAGTTGTCGGAACGTATTCGGTCAACACTGAGGATTTGCTCGAGCAGGCGCCGGAAAATGTGCCGCATTGCATCGGAATGTTGCGGCACGACGACCGCTTGGCGCTGGTCATCGATCTGCGCCGGCTGCTCGAAGTGTTTCCGGGGCCCAGCATTTGAGTTTTGCGGAGACGGCGCCGATTGCTGGCGCGACTCCGCGGAAGAGATTTGGAGGATGGCATGAAATCGCGACTGAGTACCACAATCTGGA